>Ga0075428_100002240_pt1 | contig 20940 bp, 14 predicted proteins | sample RhiMetdeltSRZDD2_FD_75291 | JGI IMG/M metagenome (GOLD analysis project Ga0075428, IMG submission 75291) | Populus rhizosphere microbial communities from Tennessee, USA - Rhizosphere MetaG P. deltoides SRZDD2 | ecosystem: Host-associated > Plants > Roots > Rhizosphere > Soil | place: USA... | reverse complement strand
GAAGACGTCTTGCGCGTGAGGTCCGCGACGAGAAAGCGGTCCTCGTTGTGCTCGCGCGTGCGCCCCTGATCGGTCTTCGCGAACACCTCGACGCGGATCTTGGAAGAGCGTCCGAACATGGCCATCAGGAACCGCAGGTCGATTGTTGCAGGGCCGCGTAGGCCCGCGACGCGTCAAGTTTCACTGCATTCCGCGCCCAGGTACACGTATTTGTGGCGTCGTCCAGCTTCGCAAAACCCGTCGCCGCGAGGTAGGCTGCAAGTGCCTTGTTCTTATCGGACACCCCGTTCGTGTAATAGATCTCGAGTGCCGCACTGCGAAGCGCGATGCCGTTGAGACTGTCGATTCGATCGACCAACCTGTTGAGCGAGTCCGCTGCGCGCGCCGGATCGATCCCTCGTGGCGCCGCACGTCCATTGTGCGTGACCGCAACCTGTGTCGCTGTATCGCGCCCCACACGCGTGGTTGTATCGCCCGGCGGGGCGAGGGGGGCGAGGGGGGCGGGGGGGGCGGGGGGCCCCCCCGGATTCGTGGCGCCTGCGTTGTTGCTGCCTTTCAGGACCATCCACGCGCCACCACTCACGAGAATCAGCCCGATCGTTACCGCCACCGGCAGCAGGACTCGCTTCCTGGGAGTGCGCAGCGGGACCGTGGGCAACGCATGCGCCGGATCGAGGAGCAGCGTCTTCGCCTCGGTCGGAGGGACTGAACGTGCCACGGGGCGGCCCGTGACGGCGGCGACATCGGCCGCAAACTTGGCGACGGACTGGTAGCGCTGCGTCGGGGTGCGCATGAGCGCGCTATCGAGCACGGCCTGCAGACCTGGCGGAAAGGCAAGATCGGGCCGGGTGTCCTTGAGTTTCGCTGGCTCCTCGGTGAGCCGTTTGATCATCGTCTCTTGCACCGTCGTGGCCTCGAACGGCAGCGTGCCGCTCAGCATTTGATAGAACACGAGCGCCAGCGAGTAGAGGTCGCTGCGCCCATCGACGTTGTCCCCCGAAAGTTGCTCGGGACTCATGAACTCCGGCGTCCCCATGACCAGGCCGGTCTTCGTGACTTTCTGGCCGGCCTCGGCCCCCGCGATCGCCTTGGCGATCCCGAAGTCCACGACTTTCACCGTGTCGCTTCCACCTCTTCCCTTCGTCAACATGATGTTGTCGGGTTTCAAATCGCGGTGCACGATGCCGAGCTCGTGCGCGGCCTGGAGGGCTTCAGCCGTCTGGAGGAAGATGTTCGTAGCGCGAGCGATGGGCAGGACCCCTTCCCGGATGAGTAGGTCGGTCAGCGGCTCGCCCTCGATGAACTCCATCGCCAGGAAAACCAGCCCATCGGCGGTGTCCCCGAAGTCGTAAATCGCGCAGACGTTGGGGTGGTTGATACGGCTCGCGTTGGAGGCTTCCCGATTGAAACGGGCGACTGCGTCCGGGTCGTGTACCATGGACGGATTCATCACCTTGATTGCGCTGCGCCGGCCCATCTTCACATGCTCGGCGAGATACACCCGTCCCATGCCGCCCTCACCCAGCTTTTTCATGACGTGATAGCGATCGGCGACAACCTGGCCCACCAGGTCCGCGCCGGGGTTCACCGACCGCAGGGTCTGGCCATCCCTGGGGCAGAACTTCACGTCGTCGGCGTATTCGGTGGAGCAGACGGGGCAGACTCTCATGGTGCTGTCGCTCGCGCCGCCTCCGGCAGCTCAATCCGCAGGAGCTTGTCGCCGACCATGATCCGCGACCCGTGCTGGACCGGCATGGCTCCGCGCGCGGCAATCGCGATGCCGTTGCGGCTGTGGTCATCGACGAGCACAAAGTCCGCGTCCTCGGAGCGGACGGTCGCATGCTGCGCGCTCATCGAGGGATCATACGGGAAGATCCAATCGCCGCGCTCACGGCCGACATGGATGTCGCGGCCCGGTGAGAGCTGGATGACGTCACGCGCGCTGCCGTCGCCGCGGAGCTGCGTCAGACTGGCGATGTCGGCGCTGGGCGTCACGCTGCCCATGCGCTTTGTCGCATCGGCCTCGCTGGCGTAGGGGCCCGGGTAGCCCAGCCGGCGAAACCGCAGCACCTGCGAGCCGATGAGGATGAGATCGCCGTCGGTGAGTCGATGGGGTGCCTCGAGGAACACCCAGGTGCCGTTACGGCTGCCCAGGTCGCGCACTTCGAGGCGGCCCTCCTCCCACGTCAGCTTGGCGTGCAGCGGCGAGAGGAACTGATCATCGGGGAAGCGGATATCGCCTTCCGTGCGGCCTATCGCCGTGGTGGATTGTTTGCGCTCGAACCGCGCCACTTCGGTGGCCGTCTCGGAAACCAGTATCAAGGTGAGGGAATAGTCGGCGCGCCTATCGGGGATTGACCGTCGGTCATGGCTGTCCCGACCCGCCTTCGCCGGGACTGACCCACAGACGGGGCAGGGTGCGTCCGGTGCGACCGTTCCGTGCGCCGGGCTGTGCTGCGCCGCGGGGCCGCTGGTGCGGGACACAATACCTGTCGCGCCCCCCCCCGCGCCGACCGCGGCGCGTGACGCCGCCGCCTTGGTGAGCGGCTTGCCGCAGTCTGAACAGAAATGGGCGGCGGCCTCATTCTGACGGCCGCAGTACTGACAAACGCCGAGTGAAGACGTCATAAAGTCAGGTGGCCCAATCTATTGTTGACGGCTAGCTTGCGCCACATGCGACTCGTTTGGGCCTTTTTTTTTGTCGCCGCGACCGCGTGTGCGGCGCCGACAGCGCGTCGCGAATCCGCTTCCTCCCCGTCGCCTACGCGTGAGCCGCTGCAGATAACCATCGTCTATCCGGATACCGCCGATCCGATTCAGGCGCAGGACACATCATTCATTTTCGGAAGCGTGGGCCGGGGCCGCGGAGACGCGTCGCTGTCGGTCAACGGGCAACCAGTGCCGGTGCACCCGAGCGGCAGCTGGCTGGCGTGGGTGCCGCTGCAACCGGACTCGTTGGGCATGGCGCGTTTTCATGTCGTCGCGCGCGCCGGTTCGGGGGGGGGCACCGAGCTGCGCGAGACGACCTTCGTTGCACCGATGGCGCCGCTGTTTCGTCCGGCGCCGGGCGTGCCTGTCTGGATCGATACCACGAGTTTCACCCCGCGCGATTCGTTGGCCTTTCCAGCGGGAGAGGGGATTCGCTTGTCGGTCCGCGCCACTCCTGGTGCGCAGGTCCGACTGCGTACAGAAGGTAAGAAGGAAGCGATCTGGTTCGTGCCCGATACGCTACCAGACGAGCCCGCGTGGGGCGTGCGGGCCTTTGGGACCGATACCGCCGCCTACCGCCTACCTCCCGCTGCTGACCGGTACGTGGCATGGGTGCCCGCCACGCCGTTATGTGACGCGATCGTGGAAGCGATCGTCGGAACCGATACCGTGCGCGCAGTCTGGCCCCTCGTTGTCGATACGCTCGATCGCGCACGACCTGTTGTCATTGTCCTGAACGACGACACCGCGCACACCGGCAAAACGGATAGCCTGACGGTCGGCAAAGCAGTCCCCTTCGGCACGTACAACTGGTTTTTTCCACTGGGCACGACGGCAGTGGCCAACGGGCGCTGGGGGAGCCAAACGCGCCTGCAGCTGTCGCGTGGCGTCGTGGCGTGGGTCAATGCAACCGACGTCGTCCCGCTCGCTCCGGGCACGCCGCCGCCTGGCGGAACCGTGGGCTCGGTGCGGCTCGTGACGGGGGAGCGATCGCTCGTTCTCCGCGTGCCGCTGCCCGCGCGCGTGCCGTTCAAGGTGGAGGAGGATGATCGCAGTCTGACGATCCGCTTGTACGGCGTAGCGTCCAACGTGAACTGGATGCAACACGGGGGCACCGATCCGTACGTCACGCGCTTGAGCTATGCGCAGCCCGCGAGCGACGAAGTCACGATCACGTTGACGCTCGCGGCCCGCGTCTGGGGGTATCGCACCCGCTGGCGGGGGCGCGATCTGGTGCTCGAGCTCCGGCGCCCGCCGGCGATCGATCCACGCCGGCCGCTGGCCGGTCGCACGATTGTGCTCGATCCGGGCCACCCGCCGCTCGGCGCCCGGGGGCCGTCGGGTCTCTGGGAGCCCGTGGCGACACTCGCGGTTGCGCAGCAGGCCAAGACCCTGCTCGAGCGGCGCGGCGCCACCGTGCTGCTCACGCGCACCGATTCTACGCCGGTCGACCTCTTTCCGCGGACGCGGTTCGCGCAGCAGCACGATGCGGACGTGCTCGTTTCGATTCACGCGAACGCACTCCCGGACGGGGTGAATCCCTTCGCGAACAACGGCACGAGCGTGTACTACTTCCATCCCCGCAGCGCGGCACTCGCCCGTGCCCTCGATCGGTCGTTGGTCGCCGAGCTGGGCGTGCGCGATCTCGGCATGGGTCGAGGCGATTATGCGCTCGTGCGCGACCCCTGGATGCCGTCGGCGCTGACGGAAGGTTTGTTCATGATGATCCCGGAGCAGGAGGCGTTGCTTGCCAGTCCCGAGGGGCGGATGCGGTATGCGCGTGGAATCGCGAATGGCATAGAGGATTTCTTGCGCGAGATGGCGCGGTGACTTCCGCGTTCCTCGTTCTGGTTCTCGCCACATCCGCCGCAGCTCAGGTGAATCCAGCAGGTGCATGGCGCACCCTCCATACCGACCACTTTCGCGTTCACTTTCGTCCTGCTCACAGAGATCAGGCGCTGCAGGCGGCGGCGGAAGCGGAGCGCGCGTATTCACTCCTGGCCAGCGAGCTCCACCGGCCGCGCGGGATGGTGGATCTGACGCTGTCCGATGATTACGACGCGGCGAACGGCTTTACCTCGACGTATCCGTCCAACCGCTTCACGATCCTGCTCGTTCCACCCACCACCGATCCCGCGCTACAGACCTACGACAGTTGGCAACGGCTCGTGATCGTGCACGAGCTGGCGCACGTCTTTCATCTCGATCGCGCGCGCGGTCTTTGGGGAACCCTGCAAAGTGTGTTTGGTCGCCTGCCCGGACTGTTCCCCAACCAGTACCAGCCAAGCTGGGTGACGGAGGGGATCGCGACGTACTACGAATCCCGGTTTACGACGGGTGGGCGTGCCGATGGCAGTTTTCATCGCCAGGCGGTTGGCGCAGATGCTCTCGCTGGTGGCACCCGGTCGCCATACGACGCGCTGCTCTTCACCCGTTGGGCCGATGGGATCACCCCGTACGCCTACGGCGGCCGGTTTTGGGAGTACGTCGCCCGCACGGTGGGCGATTCGCTCGTCGGGCGCTTCGCGGAGCGCACGGCTGGCCAGCTTATCCCGTTTCGTGTCGGTCGCCCGCTGAACGGCGCAGGTGCGCCGCAGTCGATATTCGAGACCTGGAAAGCAGCAGTCGCAACCGCACCCCCGAATGGGTTCCTCCCCCCGCGGGCTGCCGAGAGCAGTCTGATCGCCGGTCAGCTGCGTAGCGAGCCGGTGCCGCGCGTGGCCCCGGACGGCAGCAGCATCGCCTACCTCTACGACGACGGCCGTAACGCGCGTCAGCTGCGCGTCGTCGATTCGCGCACCGGCGAGGTTTTGCGCACTCGTCGGGTGAACGCGCAGGTGAGCTACGACTGGCTGGCTGACACACTGATCGTCGCCCAGCTCGAGTATGCGAATCGGTGGACGGTGCGTAGTGACCTGTGGCGCTGGTCGCCCTCGGGAAACTGGGGCAGGATGAGCGACACCGCGCGCCTCCTCGAGCCGCGCGTTGGCGGTGGCGTACTCGCCGCACTCAAGCTCGTGAACGGCATCAATGCACCGACGTTCGCGCTGGCGTCGCATCGGTGGAGCGCAGCGGTCGATGCGCCAGGGACGACGTGGGGCGAGGTCGTCCCCTCGCCCGATGGCCGCTGGCTCGTCGCGCCGCGCCACCAAAACGGAAGGTGGCAGCTGGTGCGCTGGCGTGCCGGTTCGACGACATCGCTCGCGGCGATCACCCCGCCGGCCGAGGTGGTGGCGGATCCGGTGTGGGGTCTGGGGGGCGTGTTGTTCGTGACCGATGCCGCCGGCTTTCCTCAGGTTCATCTCTGGAAAGACGGTGAGGGGATCACGCGGCTGACCGCCGAGCCGCTCGGGGCCCGCTCGCCCGCCGTGCTGCCGGATGGCCGAATCCTTTTCACCACCTTGGCTCACAAGGGATGGGAGCTTCGCGCAGTCGCGCCACCGGCAACACGAAGCGCTGCTGAGCTCGCGACGACGACAACGGCCGCGTTCGATTCCGCGCCGGGGGTTGCGGTCCGCGAAACCGGATACGCGCTCTGGCCGTCGCTGCGCCCGCATTTCTGGATTCCCCTCTGGTTCGACGCGGGCCAAGCCGGTCAGTTCTTTGGAGCTGGTACGGCGGGCGGTGACGCCGTGGGGCGCTACGCCTACGTCGCGAACGCGCTCGTCTCGGGTTCGCCGCTGCGCGCGCAAGGTGGGCTGCTCGTTCTGAGCGACGCGCTGGGCAATCCGACACTCGACTTTTCGATCTCGAACGACTGGTCGCTCACAGGGATCGACAGCACGGGTCATGTGGTTTCGCGCGAGCGGCGCGATGCGGCCATCGGCGCCACCATTCTGACGCATCGGTGGCGCAGCTTCGTCTCAGTGCGCATCGCGGCCGAATATGAAGGAAGGCGCTACGTCTCCGACCCCGACACCACGCTCGCCGACATCTGTACTGGCTGCAGCTCGAATGACCTCATCGGTGCCTCGGCGACGATTTCCTTCGGGACCGCCGTTTCGGCGCCGTTGACGGTGTCGCTCCAGGACGGGGCGACGTTCAGCTTCCTGTACCGCCATCAGCAAGAGCAGGGCACGCCTCGGTGGCTGAACGAAGTGCGGGCTCGCGGCGCCTTCTATTTGAGACTCGGGCCGCGCGTCGGGTATGCGTACCCCGTGATTGCCACGCGCCTGGCGGTCGGCGCGATGGACGGTCCACTGCCCGATAACCTGTCGGTGGGAGGCGTCTCGTCGGGCGCCGCCGAGCTGGCATTCGCGCAGAGCGTCGGCACGTTCCGCACGTTTCCCGTGCGCGGCTATCCGTCGGGCGCGGCGCGCGGTCGCCGCGCGGCCACGGCTACCGTCGAGTACCGCGTACCGATGGCGCTCATCGGCAAGTCTCTCGGACACCTCCCCTTTGGCGCGGACAAGGTTGCCTTTGCCGTTTTTGGCGATATCGGCGGTGCGTGGGAGCCCGGGGAGCCGGCGCGGCTTCACGAGCTCCGCTCCTTCGGCGCCGAGCTGGTGGCCGATGTGACCGTCAGCTACGACCTACCCTTGCGACTTCGCCTCGGAGTCGCCCGGCCGGCCACCGGAGACACTCAAGTGTACGGCGCGTTTGCAGCGGACTTCTGACCCACTCCACAAGACTGCCGTCCGGGCCGCGCTTATAATCCAGCACTATGCCCTTGCTGCTCCTCTTTGCCCTGGCACAGGCTCCCGCCGATCGCGCCAACCTCGAGGCGTTGCGTGACTCGCTGAGTCTGGTGCAGGACAGCGTGGCGCTGTCGCGTCTCGAACTGGGGACGATCGAGGTCGCGAAGCAGAACCGTGATGACCCGCTGATTCATCTCCGGCTCGGGTTCATCGCCTATCGATTGGGGGAGCTCACCAAGAACAAGTCCCACTACGACGATGCCGCGGGGGAATTCGAGTGGGCGGGCGAGCTGCGCCCCGACTGGCCCTATCCCTGGTATGGGCAGGGCCTCGCCGAGCTGGCGCTCGGCGAGCACACCGCGATCGCGATCGAAAACCTGCGTCAGATGCTCGGCCAGGACTACCTGTCCAAGGCGGCCAAGGCGTTCGCGCGTGCGACCGAAGCCGATCCCAGTTTCGCCTCGGCGGTCGTCGATCTCGCGAATACGGCGCTGACGCAGCGGATCCGCCCGCGGCTCGACGTCGCGTTGAACGCGGTGCGCCTGGCGGCGGCCTCGCCTGCCGGGCGCTCGCCCGACGTGCAGCTGGTGCGGGGCCGCGTCGAGCGCGCGGCTGGAGAAACCGACTCCGCGGCCGCCGCATTTCGCGCCTATGTCCACCTCGCGGGGGATTCGGGGATCGGCTACCTCGAGCTCGCGCGAACGGCCTACCTGGCGCGGCGGCCCGGCGATGGCTGGACCGCATACTTCAACGGCGCGCGTGTGGCGCGATCAGCCGAGGCGGTGTCGCTCTATCGGCTCGATCTCTCGTGGATCGCCGACTCTGCCGAGCTCGGCGCGTTCGACCTCCGGACCTCACCGGGGGAGCGCGCGGAGTGGCTCAATACGTTTTGGGGCAAGCGCGACGCCGCTGAAGCGCGCGATGTCGGCGAGCGGCTGGCCGAACACTACCGGCGCTGGTTCCACGCCCGCCGCGAGTTTCGGCTGGTCAGCCGTCATCGCCACTACGACGTCACCGAGCGGTATCGCTCCGGGCAGTTGGAGTTCGACGATCGCGGCATCATTTACATGCGACAGGGCGAGCCGGATCGCCGGGCGCGCTATGTCAATCCCGACGTCGAGGCCAACGAAAGCTGGCTGTATCAGCGCCCCTCTGGCGACCTGACCTTCCACTTCGTGGCGCGCGACGATGTGAGCGACTTCAAACTGGTCGAAAGCTTGGTCGATGTGCTCGGATTCAGCCGCGCGGTGCGTGCCAGCTCGACGATGGACGGGCAGGTCTCCGAGCTCTACACCTCGCGCCAGAATTTCGGCCCGCTCTACAGCCGCATTGCCAATAGCCAGCGGCCGGTCGGGAATGAGCTGGCGAGGGAGCGCGCTCACGGTCGGCGGGACATCGTCGTGGGGACGACCAGCGACAGCTACACGCGCCGCTTCGACCTGCCGATGGCCGTTGTCGCGAGCGCGTTCGTCACCGGACAGGCGGCCGGGTCTGGAGACTCCACCGGACAATTGCTGCATGTGGTCTTTGCGATTCCCGGCGAGCGGCTTTCAGGCGCGCCCGTGGAAGCGGCGGGCGGCCTGCGGTACGCGCTGCAGTTTCGTGTGATCGTGGCCGATTCCACCGGGCACGTCGTCGCTCAGCACGACACGCTGCGCGTGTTCGCGGCGCGCCAGCCGGTCCGCCATCCCGACTATCTGACGGGTCGCATCGCCCTCCCGGTGCCACCGGGCCAATACGTCTATCGCCTCCTCGTCGCGACGCCGGACGGCGGAGCCGGTGATCTGGTCAACGGATCAGCGCGCATCGACACACTCGCGCCGGATCGCTTCGCCGTGAGCGACGTGGTGGTCGGACGCGAAGGGTCTGGGCTCGTTTGGTACACACCGGCGGGCGATACGGTGCGACTCAATCCGCTGCAGCGATTCCCCCAGGGCAGCGGCGTGAATCTCTATTACGAGATCTACGGGCTCGCGCGCGGCGCCGGATATCACACCGTCGTGCGACTCGAGCGTGAAGGCGGGCGATCGCTGTTTAGCGCGATCGGCCGATTGTTCGGCGGCGGACGCTCACCGGTCCTGCTCGAGTTCGATGCGCCGTCCGACGGACGCGTGACGCGAGTGCAGCGGGGCATCGAATTGCGCGACGTCGCGAAAGGGACGTACCGGCTCGTGGTCACGATTTCCGATCCGGCAACGGGCGCCACCGTCACGCGCACGGAGCGTTTTCAAGTCGTCGACCGCTAGTCTGGTTGACCCTGCTGGAAGCGAGTCCTATGTTAGCCCGGTTCCCTCGGAGACCGGATTGTATTGCTCCCGCTGCGGCACCCAGAATAAGGATACCGCGAAGTTTTGCGATTCCTGCGGGCTCGACCTGACCGCGACGACGCCCACCGGCGCGCGGTCGGCGGCGGGCCCGGTCGCGTCCGACATCGCGGAAATCGATCTGGTGCGTCAGGAGCTCAGCGAAGAGTACGAGATCGTCGACGAGCTCGGCCGCGGCGGCATGGCGATCGTCTTCAAGGCGAAAGAGAAACAGCTCGATCGCGACGTCGCCATCAAAGTGCTGCCATTCTCCCTCGCGTTCGACCGCGAATTTGTCGAGCGCTTCCAGCGCGAAGCCCGCACGTCCGCCAAGCTCGAGCATCCGAACATCATCCCGATTTATCGCGTCGGAAAATCGGGGCGCATCATCTACTTCGTGATGAAGTTCCTCCGCGGCAAGCCGCTCTCGAGCATTCTGGCGACCCGTGGCAGCCTCGCGCCGCTGGAAATCCGCCGCGTCCTCGTCGAGGTGTCCCGCGCACTGTCCTACGCGCATAAGAAGGAAATCGTCCACCGCGACATCAAACCCGACAACATCATGTTCGACGAGCACGGGCACGCGGTCGTCACCGACTTCGGCATCGCGAAGGCCGGCTCGGGCGGCAAGCTCACGGGCACCGGCATGTCGATCGGCACCCCGCACTACATGAGTCCCGAGCAAGCCAAGGCTCAACCGCTCGATGGGCGCAGCGACATCTATTCGCTGGGCGTGGTCGCGTATCAGTGTCTGACGAGCGGCGTGCCGTTCGACGGCGAGGATTCTTTCTCGATCGGTTACAAGCACATCATGGAGGAAGTCCCCACGCCGCCGCTCGATAGTCCCGAGAAGCGGCAACTGTTCGAGATCATTCGGAAAATGATGGCGAAGGCGCCGGCGCAGCGCTTCCAAAATGCCGACGAGCTCATTGCGGTACTCGAGGGCAATCGCTCGGTCACGTTCACGACCGACGCGACGCAAGCGATGCCGTCGATGACCGGTGCGCGTTTCGCGTCGGCGCCCACGACACCGCTGCCGCGCGCGGGCACCCGTTCACCCGTTTCCGGCGGGGCGCCCGCGTACGGAGCTCCCCCGGTCGGGATTCCAGAACAGCCACGCCGGTCGGTGTTGGCGGGCTTGTTGCTCTGGCTGATCATCGTGGGGTCAGTCTTCGGCGGCGGTGGCTTCTACGCGTACAAGCAGGGTCTCATTTTCGCAAAAGGAAGCGACCGGCCGGTCAGCGATTCGGTGGTCGCGACGCCCGATTCCGGTGCGCTGCGTGATTCGGCGGGCGGTACCGTGGCCGTGGATACTCCCCATGTCGATACCAGCCGCACGGCGATTGTGGGCCCCCCGCCCCCCCCCCCGCCGCCGCTCCCATCGGGACCGCCCGGGCGGCTGGCGCTCGAGGGCTTGCCACGTGGGGCGCGCATTTCGATCGAGGGACAACCCATCGCCGGCACGCAAGTCGATCTGCCGTCCGGTGTGCATCGACTGACCGTCCGGGCGGCCGGTTATCAGACGTACAACCGACAGGTGACGATTACGCCCGGTCAGACGTTTACCTTGCGCGTGGACATGCAGAGCACCGGCGAGGAAGCGGCGGGTCCCTGCGACCAGTTCGGGCCGGCATACAATCAGGACAACCTCTGTTTCGACACCCGTCCTGTGCCGCTCTCCCCCACGATCATCGCCATTCCCCCCGACGCGCCGATCTTTCCGCGCCAGGCGATCCTGCTGCTGAGAGTGTCGCGCGACGGCACGACCCTGGAAGCCCGCGTGTTTGTGCCCTCGAATGTCGAAACGTTCAACAACGACGCCCTCGACATGGCGAAGCACCTGCGCTGGAACCCGGCTCAGAAGAATGGTGAGCCCACCGAAGCGTGGGTGCAGTGGCCGTTCCAGCCGGCGCGGCAGTAATCCCCGCGTCCAAGATCCACCCCTCGGCATTCATCGCGCCCGGCGCGGTGGTGCTTGGCGACGTCACGCTGGGACCCCGGTCCAGCGTGTGGTACCAGGCGGTGCTGCGCGGCGACATGGCACCCATCGTGGTTGGCGAAGCGAGCAACCTGCAGGACGCGACCATCGTGCACGTCGATGAAGGAAAGCCGGCCCGGATCGGCGCGCGCGTGGGTGTGGGGCACAGGGTCATCCTGCATGCCTGTACAGTGGAAGACGAGTGCCTGATCGGGATGGGGTCGATCCTCCTCAATGACGTGCATATCGGCACGGGCAGCGTGATCGCGGCGGGTGCGGTGGTTCCGGAGGGGATGCGTGTGCCGCCCGGCTCACTCGTGATGGGAGTGCCGGCGCGTGTCGTGCGTCACGTCGATGATGGTCTGCGTGCGCGCATCCAAGGCACGTGGGAGCATTACGTCGCGGAAGCGGAGCGGCATCGTCGCGGGACGTTTCCGGTGCAGCGAACAACTTTGTGATGTTAATAGTCGGAGAGCGAGTCGCGACAACACGCATCGTCAGTCTTGCCGCGCTGCAATCACTCGTCTACCTTGGGCCTCCACGCTCGATTAACTTCCAAAATTCACCACGATTGGCCGCGAGATCCGCATGACTGCATCTAGCCGTCGTCTCGATTTGAACGCGAACGCCCTGACGGTCCTGGAGCGCCGCTACCTGGTCAAGGACGACCAGGGCAAGCCCGTTGAGCGCCCCGAGGATCTCTTCTGGAGGGTGGCCCGGACGATCGCAGCTCCGGACCAGACCTATGGCGCCTCCGCCCGCGCCGTGGAGAGCCTCGCCGAGACGTTCTACGATCTGATGGCGACCCGGGTGTGGATGCCGAACTCTCCGACCCTGATGAACGCCGGCCGGCCTCTGGGTCAGCTCTCCGCCTGCTTCGTGCTTCCGGTGGAGGACGCCCTTTCCAATGGGCGTTCGGGGATCTACGACACCCTGCGCGCGATGGCACTCGTGCATCAGTCGGGTGGCGGCACAGGCTTCTCGTTTTCGCGACTGCGGCCCAAGAATGACGTCGTGCGCTCCACGATGGGAGTAGCGTCGGGGCCGGTGTCGTTCATGAAGCTGTACGATGCGTCGACCGACGTCGTGAAACAGGGCGGCACGCGCCGCGGCGCCAACATGGGCATCCTGCGCGTCGATCATCCCGACGTCCTGGACTTCATCCACTGCAAGGATGACCTCACACAGGTCACGAACTTCAACATTTCGGTCGCCGTGACCGACGCATTCATGCTGGCGCTCGAGGCGGGCAAGTCCTACGACTTGATCCATCCGCGTACCGGCAAAGTCGTGGGTCAGCTCGATGCGCGCGATGTCTTCAAGCAGATCGTGCATGGTGCGTGGAAGACGGGCGAGCCGGGCGTGTTCTACATCGACCGGGCCAACCACTACAATCCGGTGCCGCACCTCGGCGGCTACGAGGCGACGAATCCCTGCGGTGAGCAGCCGCTACTCCCCTATGACGTATGCAACCTTGGCTCGATCAACGTGGGATTGTTCGTCAAGGGCGGGGAGGTCGATTGGGAGAAACTGCGGACCGCGGTGCACCTCTGCACGCATTTCCTCGACAACGTCATCGACGCGAACAAGTACCCGCTGGCGGAGATCGACGATCTCGCGAAGCGGATTCGCCGCGTCGGGTTGGGGATCATGGGGTGGGCCGACTTGCTCGTGCGCCTCGGCATCCCCTACGACTCCGACGCGGGCGTCGCGCTCGGCCGGACGCTGATGCAGTTCGTCGACGAAGAGTCGAAAGTGGCGTCCGAGAAACTGGCCGAGCAGCGCGGCACATTTTTGGAGTGGGAGCGCTCCATCTGGGGCCCGGACGCGACCTGCGCTCGCAACGCGCGCGGTGAGCGCGTCCGGCCGATGAGAAAGCTGCGCAACTGCAACCTCACCACGGTTGCTCCCACCGGCACCATTTCAATCATCGCCGGCTGCTCATCGGGCATCGAGCCGCTGTTCGCCGTGGCCTTCATGCGCAACCAGGCCGGCGTGCTGATGCCGGACGTGAATGAGGACTTCGTCGCGCTTGCCAAGCGCGAGGGTTGGTATTCCGACGCGCTGATGCAGCAGATCGCCGAGGCCGGCCACATCCACTTCGAGGCCGTGCCGAAGAAATGGCAGCGCGTCTTTGTGACGGCCCACGACGTGACGCCCGAGTGGCACATCCAGATGCAGGGCGCGTTCCAGGACTTCACCGACTCGGCGATTTCCAAGACGTGCAACTTCGCGAATGACGCGACCGAGGAGTACGTCGAGCAGATCTACCGCTACGCCTACCAGCTCGGTTGCAAGGGCGTGACGGTGTATCGCGACGGCGCCCGCGAGAACCAGGTGCTGTCCACCGGGTCGACCGCCAAGAAGGTGCAGGAGGGCGCCGGGGGGGGGGCAGGGCAGGGCGCGTTGGCCGAAGCGCTCAGCCGCATCGCCGAGGTCGAGACGGAGCTCGCGCGCACTCGCGACCGGCTGCACGACGTCGAAGCGGAGAACCTGCAGCGCCGCGCCAAGCGGTCGCGCCCGGATCTCCTCAAGGGCTCGACCCGACGCATCGAATCGCCGCTCGGCACGATGTACGTCACGATCACCGAGGACGACAAGGGACAGCCGTTCGAGGTCTTCATGTCGCTCGGGAAGGCCGGTGGGGCGTTGATGGCGGACGTCGAAGCCATCGGGCGACTGATCTCCCTCGCGCTCCGCTCGGGTGTCCCGTTGCCGGAGATCTACCGTCAGCTGCGCGGGATCTCGTCTGATCGCGCCGTCGGGCTCGGGCCAAACAAGGTGATGTCGGTTCCGGACGCCATCGGTATCGCGATCGAGAAATGGATGCAGGAGAAGCAGGGGGTCCAGCAGGAGCTGGGCATGGGGGGGGGAGCCGCTTCACCGGTACCGAGCGAGGTCGTTCAAAGCTCCGCCGGTGATGCCGCCGTGCTCGGAGCACGGCGTCCCGAACAGGATTTCATCGGCGCCTGCCCGGACTGTGGCTCGCAGCTGGCATTCATCGAGGGATGTGCGAAATGTCACGTTTGCGGCTTCTCGGAGTGCGGCTGATACCGTAGCGCTTGTGACTCCAGTCACGACTGGCACTTGCGCACCAGGGTAGTGTTAAAGCATGGAAACGGCCCCACGACAAGTCACTCCAACGAAGCTGCAAGTAAAGGGTTGGGCACGCGTCGGTCCCGCCGGCGCGCACACGCTGCGTCGGGGCGCGTGGTATCCAGTCGTGCGGATCTCGTCGAGCAACATCGTCGTGCTCGATGTGAATCGTCACAACGTTCCAGTCGATCGTCGCTTTCTCGAGATTCGCTATCATCCACCCGAGCGGTGGACGATTGTGCGATGCGAGCCGCGCATGATCGAGCGCTTGGGCCGGGTATTCCCGCTCACGTATGCCGTCTGTCCTTCGTGCCGGAATCGGCAGGGCATTGAAGCGCGCACCATGGAGATGACCTGTGCGCGGTGTCACAAGACGGCGGCAATGGCGTGGGATGAGATGACCTGACCGAACGCGGAACTCGGAAATGCGAACGCGGAACAGAATTCCCCCCTGTTCCGCGTTTTGCGTTTATGGCTCCGCGTTCAGAGAATCGCGATCGAATCCCCCAGCGTCACCGTCCCCGTCCCTTCACCAACGCAATAGAAACCTCTCATCCCATTATCGAGAAACTGTAGGTGTGTTTTTAGCTCGTCGGGCTCGACGGTCTCGCCGAGCGCCCAGCCCGTAAACGGCCTGCACGGATGTGCGACCTGCAGTACTCGTAAACGAACGCGCTCCGTGCCCTCGGGCGACAGGATGACGACTCCCTCCGCGAGCTCTTGGTACGCGAGCCGCGTGCTCGCTGTCGCGATGATGTTTTCGCCGGCGCATCCGATGTCGATGCGCGCGCCGAAGCGCTCGCGCATCGCGTCGTAGTGCGAGGTGAAGCCGAGCGAGATCCCGTGGAGGCCGTCCTCATTCTTGGTGAACGGGTGCGCGCGGTGGTGGACGTCCACGATCCACTCGCCGTCGCGCGCGCCGAGGGCGCCGTCGGGCGTGACGTTGAGCTGGGGGACGGAGAGCAGAGCACTGGGGTCGTAGCGGCGGGTGGGCTTCGCGCCGGTCTTGAGTGATCCGCGCTGAATCTGCAGACGGGTGATCGTTCCGATCGTGCGCATAACGGAATTTAGCGCGAAGTGCTACATTGGGCTTGGTCATGGCGTCCTCTCAGCCTCCCCCCGCCTCGAGCCGACCGCTCGGCTGGGCCCGCTGCCTCGACAACGTCGCCGACGTGCTTCGGCGCGGCGCCTGGTACCCCATCCTCGAAGAAACATTGGACGGCAAGGTGGTGATCGAAGTACGCAAACGGCCGGTGCGCGTCAGCCGCATCGATGTCGCCGTCCGCGACATGGCGCCCGATCGGTGGAGCGTCGTCGTTCGGACGGGCCTGCTTCGCCCGACCCTGGGCGGCGCCAGGGCAGGGGAGGACATGACGATCACCTACGCCGTCTGTCCGCATTGCCAGGAGCGGCAGGATTTCAAAGGCAAACCGGACACGCTCAAATGCGGGCGGTGCAAGCGGGAGTCCCGGGTCGACTGGTCGGAAACTTGTTGAGTGGGGCCCGGGGCCTAGGGCCTGGGGCGGGGCCTTGGTGCTCGGGGTGCAGGGGGAAACCGCTGCTTGCCGGACTCGAAAATAATTAGTATGTTAATCATCAACATGTTAACATCATCCCACAATTCCCGAGCCTTGCACCCCGCGCCCCAATCCCACCCCCAGGCCCCAGGCCCCAGGCCCTAGGCCCCATTGCCAGACCGCTCCGCGCTCGCCTTACAGCTCACCGAGGCCGTCCAAGCGGCCCAGCAAGCCATCGAACGGGCCGGCAATCGCGCATACAAGACATTCGGCCTGTCGCAGCGCGCGCACGCGGTCATGGCCGCCGTGGACTTGGGGGGCCCGGACGGAGCGCGGCCCAGCGATGTTGCCCGCGAGCTCGGTGTTTCGCGGGCGGCCGCCACGACGTTTATTCAGCGTCTCGAGGCGAAGGGAATGGTGGAGACAAGCACCGATCCCGACGACGATCGGGGAGTGCGTGTGGCGCTGACACGACACGGCTTGGAGGTGCTGCTCCGTGTCGGGCAACTCGAGCGGCGTCTGGCGGCCCGCACGATCGAAGGGATGCCCGCGTCGTCGATGGCCCGCACCATCCACGTGCTCCAAGAGCTGCGCCAGCGGCTCGCGCAGAAGACCCTCGAGGTCGTGCGCTGAGGTCATATGCAGATGTGCGAATCTTTATGCAGGGACTGAACGCCGAACCATCGACGGCGTTGCCTCACGCACTACTTCAAGGAGCTCAGTTAGACGCTGTCGCTTCAACGAATTCGCTTCAATGCGGCCTCGGCTACTGACGCTCGTATGACGCACGCACCTGTAGGTTTCAAACAGGTACTTTTCCACACTGCCAAGCACACGGGAATTTGTGGATAACCGACCGAACACCGCCTCCGAGATTCGAAAAACCAAGATCGTCGCCACCCTCGGCCCCGCTACCGGCAACGCCTCGAGCATCGCTGCGCTACTGGGAGCTGGAACCAACGTGCTGCGGATCAACGCCTCGCACGGGACACCCGAGATGCGCGCCGAATGGATCGCGGTCGCCCGCAAGGTCGCTGGGGGGAGCGATGCCCCGGTGGCCATCCTTTTCGATCTCCAGGGCCCGCGGATCCGGGTGGGTGCCCTTCCCGCGCCCCGTGAGCTCACGCGCGGCGAGCAGATCGTCTTTGCCCCGGAAGACATGGCCCGGGGCGACGAGCTGCCGACGACCTACGACGGTCTCGCGAACGACGCGAAGGTCGGCTCGCGGATCCTGCTGAACGACGGGCTCCTCTCGGTGGAAGTTACGGGCGTCGAGTCACCGCGCGTGCGCGCGCGGGTGGTCGATGGGGGGATTCTGACCGCGCACAAGGGCATGAACCTTCCCGGCGTGCAGGTCTCGGCACCGGCGCTTACGGAGAAGGATCGGGAGGACGTGCAGGATGCTATGAAACTCGGCGTCGACTACGTCGCCCTATCCTTTGTGCGCCGCCCCGAAGACATCCAGCAGCTCCGGACGCTCGTCGACCCCACCACCAAGATCGTCGCCAAGATCGAAAAGGCGACGGCGCTCGATAATCTGGAGAAAATCGTCGCTGTATCGGATGCGGTGATGGTGGCACGAGGCGACTTGGGAGTCGAGCTGCCGTTCGAACAGGTCCCCTTGGTGCAGAAGCGGCTCATCAGCGAGGCGAACCATCAGGGCAAGCCGGTGATTACTGCGACCCAGATGCTGGAATCGATGGTCCATGCTCCGCGGCCCACCCGCGCGGAGGCATCGGACGTCGCCAATGCGATTCTGGACGGGACGGACGCGGTCATGCTGTCAGCCGAAACCGCCGTGGGCCAGTACCCGGTGGAAGCGGTGCGCGCAATGGACCGCATCATCCGCGAGATGGAGCGCCACCCGCTGCGCCATCGCGAGGAGCGCCGCACCGCGGGCGAGGGCGTTGCGACCGAAGACGCAATCGCGTGGGGAACGAACGCCGTCGCCCGCCTGATGAAAACCCCCCTCATCGTCACGCTCACGCAGGGCGGCTTCACGGCACGCAAAGTCGCGGCGCTCAGGCCGCCGGTTCCCATCCTCGCGGTCACGACCGTGAAGACGACCTATCGCCAGCTGGCGCTCGTCTGGGGTGTGGTACCAGTGCTCGTCGATCGCGTCCCGGGCTACGATGCCATGCTCGAAGTTGTGCGTGGGCTCATTCTCAAGCGCGGCCTCGCGAAGCAAAGCGACTGCATCGTGGTGACCGCCGGCTTGCCCTGGGAGGTCTCCGGCAGCACGAACCTCATCAAAGTCGAGCGGGTGTGATGTGCGGCTGACCCTGCTCGGCACGGGCACGTCCTTCGGCGTGCCGCAGATCGGCTGTCGCTGTCCCGCCTGCACCTCCTCTGACCCGCGCGATCGCCGGACCCGCACTGCCGCCCTGATCGAAACGGGCAGGACGCGTCTTTTGATCGACACCCCGCCCGAGCTGCGCCTGCAGCTCGTGGCCGCCGGTGTCGACCGGGTGGACGCGGTGCTGTACACGCATGCGCATGCCGATCACGTGCACGGCATCGACGATCTGCGCGCGTTGTCGGTTCGCCAGGCGACGGCGCTCCCCGCCTACGGCTCGCGCGACACAATGACGGAGCTCGCCGGAAAATTCCCTTACATCTTCGATCCGACGTTTTTCGTTCCAGCGGGCACGAGCAAGCCGGAGCTCGCCGCTCATGTCATCGAGCCCGGGGTGCGCGTCTCCATAGCGGGCGTTGAGGTCCTGCCGCTCGAGCTGCCGCACGGGAAACAGCCGGTGCTCGGCTACCGAGTCGGAACAATGGCCTATCTCACCGACGTGAAATCGATCCCTAACAGCGTGATGGAATCGCTGGTGGGGCTCGACGTATTGGTGCTCAACGCGCTCCTATCGCACCCGCATCCACTGCACCTCTCCATTCCGGAGGCGGTCGAGGCGGCGCGGCGTGTCGGCGCGCGACGCACGTTCTTCACGCATTTGACGCACGAATTCACGCATGCCGCACTGGCCGCCATGCTGCCGCCGGGAATCGCGCCGGCGCACGATGGACTGGTTATCGACCTAGCCGGGGCGTAAATTCCGCCGCCAGGAGGCCCCCGTGGCACTGGAAGCGACCCTCAAACAGTTCGACAATCCCACCGTACGGCAGAGCGCCGCGATGGACGCCCTGGTGCGCGAGGCGGTGTTCGGAGACGACGATACGAAGGCGCGCGCGCGCTGGTTGTTATGGGAGGTCGGCCAGCGTGCCGGCGTGCGGCCCGCGTCGATCCACGATCTGTACATGGCGCGCGGGCGCGACGAGGTCCCGGCGTTTACGACGCCCGCGATGAACGTCCGCATTCTCTCCTACGACACCGGCCGCGCCATTTTCCGCGCTGCAAAGCGACTCGACGCGGGCGCAATCATCTGCGAAATCGCGCGCAGCGAGATCGCCTACACCGACCAGCGACCCGCTGAATACGTGGCGGTCATGACCGCGGCGGCGCTGCGGGAAGGATTTACGGGCCCGCTCTTCATCCAGGGCGATCACGTCCAGGTCAATGCGAAGAAATACGCCGCCGATCCCGAGGTGGAGCTGAAGGCGCTGCGCGCGCTGATCGAAGAGGAGCTCCACGCCGGCTTCTACAACATCGACGTCGACACCTCGACGCTCGTCGACCTGTCCAAAGCGACGCTCGACGAGCAGCAGCGGACCAACTACGAGCGCGCTGCCGAGTTGACGAAGTTCATCCGGGACCGTGAGCCCGACGGCATCACTGCATCGGTCGGCGCGGAGATCGGCGAAGTCGGCGGCAAGAACAGCGACGTCCACGAGCTGGACGCCTTCATGCAGGGCTACAACCGGACGCTGAAGGCGATGGGTACCGCTCCGGGCATCTCGAAGATCTCCGTCCAGACCGGCACGAGCCACGGCGGCGTGGTGCTCCCCGACGGGTCGATCGCGAAAGTCCAGCTCGACCTCGACGCGCTGAAAGCGCTGTCACAGGCGGCGTGCAAAAAGTACGGCCTGGGTGGAGCGGTACAGCACGGCGCGTCCACCCTGCCGCCGGAAGCGTTTTCGCAGTTCCCCCGCTGCGAGGCGATCGAGATTCACCTGGCCACCAACTTCCAAACGATCGTCATGGACCACCACGCGCTGCCGAAGGACCTGCGGCGCGACGTGAACGAGTGGGTGAAAACCGAAGCGAAAGACGAGTGGAAAAAAGGAGACACCGAGGAGCAGTTCATCTACAAGAGCCGCAAGAAGGCGATCGGCCCCTTCAAGCGGCGGTTCTGGGATCTGCCGGCCGACGTGCGCGAGGGCGTAGGCGCCGATCTGGAAAAGACGTTCGCGTTCCTGTTCGAGCAGCTGCGGGTCAAAGGCACGCGCGCCGCCGTCGACCGGTACGTCAAGCCGAAACTCGTGTCGCACGCGGAGCCACGCGCTGCGCTGGTCGCGGCACCGGATGATGCGGAGGCAGGCGAATGAGCGATCGGGGCGGGGGGGGCGGGGGCGGGGGCGGGGGCTTCGGGGCGTTTTTGTTCGGCATCGTGCTCGGTGCGGTGGCGGGTTTCATGTTCGCGCCCACCGAACGCGGTGAAACCGCACGCCGCAAAGTGTCCAAGGGCCTGCGGAATCTGAAAGAGCTTGCCGAAGAAAAAGTCGATGAGGTGCGGGGGCTGTTGAAAGAGGCCGAAGAGGAGGCCGAGGCCCAAACCGACGCTGCCGCCGAAGATGAGGACGAA
>Ga0075428_100002239_pt1 | contig 20945 bp, 18 predicted proteins | sample RhiMetdeltSRZDD2_FD_75291 | JGI IMG/M metagenome (GOLD analysis project Ga0075428, IMG submission 75291) | Populus rhizosphere microbial communities from Tennessee, USA - Rhizosphere MetaG P. deltoides SRZDD2 | ecosystem: Host-associated > Plants > Roots > Rhizosphere > Soil | place: USA... | reverse complement strand
TCCTGCATCGCCTCGAGCATGGCGGCCTGCGTCTTGGGTGGCGTGCGGTTAATCTCATCGGCCAGGATCATGTTGGCGAAGATCGGCCCTTTCAGAAACCGGAACTGGCGCTCGTTGGTCGCAGGGTCCTGGTAAATGACCTCGGTGCCCGTAATGTCGCTGGGCATCAAGTCGGGCGTGAACTGAATGCGCTTGAAGGAGAGGTGCAGCGTTTGCGAAAGAGTGGACACCAACAGAGTTTTGGCCAGACCCGGCACGCCGACGAGCAGCGCGTGACTGCGAGTGAGAATCGCGATAAGCACCTGATCCACGACCTGCTCCTGGCCGACGATGACTTTGCCGAGTTCGGCTTTGATGCGCGCGCAGGCAGCCTTGAGTTGCTGGACGGCCTGGAGGTCACCTGGACTCGCGGAACTCGCCCCTCCAGGTTGAGAGTGAGCGGAAGCGGTTTCTTGCGGTACTCTTGATTCGGCGACAGTCGTGTTCATTCAGATTAATTGGCCCCCTCCTTACGTCGGGGGTTACAAGGTCGAGCATTTCACACAATTACGCCACAAATGGCGATACATTTCCGCCAGTCGTGGCGTGGCCTCAATTGAGAGTAAACCGTGAGAATCTTGCTCCCTTTTACACTAACTTCCAGGGGTCGCGGTGGGGCACGTCGAGCCATTCGGCCTTGCCCGTGCCGCCCGCAAACGTGTTGGTCCTGGGGTCCCACTGAAACTTTTCGCCGTGGTAATAGGCGAGATTGACGAGGTGGCAGACCGTGACGGTGCGGGCCCCTACTTCGACGTCACAGATGGGCGGCTTGCGTGTTTTGATTGCATTGAGCCAATCCGTTTTGTGGTCCCGGCTGTTGTAGAGTTTCACCTTCGCGTCACTGAGATACTCCTTTTCGACAGCGTCAAGGTCCTGAGCCAGGAGTTTCGAGCGATCCACTTTTTCGCCTTCCGGCACTTTGGGAACCGCACCGGCCTTTTGCTGGTCGCCGAGCCACAGTTCGAACTTGCCGCGGTTCACGATGACTTTTCCTGCGCTGCCGAAGAACGTCACGCCCGGCCCATCTTTGTGGGTCACTTCGACACCGTTCGGATATTTGAAACGCACGCCGCGCTTCGCATTGGGCCTGTCCGCGGGAAAGACTTCGACCGGCCCGCTGTTGTCCATGCCCATGCCCCATTGCGCGATGTCGAAATGGTGCGCGCCCCAATCGGTGATCATGCCGCCGCCGTACTCGCGATAGTTGCGCCAATTCGGGAAGTGCTTGTGCACGCCGCGGGGGCTCAACTCCGAGTGGTAGCCCCGCTTCGGCGCCGGGCCGAGCCACATATCCCAATCCAAGCCGGGCTCGGTTTCCTGTTCGGGTAAATTGCAGACAATCCCGGGATCGCCGACGGCCACCTCGACGCGCTCAATTTTTCCGACCACTCCGTTCTGGACCAGCTCGCACGCCACGCGAAATTCCCGAGACGATCGCTGCATCGATCCGGTCTGGAAGACGCGATTGTTTTTGCGCACCGCCTCAACCATCGCGCGCGCTTCGCGGACTGATTGGCAGAGCGGCTTCTCGCAATAAATGTCCTTGCCCGCCCGGGCCGCAGCGATCGCGATCAAGGCGTGCCAGTGATCGGGCGTCGCGATGACCACGGCATCGATGTCCTTGCGCGCGATGAGTTCGCGGAAATCGGTGTACGCCTCGCAACCTTTGTACTTATTTCCAGTTTGTTTCGCGTACTTGTCTTCGACCATCTTCTTCGCGTTCTCGCGCCGGTTCGTGTCGACATCGCACACGGCGAGCGTCTGTGTCTCTTTGCGATCGAGAAATCCGCTCATCAGCCCGCGGTTTTGCGTGCCCATGCCGATGAAACCGAGTGTGAGGCGGTCGCTGGGCTTCGTCTCTGCGGCCCAGATGTGCGAAGGCAGAATGAACGGCGCGGCCGCGCCAGTGGCGACAGTCGATTTAATAAATGTGCGGCGCGAAAAGTTGCGGTGCGTGGTCATAGTCTCGGTTTAGCTGTTTCTTTAACCTGACGCAAGAAAACCCGAATCGATTCAGACGAAGTGCGTTCCGTTAAGTGGTCACACGCGTCACTTCTCCCGCCACCTTAACCACGCCCTGCAACAACTCGTCCCAATCGGCTTCGGTTGTTTCCCAACCGCTGCTGAAACGCAGCACGCGGCCGGCCTCGACGGTCGAGTAACCCATGGCGGAAAGAACGTGAGAGGGCTCTTCCTTGCCGCTGGCACAAGCGGAACCCGTGGAGACCGCGTAACCGTGACGGTCCATTTTCACGACCCAGCGCGCCTGGCAATCGGCCTCCGGCATAAGGACGGAGGTGGTATTCCAAAGGCGATCGGCGGATTGCCCAACAACCTCGACAGGCAAGTTACGCGTCAATTGCTTTTCAAATCTCTCCCGCCAGGCGCGCCGCTGCTCATGCTCCCCGCGCGCGAGACTCTTTTCGCGCGCCTCCAGAGCTGCGAGCATCGCCGCGACGCCCGCCACGTTCTCGGTCCCCGCCCGCCGGCCTTCTTCCTGCTGGCCGCCAAGTATCATGCCTTGAAACCGGCCTCGTGCGATCTTCAGGAAACCAGTGCCCTTGGGTCCGCCGAACTTGTGCGCGCAACCGCTTACGTAGTCGCACTGCCCCAGGCCGCTCGTGGGAAACTTTCCGAGCCACTGCGCGGCGTCACAGAAGAACGGTACTTCCCATTCGCGGCAGAGTTCGGCAATGCGTTGCCACGGCTGCAATACACCGGTCTCGTTGTTGGCGGCCATGACGGCCAGAAGATGCGGGCGACTTTTGGTGAGTTGGGCTTGCAGCCATTTGAGATCGACCACGCCGTTTTTACGCACGGGAATGAACTGACATCGCCCGCCAAAATAATGCCGCGCCGCATTCAAAATGCACGGATGCTCGATGGAGGAGATCAAAATGCGCGCGTCCGCGGGCGCTGTCCGCGCGAAATGATACAGCACCATGTTATTGGACTCGGTCGCGCCGGAGGTCCAAACGATGTCTATCGGATCGCAGTCGAGGAAAGCGGCCAGGTTGGACCGCGCGGTCTGCAAAATCATGTCGGCGCGAGCGCCGACGCGGTGCGGGCTGGATGGATTGCCAATGAATCTATCGCTTACTTCGAGCCATGCCTGACGCGCTTCCGGCAACAACGGTGTTGTTGCATTATGGTCGAAGTAGAGCATAGGCAGATCATACCTCAGGTTGAGAGAGACCGCCAGTTTCGGGCGAGGGCAGGTTGTAACAAATTACAGGTTGCGCAATCGCGGGAGCGTCGGCAGCTTCGCACGAGATCTGGCCCATGCAAATCACCACTCAATTGGCCCTGTTTCTGGACAATCGCCCCGGCACACTCGCACGGGTTTGCGACGCGCTCAGTGAAGCAAAGATCAACATCTACGCCATTAGCACCAGTGACACCGTGGACCATAGCGTGATTCGCATGGTCGTGAGTGACACGCGCAAGGCACTCCTGCTGTTTGAAGAGCATGGGACGCTTGTCGTCGAAACCGAGGTGTTGCTGCTGGAAGGCGATAACAAGCCGGGATCGTTGGCGAAGCTCGCGCACAAGCTCGCCGCGGCAAAAGTGAACATCGAGTACTGCTATTGCGCAACGCCGTCGGATGCGCGCAAGGGTCTGCTCATCCTTCGAGTGTCGGATGCGCGCAAAGCGTTGAAGGTGTTGAATACGTAAGCCGCGGGCGCGTTGCCTTCGTTAAACGATCTTGATCTTCGAGAGGTCTTCTTTGGGCTTCGGCCACTTCATCTTCAGCGCCTCCATCGCCGCAACGACCGTCTTGCCGACCACGTAGTCGCGATACCATTTGCGGTCCGCAGGAACAATGTGCCATGGCGCGGTGTCGTGGCTGGTCGCATTGATCGCGTCTTCATAGGCGCGCACGTAGTCGGTCCAGAGCTCGCGCGTCTCCAGATCGGCTGAGGAAAATTTCCAGCGCTTGCGCGGCTCTTCGAGGCGAGATCGAAAGCGTTCGGCCTGTTCCTCCTTGCTGATGTGAAGGAAGAATTTCAACAGCACGACGTCGTTGGCGACGAGCATGCGTTCGAAATCGACGATCTGACCGTAGCGTTCTGACCAGACATTCCTCGAGACAATCTTCAGCACGCGCTCGACGAGCACGGCCTCGTAATGAGAACGGTTGAAGACACCGATATTGCCGTAGCGAGGCACGGCCTTGTGAACGCGCCAAAGAAAATCGTGGGCGCGTTCCTCGTGCGAAGGCACCTTAAAATTCGCGGTCTCCACGCCCGCCGGATTCACTTGCTCCAGGAGCGTGCGAATCGCTCCGTCCTTCCCACTCGCATCAAGCCCTTGAAAAAGCAGCAGCACAGCGTGGCGCGAGTTGGCGTAGAGCAACTCCTGCAACTGCCCTATGCGCTGGAGGAACCCACACGTTCTGGCCTTTGCCTCTTCTTTCTCCAAACCGCTGGTGTAATCCGGGCGAAAATCCTTGAGTCGAACCTTGCCCGAAGGAATAAGCGACTGCTTGTTCACGGGACGAAGCAACCACAGGATTTGTGCCCGCGTCACGACTTTTCGCTTCTGCGCACGGCCCAAACGCTTTAATTTGCGGCTCCAGTGCGAACCCTGCACCGATACATGCTGCGACAGGTCGTGGCGACGCTGCTCATGACGGTGGCGGTGTTCACCTTTGTGCTGCTGCTGGGCAATGTGCTCAAAGAAGTGCTGGCACTGCTGGTGAATCAACAGGCCACCTTCGCGATGGTGGGGAAAGCGGTTGGCTTGCTCATACCCTTCGTAATGGTGTTTGCGTTGCCCATGGGCATGTTGACCGCTGCGCTGCTCATTTGCGGGCGGTTCAGCGCCGACCACGAACTCACGGCCGTGCGCGCCAGCGGCGTAAGTCTTCTCGCGGTAATCTCGCCGCTGCTGCTGCTCAGCGTGGCACTGAGTTGCCTCTGTGGCGTGATCAACATGCATGTCGCGCCGAAGTGCCGCGTCGCTTACAAGTCCCTGCTTGCGGAAGTTGGCGCGCGCCAGGCGAGCGCCTTTCTGCCAGAAAAGACGTTCGTCAAAATCGCCACGAACTTTATTGCCTACGTCGGCCAGGTGAACGAAAGCGAACTGGAGGACATTCTGATCTACGATCTCGATTCGGAGGGCCGGGTTGGGAGCTATGCGCGCGCGGAGACGGGGCGGCTGACGGTCGACGAGACGAACCACGTTTATCATCTCTTTCTGCGCGATGTTTGGCACGTGAGCGTCTTCGAAGGAAAGTACAACGCTGTGCCCATGGATGCGGTGCGTCTGTCCTATACGAACACTCCGGCTGCCCGGCGCGAGCAGGACTTGCGGATTTCCGACATGACTTTCCTTCAGTTACGAGATGAATTGCGGCGCCTTGAGAACCGCATCGGCGTTCCTCCTCCGCTTATCCCGGGGACCCCGGAGGAGCGGCAGAAGAAACTTCGGGAATTGCGGGCGAACCGCGACGATTTGACCACGCCGATCAGGGTGCAAATTCATCGCCAGGCGGCGTTTTCGTTCGCGTGCATTGGCTTCACGCTGGTCGGCATTCCGCTGGGCATTCGGGCGCATCGGCGTGAAACTACTTTTGGCATTGCAGTGGCGATTGTCCTGGTGCTGGCGTATTACAGCTTCATCATTCTGGGTGAATCGCTCGACACGAACCCCGAATACTTCCCGCACCTTTTAGTGTGGGCGCCCAATTTTCTCTTTCAGGCGATTGGGGTGGTTATGCTCTGGCGCGCCAATCGCGGCTTGTAAGTTAGACTCGTTTCCAAACAGCGAGAACTGACTTTCCGAAACCATGCATCAGCAGCGGATCAATGACCCGTGACAGGGGAACGAGGAGCCGGTCCCAAAACAGAATTTGGCCCAGCGTCGGAAGCGACTGCCGCAACAGGATTCGATTCGCGGCGACGGTGAGCAATCCACAACCGTCCAAGTACCAACAGCGTTCCAGGCGCAAACTGCCGATTGCTTTGGCGGCTTCCTTCAGTGATTTGCGTGTGTACCGGCGATAGTGTCCAATGGCTTGATCAAAGGGTGAAAACAGCCATGGGTACGCGGGTGATAATACAATCAGATGACCGCCCTCACGAAGCCGGGCCGCCGCCCGGCGAATTTCGGCCGCATCATCCTGAATATGCTCGAGCACATCGATGTAAAGGATGACATCAAATCGCTCGTTTGAGCCCAGGGTCTCCAGCGTCCCAAGCCGAGGCTCGATATTATCTGAAACGACGAGTGATTCTCGAAGCTGTTCGAGCAGTCGCAAATCCGGCTCAAGACAAACCCAGCGGCGAACGTTCGCTGCCTGGCCACGCAGCAGTTTCGTGTTGGCGCCGAGACCGGCCCCGACCTCGAGCACATCGCCTCGCAAGGAGGGGCGGAGAACGGAACTCCAATATCGCTTCCAGTTCCGGGCGTGCGCGAATAACTCCAGTTCGTTGCCGACGTAGGGCAGATCAGCCGGCTCGCTCATAAAGCTTTCGAACCTCGCCGACGAAATAACGATAGTCGCGCAACGGCAAAAAACTGAGATTGTTCCGATTGAAAAGCACCAGCAGCGTCAGCCCAAGCGCAACGGTAAACATCTGCAGCACGATCACGAGCAATAAGCCAGCCGCCGTGGTCGCCCAACCCGGTATTGCAAGATCTGTGCCCCATCGAATCACGGGCACAGAGACGAGTAAACCGCTCAATAATCCGACTCCTGCGAGAATGGCCATCGTCAGGCGCGCACCGACGATTTCAGCGAAGACGGAAATCGCGCTTAACCCGTGAAGCACCAATGCCACGAAATTCATCTTCGATTCTCCGGCGAGCCGCGTGCCGCGTGAGGTTGGCAGCATGGTGTACGGAATGCGGCTCTTGAAGACCGATGCAGCGTAATGATTCCAGGTATCCGAAACGACCACCAGGGTGGCAACGTGCGCTGCGGGGATAATGCTAAAATTACCCACTCTCACCGCGATCCCCGTAAGAATCCGGTGGCCCCAGCGGTACAACAAATAAAAGAATTTAAACGTCCAACTGCTCGCGCGGCGTCCACGCTGCGCGAACACGACCTTCTGCCCCTTCTCGCGACGGAACACTTCGATCAGGCGCGGCACGTCCTCCGGCTTGTCTTCCCCATCGGCGTCCATCAGCAAAACCGCCTCGCACTCGCGCTCCGCATGAATGAAGCACAGGCCGATCGCAATCGCTCGTTGATGCCCTAAATTGCGCCGCAAACGCAGGACCTCGACGGAGCTGATATTGGGCAGTTTGGATTCAACAACGTCAGCGGGTGCGGGCTCGAGCGAGCAGTCGTCGACGAACAACAGGCGCGCCGTGACCGGCTGCTGGTACAGCGCTGCATCCAACTGAAGCAGCAATTGACGAGCGCTCTCCCAATCACCGTAAACGGGAAGGAGAACAATCAAGTTGAGCGGCTTTATTGCAGGTTCTTCGATGCGCCTCCTTATAGCGACAGTTCATCTGGCTGACAAGCCACCGCCGCACAGCCATTGAGCAAACCCTTTGCAATTGGCGCCAGCGAAGAAGCCAATCAGACGTTTCAGCCGCACCCGGTGTACACCGTGATCGGCGATCCCTCGATTAGAAAGGCCGATGCCGGGGGCTTCGATAGCGCCGGCACAAACGCATCGCCGTAGATCCCGGCAACATCGCAATCAAATGCGTAGTCGCGCGCCCTTCGCACGGGCCAAAGGGGATGCTCGACCCGATACTCGATGCAGCGGCCGTCGCGTTGACATGTGTAACCCCAATGATGGTCTGTTAGGAATTCTTCGAGCGAACCCGGCGCAGGCAGGTACGGCTCACCCTCTCCGATCACCTGGAGGTGATTCCATTTTTCCTGAATGCGCCACCGATACAACGCCGCCGGCCGGCCGTCGCTCGCGAGCTTTTCGATGCGATGGCCCATTTCCATCACGACGTAATTCTCATTGTAAACAAGCCGCGCCGTCGTCGCGATAGCCACACTCGCAACAATCTCTTTCACAAACACCACGCCTCGCCTCCACTCTTCACCCGTGAAATGCCGCACGTAAAAGCGCAGATTGACTTCCTCGAAGTTGCGGTGGAATGGAATCGGCACGCCCTTAACGCGCGTGTCCTCAAACAGCAGGCCGACCACGCTGGCGAAGGCCTTTCCTTTGTAGGTATCGACCATCGTGCCGGGAGGCGCGAGCGGTTCAAGCGTCTCTGGCGCAATTTCGAAGTTCAACAACGCGAGGTGCTGCCATTGCGCGGTTAGAAATGGTTTCGCCTGGTCCACTGGGACCCATAGCTATCACGAGCGGAACTCATCGTCGAGCCGCGCTCGGGCATCCGCGCTTCCACTGCTAAAACGGCGAGAAGAATCGCACCCAGTCTTGCGCCTGTTGTTTTTGGATCCAGAACCCCTGCCCCACTCCGAGATTGAGGTCCGGAGCCCAGCCATCGCCACCGGAGTACGTGCTCCGCTGATAACGCCCGCGCGCTTCGCCTTCATTGAGGAAAATGAAGATAATGTCGCCGGGTTGGCCGGGGATGTTGTGAATCGTATTGATCGAGCCCGCCTGCGGCAGGAACGACCCCTCCAGTGAAACGCCCGCAGGCAAATGATTCGTCAGGCTTCCCGTGCGCACTTCGCCTACAAAGGTCTGCACGAAAGTTTCGCGCGCAGGATTGATGAAAAAGAACCCCACTCCCAGAGGCAGTTCGATTTCGGGACCCGTCCATCCTGCGCTCGGAGTATAAACACAGGTGACGTAGTCGCCGCCGACACGCTTCATCACTTGCGCGCCATCCGGCGCTGTCGGGAACAGCGAACGCAGTGTCACATTCGACTGCACCAGTGGATTCGCGATGAGCGACATGCCCCAGGGCAACTGAAGGTTTACATAGCCGACCATGTTCTGCGACACCAGGTTTCCGGACGAATCAACGAGTGCGTAGGCCGCTTCGGCGCCTGTGATTTCAAGGGACGCCGTCGTTTCACGGGTCACCGCCTGGCGTAAGCCTCCGGCCAGTCGGTCGAACCGTCTCAACTGCCCTTCGGCACCATACCCGGTTACGATCACGCGGCGGTTGTCCCGGTCATGCTGGATGTTGAGCCTGGGCCTTGATTCTGCCGTCTGTCCGGCCACAGCCGTCAACGTGAGAAGCACAATGAAAATGCCGAATTTACCCCCAATAATGAATGTTTTCATACCCTGACTGGCTTAAACGGATTGAGCATCCAAATCTTACAAATGACAAGACGATAATCCGCGCTTTTCGAGGTACTGCTGGTGGTAATCTTCGGCGCGATAAAATGCCTCTGCCGACAGAATTTCGGTCACGATCGGCTTCTTGTGTTTCTTCTGCGCCTTCTCCTTCGCTACGAGCGCTGCGGCCATCTGCTCGGGGGTGTGATAAAAAATGATGGATCGATATTGACTGCCAACGTCCGGCCCCTGGCGATTCAACTGCGTTGGGTCGTGGACCTCCCAAAACAAGTTCAACAGTTGCTCGTACGTGACGAGGAATGGATTGTATTCCACCTGTACGACCTCCGCATGCCCGGTTCGGTCGCTGCACACTTCCTCATACGTCGGACTTCTCGTCTTGCCGCCGCTGTAACCTGCGGTGGTCGCCAGCACGCCCCGCAGCTTGCGAAAAGCCGCTTCGACTCCCCAAAAACATCCTGCTCCAAACGTCGCCTTTTCCATATTTACACAAATGTTGCCACCACAAAAATGTCATGGACGCGCGCAGCCCGCAACCCGCCAAACTTACGCCGGTTGTTTTTCGAGTCCAAAAATCACCTGCAGAATATCGTGCAGAGAGATTATTCCGGTTTCGCGCCCGGCGCGGTCGAGCACGATCGCCACACGCTGGCCACCACGCTGCATCTGGCGCAAGGCCCGCTCCAGCCGCATTTCACCATCCACAAACAAAGCGGGGCGTAAAAAATCACGCGCCGTCTGGTTCGAGTCCGCATCGGCTTCAAAAATTAATGTTTTTAACACAACGACCCCGGCGATGCGGCGGGAATTCATACGCCACACCGGAATGCGGCTGACCCCGCGCTCGCGGAATAACGCGAACAGGTCCCGCACAGATGTGTTCTCTTCCGCCGTAGCAACATTAGTCAGCGGCACGGTGACGTGGCTCACAGACAAATTTTGCAAATCGAGCACGCGGTTGATCATCGCGCGCTCCTCGCTCGTGAAGGACTGCGCCGATTCCTGCATGACCAACCGCAACTCATCGCGATTGCCAAACAAATGGCCCGTGAACCGTTTGCCCCCGGTCCACGCCAGCACCGTGTCAGAAATAATCGTGGTCACGACCACCAGGGGACGGACCAGGATGTGAATCAACCGGAATGGAGCCGAGAGCAGCATACAGAGCCGGTTGGGATAGAACCGAAACAGAATTTTCGGCAACAATTCGAACAACGTGTAAAAAATCAACACGAACGCCAGGAACGTCACGAACAGGAGCAGCGGCCGGTCCGCAAACTGCCGGTGCAAAACAACCGCAGCGATGCTCAGCACCGCAAAATTTGCAAGCGTGTTGCCGACGAGAATGGTCCAAAGAAAGCTTTCCGGATGTTCCAGGTAGCCATACAGGACTTCCGCGCGGCGGTTCCCGGCGCGCATCTGCTGCCGGATGCGAATGCGGCTCAGCGCCAATACGCCCGCCTCCATTCCGGAAAGGAGGAATGAGACTCCAAGGCAAACGCCAAAGAGCGCTGGCAAGAGCCCTTCCATTATTTGCGCACCTCCACGAGCAACTCGCGCACATGCCGTTCATCGACGGCGTGCGCCGTGAGCTTCAATTCTCCCAGCGAAACTGTCTCGCCGGCTTGCGGAACCACCTCCAGCACGCTGGTCATGACTCCGCCCATCGTTACTGCACCCGGCACTTCCCGCAGATGTGGATATTCACGGCGAAAATCATCCACCGACATCGCACCGCTGATGCGCCATTTTCCGGGCCCGAGTTTTTCGAAAACAACCTCCTGCGTCTCGGTGCGCACCTTCCCAACGACTTCTTCGAGGATGTCCTCCATGGTGACGAGGCCCGCCGTCGCGCCGAACTCATCCAGCACAATCGCCAGCCCGCGCTGTTGCCGTTCGAGGCTTTTGAGCAGCGCGAGCAAATTCATGCTCTCGGGCACAAAAGACGGAAACTCGATGGCATCGGCGAGGTCAATTTGCGGATCGAGCAACAACGCGCGCGCATTCAAAATGCCGACGACCGTGTCTGGAGTTTCGTCATACATCGGCAGCCGGTGATGCCGAAATTTCCGCGCCGCTGCGATCATGTCCTCCACGGAGAGATCGTCGGGGATCGTCGCCATCTGAGACCGCGGCCGCATCACGTCACGCGCCGTCTTCCGATCCAGATTGATAATCTGCAAAATGATTTCCTTTTCCGACTTGGCCAACGCGCCCTGCTGGTAGGCGAGCTCGATCAGTTCCTGGTACTCCTCGTCGGTCACGCCGGTTTGCGGACGAATGGATTTTGGAATTACAACGTTGAGAAGCCACACGTTGAACCGCTGCACTAGGCGTTGAAACCAGCCGGTCAATTCCTGGATCCACAACATCGGCCGCGCGACGCGCAACGCCCAGCGTTCCGGACTGCGCACGGCGAGCGTCTTTGGAAACACTTCGCAGCCAAAGAGAATGAATAAGAGGAGGGCGGTCACGGTCAGCGCCAGCGGCCACTGGCCCGAGAGGGCTGGCCAAAGACCGAGCGCGATCATCGCGCCGTTGGCAACGGTGTTTCCGAGCACGATCGTGGCGAGGAGTTCGGATGGCCGCGAAAGAAGACTGTCCACAATCACGCCATTGGGCTTACTCGTCAGTTGCCGGGCGCGCCACTTCCCCAGCGCGAAGAGCGCCGACTCGCTAATCGCAAAGAAGAAACTCGCCGCCGCAAAGAGCAGAATTCCCGCGATGACCACGTACGTCGTCGATCCCACGCCAGCAGACTATGGAGAAGGAAGTCCAAAAAATCACGACTGGAAGCAAAGCTCCGCCTACGGACGTTTTTGGAAGCTCGGCCCCAGGAAGGAGGAGGGTCGCTCGCGAGGCAGGGGCCTTGATTACAGCAGGGGGTGCTGGACAGGAGGCACCTTACACAAAAGCCCGAACCTGCGACACAGCAGGTTTTTGCCGGGCTTTCGCCTCGCGAGCGTCGCTCTTGTTGCCCTCCCTTGGAAGATTCTGGAAATCAGGTTTCGGGAGGGACGTGAGAGTGTTCTTAAAATTTTTTAATCGGCCCCCTCCTTACGTCGGGGGTTACAAAAGTTAATTTAGTGAGATACCGCGTCGGATGTAAGTTGGGACGTCGAGGTCCTGGCCGTGGTGAATGGTCGGCTCGCTCTTTTCAAATCGGCCACGCGAAATAATTTCCAACGGGAGTTGCGTCTGCCGCAGCCGTTGTCCCGGTCTGCGCGGCCGCACGGTTGCGACGGGCTCCGGCTTTTCAACCGCTACCGGCTCGGGTTTCCCATTCCGCGAAGTTACAATCGGGACCGGGCCGTCATCCTCACTGTCGATCAATGGCGGCGCAATCCCGAGACGCGACGAACGGGCGGCTTCCGATTCGCCGCGGCCGGCAATCAGGGTGATCGTTAGTTGGTCCTGCGGAGACTCTTCGATCACCGCTCCCATGACAATGTGCGCCGAGTGCGCGACGCTGCTGATGCGCTCCATGATCGCGTGCATCTCGCCCATCGCAAGGCCCGGGCTCGCCACGATCGACACCAATGCGGTCGTGGAATCGGTGAGCAACTCGCCTTCGTCGATCAGCGGGTGCGCCAGCAACATCTCCACGGCCTCAGCGACCCGGTTCTCACCGGTGGCACGACCAAACGCGAGGCAACTCTCGGCGTGCCGGCCCTGAGTCACGGCGCACAAGCTCGCGAAGTCCACGTGCACAATCCCCCGTCGCGTGACAAGTGTCCAAATGCTGCGAACCGCGTCGCCCACAAACGCATTGATGTTGTTGAGCGCGTCGGGCAGCGGCATTCTTTCATCGATCAGTTTCAGTAATTTCTGGTTCGGCATGCAAATCACCGCATCGGCGACGCTCTTGAGTTCCTGCAGCGCGAAATTGCCCTGCTGTTGACGCCGGACTCCCTCGAACTGAAAGGGCATCATCACCACGCCGAGGACCAGCGCGTTGCACTCGCGCGCAATCCGCGCAACCACCGGACTCGCGCCCGACCCGGTGCCACCGCCCAACCCCGCGACCACAAAAACGAGGTCTGCATCCTGTGTGAGGGCGCGCACCGCCGCAGCTTCTTCCTCGGCGGCAGCCCGGCCACGCTCCAGATCACCGCCGGCGCCGAGGCCGCGGCACGTTTTGGTCCCGATGAGCAAACGCTGCTCGACCGGCGACGCCCCCAGCGCCGCCGCGTCGGTATTCACCACCGCAAAGGAAACGCCCGCGAGTGGTTCGCGGGCGAGGTGTGCGACCGCCATACAGCCGGCTCCTCCCACACCCAAAACTTTGATGCGCAAGGCCCGCTTCGAAAATGTGACGTGGTTGTTTGTTTCCATAACCCTCCGATTAATTGCGACGGAGCAGACCGCCAAACGTTTCTCTCAAAGCATGCCCAAATCCGTTGCGCGACCGTTTCTTCTGTTGCATCGAACCGAACTTCACCAGCCCTATCGCGGTCGCGAACTCCGGCTGATCGAGCGCCGATTTCAGCCCGCTGATCGACGTCGCCGTGCCGATCGAGGCCGGCATCTGGAAATAGCGTTCGGCCAATTTTTGTATTCCCGGAATGCGCGCACAGCCGCCGCACAGAAAGACGCCGGCCCGCAAATAATCCAGCAGCCCCGCCTTCGCCAATTCCTGCTCGATGAGTTCGAACGTTTCTTCCAGGCGCAGCGACACGATCTTGCGCAGGTTTTCAAGGCTGATGGTTTTTTCCGGCAGGCCAACCTCGCCGTTCATCGTTACGGTCTGCCCCGCATCCCCTTCCTCTACGATTGCCGCGCCATGTTTGATCTTGAGATCTTCGGCCCGGCTCAGCGGAATTTTCAGCCCGTAAGCGAGATCATTCGATACGTGATCGCCGCCGACCGCCAGGACCCCCGTGTGCTTTACGATCCCTCCTCCGTAGACTACATACTCCGTCGTGCCGCCGCCCATGTCGATGACCAGCGCGCCCAGTTCCTTTTGTTCGGGTGTGAGCAGAGCCAGCGACGCTCCGAGACCGTTGAATACGATGGCCTCAACCTCCAGTTGCATCCCCTTCACGGCGCGAATCGGATTTTGAAAACGGTTGAAGTGCCCATGCACGACGTGCACGTCCACTTCGAGCCGTGCCCCGAGCATGCCCACCGGGTCGACGATGCTGTCCTGGCCATCCACCCAAAAATGCTGTCGAATCGCGTGCAAGACGTAATTCTCCGCAGGCAGGTTGATCGCCTTGGCGTTCTTGATGACGTCTTCGACGTCTTCGGAGCAAATCTCGCGGTCGGCCGAAACCACGGGGTGCACTCCGCGATTGGTAAAGCCACGAATGTGACCGCCCGTTACTCCCAGGAACACGCTCCGTATCTCCACGTCCGCCATTTGCTCGGCTTCGACGATCGCGTTGCGCACATCGTCCGCGACCGTCGATGCGTCCGCTATTTCACCTTTGCGCACGCCACGCGAGCGCGCCTGCCCAAGGCCAACGATATTCAGGCTGCCGTTGGCATTGAGTTCGCCGACCACGGCACAAATTTTCGATGTGCCGATTTCCAATCCGACGATTACAGGTGAGTTGTCAAACATGTCGTTTCCTTGAGGGTTTGTTGATCTTGCGCGGAACCGGCGGCGAAAGCGTGGCATCCACGAAACGCGCCGGCACATTGTTCGATACCGAGAGATCGACCCACGCCACGTGTTTGCCGAAGCGATGGACGTGGTCGTGAATGGCGCGCCAGCGGCGCAGTGCCTGGCTGCATTCGCCCAATCCCACGAGCAATTCCGTGCCGTGGCTGCTCACGACCTGCAGGGTGCCCGGAACGGTTACGTCGATCTCTTTGATGTCCGTAATCTCGGCCATGCCGGAGCGCTCGAACTCCATGATGAACTGCAGCGCCGCGCGCACTTGCAATGATTCGACTCTCCGCCCCGGTCGGGTCTCTTCCGCGGGCATGCCGACCAGGACCGGCAGCGCATCATTGGTGGTCGTGATCGGCACCGACCTCTGCTGCGATTCCAGCGGATACATCACCATCCCTTGCGCATCGACGAGGCACGTCCCTCGCTCGACCACACCCCCCGCGCGCAAAATCGGATAGAAAAACCGCGCAATCGGTTCCCGTTCGATGACTCGAATGCGCAGGGTGTTTGGGAGCAGACGCTCTACCGCGGCGGATTGGATCACAGGCACCAACTCCAGGTCGCGCTTCACCCGCTCCAGGTCGAGCGCCAGTAAATTGTCCTCGAGCTTTACTCCTGCCCAACGGCGAAGCTGCTCCCGCGCGATCACTCCATCGGTCTCCACCTCTAGATGATGCGTGGCAAACGCCGGGTTCTCATAGAGCAACCGGCGCAACGCCAACTCTCCTCCGCGCCAAACGCCGAATCCAACGATGCCTGTCAACACCAGGCAGGCAATTGTCACCGTGAATCGTCGAAAGCGCCGCTGGCGCCGCTGGCTGGAACGCAGCTTGACGTCCAGGACGTGTTTGCGCGCGAAACGCCGGTTCGCCGGTTTACGCCGAAACCACATGGGAAATGTCTAATGCCGAAAGTCGAATGACTAAAGAATGCCGAAGGCTCAATGACAAAGTTGGAGCTTTGTCATTCGAGCTTAATTAGTCATTCGACATTCGTCATTGCTTCGAAGCCACTAATCCTCGCCGCAGAGCCAACTCCACCATCCGCCGGCACAGCTCTTCATAGCTCAGGCCCGCCGCCGCCGCGGCCTTCGGGAGCAAACTCGTTTCAGTCATCCCAGGCAACGTGTTCACCTCCAGCACGACCGGTTGACCATCTTCCCGTACCATCACGTCGACGCGCGCGTAATCCCGCCCGCCAATCGCCTTGAAGGCAGCGAGGCCCGCCTCCTGGACTCGCCGCGTGGTTGGTCCATCGAAAAGCGCAGGACAAAAATATTCGGTCGAGCCCGGCGTATATTTGTTTGTGTAATCGTAGCTGCCTTGCTTCGGCCGCACTTCCACGACGGGCAGCACTTCGTCGCCGAGAATTCCAACGGTGGTTTCACGTCCCGCGATGCGTTCTTCCATCAACACTTCGGAGTCATAGCGCAACGATTCGCCCAGCGCCTTGCTCCAATCCGCGACGCGGTCCACGAATTGCACGCCCACGCTGGAACCCTGCCGCACCGGCTTTAAGACCACCGGTGGATTCCAACCGCGCGGCCAGGACGCGCTGGCTGAATTGAAAACCGTGAAGCGCGCCGTCGGCACGCCGGCATCCATGCAACGCTGTTTCGTCAACACCTTGTCAAACGCAACGCGACTCGCCTCCGCATCACAGCCTGTGTAAGGAACGCCAAGTTCATCCAGGCGCGTCTGCACCGTGCCATCCTCGCCATACGTTCCGTGCAGCGCCAGAAACACCACATCGGTGCCCTCTGGAAGTTTCCATTGCCGATCGACGGGGTCCACTTCGCTGACGTGAAAGCCGATGCTGCGCAACGCGCCAGCGACCGCGGCGCCAGAGCGCAGCGAAACATCCCGTTCCGCCGACGGTCCCCCCAGCATCACCGTCACATGCAAATCTTCAGCCATGGACGTCCTGTCCCAGGATCTCAACTTCCGTCTCCAGGTCAATGCCGCGGGCCGAACGCGCGCGTTCGCGTATGACTTCAATTAGATTCAACACGTCACGCGCTGTCGCGGTCCCTTCATTCACAATAAAATTGCCGTGTACGTCCGAAACGACTGCACCACCCACTCTCGTGCCTTTCAAGCCGAGCTCGTCAATCAACTTGCCCGCGGGAATTGTTTTCGGGTTTTTGAAAATGCAGCCGGCGCTCGGCGCAGCGGGCTGCGACTCCCAGCGTTTTTGGCTGTACTTCGTCATCCGCTCCGTCACAGTTTGCACGGAGGCTGGCTGTCCCTTCAGCACAGCTCCCAAAGCGATGTGGTTCTTGAATAGCGGACACCCCCGGTACTCGACGTAAACTTCGCCAGCCTCGCGTTCCTGCGCATTGCCTTCGTAGTCCATGAAACGAATCGACGCAATCGCATCGAAGAGCCACGAGCCCATGGCGCCGGCGTTCATGCGCATCGAGCCCCCAAGACTGCCGGGAATCCCTTCCAAAAATTCCAGCCCGGCCAGGCCATGACGCCGCGCTTCGACCGCAATTGTCTTCAACTTCACGCCCGCGCCGCAGTGGATTTTGTCACCGCTCACTTCGAGGCGGCTGAAATTCGGATGCATCAGGCAAATGACCATTCCGCGAATTCCGCCATCGCGGATGAGCAGGTTCGACCCACGGCCCAGCATCGTGAACGGCAGGCTCTTCTCGCGGCAAAACTGCAAGACGAGCGACAGGTCGGCTTCGGAAGCCGGTTCAACGAACAAATCCGCCGGCCCGCCCACGCGCAACGTCGTCCGTTTCGCCAGTGGTTCGTCGGCTCGGACCGTCGTCGCAGCCGCGACGCGCGCGCTGAGTTCGGCAGCCAATTTCTGTTTGTCGCTCATCGGCAACGATTTCAATTCCCGGGCAACTTCGTGAGCCGTACGAGTAATATCGCCAGCTCCCATAAATACTACAATGTCACCGGGCCGCAGCGCCCGCAGCACCGACGCGCCGAGCGCGTCCAGGGTGGGCACAAATTCGACAGCCTGGCCCTGTTCGCGAATCGCGCCCACAAGGCGCTGGCCGTTCACGCCGGAGATTTCAGGTTCACTGGCCGCGTACACCTCCGTCACCCAAAGCTTGTCCGCTTGCCGAAAACACGTTGCAAATTGCCGAAGCAATCGCTGGGTGCGCGAGTATCGATGCGGCTGAAACGCGACCAGCAGCCGGCCGGACGCCTGGCCTTTCAGAGCGGTCAGCGTTGTTTCGATCTCCGCGGGATGATGGCCGTAATCTTCGATCACCTGAAAACGCGAATCCGCAAACAGCATCTGTTGCCGGCGCGCGGCGCCGTTGAATCCCGCGATCGCGCGCGCAACGTCCGTGGCGGAAAAACCGTGCTGGTGCAAAAACGCAATCGCCGCCGTCGCATTCGAAACGTTCTTTTCCCCGATCAATTGCGTCGTGAATTCGCCCAGGCTCGTGCCGCGTTGAATCACTTCGAACACAGACCCGCGAAATCCGGAGGCGCGCGGCTTCGGCAGCGCGCGATAGGCGGCCAGCGGATGAAAACCGAACGAGATCGCGTTGCGGTTACTCGCCATCATTTCAGCCAGCCGCAAATCATCGGCGCAGAAGAAAACCGGCCCTTCAGTCTGCTTCGCGAACCGCGCGAACTCAGAGCAAATCGCTTCCAGGTCGGCAAAGTAATCCAAATGCTCCTCGTCAACGTTCAAAAGGATCGCTACCTTCGCCTTGAACTCATTCAGAGTGCCGTCGCTTTCATCCGTTTCGATTACGAACAGGTCCTTCGCCGTCGCCCCGGACGGAAAGCGGGCATGACGTTTGAGCTGCGGGACCAATGCGCCGACCGCGTAAGACGCCGTCACGTGCAGTGCTTCGAGCGCATAGGCCAGCAGCGCCGTCGTGGTCGTCTTGCCGTGCATCCCAGCCACGCACACCGGGAAACATCGGTGAGCCAGTGCGGCCAGGAACACCGCCCGACGCACGATCGGAACGTTCAACTTCTGCGCAGCCTGCAACTCGACGTTGTCCGCGCGAATCGCCGACGAATAGGCCACCATAAATGGCCCAAGCGAGACGATGTGCTCCGCGCTGTGGCCCGAACAAATCTGCGCGCCGCGGGCGCTCAACTGACGCGTTTCTTCGTTCGCGACCAAATCGGAACCCGCGACTCGATAGCCGAGGTCCAGGAGCAGATGCGCCAGACCGCTCATGCCACAACCTCCAATCCCCACCAGGAAAACCGTCCCGCCGGGATGCGCCTGCAGCAACTCGTCAGCTTGTTGCGAAGAAAATTTCATGCGGCCAAAACGGGTGATCGATCCTCGGCCCGGCGTGTCTCAAAATGGTGCGATCCCTGCTCGGATGGATGACACAATCCCATCGCCGCCATCAGCCCGAGCATCTTGCCTGCAATCAACTCGGCCGCATGCGGCGAATGCCATCGCACCAGTTCGTCGGACATCGTTTTGCGAGCTTGCTCATTCTGGAGCAGATTGGACGCCAGTGAGGCCAACTTCTCCGCCGTCGCGCTCTTCTGTTCAAGCAGTGTCGCAGCCCCCACATCCGACAGCGCTCGCGCATTGAAATACTGATGATTATCGGTCGCCGCCGGATATGGAACGAGAATGGCCGGAACGCGCATCGCCACGAGTTCGGCAAGCGAAGAGGCACCCGCGCGACTGATCGCCACGGTCGCGGCTGCGAGCGCCATTTCCATTTCCGAAAGAAACGGCCGCACAACGGCTTTCGTTCCCTGCGCAGCATAACCGTTTCGCACTCGATCGAAACCATCGGGCCCCGCGAGGTGCAAATACTGAAGCTCGGGGACTACGCGCGCCAGGATCGGCAACGCCTCCAAAACGAGTTCGTTAATGCCGCTGGCGCCCTGGCTGCCTCCCATGACCAGCAGCACGGGACGACCCGGTTCCAACCCAAGAGCCATGCGCGCCGAACCGGCATCCGATGGCTCAAATTGCGGACGCACCGGCGTGCCGGTAGCGAGCACGTTCGTGTGATGGAGACGGCCTGCTGCCGAGGGGAAGCCCACAAACGCCTGGTGAACGACGTGCGCGAGCCATCGGTTCGCGCGGCCGGGAATCGTGTTCGATTCGTGCAGGAAGGTCGCGGCGCCGCAGGCTTTGGCCGCAAGAATCGGCGGAGCGCTGGTGAATCCTCCCATGCCAAGCACCCCTTGCGCGGGACGCTGGCGCAGTAGCTTCCGAGCTTCCGAGTAGGACCGGCGAAACCCGGCGCAGAACTGCAAAACCCGCCCGCGAGTTAATCCGATCGCCGGGAGCGTCGCTACTCCAAGTCCTTGCACCGTCTTGACCGCCTGCTGGTCCACTTCCTTCGGCGAGACGAGCAGCGTCACGTCACAACCGCGAATCGCCAACTCCTCGGCCACGGCCATTCCTGGGAACAAATGTCCTCCCGTGCCGCCGCACGCGATCCAAACGAGAGGTTTTGACTCTGTCATCAGGAATAGGATAAAGCCGCTGAGTTCGGTCTGAACAACCGCGCGCCCGCGGGCTTCGGCACAACAGCGCGGCGTGCAATGCTCCCTAAAACGCCGATGCACGTCAGCATCACCACCAGGTTCGAACCGCCGTAACTGATGAACGGGAGCGAAAGCCCTTTGTTCGGCAACGAGCCAGTCACGACACCGATGTTGATGACCGCCTGCAACGCAATCAAAAACGTTAAGCCGGAAGCGACCAGCATCCCAAAAGTGTCGCAAGCGTGCCACGCGATGTAAACGCCACACACGGTGATTGCCAGGAACGCTGCGATGACGAACAGGGTCGCCGCCAGGCCAAGCTCCTCGCCGATAACAGACAAAATGAAATCCGTGTGATGCTCCGGAATGCGCCCCAGCTTCTGACGCCCATCGCCCAGCCCAACCCCCGTCACGCCGCCCGCGCCCAACGCCACCATCGCCTGATATGCCTGCAAGCCCTTGTCCTGTTTTGTCTCCTCCAGGTGCAGCCAGGAATAAATTCGTTCCGAACGCATTGGGTTCTGCCAAAGAAAAACTCCCAGTCCCACCAGCACGATGAGCACCGGGGGCAAAAAGTAGCGCCAGCGAATCCCCGCAATGAGCAACACAATCGAACTCACCGTTCCC
>Ga0075428_100002238_pt1 | contig 20951 bp, 28 predicted proteins | sample RhiMetdeltSRZDD2_FD_75291 | JGI IMG/M metagenome (GOLD analysis project Ga0075428, IMG submission 75291) | Populus rhizosphere microbial communities from Tennessee, USA - Rhizosphere MetaG P. deltoides SRZDD2 | ecosystem: Host-associated > Plants > Roots > Rhizosphere > Soil | place: USA... | reverse complement strand
CCCTAGAAATACGCCAGCAGGCGGCCGCAGGTGATGACGCCGATCCAGAGGGCGATCGAGAGGACGCCGGCGATGCGGGCGGGGCGCGGGGCGGTGAGCTCGGTGTCCCAGTCGCCGACGGCGCGGAAGGGCCAGCGGTGGAAGATGCCGGCGTTGAGGAAGGCCAGGCCGATCAGCGCGAGCTTGAGCTGGAAGGCGCCGCTGGCTGCGAACTCGGTGGCGTGGGCCATGAACATGAGCACGCCGGAGGGCACCACCAGCAGCAGGGCCAGCCGCGCCCAGCGCAGCAGGTGCGTGGCCATCGCGCTGACCGGGAGCGCGCGGGAGAGGCCGAGCAGGCGCAGGTCGAACATGAAGGCGGAGCCGACCAGCACCACGAAGCCGACGATGTGCGTGATCTCGATCGACGGATAGAGCCAGAGCCACTGGCGCATCGCCACCGCCGGCGCGGAGGTCTCCAGCCAGACCGCCCAGGCCGGCCCACTCGGCGGGTGCATCAGCGCAGTTCGGTCGTCTTGCCCGAGATCGTGATGCGCTCGGCGCGCAGCTCGTCCGGATCGGTGCGATTGGGATAGCCGACCACCGTCGCCTGGGTTCCAGGCGCCAGCATTTCGCGCCGGAGGCCGCGGTTCTCCATCCGCGAGGGCGGCGCCAGGACGACGATCCAGGTCTTGTCCGCAGTCTGCAGACGGACCGAGCCGTGGGGATGCTCGTACCCGGCTTCCCTGATGGTGCCGGTGAGAGTCAGCTCCCGGCTCGCGTCGTAGCCGCTCCAGCCGTGGTGCGCCACGGCCGGGCTCGTGCCGAGGAGGACCAGGACCGCGACGAGGAATACTCGATACACGGCTACACCGTGAGGACGATCTTGCCGAACTGCTTGCCCTCGCCCAGCCGGGCCTGCGCGGCAGCACCGTCCTTGAGCGGCACGACCTCGTCGATGATGGCCTTCAAGCGCCCGGCGAAGAACAGCCCCATGACGTCCAGGAACTCCTTCCGGTTGGCCATGGTCGAGCCGATGATGTGCACCTGCTTCCAGAACACCAGCGGGATCAGCGTCTCGCCGATCGGGCCCGACGTCGAGCCGCAGGTGACCAGCCGTCCGCCGCCCTTGAGCGAGCGGATGGAGTCCTTCCAGGTCGCCGCGCCCACGTTCTCGATGACCAGATCCACGCCGCGCTTGCCGCTGGCCTCGAAGACGTGCTTGGCCCAGTCCTTGTTGGTGGCGTAGTTGATGCCGACGTCGGCGCCCAGCGCCCGCGCCCGTTCGAGCTTGGCGTCGCTGGACGACGTCACGATCACCCGCGCGCCGCAGAGCTTGGCGATCTGCACCGCGGTCGAGGACACGCCGCCGCCCACGCCGATGATCAAGGCGTCCTGGCCGGCGCGCAGCTGGCCCTGCGTGACCACCATCCGCCACGCCGTCATGTTGGTGAGGATGAAGGAGGCGGCCTCCTCGAACGAGATGGACGCGGGCAGGGGCAGGACGTTGTCCCCCCGGACGGCGACGTACTCGGCCAGGCCGCCCGGAGCGTGCTCGCCCAGGATGCCGTAGCGCACGCAGAGGCTGTCCTCGCCCTGGGCGCAGAACTCGCAGCGGCCGCACGTGAGGTTGGGATTGACCGCCACTCGATCGCCGACCTTGACGCCGCTCACCTGCGCGCCGACCTCGGCGATCTCGCCCGCGATGTCGCAGCCCGTCCAGAACGGCAGCGGCGTCTTGAGCGCGGGGATGCCCTCGCGGACGAACAGGTCGAGATGGTTCAGGGCGCACGCCCGCACCCGCACCAGCACCTCGGTGGGCTTGATCTTGGGATCGGGCACATCCTGCAGCTTGAGCTTGTCGGGACCGCCGAATTCGTTGAACGCGAGCGCCTTCACGCGGGTGGGCTCCTTCTATCCGTTGAATTCTTTCACGAGCCTCGGCAGGCGAGGATCGTCGAGGGTCGGCTGCTTGCCGGGCTGGTAGAACGCGGTGCGGTCCAGCAGCCCGGCGTAGCGCTCACGGAGCTTGCGGCCGATGTCGTCGTGCGTCCCCGTGACCGCGTACACGTCCACCATCTCGTCGGTGATGAGATCGGCCATGCCCTTCCAGTCGCCCTCCACCGACTTGCGGTGCAGGTGCGGGACCAGATCCTGCCAGCCGTGGGCGGCCAGCACCGGCTCGTAGGTGCGGGTGGAGGCGTAGAAGGCGATCTGCTGCTTCACCGCCTGACGCGCCTTCGCCTGCTCGGCCTCGGTGTCGCCCACCACCACGAAGCTCGCGGTCGCGTAGACGAAGTCGCCGCGGCCGCGGCCCGACTTGGCGAGGCCCTCGTTGACCGCCGGCTGCACGAGCTCGCGCAGGTACTTGGGGCTGTTGAACGGATGCACGTGCAGGCCGTCGCACACCTCACCGGCGATGCGACACATCGCCGGATTCACGCCCGCGACGTAGACCGGCACGTGGGGATGCTCGATGGGGCCGGGGCTGAAGAACGGCGTCATGAGATCGAACCGATAGAACTGCCCCTTGAAGTTGAGCTTGGTCCCGTTCTGCCAGCAGTCCCAGATGGCGCGCAGCGCCTGCACCACCTCGCGCATGCGCGGCGCCGGCGCCTCCCACTTCACCGAGAAGCGGCGCTCGTTGTGGCCCTTCACCTGCGAGCCCAGCCCCAGGATGAAGCGTCCGCCGGAGGCCTTGGCGAGGTCCCACGAGATGTGAGCCAGGACCATCGGGCTGCGGGGGAACGCCACCGCGATGGAGGTCCCGAGTCGGATGCGGCTGGTCGACGTGGCGGCCACCGCCAGCGGCAGGAACGGGTCGTGCTGGGTCTCGGCCGACCACAGGCAGTCGAAGCCGAGCGCCTCCACCTTGCGGGCGAACTCGGGAATCGTCTTGAGGTCGTGGGTGAGCATGCCGACGTCGAGCTTCACGAGGCTCTCCTTTGCCGCGCATTCTACCCCGGCTGTCCGCCTTCGCGGGGCCCCTTGACGGCGTCCACTCCCGGACCCATCATGCGCGCATGGCAGACGAAAAGATCGAGATCATCGCGTCGTCCACCAGCGGCACCATCGGCCGCGCTCGCAACGACGTCCGCGGCGTCACGCTGCCGCTCGACTCGTCGTCGCGGCCCCAGCCGGATGCCTTCACCAACAGCGAGGCTTTTCTTGGCGCCGTGTCCTCCTGCGGCGTCACGCTCATCGAGATGCACGCCAAGGAGACCGGCGTGCCGCTTCAGCGCATGACCGTGACGATCGAGGGCCGGCGCCCGGCGACCCTGCCGCGCTTTTCCTCCGTCACCATGACCTTCGAGATGACCGGCGTGAGCCAGGCGCAGGCGGAGGCGCTGGTCGAGACCTATCGAGGACGCTGACCGCTCTACGGCACGGTCGCAGTTGCGACCGACGTGAAGGTCAAGGTGGTGGCGGTTCCGCGCTAGCGCTCACCGCGCCGAGCGCTGCAGCCGCGCCAGCACGGCGCGGGCCTCGGCCATCACCCGCGCGACGACCTCGCCGGCCCCCGGCAGGTCGTGAATGAGTCCCACGCTCTGTCCCGTCGGCATCGGAAACCAGTCGGGATCGGCCTGCTTGGCCGCGTGGCCGAAGATGTCTTGCGCGGCGCGCGACTGCACGAGGGCGGGGAAGACGGGCGCGCCGGAGGCCGCGTACTCCGAGGTGTACATGTTGCGGAGGTAGCGCGCCCAGAGCCCGGTGATGGCATCGGTCATCGTGGTGGCCTCGGCTTCCGCCTCCAGCAGCGCCTTCTTCTGGAACTCCGGCACCCCGGCCTCGCGGGTGGCCACGAACCGCGTGCCGAGCAGCACGCCGACCGCGCCGAGCGCGAGGGCCGCCACCAGGCCGCGGCCGTCGGCGATGCCGCCCGCCGCGATCACGGGCGCGCGGACCGCGTCGACGATCTGCGGGACGAGCGCGAGCGTCCCGATGGCGGCGAGCTCGTGCGTCGAACGCTTCACCCAGATCGAGCGGTGGCCGCCGGCCTCGCTGCCCTGCGCCACCAGCACGTCGACGCCGTGGTGCTCGAGGGTGCGCGCGTCGTCCACGGTCGTGACCATCGCCATCACTTTCATGCCGCGGGCGTGACAGCGGCTGACCATCTCGGGTCCGGGGTCGCCGAGACCGATCGACCAGACGGGGACCCGTTCGTCCACGATCACCTCGAAGGCGGCGTCGATGAGATCGGGCACCGCCGGCGGCCGCGCGGTGGTCGTCGGCAGGCCGAGGCGGGTGCGGAAGTCGTTGAGCGCGCCCTGTACCGCGGCCACCGTCGCGGCGGGAATCGTCGCGGGATCGGCGGGCGGGCGCAGCTCGTTCGGCATGAAGAGATTCACCCCGAACGGCCGGTCGGTGGCGGCGCGCACCCGGCGGATCGCGTCCCGGATCTGATCGGGCGTCAGGTTCAGGCCCGCGATGATCCCCAGACCGCCGGCCTTCGATACTTCCGCCACGAGGTCCGGGCCGGCGACGCCTCCCATCCCCGATTGCACGATCGGATGCTCGATACCCAGCAGGTCGCAGAGCGGGGTCCGCAAGGTCATGGCTGAAACTCCTCGAGCGCGCGCTCGCGCAGTTTGACTCGCTGCACCTTGTCCCCGTGCGGGCTCGGCGTGCGCGGGACGTCGGCGACGAAGCGCACGTGCCGCGGGATCTTGTAGGACGCGATCTTGCCCCGGCAGAAGGCCCTTAGCTCGTCCTCGCTCGGCCGCGCGTCGGCCCGGGCAATGACGTAGGCCACCGGGACCTCGTTCATCTCCGGATCGGGCACGCCCACCACGAAGGCCTGCTCGACGTCGGGGTGCGTGGACAGAAACGCCTCGATCTCGCCGGGCGCGACCATGAAGTGGCTGATGCGCAGCGTCTCCTTGAGGCGCCCCTTGAACACCGTGTGGCCGTGGCCGTCGTGGACCGCCAGATCCCCGGTGCGGAACCAGCCGTCCTCGGTGAAGGCCGCGCGCGTCTCCTCGGGCTTGTCGAAGTACCCGCGTGTGACCAGCGACCCGCGAAACTGCAGCTCGCCCTCTTCGTCCGCCGCGCACGGGCGTCCGGTATCCGGATGAACGACCCGGACCTCGAGGCCCGGCGGCGGCACGATGCCCGGCTGCGCGCGCAGCTCGAGCGGCTCGTCCAGATCGTGGAAGAGCGCCAGCGCGTTGACCTCGGTCATCCCGTAGGGCTGGAAGGCCAGCGGTACGCCGAGACGCTTGACGACGTCGTCGAACATGGCCGGACCGCCACCACCGACCGACGCGAAGGCACCGGTGCGCAGCGTCGAGTGGTCGTAGCGATCGAAGTCCGGGTGCTCGAACATCGGCTTGAGCATCGTGTCCACCGCGTGCAGCACGGTACAGCGCTCGCTCTCGATGAGCATCAGCGCGCGGAGCGGATCCCACGCCTCCATGAGCACCAGCGTGGCGCCGTGGCTCCAGGCGGACAGCGGGATATTGAGGCCGCCCCACGTGCCGGCGGCCGGGAGGGCCAGGAGCACGCGGTCCTCGGGGGTGAGCCGCAGCTGCTCCCCCGTATTCCAGCCGTGGGGGACGCAGTTGCGGTGGCTGATCATCGCGCCCTTGGGAAACGAGGTCGTCCCCGAGGTGTAGAGCAGCGTGAACACGTCGTCCGGCGCGATCGACGGGGCCGGCAGGGCGACGGCTTCGCCCGTGTCCAGGACGTCGGCGAGGGTGTGGCAGCCGGGGTAGGGGTCCTCGGCGTCTACCAGCACGTGACGCAGGTGCGGCAGCGCCGCGCTGGCGAGCTCGCCGGGGATGGCCGTGGCCAGCTCGGGGACCACCTGGTCCAGCGTCTCGAAGTAGTCGATCGGCCCCAGGTGATCGGTGAGGAGCAGCGCGGTGGCGCGGGACTGGCCGAGGATGTAGCCGAGCTCGTGGGCGCGATAGCGCGGGTTGAGCGCCACCACCACGATGCCCAGGCGCGCCGCCGCATACTGGGCGACGAACCAGCGCGGCCGGTTGGGCAGCCAGATGCCGAGCGCATCGCCGCGTCCCAGGCCCAGGGCGACGAGGCCGGCGGCGAAGGCGTCCACGCGGACCAGGAAGTCGGCGAAGGTGACCCGCTCGGCACCGAGCACCATCGCCTCGCGGTCGCCGTGGCGGGCGGCGACGGCCGCGAGCAGATCGTAGGCGGTGGCCGTCTCGAACGGGTTCGCCCGGTTCACGGCCTCATGTAGACTTCTTGAAGTGTGCGGCGAGGGCGTCCATCATGCGGGCCAGCGCTTCCTGCTCGGTGCGGCCCGTGACCGTGACCGCGTGCTCCACGGCGGTCACCACCCATTCCCCGACGTCGTTACGATAGACCTCGACCTCGAATTGCATGATCCCTCCGCGCCGGTAGTATCGCACCGGGCCCAGGCCCGCGGGTGATCCTCGTCGCGGCCAATCCCTATCGGGGCCGGCGCGGCCCTCGCGCGCGGGTCGCGGCACTCGTCCACGCGCTCGAGGCGCGCGGGCTCCGCGTCCGGGTCATGTGGGATCCGACCGAGCGCACGGCCGCGCTCGGCAACCGTGCGGCGCTTCGCCACGTGCGGTGTGTGGTCGCCGCCGGCGGCGACGGCACGGTGTCCGCCGTGATCAACGAGCTGTCGGCCGATGTCGCGCTGGCGGTGCTGCCTCTGGGCAACGAGAACCTCTTCGCGAAGGCGTTCGGCTTCGAGGACGATCCCGGCGCGCTGGCCCACGCCATCGCCCGGGGCGCGCGCCAGCCCATCGATCTCGGCCGCGCGCACACCACCGCGGGCTCGCGGCTGTTCACGCTGATGCTCACCGCGGGCTTCGACGCCGAGGTGGTCCATCGCTTCACGCGCTGGCGCACCGCCGGTGGGGCCCCGCGCCGGGCGGGGCGGGCGGCCTACGTGCGGCCTTTCGCCGAGGCGCTGTGGTCGTATCCGCACGCCGGGATGACGCTGACCGCTGATGGCGTAGCGGTCGATGGATCCCACTGTGTGGTGGCCAACCTGCCCGACTACGCGCTGGACTTGCGTCTGGCGCCGGCGGCGCTGGCCGACGACGGCCTGCTCGACTGGACGGTGCTCTCGCGCTCCGGCCGCGTGGCGCTCGCCGGCTACGCGCTGGCGGTGGCCCGCGCCCGGCACACCCAGCAGGCCCACGTCCCGGTCGGGCGCGCGCGGCATCTGACGCTGCGCAGTGTCGCGCCTGTCCCGGTGCAGATCGATGGCGACCCGTGGGGCTTCACCCCGGTGGAGGTGGAGGCGGTGCCGGCCGCGCTCTACGTCGTGGTGATATGATCGACGCAATTTCCACCTCGCTCACGAGGGAGCCATGACCACGCTTACCACGCGCGATCCGAGCCTGCCGGCCGCCTACTCCGATGCGCTCGATTCCCTGGCCCTGGCCCCGCTGTGGACCGCGCTGCACGCGCTGCTTCCCAACGAGCGGGTCACGGCCGCGGTCCCCCACGTGTGGCACTGGCGCGACGTCCGGACTCCGCTCCTGGAGGCCGCGCGCCTCGTGCCGATCGAGCAGGCCGAGCGCCGCGTGCTCGTCCTGCGCAACCCCGGGCTGGGTGGCACGTATGCCATCACCGCCACGCTGTTCGCCGGACTGCAGGTGATCCTGCCGGGCGAGACGGCGCCGAGCCACCATCACACGCCGGCGGCCCTCCGGCTGGTCGTCGAGGGACACGGCGCGTACACGACGGTGGAGGGCGTGAAGTGCGCGATGGAGCCAGGCGACCTGATCATCACGCCGCCCATGCGCTGGCACGACCACGGCCACGAGGGCACTGAGCCGGTGGTCTGGCTCGACGGACTCGACATCCCGCTGGTGCGCAGTCTCGAGGCGGCGTGGGCGTCGAAAATGCGGCCGGCCGGCGTGCCGGCCACGGCGAGCGATCCATCGGATGACGAGTTCACCGCGGCGGGACTGGTGCCCCGCCGCTCGCGCTATCCGGCCACCGGCTTCCCGCAGGTGCGCTGGCCATGGCGGACGGTGCGTGCGGCGCTCGTGCGGCTGGCCGCCGGCGCCGCCGCCGACGCGGCGGTGACACTGCGCTACGTCGATCCCACCACCGGCGCGCCGCCGCTGCCGACGATGGGCGCCGAAGCGCAGTGGCTGCGTCCGGGCGAGCGGACGCGGGCCGATCGCACGACCGCCAGTCGCGTGTATCACGTGATCGAGGGCCACGGCCAGAGCCGGGTGGGTGAGGCGAAGCTGGCGTGGGCGCCGGGCGACACGTTCGTGGCGCCGCCGTGGCACTTCGCCGAGCACGCCAATCAAGGCGACGGCCCGGCGTGTCTGTTCCAGTTCAACGACGAGCCGGTCCTGCGCGCGCTCGCGCTGCTGCAGGAGGAGAGCCGCTAACGTAGGGAGAGCCGGAGCCGGATCTCCCGGACGCGCTCACTTCCGATCTCGAGCATCCGTTCTCCGCCCGGGTCGAGCGCAAAGCCCGCCACCCGATAGAAGCGCAGCGCACGTCGATTGTCCGCGAGCACCCACACGATGACGTCCAGGAAGCCCGCCGCCTCGAGGTGCGCGCGTCCGCGCGTCCAGAGCGCCCGGCCCGCCCCCCGATCCCAGTGCTCGGGAGCGACGTAGATGGCCCACAGCTCACCGACGGTGGCCGGCGCGTCGGTCTCGCGGCTGCCGCCGACCGTGATCCAGCCGATCACCTCGGACGAAAGCTCGGCGACGTAGGTCTGCGAGACGGCCTCGCGCAGCACCGTCTCCCAGCGGGTCGCGCGGGCGGCGATCGAGAGCGACCGAAGGAACGCGTCGGACAGGATGCGCTGGTAGGCCGCCCGCCACGCGCGCACCTGGACCGTTGCGATGCCGCCGGCGTCGGCCGGCGTCGCAGGCCGGACGACCGGCGTCACGGCTGGAAGTCGTCCGGCGCCGGCGGGCGGACGACCAGATCGATCGCCAGCCAGAGGGCCTTCGAGACCGGGTAGAAGGCGATGGGCGCCAGGACCATGAGGCTTCCGCCGCCGAAGAGCAGCAGCCGCCACGGGGGATCGGGCCAGGTGAACAGCAGCGCCAGGAGCAGCGCCCCGCCGAAGATCGTCTCGGTCACCAGGAAGTTCAGCGTGTAAGCGCCGAGCCAGTAGTCGTGCTCTTCCTCGTCGCCGCGCTCGAAGCGCAGACCACACACCGCGCACCGCGCGTTGACTCTGAACCATGACGCGAGGATCGCGCCGCCGCCACAGTTCGGACACCGCCCGCGGAGGGCACGACCGAGGGACCGGAGCAACGACGGGCGTGCCGGCGTCACGGCAACTCGGGGCGGCGGGCTTCAGGCCGAGCGCCAGGCGAGGAGGCGCTCGGGCGTGATCGCCACCACCGCGCCCCCGGCGCGATCCAGCGGCAGCGCTTGGTACTGCGGATACTTGGCGACCAGCAGGTCGATGGCGCGCGAGAACTCCGCGCCGCTCGTCAGCACGTCGGCGCGGCCCTCCACGATCACCCAGCAGAGCTGGCTCCAGTCCTCGTCCCAGCGATCGACCACCAGGGAGACGGCTGGGTTCTCGGCGATGTTGCTCAGGCGGCGGAGGTTCCGCGTGCGCTTGGGCTTGGCGTCGACGGCTGAGTAGCAACGCACGCCGTCGAAGGCGTAGCAGACGGGCACGACCAGGGGGCGACCGGCGGCGTCGGCGGTCGCCAGGCGGCCGACGCGGGCCTCGCGCAGGAACGCGCTGGCCCACGCCGGCGCCGCGCGGACTACTTCTTGATCAGCTTCGCCCACTGATCGAGCATCGGCAGGATCTTGTCACGGCCCTCGGAGGGCAGGCGGAGGATCGTCCGGTAGATACCGGCCGCCGCCCACTTGTCCAGCTGTGCCGCGTCGGGCGCGGCGCCGAAGACCGACGTCGTGATGGTCTTCATGTCGCGCCCGGCCTTGGCCGCGATCTCCTTGAGCTCGGCCAGGCCGGTGAGCACGCGCTCGGCGTTGCGGCCGCGCGGGAACCAGCCGTCGCAGAAGTCCACCACGCGTTGCAGCGTGTACTTGCTCTCACCGCCGAGGTGAACCGGCGGGTGCGGCTTCTGCGAGGGCTTGGGCCAGGCCCATGACGGCTCGAAGCGCACGAACTCCCCGCTGTACTCGGCCACGTCTTTCGTCCACAGCTCTTTCATGGCCAGCACCTGCTCGCGCATGCGCTGGTAGCGGGACTTGAAGATTGTTCCGTGATGCTCCATCTCTTCGGCGTTCCAGCCGGCGCCGATGCCGAGATCGAAGCGGCCGTTCGACAGCAGATCGACGCTGGCCACGGACTTGGCGGTGGTGATCGTGTCGCGCTCGATGATGAGGCAGATGCCGGTGCCCACGCGCAGCTTCTTGGTCACCGCCGCAGCGGCCATCAGCGAGACGAACGGATCGAGCGTGTGCTTGTACTCCTCGGGCAGCGTCGCGCCGCCCGCGAACGGGCTACGCCGGCTGGTCGGGATGTGCGTGTGCTCGGGCACCCACAGCGACTCGAAGCCACGGTTCTCGGCCTCGCGCGCCAGCTCGTCGATGCGGATCGCGTATTCGGTGGCGAAGATGCAAACGCCGATATGCATGAAGGTCTCCCGAATTAGGGTTGAGGAAAGAGCGAGAAGTGGGTGTGGGTGGCCAGCCAGCGACCGTCGCGCCGCACGAGCGCGACCGTGCAGCGGCCGGGGCGCCGGAACGTGGAGCCGTCCGGTTTGACGCCCAGCGAGTCCCACGTGGTCGCCACCCACGCCTGATCGCCGATGATCGCGCCGCGGGCCTGCGTGTCGTGCACGGTGAACTCGCGGATGTTGCCCCACACCTTGTGCCACTGGGCGTCCATCACGCGCTCGATGCCCTCGGCCATCGGCGTGACCGTGCCGAAGGCGACGATCTCGGGGGCGCACATCTTACGGCCGCCCTCGAAGTCCACGGCGCGCACGCGCACCTGCCAGTCGCGGAGCCAGGCCCGCAGGGGCTCGATCGTATCCGCGGCGGCGCTCACAGGAAGATCGACTCGGGCAGGAACGCCGACACGATCCAGTTGGGCGCGTCCACGATCTCGCTGATCTTGAGATCGACCGCCACCGAGCAGACGACGTAGGCCTCCTCGCGACTGAGGCCGTGCTCACGGACGATGTGGTCGATCATGTAGCGGATCGTCTGCTGCGAGGACGCGTAGAGATCGGGGCCGTTGGCCGTGGTGGCGTACCACGGCCCGCGTCGGCCCTCGCCGGCGGGCGGACGGGGCGAGCGCAGCTGCGGCTCCGGCACCATCTGGCCGCGGCGGAGGTCGAAGCGCAGCGTGCACTGCGCACTCATCTCGACCGCGGTGATGCACACCTCGCCGTCGCCCTGGGCGCCGTGGGCATCGCCCACGCTGAACAGGGCGCCGGGGACCAGGACCGGCAGGAACAGCGTGGCGCCGCTGGTGAGCTGGCGGATGTCCATGTTGCCGCCGCTCCGCCGCGGCGGCATCGTGCTGTGCCCGCCCGGTTCCTCCAGGGCCACGCCCATGACGCCGGGGAACGCCTCGATCGGCACGGCCACCCGCTTGCCCATGCGGGCAAAGCCGGCGTCGAGATCCCAGATGTTCAGGAACGGGCTCGCGAAATCACTCTCGGGCAGCAGGCCCCGGCCGGGGCGAATGGCCGTCCAGCCGAAGTCGAGTGCGGGTCGCACGTCGACGATCTCGATCACCAGGGTGTCGCCCGGCGCCGCGCCGCGCACCGAGACCGGTCCGCTGAGCGGATGGCCGCGGAACGGCCCGCGCGCCAGGACATCGGGGTGCGTGGATTTGCGGGAGTAGTAATGATCGGACGCGTCGCGCGTGTCGAAGACCACCGTGTCGCCGGGGTCGATCGTCAACCGCGGGGCCAGGGCGTTGTTCCACTCGTGGTGCACCTGCTGAGCGTCGAGCTTGTGGGTGGTCGGCATGTCAGGCCATCTCGTTCCAGACCACCATCCCGGTGCCGGAGCGCCAGGCGATGGCCGGCATGTAGGCGAGCACATCGGCGGGCCCCCGCGTGCACGCGAGGACCAGGACCCAGGCCAGGAGCTCGGCGGTGCCGCCGGAGCCCGCGGCCTCCATCCGCTCGAGCGTGCATTCGCGCAGCAGCGTGTCGTGGTCGCCGCGCTTGAGCAGATCGAGAAACCAGCGGTCGAACTCTTCGTCCACCCAGAAGTAGCGCGGGCCGCCGGGTTCGTGCGAGAGACCGCCGGTGGCGACCACCGCGATGCGCTCGCGCCCAGGCCAGGCCGTGAGGATGTCGCGCATCGTGCGGCCGACCTCGTAGGCGCGGGCGGGGGTGGGAATAGGCGGCATGGTGCAGTTCATCGTGACCGGGATGAGCCGGAACCGGGCGTCGGGGTTCAGGTAGTGGGTGGGCACCGAGATGCCGTCGTCGAACTGCATCTCGTCTCCCAGCCACGCCAGCGCCAGCCGCCGGCGCGCGCCCTCGTTGACGATGAAGCGCGCGAGATCGGGATGCCCGGGCACGCGGTACTTCTCCATGCCGAGCCAGTCGTCGAACCAGTCAGCAGGGCCGACGTGCGCCTCGGCGATGCCGACCGTGTACTCGGGGACGTTGTTGATCGGCCAGTTCAGCAGGTGATCGTTGCTGAACATCACGAGCACGTCGGGCCGGGCCTCTTCCAGGCGCCGGCGCATCTCGGCCAGCGCGGTGAGGGCCTGATGCTGGTAGTCCTCGGAGGCCCGCGTGAACCAGCCCGTGAGGCCGGGGGAGTGGGTCATGGCCATGGCTGCCACGATCTCAGCCACGGCGCCCCTCCAGTCGGGCCTGAAGATCCATGGCCTGCGCCGTCTCCGCCGGGAACGCCCGCCGGTAGCACTCCAGCGCGGCGCTGGCGTTGGAGTTGTGCGCGGCGCCGAAGAACAGGCGCAGGATCTGCGGCACATAGTATTGATGCACGCCCAGATCCATCATCCGCTTGGGGTCTTGCGCGCGGATGGCGTCGTATTCCTCGCGGGACAGCTTGAACTCACGGGCCAGGCCCTCGAGATCACTGAGCCAGCGGGCCCGGAGCGCCGGGTCCTTGCGGACCTGGTACATCATCACGTTGGTGGGCAGCGTCTTGTCGCAGCGCTCGACGTTGCCCATCAGGATTTGAGGACCTTGGGGTTGACCTTCAGGAACATGATCACGCAGCGGTCGGCGCCCAGGTTGCGCACGTCGTGGGGGACGTTGGCCGGGAACTTCACGACGGCCCCGGCCGGCACCACGACCTCCTCGCCGGCGATGCTCATGTTCGCGGTGCCCTCCAGCACGAAGATCGCCTCTTCCTCGCGCGGGTGGCTGTGCATCACCGTCGACTGTCCCGGCTCGTAGCAGGCAATCTCCGACCAGAGCTGATCCGTCTTGAAGAGCATCTTGCGCACGCGCTTGTCGGCGGCGAAGCCCTTCAGCGCGTGGAGGTCGAACACCTGTGCGACGCCCGTGTTCGTCGCGACTGCGATCTCATCGTCCATGGCGCCTCCCGCTCACGGCGAAGCTCAGTGTACTCCAACGGTGATCGCTCCTCAGGCTGGCCGATTTAGGCTCAGCGCGGGTTTCGTGGGCCGGTTAGAAAGCACCCGTCCACGCTCGCCAAGTGCCAAAAGATACCCAATAAAACAGCTATTTACGAGTATGGTACCGGGCTTGCTCTGGGCTAGGGACATGGTTGAGATCATCGTGGCGGCGACGACGGTGGTGGTGATGGGGCTGACCGCGCTCAACGCGGTGCACGGCGGCCTGGTGCTCGGGCGCCTGGCCCGTCACATCGCGCGGCGCCACGCGCATCTCGGCCTCGGCCTCTGGCTGCCGGCCTTCGTCTCGCTGGCTGACCTTCGCGCCTGGCTCGGCGCCTGGCGCTCCATCCTCGGCTCGCGCGACCCCGCGGTGGTGGCGATCCGACTCGACGCGCGGCTCGTGGTGACCCGCTACCTCTACGTGGCCCTGATCTCACAGACGTGGGCGATGGCGGTGACCGCCATCGCGCCCCGCCTGGCCTGATCGACGGACTCAGCGAAAAGCTCTCCTGACGAAATGAAAAGCCGGCCGGGGGGATCCCCGGCCGGCTTTCGCGTGAACGGCGACGGCGGTACGAGGAGCTAGTCGGCGCCCAGCATCAGCTTGACGCTCACCCGCCGCTGCTTGGCCTGCTCTTCCTTGGCGCCAGTGACCGGACCGAGACCCACGGAGTTGATGCGCGGGAGCTCGGCGCCATGCTCGACGAGGAAGCGGCGCACCGACTCCACCCGGCGCTGGCTCAGCGTGACGTTGTAGTCGCGCGCGCCGGTCTGATCGGTGAAGCCCTCGAGATCCACGGTCAGGTTCGGGTTCTCCTTCAGCTCCTTCACGATCGTCGCCAGAGCGGTCTGGGCGGCGTCACTGAGCTCGGCCTTGTCGAAGGCGAACTGCACGTGAACGGTCTCGACCAGGCTGCGCTTGTTGCGGCTGCTCCACAGGCGCGTCAGCCGGGTGTCGACTTCGTCGGCGCGGACGCGGGCCGCCTTGGCGGTCTCGCTGGCCTGACCCGCCTGGGCCTCGACGCCGTTCAGCCGCTGCGTCGTCTCACCGATCTGACCCTCGACCCGCGTCACCCGCTGCGACTCCTCGCCCAGCCGGGTCTCCACCGATCCGACCCGGGTGCCCACCCGCTGGTCGATCTCGGCCTCGCGCTTGCCGACCAGATCCTTCACCCAATCCTTGGTCGCGCACCCGCTCATCAGCAGGGCCATCGCCGGCACCACCACCGCCACCCGCATCACTCCGCGCATGTTCGTTCCCCTCCCGTCGGAAAGATCCCACCGTCTGGACATTCTGTGTCGGGCGCCCGGCTGCAACGGCCGAGCCAGAGCCCTAAATCCGCGTGTTTACGAGCAATCAGCGGAGAGTGACGGTGAGCCGGTGACAGGGAATGGACACTTGGAGTCAGCCGCGTGACGGGGCTCCCCCCCGGCGCGGCGACACCCTTAGGTACGGCCGGGCGGTACGGAGGCGGATCAGCGGCAGGCGCTCAGCGGCTGCCCGGCCCGAGCGTCGCGCCATTGCGCTTCGGTGACGCGATGCGATTTGCCCTGGGCGTCGGTCACCCAGTACTCGGTGACGAGCTTCTCGCGGCGCAGATCGACGGTGCCGCGACCGGTCTCGTCGTTGGTGACGCCACGGAACTCGCTCACCATGCGCGTGCGCGAATCCTTCGCGGCCACGTCGATGGTGACCGGCGCGCACGCGAGCTCGGCGCAGCCGGACAGCGCCATCGAGAGACCGAAGAGAGCCGCGAGCCATCGCCGCTGCATCGCCGTTCATTCTCCCACACGGGCCCGCTTGACTTCGAGCCCGTTTGGCACGACATTGCCCGCACCATGACGGCGACCATCAGAGCCCCGCGTGTGTACGAGCAGATCGTCGCTCACGTCGAGCGCGAGATCTATGAAGGCCGACTGCGTCTGGGCCAGAAGCTTCCGCCCGAGCGCCAGCTCGCGCGCGACCTCAAGGCCAGCCGCGTCGCGGTCCGCGAAGGACTGCGCACGCTCGAGCTGCGCGGCCTCGTCGAGGTGCGTCAGGGCTCGACCGGCGGCTACTTCGTGCGCGAAGCCGACGACCGCCCGCTGGTCCGCGACTTCGAGACGCTGTTCCGGCTCAGCCGCATCTCGCGCGCGCAGCTCCTCGAGGCGCGCCGGTTCATCGAGCCCGAGGTCGCCTTCCTGGCCGCGCGTCGCGCCACCGACGTCGACCTCAAGGCGCTGGGCGCGGCGATCGAGCAGCGCTCGGAGCAGGAAGCCACCGGCCTGGCGCGCCGGCTCGACTTCGAGTTCCACCGGCTCCTCGGCGAGGCCGCGCGCAATCCGGTCTACGCCGTCCTGACCCATGTGCTGATGGAGCTCGAGGCTGAAGTGGCGGTGCCGCCCATTCCGCTGTCCGAGGACGACAGCCTGCAGCTGGACGCGGCCCACCGGCGGATCTTCGAGGCGGTGGCGGCCCGGCGCGCGGTGGAGGCGCGGGACGCGATGGCGGCGCACATCGAGGACGTGCAAGCCCGGGTGGATCGCGTCGCGCTCACCCTCTAGTCGAGGGCGCTCATCAAGACGCTCGTTCGTAACATCGGGCGGCTGGTCAGCGGCGACATCCGCCGCCCCCTCCTCGACGCGAATTCCCTCGTGCTGCGCGACGGTGTCATCGCGGGGATCGGGCAGGACCTCGACGAGGACGCCGACATCGTCATCGACGCGCACGGCACCACCGTGCTGCCGGGCCTCATCGATTCCCACGTGCATCCCGTCTTCGGTGACTTCACCCCGCGCCAGCGCACCACCGATTTTCTCGACTCGGCGCTGAACGGCGGCGTGACGACCGCGATCTCGGCCGGCGAGGTCCACCTGCCGGGCCGCCCCAAGGACATCGTCGGCCTCAAGGCGCTGGCGATCGTGGCGGCCAAGGCGTGGGCCAACTTCCGGCCCGGCGGCGTCAAGGTCGAGGGCGGCGCGCCGATCCTCGAGCTGGGACTGACCGAAAAGGACTTCGCCGAGATGGCGGCGGCCGGCGTGAAGCTGGTGGGCGAGATCGGCCTCGGATCGGTGCGGACGGGGTCCGACGCCGCGCCGATGGTGCGGTGGGCCAAGCAGCACGGCATGACCGTCACCATTCACACCGGTGGGCCGTCCATCGCCGGCTCCAGTCCGATCAACGCCGACGTGGTGCTGGAGGCGCGGCCCCACGTGGTGGGCCACATCAACGGCGGGACGACGTCGATGTCGATGGAGGAGATCGAGCGGCTGGTGGCCACCGACATGGCGCTGGAGATCGTGCAGTGCGGTAACGTGCGCACCGCGCTGCACACGCTGCGGACGGCGCGCGCCGCCGACGCCATCGACCGGGTGATCATCGGCAACGATGCTCCGTCGGGCACCGGCGTCGTTCCGCTCGGCGTGCTGCGGACGCTCAGCCTGTTGACGTCGGTCGGGGAGTTGCCGCCGGAGGAGGCCATCGCGTGCGCCACCGGCAACACCGCGCGCGTGTACCGGCTGAACCGCGGGCTCATCGCCGAGGGGCGTGAAGCCGATCTCGTCGTGTGCGATGCCCCCATCGGCTCGGTGGCCGGCGACGCGCTGGCCGCGCTGACCGCCGGCGACCTTCCGGGCATCTCGATGGTCCTGGTCGACGGCACACCCCTGGTCGGCCGCAGCCGGAACACGGCACCTGCCGCGCGCGCGGCGGAGGTCGTCAAGGGACACGGGCCCGGCGGCAGCGGTCACTGAGCCATGCGGATCGAGGCGTTCAGGGGCTATCGCTTCGGCATCGACCGGGGGCGGAACGTGAGCGAGGTCGTGGCCCCGCCCTACGATCAGATCAGTCCCGAGATCCAGGACCGCCTCTACGCCATGCACCCGAACAACATCGTCCGCGTCTCGTATCCCCGGGATCAGGCCGGGCCCGGCGAGACCGCCGACAAGTACCGGCGCGCCGCCGAGACGCTTCATCAGTGGCTCCGCGAGCGATGCTGGGCGCAGGATGACCGGAACGCGATCTATCCCTACACGCAGACCTATCAGGTCGGTGGCCGCGAGGTGACGCGGAGCGGGTTCATCGCGCTCGGCGAGGTGAGCGACTACGCGCGGGGCATCGTCCTGCCGCACGAGCGCACCCACGCCGGCCCCAAGCGCGATCGCATGAGCCTGCTCGAGCAGACCGGTGCGGACATCGGCCTGCTATTCATGCTCGTCGCCGATCCCGCCGGTCGGCTGCGCGCTGCCACGACCGGGCCGGGCGAGCCGATCGCCGAGGCGACCGACCTTCGCGGCGAACGGCATCGGCTCTGGCGCCTCACCGATCCCGACATGGTCGGTCAGGTCACCGCGCTCATGGCGGAGGCCACCGTGATCATCGCTGACGGCCACCACCGCTACGAGACGGCGGTCGCGTACGCCGCGCGTCACCCCGAGGCGCGGCACAAGATGATGGCGTTCTTCACGCTGGAGGCGCCGGGGCTCACGATCTTCCCGAACCACCGGCTCGTCCACGACGTGATCGGCTTCACGCTGCCGACATTCCTGGAGCACGCTCGCCGCTGGTTCGACGTGAGCCCCCTGGCCGATCCACTGGCGTTCACGCCCACCGCCGAGCGCCTTGGTGTCGTGGCCGCTTCCGAGGCGGTGACGCTCGCGCTGCGGCCAGACGCCGTCGCCGACATTTCGTGGCCGGCCGATACGTCGGCCGCATGGCGGCGCCTGGCGGTGTCGATCCTGCACGAGGGGCTGCTGAAGCCACTGCTCGGCATCGACGACGCCAAGCTCGACGCTCGGACCAACGTGGACTACACAGCCGACCAGGCCGAGGCCGTCCGGTGGGCGCGCGAGGGGCGCTACCAGGCGGCGTTTCTCATCGCGCCGACGACACCGGAGGAGCTGCAGGCGGTGGTGCGCGGCGGCGAGGTGCTGCCGCAGAAGTCCACGCACTTCTATCCCAAGCTGCTCGACGGTCTCGTGTTCCATCTGCTGCGCTGAGATGCGGGCGATCGGCGTCGACCTGGCGTGGGGGGCGAACGGCCGCACCGGGCTATGCGCGGCCGAGACCGGGCGCGTTCTCGACTCCGCCACCGTCCGGACCGACGACGAGATCGACGCGTGGATCAGTCGCTGGACCGGGGTGGCGCGTGACGTCGTCGTCGCGATCGACGCACCTCTGATCGTCGAGAACGACGCCGGCCGGCGCCCCTGCGAGCGCGTGTTCTGCAGCGCCATGGCCGGCCGACAGGCCGGCGTCTATCCCGCGCACCTGAATCTGCCCGCGTTCCGCGACGGCGTGCGGGGGGCCGCCCTGGCCCGGCGCCTGGGCCTCACGGTCGATCCCGCGGCATGCGTGACGGCGCCGGTCCGCGCCGCTATCGAGGTCTACCCGCACTCGGCGCTGGTCTCGCTGTTCGAGCTGGCGCGGACCATCAAGTACAAGAGCCGGCCCGGCCGCCCACCCGCTGCCCGCCGCGGGGCGTTCGAGGAGCTGCTGGCCCGCCTGCGCGCGCTGGCCGGGCTCGATCCTCCGCTGGACGTGACGACGTCGCCGCGCTGGGAGGCGCTGCAGGCGCTGGTATCGGCCGGGCGGCTCGCCGCCGTGGAGGACGAACTGGACGCCTATGTGTGCGCCTACGTCGCGATCTATCATCGGCGCTGGCACGGGCGGCGCTCCCTGGTGGTCGGCGACGTGGCGAGCGGGTATATCGTCACTCCGGTCGATGATGCCGCCGGCGCTGCGCTCCGCGCCTGGGGCGAGCGCCTGGCGGTGCCGGTCTCGTGAGGAGGATGGCGTCATGGTGAAGATCCGCAAGCTGGTGACGGTGGTCGAGGAGATCAACAGCGACGGCGGGCGGGAGGCCCGGCGACCGCTGCGCAAGGCCGCGGCGGTGGCGGTGATCGAGAACCCGTTCGCGGGACGGTTCGTGGACGACCTCACGCCGCTGATCGACGCGGGCGAGGAGCTGGGCGCGCTGCTGGCCAAGAAGGCGACCGAGGCGCTGGGCGCCCCGGCCGAGTCGTACGGCAAGGCGGCGGTGGTCGGGGAGCACGGCGAGTACGAGCACGCGGCCGCGCTGCTGCATCCGAAGCTGGGCGCACCGCTGCGCGCGGCGGTCGGCGGGGGCAAGGCGATCATTCCGTCGGCGAAGAAGCTCGGCGGGCCCGGCACCGCCATCGACGTGCCGCTGCACTTCAAGGACGCCGCGTTCGTGCGCACGCACTACGACGCGATGGAGATCCGCGTGCCGGACGCCCCGCGCGCCAACGAGATCGTGCTGGCCATCGTCGTGACCGACGGCGGCCGGCCGCACGCGCGCATCGGCGGCCTCACCAAGGACGAGGCGAAGAAAGAGGACGGGCAGCGCTGATGCGCTACGGCCTCCGATTGCCGTCGTTCGCGCTGGGGCCTCGCACCGCCTCGCTGGCCGATATGGGACGCTACCTGCGTCGCGCCGAGGATCTCGGCTTCGAGTCGGCGGTGACCATCGATCATCTGCTGCTCACCCCGCCGGCGTACGCGTGCACATGGCTGGAGCCGATGACGATGCTGGCCGCCCTGGCCGGCGTGACGCGCACGATCCGGCTCGGCACGATGGTGCTGGTCCTGCCGCTCCGGAATCCCGCCTACTTCGCGAAGGAGTGGGCGACGCTCGACGTCCTCTCCGGCGGGAGGACGATCCTGGGCGTGGGCGTCGGATGGCACGAAGACGAGTTCCGGCTGATGGGCGTCCCGCACCGCGAGCGCGGGCGGCGCATGGACGAGATGCTGGAGGCGGTGACCGCGCTCTGGGCGGGCGACAACGTCACCTACCAGGGCGCCCACTACCGGTTCGAGAACGTGACGATCGACCCCAAACCCGCGCAGAGGCCGCACCCGCCGATCTGGATCGGTGGCGGGACCCAGCCCTCGGAGAAGATCTACGGGCAGACGGTCCCCAACATCGACCCGGTCCTGCGGCGCATCGCCAAGTACGCCCGGACCTGGGTGCCGCATTCCTCGTCGACCGCCGAGATGGTCCGGAGCGACTGGGAGAAGATCCAGCGGTTCATGGGAGACTTCGGCCGGAAGCCCGACGAGATGTCGAAGGTCTACTCGAACTTCATCTGGGTGCTCAAGCCCGGCGAGAAGCCCGAGTCGGCCATTCCCCACTTCAAGGTCTACTCGGGGATGGACCTCGACTACTGGCGGGAGTTCTACCTGCTCGGCGAGGCCGAGGAGCTGGCAGACCGGATCCGGGGCAAGCTCGACGCCCTGAACGGCTGCGAGTGGGTCGTGCTGAACCCGCTCGACTGGGGGATGGAGCAGCTCGAGCTTCTGGCGGGCGAGGTGCTGCCGCGGGTCGCCCATCGCTGAGATGGTTGCCGGCGCGGGATCCGGCGTCGCCACGCGCATGCTAGGGGCCCGCGTGAAGCGGCTCGAGGACCCGGCTCTCCTTGCCGGCCATGGCCGATACCTCGACGACATCCATCTCCCGGGAATGCTTCACGCCGCGTTCGTGCGGAG
>Ga0075428_100002236_pt1 | contig 20952 bp, 22 predicted proteins | sample RhiMetdeltSRZDD2_FD_75291 | JGI IMG/M metagenome (GOLD analysis project Ga0075428, IMG submission 75291) | Populus rhizosphere microbial communities from Tennessee, USA - Rhizosphere MetaG P. deltoides SRZDD2 | ecosystem: Host-associated > Plants > Roots > Rhizosphere > Soil | place: USA... | reverse complement strand
GGGTGATCAGGCACTGCTCGCCCCACCCGACGAGCCCGTCATCGGTCTCGAGTCGGACGACCGTCCCCTCCTGCCCCGTCGAGACGCGCCCCCCGGACAGCACGAACGGGCCCGTCGAATGGGTGTAGCGCATTGCATAGACATCGATCCGCCTGATCTCCATGCCGCCTCCTCAGCGGACGTACGTCGCGCCGTTGACGTCGATCGTCGCGCCGCTCAGGTGCCGGCAGCGTCCGCTGGCGAGGAACGCGATCAGCGTGCCGAGCTCCTCGGGCGGCACCATCTCGCCCATCGCGAGGAACGCGTTCACCGCCTCGATCCCCCCGCGCGCCGTCGCCGAGATCTCCGACATCCGGGTGCGCACGATCCCCGGCGCCACGACGTACGCGAGGACGCCGTCCGCGGCATACGCGCGCGCGACCGTCTGCGTGACGGCCTTCACGGCCGCCTTCGATGCCGCGTAGGCGGGGAGGGAGGAGATCGCCGAGCCCTGCTGCGCCGACCAGCTGGAGAGCGTGATCACGATGCCGCCGCCCTGCTCGCGGAAGTGGTTGACCGCCTCGCGGATCAGGCTCACCGGCTCCAGCACGTTGACGCGGAGCGTGGCGTCCCAGCCGGCGTCCCAGTCCTCGTCCGTGCCCTCGAACGCCGTCTCGGGAGCGATCGCGGCGTTGACGACCACCACGTCGACCCGGCCGCGCCAGGCGACGGCGTCGCGCCAGAGCGCACGGGCGGCGCCCGGCTCCGCCAGGTCGGCCCGGAGCAGGAGCTTGCGCTCGTCCGGGAGCGTCGCGACGGACTCCGCCGCGCCTTCCTGGTGGGAGCCGTAGTGCGCGATCACGTCGGCGCCGTCCGCGGCGAGCGACCGGGCGGCCTCCGCGCCGATCCCGCGGGAGGCCCCGGTGACGAGCGCCGTGGTCACGCGGACAGCTCGGCGTAGTCGGCCGCCGGGTCGCCGGCATCCCAGTCGAGGTCGACGATCACCTCGCTCACGCCGGCCGCCTCGAGCGCCGGGAGGGTCCGCGCGACCTCGTCGCTCCGCCCCGCGGAATCGACCAGGCGCAGGACGATCCGAAGCGTCGCCGGGTCGCGGCCTGCGTCGGCGGCGGCGACCGTTATCGCCGCGTGGGCCGCCTCGAGCTCGTGGGTGTCGATCGCGTCGAGCGACTGCTGGCCGAGCCAGCCGTCGCCGAGCGCGCCCGCCCGCTGGAGCGCCCGCTCGGAGTGGCCCCCGAGATAGACAGGCAGCGGACCGACGGGCCTCGGCTCGAACACCATGTCCCCGTCGTACGTGCCCGTCCAGCACTCCCGGAGGATCCGGATCCCCTCCACGAGGCGCGTCCCACGCGTCGCGAACGGCACGCCGAGCGCCTCGAACTCCTCGCGCAGCCAGCCGGCGCCCAGGCCGAGCCGCATCCGGCCGCCGCTGACGGCGTCGAGCGACGCTGCCTGCTTCGCCAGGACGACGGGATTACGGAGCGGCAGCACCAGCACGGCGGTGCCGATCGTGGCACGCTCCGTCGCGCCGGCGATGAGCGCGAGCGCCACGACGGCGTCGATGTACGGCACGGAGGTCGACCACGTCGCCCGCCCGTCGGCGGCAAACGGGTAGCGCGACCGGATCTCCGCGGGCAGCACGACGTGGTCGCTCACCCAGAGCGACTCGAAGCCGGCCTCCTCGAGGGTGCGCGCCATCCCGGCGATGCCGAGCCTCGCGACGAGCGGGCCGCTGTTCGGCACCTTGGCGCCGACCCGGACGCTCACCGGAGCGACCGCTCCGGCCGCTCGGGCCGATCGTCACGGCGTGGTGTGCGGAAACCGTTCATCGGTGCGTATTCTGCACATTTCGGTTGACCGGTCCAGTCGGCGCACCTATGGTTCGGAGGCCGTGGGGCTCGCGTCGGAAACCCTCGTCGAGCAGCCGCGGAGAGCGGAGATCCTGCCTCTCCCGGAGGCGATCTCGCGCACCGTCGGCGACGGCTCCACGGTCGCCCTCGAGGGCTTCACGCATCTGATCCCGTTCGCCGCCGGTCACGAGATCCTCCGGCAGGGGAGGACCGATCTCACGCTCGTCCGCATGACGCCGGACATCCTCTACGACCAGCTGATCGGCATGGGCTCCGCCCGCCGGCTCGTCTTCTCCTGGGGCGGGAACCCGGGGGTCGGCAGTCTCTACCGCTTCCGCGACGCTGTCGAGCACGGTTGGCCGCGGCCGCTCGAGCTCGAGGAGCACAGCCACGCGGGCATGGCCAACCGCTATGCGGCGGGGGCGTCGGGGCTGCCGTTCGCGGTCATGCGCGGCTACGCGGGCAGCGACCTCGTCCCGCACACGGAGACGATTCGGCAGGTGACGTGCCCGTTCACCGGGGAGACGCTGACGGCGGTCGCCGCGCTGCGGCCCGACGTGACGGTGATCCACGCGCAGCAGGCCGACCGGGAGGGGAACGTCCAGCTGTGGGGGATCACCGGGATCCAGAAGGAGGCGGCGCTCGCAGCGCGCACCGCCGTGGTCACGGTGGAGGAGATCGTCGACATCCTCGAGCCGAGGCCGGGAGGCGTGATCCTGCCGTCCTGGGCGATCGACGTCGTCGCGCTCGCGCCGGGCGGCGCGCACCCGTCCTACGCGCACGGCTACACGGAGCGCGACAACGACTTCTACGTCTCGTGGGCGGCGATCAGCCGCGACCGGAAGGCGTTCCGCCGGTGGATGGAGGAGCATGTCCTCGCAGCTTGAGGCACGCCGCCGCGACGCGCGCCGATGGACTCCGGCGGAGATGATGACGATCGCCGCCGCGCGCGCCCTGCCCGACGGCGCGACCTGCCTCGTCGGAATCGGGCTGCCCGGCACGGCCGCGAACGTGGCGCGCCGGCTGCACGCCCCGCGGCTCGTGCTCGTCTACGAGTCGGGCGCGATCGGCTCGAAGCCGGGCTCGCTGCCCCTCTCGATCGGCGACGGGATCCTCGCGGAGACCGCCGACACCGTCGTCGGGGTGGTGGAGATGTTCAACGTCTGGCTCCAGCCGGGGCGCATCGAGATCGGCTTCCTCGGCGCCGCGCAGCTCGACCGGTACGCGAACATCAACACGACGGTCGTCGGCGACTACGAGCAGCCGACGGTCCGCCTCCCGGGCGCGGGCGGCGCCCCCGAGATCGCCTCCTCCTGCGGCGAGGTGATCGTCGTGCTCCGTCACGCCCCGGACAAGCTCGTCGAGACGGTGGACTTCGTCACCTCGGTCGGCTTCGGCGCCGGCCCGGGAGATCGGGAAAGGCTCGGTCTCCGAGGCGGCGGGCCGACCCGCGTGATCACCGATCTCGGCCTGCTCGCACCCGATCCGGAGACCTGCGAGCTCGTGCTCACGCACGTCCATCCGGGTGTCACCGTCGAGCAGGCGCGCGCGGCGACGGGTTGGCAGCTGCGCGTCGCCGACACGCTCGAGACGACGCCGGCGCCGACGGCCGAGGAGCTGGCGACCGTACGCGAGGTCGAGCGCACGAGGCCGGCGGCGCAGTGACCGAGCGCGCCACGACCTCGGTCGCCCCGCCCGATCGAGAGGCGGACTTCGTCCAGTCGCTCCAGCGTGGGCTGGCTGTGATCCGCGCCTTCGACGGGGAGAGCACGATGCTCACGCTCGGCGAGGTGGCCACCGCCACGGGGCTCGCCCGTGCCGCGGCGCGCCGCTTCCTCCTGACGCTCGTCGACCTCGGGTACGTCCGCGTCGACGCGCGGCTCTTCGAGCTGAGCCCGCGTGTTCTGGAGCTCGGGCGCGCGTACCTCTCGAGCCTGCGCCTGCCCACGATCGCGCAGCCGCATCTCGAGGCCCTCGTCGACGACGTCGGCGAGTCCGCGACGATCGCGGTGCTCGACGACGCGGACATCGTCTATGTCGGACACGTCCCGGCGCGCAGGATCATGGCGATCACGATCACCGTGGGCACGCGGGACCCGGCGTTCGCCACCTCGCTCGGGCGGGTCCTCCTCGCGGCGCAGGCCGACGCGTGGCTCGAGGGCTATCTGGGCTCTGCGCGGTTGGCCCCGATCACCGACCGCACGGTGTCGGGCGCGGCGTCCCTCCGCTCGGAGCTCGCCAAGGTGCGCCGACGCGGGTACGCGCTCGTCGACCAGGAGCTCGAGGACGGCCTGCGGGCCGTCGCCGTGCCGATCCACGACGCCGAGGGAACGGTGGTGGCCGCGCTCAACCTGGCGGTCCACGCCGGGCGCTGGACGATCGACGCGATCCGGACCGAGCTCGTCCCCCGCCTCCGGGGGACCGCGACCGCGATCGAGGCCGCGCTCGCGGCAGCCGATCCCGTCCGGCCCGAGCCGGAGCCGCGGCGCGGCGTGCCGAACGGCACGGCGCAACGCGACGCGGACTTCGTGCAGTCGCTCGAGCGGGGGCTGTCCGTGATTCGCGCCTTCGACGGCGCCGCGACCTCGATGACCCTGAGCGAGGTGGCGAGGACGGCGGAAGTCCCACGCGCGGCCGCACGTCGCTTCCTCCTCACGCTCGTGGAGCTGGGCTACATGGCCGTCGACGGGCGCCGGTTCCGCCTGCGCCCGAGGGTGCTCGACCTCGGCCGGCCTTACCTCTCGCGGCTGACGCTGCCCGACCTCGCGCTCCCGCACATGCGCGAGTTCGTAAAGGACGTCGGCGAGTCGTCGACGGTCGCCGTCCTCGACGGATTCGAGATCGTCTACGTCGCGCACGTGTCGGCGAGGAGGATCCTGTCGGTCTCGGTCGAGCTCGGCGCACGCGACCCGGCCTTTGCGACGGCGCTCGGCCGCGTGCTGCTCGCGGGACAGGGCGAGGAGTGGCTCACCGGCCACGCGCGGTCGTTCGAGCTGCGCCGCTACACGGAGCGAACGATCACGAAGCGCACGGCGTTCCGGGCCGAGCTCGCCCGGGTCGGCGAGCAGGGATACGCGCTCGTCGACCAGGAGCTCGAGGACGGCCTGCGGGCGCTCGCGGTTCCGATCCGCGACGACCAGGACCGCGTGATCGCCTCCGTCAACGTGGCCGTCCACACGAGCCGGTGGTCGATCGACCGCATCCGGCGCGAGCTCCTGCCGCGCCTGCTCGAGCTCGCCGCCGCGGTCGAGCGGGACGTGAAGGCGAGCGCATGAGCGCTCGCCCTTCGCCTGCGAGCGTCCGTTCCGCTCACGCGGAACGGACGCCGCAAACTCCCGGGCCCGGCTTCGCCGGGCGCGGGCACATCCCTGAAGCGGACTGCCGGCTTACGCCGGCGTCCGAGGCTCTGACTCAGCGGCCGCTTTCTTGCGCCGGTAGGCGCGCCAGGTGGTCGCCCATCGGTCCGGGTCGTCGAGCCCTGTCGGATCGAGCTGGTGCACGACCTGGCGGTGCGGCGCGCGCTTGACGGTCTCCGGCTCGGTGTACGCCTCCTCGACGACCTGCGCGAGGACGGCGATCCAGTAGTCGATGTCGTCCTTCGACCACATCTCGCCGGCCTCGGGCGTGAACGGCTCGGGGACGAGCCACGGCTCGTGGCTCAGCCAGAACGCGTCGACGCCGAAGTCGACCATCCGGTTCTGGACGTCGACGGCGGTGACGCCCGTGTCCTGGGTGAGCCGCTCGAGGCTGTACCGCGTCATCTCGAGCCGGTGCTGCGCGAGGTGGGGATGTGACTTCGAGACCCCGCGGAGCTCGAGGAGCTTCTTCTCCATGTAGTTGTTCGCGAGCACCGATAGATCCGAGGCGCGATCGATGCCCTCGCCGCCCATCGCCCGCACCCAGGCGTATGCCTTGACGAGCTCGGGCACGTTGCCGAGGAACTCCCGCACGCGGCCGACGCTGGGCGGCTCGGCCTCCATCAGCCGGTAGCGGTCGCCGTCGAACGAGACGATCGGCCCCGGGAGGTAGGGCGCGAGGAGCTCGTTGCAGCCGTACGCCCCGACCGCGGGGCCGCCGCCGGCCTTCGGCGCGCCGAACGTCTTGTGGAGCATGAACATGCACGCGTCGAACCCGAGCTCGGCGGCGCGGATCTTCCCCATCACGCCGTTGAAGTTCGCGTGGTCGTAGAAGCAGAGGCCGCCCGCCTCATGGACGAGGTCGACCCAGCGGGCGATGTCGGGGTTGTAGATCCCCATGTCGTCGGGGTTGTTGATCACGAGCGACGCGGTCCGCTCCGAGACGGCCGCCTCGAGTGCTGCGAGCGACGGGTAGCCGTTCTCCTCGAGCGGCAGCGTGACGACGTCGAAGCCCGCCGCCGCGGCCGTCGCGGCGTTGCACGGGTGCGCCTGGATCGAGGTGATCACCTCCGTGCGCTGCGCGAGCTCGCCCCGTGCGCCGTGGTAGGCGCGGGTGATGCAGGCGTGGAGGTAGGCGGCGTCCGCTCCGCCGCCGGGCTGGAAGACGAAGCGGTCCATCCCGGAGAGCTCGCAGAGCGCCTGCTCCAGCCTGGAGGCGATCTCGAGGATTCCCTGGAGCGTCTCCTCGCTCTGGTGCGGGTGGAGCTCCGAGACGAACTGCTTCGTGACCGCCTCGCTGACGCGCGGGTTGTACTTCATCGTGCAGGTCCCGAAGAGGCTGACCCCCATCATCCCGAGGGTCTCCTGGGAGAGGTGCAGGTAGTGCCGAAGCACCTCCGGCTCGGAGAGCTCGGGGAGCTCGGGCGGCTCCTCACGGCGCATCGACGGCGCGACGAGCGCGTCTGCGTCCCCGATCTCCGCCTCGAGCTCGGGCTCGACCGGCGGCACCTCGACGCCCCGCGAGCCGGGCCGGCCGAGCTCCATCACGAGTGGCTCGTCCCAGACGGCCGCGTGGTAGCGGCGGAGGGCGGTCACCGGGTCACCTCCTCGAGCGCCGTGGCGAGCCGGTCGACGTCGGCCTGGCTGTGCACCTCCGTCACGCAGTAGAGCGCGCTCTGCCCGAGCTCCGGATGGCTCCTCGAGAGGTCCTTGCCCCCGAAGATGCCGCGCTCGCGGAGTGCCGCGTCGATTTCTGCCACGCTGCGCCCGGTCTCGCCGAAGTCGACGACGAGCTCCTTGAAGAACCCGCCGTCGAAGCGCACGCGGACCCCGGCGACCTCGCCGATCCGTCGCGCCGCGTAGTGGCTGCGCTGGAGGATCGCGCGGCCGATGTCGCGAAAGCCCTGCGGGCCCATCAACGCCATGTAGACGGCGTTCGCGATCGCCCAGAGGTAGACCGAGTTCCCGGTCCAGTCCTTGCCCTCCTCCCGCGAGCCGTACGACGTCTGCTCGAAGAGGATCACGCCGAAGGTGCGCTCGCCCGGCTCGATCGTGTCGCAGAGCGAGACCTGCAGCGTCGGGTACTCCCGCGCGTACCGCTCCTCGTCGCGCGTGGCGATGAACCCTCCGGCGCCGCCCCCGCAGTGCATGTGCACGCCGAGCGGCTGCGTCGTCCCGACGACGATGTCGGCGCCCCAGGCGCCCGGCGGCGCGAGCACGCCGAGGCTGATCGGGTCGACACCGGCGATCGTCTCGGCTCCGGCGGCGCGCGCGAGCGCCGCGATCTCCGCTGCGTCCGACTCGACGACGCCGAGGAACGACGGGTTCTCGACGTAGACGGCCGCGGTGCGGTCCGAGAGCTTCTCCCGCAGGTCGTCGAGGTCGAGCCGCCCCGTCTCGGGGTCGTAGGCGACGGTCTCCACCGCGACGTGGTCGCGCACCTCGGGCGGCGCGCAGTAGTTGCGGATCACCGCGAGCCGCTCCGGGTCGATCGACGCGGGGACGAGCAGCTGGTCGCGGCCGGTCAGCCGCGCCGCCATCCGCGCCGCGTTCCCCGCCGCGCAGCCCCAGGTGTAGACGGGCAAACCGACGAAGTCCATGTCGACGAGCTCGCCGAGCTGGCTCGCGTACTCGAACCACGCCTGGTTGCGGCCGAAGTCGGAGGCGGGCGTGCCCCACACGGGCGTGAGGAACTCGCTGCGCGAGATGATCTCGTCGCAGACCGCGGGCACGTAGTGCTGCCAGCAGCCGGCGCCGAGGAAGCTGAGGTTCTCGGCGCAGGTGGCGTTCCGCGAGAGGATCTCGCTCAGATGCCGTCGCAGCTGCGCCTCCGCCCGGATCGCGGGCGGCAGCTCGATCGGCCGGGAGAGCCGATGGCTCTCGGGGATCTGCTCGAAGAGCTCGTCGATCTCGTCGACGCCGATCGCGTCGAGCATCTCGTCGACGACCCCGGGGGGCGAGATCGCCATGTACGGGTGGGCCTCACCCGGGATCATCCGTGTCGCCAACGCGGTTCCTCCCTTCGTTCGCGGTTCGTCATCCGCCCGAGACCCGCAGCACCATGGTCCTGCCGGGCCCGACCCGGACCTGCCGGTAGCCCTCGAGGAGATTGTCGCTCGCCCGGTCGCCCAGGTCGACGTGGAGGACGGGCGGATCGAGTGCAGCGACCTTGTCCGCGCCGGCCACGATCACCAGGTTGTCGACGCCGACGCGCTCGAGCACGCGCGCCGAGATCTGCTGGTTGCCGCGCCCGAGCAGGAAGCCCTGGCCGCCGATCACGCCGAGGACGAGCGTCGCCTCGGGGTGCGCGTCGAGCAGGCGGAGCATCTCTCCCTCGTCGACGTCGGCCGCGAGGAGCCGGCTGTCGAGCACCGCGTCGACTCCGAGCGGGGTGCCGGCGAGCCCGAGCGCGGTGAGGATCCGTGCGGTCGTCGTGCCCGGCCCGACGAGGTACAGCCGGCCGGTCGCCATCTCCCGCGCGATCCGCTCGCAGAGGGCCGTGAGCGCCGCCTCGTCCGCCGCAGGCGCCGTCGACTTCCCCCGCTGGAGCCTTCCGCCGACGTGCGGCGTGCGGGCGAGCGCGAAGAGCTCGCTCTCGAGCCCATCCGCCGCATCGAGCACCTCCCGCTCCACGAGTGCGAACGCGTCGGGGCTCGTCAGGTACCGCGCGGCCGCCTCGCCGGCCGCCTCGGGAGTCGTGCCGAAGACGGCCGAGCGCATCTTCACGCCGGAGGGGACGCCGAGCACCGGCAGCGTCGTGCCCACGACCGAGACGACGTCCCGCGCGGTGCCGTCGCCGCCGGCGAAGACGAGCAGGTCGACCTCCCGCTCCACCAGCTCCCGCGCGGCGGCCCGCGTGTCGTCGGCAGTCGTCGGCGCTCCGGGGACGTGGTCGAGCACGGTGACGGCGAGCCCCGTCTCCTCCGCGAGCTCGGCGCCCATCTCCCCGCGTGCGGCGAGGACCGTGACCCCCTGGCCCTGTGTCCGGATCACGTCGAGGGCCCTCCCTGCCCGCGCGGACGCGACGGGTTGCGCCCCGTCCCGCACGGCCCGATCGATCGCGGCCCGGTCGTCGCTTCCCTTGAGGGCGAGAGGGCCGCCGATGCCCGCGATCGGATTCACGATCAGCCCGAGCGCCGGCACGACACGATGTTCTCACCCTGCACGCAGCTCTGCCGCCACGTCGTCGGTCGCCGCGCGCGCCGTCGAGACCATCTCGTCGAGCTCGTCCTCCGTGACGACGAACGGCGGCGAGAACGCGATCGTGTCGGCGTCGGGCAGCGCACGGGTGATCACGCCTCGTTCGAGGCAGCGTCGCGCGACGCGCGCCCCGACCCGGAGCGACCGGTCGAACGGGCGAGTGGGGGAGCGGGAGGCGACGAACTCGACCGCGCCGATCAGCCCGATCCCGCGGACCTCGCCGACGAGCGGATGGTCGTCGAACGCATCGTGGAGCCGCTCGTTCAGCCGTGCCCCGCGGGCGGCGGCCTGGGCGACGAGCCCGTCGCGTTCGATGATGTCGAGGTTCTCCATTGCGGCGGCCGCCGCGACGGGGTGGGCCGTGTACGTGTAGCCGTGTCCGAAGACGCCTTTCGACGCGTCCGCGACGACGCTCCACACGCGCTCGGAGACGAGGCAGGCGGAGAGCGGGACGTACGCGGAGGTGAGCCCTTTCGCAACGGTGATCAGGTCCGGCTCCATTCCGAAGAGCTCGCTGCCGAACCAGCACCCGAGGCGCCCGAAGCCGCAGACGACCTCGTCGGCGATCAGGAGCACGTCGTGGCGGCGGAGCACCTCCTGGATCGCCGGGAAGTAGCCCGGCGGCGGCACGAGCACGCCCCCGGCCGCCTGGAGGGGCTCGGCGATGAAGGCCGCGACGGTCTCGGGCCCTTCGCGCAGGATGAGCTGCTCGAGGTCGTCCGCGAGGAAGCCCACGAACTCGTCGTCGGACATGCCCTCCGCCGCCTCCCAGAGCCGGTGTGGCGCCCGCGCGTGGCGGATCATCGGCAGCGGCAGGTCGAACCCGTCGTGGAGGTTGCTGAGGCCCGTCAGCCCGGCGGAGAGCACGGTCACACCGTGGTAGCCGCGCTCCCGCGAGACGATCTTCTTCTTCTCGGGCCGCCCGAGCGCGTTGTTGTAGAACCAGACGAGCTTGGCCTGCGTGTCGTTCGCGTCGGAGCCGCTCGACCCGAAGAACGTCTTCGCCATGGGCACCGGCGTCGACGAGAGGACGCGCTCCGCCAGCAGCGCCGGCGCCTCGGTCGCCATCGAGGAGAAGCCGTGGTAGTAGGACAGTCGCTCGATCTGGCGCGCGATCGCCTCGGCCATCTCCGCTCTCCCGTAGCCGACGTTGACGCACCACAGGCCGGCCATCGCGTCGAGGTAGGCCTGTCCCCGGGAGTCCCAGAGGGTCGAGCCCGAGCCCCGCACGATCATCAGGCCGCCGTCCTGCTCGTGTCGGCGCGGGTCCGTGAATGGGTGGAAGACGTACCGCCGGTCGATGTCCTCGATCGAGTGGGTGGGCTTCGTCGACACCGGAGTCGGCGCCCGCTGTCCGCTGTTCGGACTAACGGGCGCCTGACGAACATAGACCCCGCGGCGAGAGTTGTCCAGGCAGCGCTGCTGCGTGCGCGGCTCTCAGCCCAGGGCGTCGGAGACGAACGCGGCGATCGCGTCGCCGAAGGACCGGCGGCTCGCCTCCCACGCGTAAAACATGTGCCCGCCGCCGAAGTGCCGCACGGTCAGGCGATCCGCCATCTGCGGGTCGAGGCGCATGAGGTTCCGCAGCCGGTCGGTCGCGTAGTACGGCGTCACGAGGTCGAACCGGCCGTGCGTCACGAACGCCTTCATGTGGGGGTTGAGCGCCATCCCGTAGCGGAAGTCGTCGGTTGCGCCGACCAGGGGCAGAAACGCGTGCTGCGCGGCGTCGTCCTTCCACGCCTCGTTCACCTCGTAGCTCAGGAGCGTGTACTCGCGGTCGGTGTCGACGCCCACCTCGGCCCGCAGCACCCGGTTCACGGCCATCGTGTACGCGGGGCTGATCCCGGCGAGCGTCGGGTCGGGGCCGGCGAAGCTCTCGCGGTCGGGGAACGGGTCGATCGCGGTCAGCGTGCTGTCGTACAGGCCGAGCACCTTGCGCTCGTCGCGGAGGAGCTCCCGCGCGAACGTCGTGATCGGAATCCGGCCCTCGGCGCGCACGACGAGGTCGGTCGGCAGGCCGATCAGCTCCGACAGTCGAGTGAGGATGCGCTCTCGCTCGGACGCGTCGAGCGCGGCTCCGCGCACGAGGAACGAGGCGAGCTCGCCGGTGGCGAACGCCTCCGCCTCGCGCAGGACGTCCTCCTGCGGGGTCTCCGGCGTGAAGGCGCGCGAGCGCCCGTGATGTGCGGCCGCGAGCGCCATCGTCGGCGTGGTGTCGATCCAGCCGAGGACGTCGTAGTCGGTGGGGTTCAGCGTGCCGAGCTCGAGCGCGGGAGAGATGAGGATCGCGCCGTTCAGGCCGACGCCTGTCGTCTCCTGCAGCACGCGCACGAGCCGTCCGACCCGGTAGCCCCCGTAGCTCTCCCCGGCGATGAACACCGGTGAGCCCCAGCGGCCGTTGGCCGACAGCCAGCGGCCCATGAACTCGCAGAGCGACTCGAGGTCCCGCTTCTGTCCGAAGTACTCCTTCGGATCGACCGCGTCGTCCTTCTCGGCGTCGGTCTTCTTCTCGTTCTGGCCCTTGCGCTCGATCACCCGGCTGAAGCCCGTGCCGACGGGGTCGACGAACACGAGGTCGCTGAACGCGAGCCACGACGACTCGTTCTCCACGAGCCTCGGCGGCATCCCGGGCAGCGAGCCGTCCGCGGGAAAGTCAACGCGCTTGGGCCCGATCGCCCCGAGATGGAGGTAGGCCGACGACGCGCCGGGGCCGCCGTTGAAGACGAACGTGACGGGCCGCTCCCTGTCGGCGCTCGGGGCGTCGGCCACGTAGGAGACGGAGAAGATCTCCGCCGCGGGCTTGTCCTTCTTCCGCAGGACGACCCAGCCTGCGCGGACCGTGTACGCGAGGGGTGTCGCGCCTCCGCCCCAGGTCGCACTGGTCTCCGCTCCCGCAGGCGGCTCGTGGTCGCCGGCCGCCGCCTTGGCGTTCTTCGCTTCCTTCTCCTCCTCGCTCATCGCCGGGACGCTACCCGAGCGCCGTGGACGGCCGGTCCGTGGGTCGCGCGGCCCCCCGGCCGCGCGACCCCACGCCGCCCCCTACCGGGCCGTCCTCACCTGGACGAGGCGTCTCGTCGAGACGCCGGCGAGGATGTTGTCTCCGTCCTTCCGCGCGCGGACGAAGAACTGGACGCTGTAGCCCCGGCGGATCGGGAAGTTCGCCCGCGGAGACAGCCGGATCGTCGCCCAGCCGTCCTGGCCGGTGCGCTGCTCGCCGCCGGCCGTGGTGACGAGCGGGGTCGAGCGCGCGAAGACGAGGACGTCGCGGACCGAGAAGCTGTGTGTGTCGGAGACGTGCACGCGAAGCTCGATCGTCGTGCGCCGAGACCGCACCGGGTTCGGCGAGAAGCGGATCCCGTCGATCACGAGCCGCGCGGGCAGCGACACGCTCGTCACCGGGATCGAGTACTTCCCGTTCGGGAGCTTGATCGCGCCGGGCGGGAGCGCCGGGCCGGTGCCCAGGATCGTCCCGCTCGGGTTGGAGGCCGCCGTGGCCGACCCCTGGCTGTTCCTGCCCGTGACCTTGACCCGGAGGCGCTGGCCGACGTCGGCGGAGGCGAGGGTGTACCTCGTGGTTGTCGCACCCGCGATCGTCGCGCAGTTGGAGGCGTCGGGCCTGCCGCCGTCGGCGCCGCAGCGGACCCACTGGTAGCTGAACGTGATCGGGCTCGCGCCGGCCCACGTGCCCGCGGTCGCGGTTAGCGTCTGGCCCTGCTGGATCGTGCCCGTGATCGACGGCTCCGCGGTGTTCCTCGCCGGTCCGGTGCCGGTCGCGGAGGCCTGGACCGTCGCCGTCGGGTTCGAGGCAGCGGTCGCGTTGCCCGAGCTGTTTCGCGCGGTGACCCGCGCCCGCAGGCGGCGACCGACGTCGGCCGAGGTGAGGGTGTAGGACGAGCTCGTCGCGCCGGAGATCGCCGGACAGTTCGAGCCGGTCGAGTTTCCGCCGTCCGTGCCGCAGCGGACCCACTGGTACGTGAAGGAGGTGATCGTGGTGGTGCTCGACCAGCCGCCGTTGGTCGTCGTGAGGGTCTGACCCTGCACGGCCGAGCCCGAGACGGCGGGGTCGGAGGTGTTGACCGGGGCTGCGGACACGAGCGCGGTGGCGTTCGACGCCGCCGTGTCCTGGCCGTCCGTGTTCGCACCGGTCACGCGCACGCGAAGCCGCGACCCGACGTCAGCCGAGGAGACGATGTACTTCGTGGTGGATGCGCCGGGGATGGTCGCGCAGTTCGAGCCGTCGGGGAGGCCCCCGTCTGCACCGCAGCGCACCCACTGGTAGCCGAACGAGGTCGGGCTGTTGCTCCAGGTGCCCGCCGTCCCGGTGAGCGTCTGACCCACGGCCGCGGTGCCGGAGATGGTCGGCTCGGAGGTGTTGACGGGCTGCGCCAGCGACTGCGCCGTCGCCGCGCCGCTCGCGATCACGGCGACGAGCGCGGCGCCCGCGACGAGCACGAGGCTCGCGGCGACGGAGACGCGTCCGCCCGAGCCAGGTCTCTTGGGTCTCATCGGGGAGGTCCTCCCATCTCGGTCTGCAACAGTGCCTGCTCTATATCGCGCCCCGATCCAGGGCGAAATGCGAGGCGGAAAAACCTCACAAGGTGTTTACCGAAGTCGTCGCTTTTCTTACAGGCTGCGAACAGAAACCGTTCGGCGGAGGAACTGCCCGGCGGAGCACGTACTCCCTCTGTGCGGCTCGTCCTTTCTCGTGGGCCGTGAGGCACGCGCAAGCCGTGTCTCGAACTCCGGCCGGAGTGCCGCCGCGTCCCCCTCCCCTGAGGTGCGGTGGCCCCGGCCGCTTTTCTTTCTCAGGTCGAGAAGGGGGCCACGAGGGCCCCCTTCTCAACGGCGCAACGTCGTGTCAGGCGACCGAAGTTCGCCTGCGGGGAGAGGAGTCGCGCCGCAATAGGCGTATCAGTGTCATATCCTGCGGTCGATTGCGAGGAAATCCTCCGGATTCGGAAAGGAAATGGGCGCAAAATGGACAGGATGAATGAGCTCAGCCACGGCGCGAAGATCGTCCTCGGGGCGACCATCGCCTTTCTGATCGTCTCGTTTTTCAGCTGGTTCCACTACACCGGTCCGGGGAAGGACGAGCTCGAAGCGATCGGCGCCGACACCGGGATCACGATGTGGCACGGCGTGGGCTGGATCGCCGGGCTCCTCGCGATCGTGCTGCTCGTCTGGCAGGCGATCCGGCTTGCGAACATCGAGTTCGAGATCGGCGTGACGCCGTCGATGATCACGGCGGCGCTCTCGGTCCTCGTGCTGATCTTCGCCCTGATCCGCTGGCTCGACAAGCCGGGTGGAGACTTCGTCGGACGGACGTTCTGGTCGTGGCTCGGCCTGATCTTCGCGATCGTGATGGTCGTCGGCGCCTGGCTGAACATGCGAGCCGCAGGCGACAGCCTGACGGGGATTCGCGACCAGCTGGCGGGCGCCACCGCCGGTGTGCGGGGGGCCGACCGGTCGGACACGATCGCGCCGACGCCGCCCGCGACTCCTCCCGCGACGACGACACCGCCCGCCTCGCCGGAGACCCCGCCGGTCGAGGACCCGGACGCACCGAGCACCACCTCGTAGCACCCGTTTCTCGGTGTCCCGTCCCGGCCGGGTCGGGACGGGACGCCGCTACACTCCGCGCATGGCCGAGATCGGCACGCTGCGCGTCAAGACGGGCCTCGCGGAGATGCTCAAGGGCGGCGTCATCATGGACGTCGTCGACGCCGAGCAGGCCCGCATCGCGGAGGACGCGGGCGCGTGTGCGGTGATGGCGCTCGAGCGCGTCCCCGCCGACATCCGGCGCGACGGCGGCGTCGCCCGCATGTCCGATCCGGAGAAGATCCGCGAGATCCAGGAGGCCGTCTCGATCCCGGTGATGGCGAAGTGCCGCATCGGGCATTTCGTCGAGGCGCAGATCCTCGAGGCGCTCGAGATCGACTACATCGACGAGTCCGAGGTGCTGACGCCGGCCGATCTCGAGCACCACGTCGACAAGCACGCGTTCACCGTCCCGTTCGTCTGCGGCTGCACGAATCTCGGCGAGGCGCTCAGGCGGATCGCCGAGGGCGCCGCGATGATCCGCACGAAGGGCGAGGCGGGCACCGGCGACATCGTCAACGCGGTCACGCACATGCGGGCGGTGTTCGGCGCGATCCGGCAGCTCCAGGGCCTGCGCGAGGAGGAGCTGTACGCCGCAGCCAAGGAGCATCGCGCGCCGTACGAGCTGATCCGCTGGGTCGCGGAGAACGGCCGGCTCCCGGTGGTGACCTTCACTGCGGGCGGGATCGCGACGCCTGCCGACGCCGCGCAGTGCATGCAGCTCGGCGCGGACGGCGTCTTCGTCGGCTCGGGGATCTTCAAGTCCGGTGACCCCGACCGCCGCGCGAAGGCGATCGTCGAGGCGACGACGCACTTCAACGACCCGAAGATCCTCGCGGAGGTCTCCGCCGGGCTTGGCGAGCCGATGGTCGGGATCTCCGCGAGCTCGCTGGCCGAGGCCGAGCGCCTCGAAGTCCGCGGCTGGTAGGCCTCGCTGCGCGAGGGCCCAGGCTCCGCCCGGATCTACACTGGCTCCACATGGTCGGCAGTCCCCGGATAGGCGTTCTGGCGCTCCAGGGCGCCTTTCGCGAGCACGCACGCATCCTGCGGGAGGCGGGCGCGGAGGTCGTCGAGGTGCGCCTGCCCGAGCAGCTCGCCGGGCTCGACGGCCTGGTGATCCCGGGCGGCGAGTCGACGACGATCCTGCGCCTCGCGTCGCTCTACGGCCTGGACGAGGCGATCCGGTCGTTCGACAGGCCGGTCTTCGGTACCTGCGCGGGGATGATCCTCGTCGATCGCAACCACCTCGGGCTGGCCGACATCGACGTCGACCGCAACGCCTACGGCCGCCAGGTCGCGAGCTTCGAGGCCGACCTCGAGCTCGAGGCCGAGGACCGGTCCTTCCGCGGCGTGTTCATCCGCGCACCGCGCGTGCGCGACACCGGGCCGGGCGTCGAGGTGCTCGCGGAGCTCGACGGCGAGCCGGTGCTGCTCCGGGACGGCACAGTGCTCGTCGCCGCATTCCACCCCGAGCTGACGGACGATGCCCGGATCCACGAGCGGTTCCTCGAACTGGTGACGGAGGCGACGAGTGTCAGGGCATAGCAAGTGGTCGACGATCAAGCACAAGAAGGGCGCCGCCGACGCGAGGCGCGGGAAGCTCTTCTCCAAGCTCTCCCGCGCGATCATGGTCGCGGCGAAGGAGGGGGGCTCCGACCCGGCCTCGAACCTCGCGCTCCAGAACGCGATCGACAAGGCGCGCTCCTACTCGATGCCGAAGGACAACATCGAGCGGGCGATCGCGAAGGGCACCGGTGAGGGGACCGACGGCTCGAGCTTCGAGGTCGTCGTCTACGAGGGGTATGGCCCCGAGGGAGTCGCGGTGCTCGTCGAGGCCCTCACGGACAACCGCAACCGAACCGCCTCGGACGTGCGGCACCTCTTCACGAAGTTCGGCGGGAATCTCGGCGCGACCGGCGCGGTCGCCTGGCAGTTCGAGCGGCGCGGCGTCGTGCTCGTGCCCGCGGACGGCGTCGACGAGGACGAGCTCGTGCTCGCGGCGGCGGACGCGGGGGCGGACGACGTCGAGCGCGACGGCTCGACATTCGTGGTCTCCTCGGCGCCGGAGGAGCTCTCGCGCGTCCGCGAGGCGCTCGAGTCGGCGGGCCTGGAGCTCGAGTCGGCCGGGCTGTCGATGGTGCCGAAGACCACGGTCGCGATCGCCGACGAGTCGACCGCGAAGGCGGTCGTCCGCCTCGTCGAGGGGCTCGAGGACAACGACGACGTGCAGGACGTCTACGCGAACTTCGACATCCCGGAGGCGGTGCTGGAGGCTGTCGCCTCCTAGCGGTTCCCCGGGACGTAGTCTCCGGACCGCGTCCCCCGGCACCGGTGTCAGGGGACGCGGGCAGAGCCCACGTCCCGGCGCGGGTCAAGCGAGTGTGTCGGTGTGCCCCGCCGCGCGCGCGATCGACAGCCCATCTCGCCGCCGGTGGAGCGAAAGGCACCGCAGGCCGTCCGCTCCGGCCACGAGCGACCGGGTCGCTCCCCGCGGGACGATCGCGAGCGTCCCTCTGCGAAGGGAGTGCTCGTCTCCGTCGACGACGAGCGTCGCTCCACCGGCGAGCACGACGAGCGCGACGTCCCGCTCCGCGTTCACGTGCTCGGGCTGCCCCTCGCCCTCGCGCCAGACGAGCAGCGTGGCGTTCAGCTCCTCGCTCGCCGTTCCCCATGCAGGCCCGTGCCCTTCGAGCGCGAGGAGGTCGACGACGTCCACCGGGCGAGCGTAGAGGAGTCGTCCGGAAGGCTGCGTACCCTCCACGCGTGAAAGTCCTCGGCATCGACCCAGGGACGGCTGCGTGCGGGTACGGGATCGTCCACGAAAGCGACGGGCGCATCAGGGCCCTCGCCCAGGGGTGCTGGACGTCGGGCGCGCGGGAGCGGCCCGAGCTGCGGCTCAGGCGGATCTTCGAGGGAGTCGGCACGCTCATTGCGGAGCACGGGCCGGACGCCGTCGCGCTGGAGGAGTCCTTCGTCGGTGCCGACGCCCGCATCGCGCTCTTCGTCGGGCAGGCGCGGGGCGCCGCGCTCGTCGCGGCCGCGGCCGCGGGCGTCACGTGCACCGAGTACGCGCCCGCCCGCGTGAAGCAGGCGGTCTGCGGCTACGGGCGGGCGGACAAGGGCCAGGTCTCGCGGATGGTTCGCATGCTGCTCTCGCTGGCCGACGAGCCCGCGACCTCGCACGAGGCGGACGCGCTCGCGGTCGCGATCTGCCACGCGATGACGCCGCCCCTCGCGAGGATGGCGTCATGAGGGGGACGTCGTGATCGCCCGGCTCAGGGGGCGGCCGGTCGGACGTGGGCCCGACGGGCTCGTGCTCGACGTGAACGGCGTCGGGTACCTCGTCGCGGCGACCCCGTCGGTCCTGCGCCGCGCCGGCGCGGGCTCCGAGGTGACGGTCGAGACGTACCTCCACGTGCGCGAGGACGCGCTCCAGCTCTACGGCTTCGCGGACGCCGAGGAGCGGGAGCTCTTCGTCCACCTCCTCACCGTGAGCGGCGTCGGCCCGAAGGTCGCGCTCGCGGTCGTCTCGGGCTCGCCGGCCGCCGAGCTTCGCAAGGCGATCACGCTCGGTGACCACGCGCGCTTCCAGGCGATCCCCGGGATCGGGAAGAAGACCGCGGAGCGCATCGTGCTGGAGCTCCGGGAGAAGCTAGGCGCCCTGCCGGAGCCTGCGCTCGCCGCCGTCGGAGACGCTCCGAGCCACCTCGTCGCCCGGGATGCCCTCGTCGAGCTCGGCTACTCCGTGGTCGACGCCGAGCGCGCGCTCGCCGAGATCGATTCCGACCTGCCGGCCGAGGAGCGCGTGAGGCTGGCCCTGCGAGGAGCCGCCGCATGAGCCAGTTCATGGCGCCGGCCCTGCGGCCCGAGGAGGACGAGGCCGAGCGGTCGCTCCGGCCCAGGCGCCTCGACGACTTCGTCGGACAGGAGCGCGTCAAGGAACAGCTCTCGATCGCGCTCGACGCCGCCAAGGCGCGCGACGAGGCGCTCGACCACGTCCTGCTCGCGGGGCCGCCGGGGCTCGGCAAGACGACGCTCGCGCAGATCGTCCGCGAGGAGCTCGGCGTCGGGCTGCGGACGGTCGCCGGCCCCGCGCTCGAGAAGAAGGACGTCGCGGCGGTGCTCACCGCGCTCGAGCCGCGCGACGTGCTCTTCGTGGACGAGATCCACCGCCTCGCACGGGCGGCGGAGGAGATCCTCTATCCCGCGCTCGAGGACTTCCGGCTCGACATCGTGTTCGGCCAGGGCGCGGCCGCGCGGACGCTGACGCTCGACCTGCCTCCGTTCACGCTCGTCGGAGCCACGACCCGCACCGGGCTGCTCACGACTCCGCTGCGAGACCGGTTCGGGATGACGTTCAGGCTCCGCTACTACGACCCGGGCCAGCTCGCGACGATCGTGCGCCGCTCGGCCGGGATTCTCGGCGTCGAGATCGCAGACGACGCGGCCGAGGAGATCGCCTCCCGTTCACGCGGGACGCCGCGCATTGCGAACCGGATCCTTCGTCGGGTGCGTGACGTCGCGGAGGTCCGCCATGCGGGCGCGATCACGACCGGTGTGGCCCAGGAGGCGCTCGAGCTCCTCGAGGTCGACAGGGAGGGCCTCGAGCGGATCGACCGCGAGCTGCTCGACGCGATCGCGGCGAAGTTCGGCGGCGGCCCTGTCGGCCTCTCGACACTCGCTGTCTCGCTCGGGGAAGAGCCCGACACCATCGAGGACGTCTACGAGCCGTATCTGCTCCAGCTGGGCTTCCTCCAGAGAACGCCGCGCGGCCGCGTGATCACCGAGCTCGGCCGCGCGCATCTCGGCACGGTGCGCGACGAAGGCAGCCTGTTCTGACCAACCAGCTCTGGACGCCCGGGATGGCAGGGCCGCTCGAGGAGCTCGTCAAGCGGATCGAGCGCAGGGTCGAGCGCTTCGAGGAGGAGCACGGCGTCACCGACGCCGAGGTCACCATCGAGCTCGCGGACGGGGCGATGCACCGGGTCCGGACGATCTCCGCCGAGCCCGGCTTCGGCTTCGTCAGCTTCGCACCGCACGGCGAGGACGACGACCCGCAGGAGATCATCGTCCCACTGGGCGCGGTGAGGCAGGTCCGCATCGGCGCGCCAGGGCCGGAGCACGCCTTCGGGTTCGCCGGGACGTCCACCTCGGGCTGAGCAGGGGGTCTCGGGGCTCAGCGCCGGTACTGGACGGCGTGCCATGACGGCGTGGGGGCGAGCTCGAGCAGCGAGCGGCCGCCCTCCGGCTCCGCGTACATGAACTCGCCGCTCGAGTCGTCCCACGCGACGTCGAGGAGACCCTGCTTGACCCGATGATCGAGGTAGGCGCTGCGGAACACGAGCTTGCGCAGCCAGTACACGAGCGACTCGCCGTCGACGAGCGCGAGGCGCTCCCAGTGCCGGACGAGGTAGGCGCCGAGCGCGCTGCGCGGCTCGGCGATGCGCGCGTCGGCGGCGAGCTCGACGAGGTCGGCCACCTCGTCGCCCTCGAGATCGTTCGTCGGCACGAGACCGAGCTTCACCGCCGCCGCCGCGACACGCTCCTCGAAGTCCCGCTCGCCGAACGAGAACTGATAGCCGAGGAACTCCAACGCGTAGGCGTCGCCCGACGAGTAGTTTCGCGCCTCCCCTGACACGCCAAGAGGCTAGCCTCTGCGCGTGGGGAACCGGAAGCTCGTGGCCGTCATGGTCGTTCTCGTGCTCACGATCTGGCTCGTCGGCGCGGCCGTGACGAAGTACTCGCTCGAGCAGATGGCCCTGTTCGCCCCGCTCGCGGTCTGCGTCGTCGGCGCGACCGCGGGAGTCGTGCTGCTCTGGGTGAAGATCATCGTCCAGGCCCGCCGCGAGCGCCGCACCTGATGCCTGTTCGCCAGCGGGAATCCGCTCGCGCGGATTCCCGCGGCTTGATCCCCGCCCTGCGGGCGGGGCACATCCCTGAAGGCGTCGGCT
>Ga0075428_100002234_pt1 | contig 20956 bp, 19 predicted proteins | sample RhiMetdeltSRZDD2_FD_75291 | JGI IMG/M metagenome (GOLD analysis project Ga0075428, IMG submission 75291) | Populus rhizosphere microbial communities from Tennessee, USA - Rhizosphere MetaG P. deltoides SRZDD2 | ecosystem: Host-associated > Plants > Roots > Rhizosphere > Soil | place: USA... | reverse complement strand
GCGCGCGAGCAGGCCGAGGCGGCACGCGGCCGGCTGGCCGAGGCGTCGGAGCGCATCGTCGAGCTCGGGACCGGCCTGGCCGACACCCGGCACGCGCTCGACGAGCTGCGGGGGCAGGCCGACGAAGCGCGTGAGGAGCGCGAGCGCTCGCGCACCTCCCTCGAGGAGACGCGCGAGCTGGTGGAGCGCCTCGAGCGAGAACTCGCGGGCACGCCGCAGGCCCAGGAGCACCTGCGCGCCCAGCTCGAGGAGACGCGCGCGACGGTGACCGAGCTGCGCGCGACGCGCGAGAAGGTGGAGGCGCTCGAGGCCGAGCTGCGCAAGGAGCGCGGAGCGGGCGACGAGCGGCGCCGGCTCGAATCCGAGCTGCGCGACACCCGCACGCGCGTGGAGCAGCTGGAGACCACACTTGGCAAGGCGAGCACGCGCGCCGACGAGGACGCCAGCCTCCAAACCGCCCTCACCGACATGCGCGAGCGTGTCGAGGCGCTCGCACGCGAGCTGGCGCGCAGCGCCGACTCCGGGCTCCAGGGCGAGCTGGAGGAGATGCGCGAGCGCGTCGCAGCGCTCGAGGGTGCCGAGGCCGGGGAGCCGCCCGCGGAGCTGCGCGAGCAGCTGGAGGCCACCCAGAGCAGGCTCGAAGGGCTCGAGCAGGCGCTCGCCACGTCGAGCGGCGCGGCGGATCTGAGCGGCGTGCTGGAGCAGACACAGGCGCGCATCGACGAGCTCGCGAGCGCGCTCGCCGAGGCCGCGGCCGAGCGCGACGAGAAGCTGCGCGAGGTCTCGCGGCGCGACGATCACCTTGCCGCCGAGCTGGCCGAGGCGCGCGCGCAGGCCGAGCAGCAGCAGGAGCTCCGTGCCGAGCTCGACGCCGTGCGCGCGAAGCTCGAGTCGCTCGCGGGCGAGCGCATCGAGGAGCAGCGCGTGCGCTCGGGGGACCTCGCGGACACGCACGCGAAGCTGGAGGCGCTCCAGCGCGCCGTCGCGGACGAGCACGAGCGTGCCGACGAGGCGCGCACGCTGGTCGGTGAGCTGCGCCAGGAGCTGGCTCAGCTGCGGGCCGGCGGCGCCACGGCGGCGCCCGGGCAGGGCGACGGCGCCGCGCTCTCCCCCGACGCTGTCGCGGCGGTCGAGCGGCTTACAGCCCTCGCCGAGCAGGCCGCCGACGCCGCGCGCAGCCACTCCACGCGCGCCTCGGACGCGTCCAGCGAGGCGGAGGCGCGCGCAAGCCGCGCCGAGGACGCCGCCAGCGCGGCCGAGGCTCAGGCGGTGCGCGCGGCCGAGACCATCACCGATGTCGAGCAGCGTGCCGCCCGCGCCGAGGGGGCGCTCGCCGGCATCGAGGGCGAGCTCAGCAGCGCTCGCCAGACCGCGGAGGCGATGAACGCCCGCGCCGCGCAGGCCGAGCAGGCGCTGGCCGCGGTCGAGACCCACAGCAACCGCGCGAAGGAGATCGTGGGAGCGGTGGAGGCCCATGCGAGCCGCGCCGGCGAGGCGGTGTCCGCCGCCGAGGCGCACGCCAACCGCGCGCAGACCGCGGTGAGCGCCGTCGAGGCGCATGCCTCCCGTGCCGAGCAGGCCGCATCCGGTGTCCGGAGCGACGTCGACCGCGTCGTACAGGCCTCAGCGGAGCAGCGGGCGGGCGCCGAGCGCGCCGAGCAGGCCGCCGAGCGCGCTCAGGAGGCGATCGCGCGCGGCGACGAGATCGCCAGCCGGATCGAGCAGGACATCGCGCGAGCCGACGAGGCCGCTGCCGCGGTGGAGCGCAACATCGAGCGCGCGGAGGAGACCGCAGGGGCGATGGAGCGCAACGCCGAGCGCGTGGAGGCCAGTGCGAGCGACGTCCAGGCCGCGGTGCAGCGCAGCGCAGAGGTGGCCGCCGAGGTGGAGGCAAAGGTCGCGCGCGCCGAGAACCGTGCCGGCGCGGTCGAGCAGCACGCCGACCGTGCGATCGCGGCCGTAACGGCCGCCGAGCGTCACGTGGCGAGGGCGGGCGAGGCGGCAGCTGACGCCGACCGTCACGCCTCGCGCGCAGGGGAGCAGGCCGGTTCCGTCGAGGAGACCGCTCGGACGCTCACCGAGGCGGCTGCCGCAGTCGAGCGCGAGGCCGAGCGCGCCCGCGAGGCAGCCGCGGAGGCCGAGAACGCCGCCGCCGCGGCGCGCCAGGCGGCCGACGAGGCCGAGGCCTCGAGGCATGGCCATCCCGAGGAGCGGCGCGTGATCAGCCCCTACGAGCCGCAGGCCGGCGCGGAGGCGCCGCCGATGCAGCAGGCCCCCACCCCAGCGGCCCAGGAGAACGGCCATGCGGCGGCCCCGGCAGCGGCTCCGGCCGGCGCCGACCCGCGCCGCCCGCTGTTCGCGAGCCGCGAGAGCGGCCCGAAGCGCGAGGAGCAGCCCGGATTCGACGACGTCAGCCAGCCGATGGCGACGATCGCGCTGGACGGACGCTTCCAGGCGCTCAACCCGGCGTTCGCGGACCTCGTGGGCTACACCGAGGCCGAGTTCCAGCAGGCCGTATGGCCGCCGGTGATGGACCGGGCGAACCTCGACAAGCACCGGCAGCAGCTGAAGGACATGCTCGAGGGCCGCGCCGAGTCGTTCGAGATCAACACCGGCTACGTCCACGCTCAGGGCCTCCTGGTGCCGATCGTGGGCACGCTTTCGCTCGTGCGCGAGGGCGGCGAGCCGGACCACTTCCTGCTCCAAACAAGCTGAGTAGTCTCAACCGGCGTGATCCCCGATTCGGGCATGCTGCCGTGGCTCGACCCCGTGCGCGAGGCGGTGCCGGACATCGAGCCGCTCGACGCGCACACGCACATCGGGTTCAACGACCCCGACGGCTACTCGTGCAGCAGCAAGCAGCTGACAGGGGCGCTCGAGCAGATCGGCGCCCGCGCGTTCGTCTTCCCGATGCACGAGCTCGACGGCTACTCGGCCGCGAACGACATGGTGATCGACGAGGCGGAGCGGAGCGGCGGCCGGCTGTTCCCGTTCGCCAGGCTCGACCCGAGCGACGACCCGCTCTCCGAGCTGGAGCGCGCGCTGGGGCGCGGCGCGCGCGGGATCAAGCTGCATCCGCGGGCCGAGCAGTTCACGCTCGACCACCCGGCCCTGGAGCCGGTCTTCGCACTCGCCGGCGAGCAGCGCCTGCCGGTGATGGTCCACGCCGGACGCGGCATCCCGGCGCTCGGGAGGAATGCCGTGGAGGCCTGCACACGCCACCCGGACATGCGCCTGATCCTCGCCCACGCCGGGATCTCGGACCTGGCGTGGATCTGGCGGGTGTCGGGCGACCATCCGAACCTGTTCTTCGACACCTCCTGGTGGGCGCCGAGCGACGTGCAGGCGCTGTTCGCGCTCGTGGCGCCCGGCCAGATCCTGATGGCGAGCGACGCGCCCTACGGCTCGCCCACCTGGGCCACGGTCATGGCGGCGCGCAACGCGCTCCAGGCGGGGCTCGACGCGGAGCAGACACGCGCCGTGCTGGGCGGCCAGGCGCTGCGGCTCGTGAACGGCGAGGACCCGCTCGACCTCGGTCCGGCGCCGGGGGCGGGGCACCTGCCGCACGATCCGCTGCTCGACCGCGTCTACTCGTTCCTGATGAGCGCCCTGGGGCAGATGTTCCACGGCGTCGAGCCGACTGAGACGCTGGCGCTCGTCCGGCTCGCCTGCGACGTGGGCGACGACGCCCCCCAGGCACCTATCTGCCGCTGGGTCCTGCAGCTACTGGACGAGCGCGAGCGCTATTCCCCCGAGGGCGACGGCAGGCCGGCGCGCTTCGCGCCCGGGCTGCACTTCGCCGTCGGGGCGCTCGGCATCGTGCGCACGCCAGACGTGCCCGTGCCGGAGTTTCGGGTGCGCGCGGCTGGGTAGCGGACCCGAAAGGGCCATCCGGAGCCGAGTGGCGGACCTGTGGGGGACGCAGCACGGAGACGGTTGGCCCTTAGTTGTCTAGGCCACTTCGCGCAGCGCTTCGAGTTCGCGGCGCATCGCCAGCCGTTTCAGCGCGCGTGACTCGATCTGGCGGACCCGCTCCGCCGATAGCCCGAGGCGGCGACCGGTCTCCCTGAGCGGCTGGGGGTCGTCGTCCTCGAACCCGAAGCGCAGCCTGATCACGTCGCGCTCGGTCTCGGGAAGCTCCTCGATCGTGCGCCTCAGAAGCTCCTCGCTGAGGCTGACCTCGACCTCGTGGTCGACGGGCGGGGCACCGGCTTCGAGGACGTCCCCCAAAGCGGTATCGCCCTCCTCGCCGATCGGCCGATCAAGGCTCGTGACCGTGCGGGCCGCCTCGCGGACCTCGTCCACCTGGTCGAGCGGCAGCTCGGCCGCCGCGGCGATCTCCTCGTCGGTGGGCTCACGCCCGAGCTTGGCCGAGAGCTCGCGCTCCGCGCGGACGATCTTGCGCTCGCGCTGCCCGATGTGCACGGGAATCCGGATCGTGCGGGCCTTGTTCGCGAGTCCGCGCTGGATGGCCTGGCGGATCCAGAAGGTCGCGTAGGTGGAGAACTTGTAGCCCTTGCGCCAGTCGAACTTCTCGGACGCTCGGATGAGGCCGAAGATGCCCTCCTGGATCAGGTCGAGCAGCGACAGCTCCTGCCCCTGGTACTTCTTCGCGATCGACACCACGAGGCGCAGGTTCGAGTTGATCATGCGCTCCTTCGCGCTGAGATCGCCCTGCTCGATGCGCTTGGAGAGCTCCACCTCCTGGTCCGCGGTGAGCAGCGGGTAGCGCCGGATCTCGTTCAGGAACAGCTGGAGCGCGTCGGTGGTGGCGGCCGCCAGCTCGCCGTTGCGGAACGTGGTGGGCTCAACGTTCGAACGCCCGCAGTCGTCGCCGATGTCGATGCCGTGCGCGTCCAGGTAGGCCTCGAGCGCATCAACGTCGTCGTCCATCAGCTCGAGGGTCTGCACGAGCTCGTCGAACTCCGAAAGGTTCACGCAGCCGCGCTCCTCGCCGCGGGCGAGCAGTGCGGCCACCTCGGGGCGAGAGGTGAGCTCCTGCGCCACCCGGCGCATGCTACGCCGCCGCCGCGCCCGCCGCGGAGAGCCGGTCAAGAGACCGCCGCAGCAGTCTCGACACGTGCATCTGCGACACGCCCACCTGCTCCGCGATCTCGGCCTGGGTCAGGTCCTCCTCGAAGCGCAAACGCAGAATCAGCCGCTCGCGGGCCGGCAGCGCGTCGAGCGTGCCGCGCAGGGTCTCGCCGATCTCGACGCGCTCGTAGCCCAGCTCGTCATCGGCAAGCGACTCGCCGAGCGTCCAGCTGTCCTCCTCGCCGCTGCCAGGCCGCGGGGCATCGAGGGACACCGCCTCGTACGCGGTGGCAGCCTCCATCGCCTCGAGTACGTCCTCCACCGGCGCTCCGACGGCCTCGGCCACGTCACGCGGGGTCGGCGAGCGGCCGATCTTGGCCGGCAGGGTGCCGAGCGCCTCGCCCACCTTGAGCACGAGCTCCTGGGTCGCGCGCGGGACGTGCACGGACCAGCCCTTGTCCCGGAAGTGGCGCTTGATCTCACCCAACATCGTGGGGACGGCGTAGCGGGTGAAGCCGTTGCCGCGCTCCGGGTCGTAGCGATCCACCGCCTTGATGAGGCCCACGCAGGCCACCTGCACGAGATCTTCCACGGGCTCGCCCGCGTTCCGATACCGGGCAGCGAGCTGCCGCGCCAGGGGCATGAAGCGAACCACGAGCTCGTCACGAGCCTCGAGATTCCCCTCCCTGTGGTAACTCGATAGGAGCCGGTCATCCTCGAGCCTCCGCGCCTCAGGAGACTCAGCCGCCGGCTCCCCCAACAGGACGGCTGGTGTCACGTGTCACATATCACCCTTTCGGGCAATTGTGAAACCCGCTGGGTCAGCTAACCGCGGAAGCGTCGTCCACCATCTCGAGCCTCTCCTCGAGGCGCGTGATGGTGAAAACGCGCTGCACGGGCTCCGGCCCGCGCACGATCACGACCCTGCGTCCGGCGTCTCGCGCGCGCTCGTCGGCGGTCACGAGGCAGCGCAGGCCGGTGGAGTCGAGGAAGGTCAGGCGGGAGAGGTCGAGCACGACGACGGGTGGCTCTTCGGCCTCCACTCTCCGCAGCTCGTCCTGGACCTTGGCCACCGTGGAGAGATCGAGCTCTCCCTTCAGGGCCACATGCACGAGTCCGTTGCGGTCCTCGGTCTCTACATCGAGGATCTCCACCGGGCTGCAACCTAGCGCAGTCCCGCCTTTCCCGCGAGTTGCCAGGCGAACCCGAGCTGGACGGCGGCGAAGGACAGCTCGAGCGCGCGCTCCGGTACCGCATTCGCCAGGAGCACGCCGACGAGTACCCCAAGGGGAGAGAGGACACCGATCAGGAGGCCGTCGCGGAGGCGCAGGTTGCCGTATCCGCGCTGCCTCCAGGCGCCGACGAGGGCCATCAGCACGACGGCCACCAGCGAGGTGGCGATGGCCTCGAGCTGGGACTCGTGGGCGAAGATCACGAGTGCGGGCACGAACAGCACGCCTCCTCCCACCCCGAGCAGTCCGCCAGCCAGACCGGCGGCGAACCCGAGCGCGAGCAGCCCGACGAGATCCATCAGAAGACCAGCGCCGCGGCGGACACCACCAGCAGGACGACGAACGCACCGGCCACGACACGCTCGGAGATGCGCTGCTGGATCGCCGTGCCTGCGAGCACGCCCGCGATGGCGGGAGCGGCGATGAGCAGTCCGTTCGGGAGGTCGACGTTGCCGCTCGCGGCGTGGGCAGCGGCGGCCATGGCAGCGATCAGGACGATCGCGGCGAGCGAGGTGCCCGTGGCCTCTCTCTGCTCGTAGCCGAGCCAGAGCACGAGCAGCGGCACGATGATCGCCCCGCCGCCGACTCCGAACAGGCCCGAGAACGCTCCCGCGACGGTGGCGATGGCGGCCAGGCGCACCGGGGCATACTACGGCGCGTGCTGGAGGCTCTTCGTCCCTTGACGGCGGACCCCGAGCGCGCTGCGATCTTCTGCGACGTGGACGGCACGCTCGCTCCGATCGTGAGCCGCCCGGAGGACGCGCACGTGCCCGAGGAGACATCGCGGCTGCTCGGCCGGCTCGCGCGCCGCTATGGCTGCGTGGCGTGCGTCTCGGGCCGTTCGGTGGCCGACGTGCGGCGGCTCGTGGGCGTCGGCGGGGTCGCGTACGCGGGCTCCCACGGCGCCGAGCTGCTCGAGCCCGGATCGAGCACGCCACGCGTGCTGGAGGCGTTCAATAGCTGGGAGAAGCAGGTGAAGGGCTTCGTGGCTGAGCGCGACACGCCGGAGCTGCGCGCCATGCGCATCCGGATCGAGGACAAGGGGCCGATCATGACCTTCCACTGGCGCGGCGCCCCGGACGAGGACAGGGCCCGCACATTCCTGGAGGGCGTGGCTCAGGAGGCGGAGACGGCCGGGCTGGCGATCCATTGGGGCCGCAAGGTGCTCGAGATCAGGCCCCCCGTGCCGGTGGACAAGGGCCAGGCCGTCCGGGACCTCGTGCTGAGCTCGGGCGCGCGGACCGCGCTGTTCGGCGGCGACGACGTGACGGACCTCGACGGCTTCTCCGCCCTCGCGAAGCTGGTGGAGGAGGGTGCTCTGGAGGCGGCCGTGCGCGTGGGGGTGCGCTCCGACGAGGGGCCGCCCGAGATCATCGAGCAGGCCGACCTCGTGGTTGACGGAATCGAGGGCTTCCAGCAGGTGCTGGCCGAGCTGGACGCCGCGTGAGGTTCCGGGACTTCCTGCGCTTGTCGGTGCTGCTGTTCGCGGCATCCGGCACCGCGCTCGGGGTGATCTCCGTGGTCGGAGCCGCGCGCTCGGACAGCACCACGCTCGTCTACGTGGCCGCGATCTGGTGGTGCGTCGCGGTCCTCGCGGGGCTCTGGCTCGGGCGCAGGCCCGAGGCGAGCGCCGGCATCGCGGGCCTGCTCGCCGAGGCGCGCCGCTCGAACACGCTGCCCGAGCAGGAGCCCGGCGCGGTGATGTTCAACCGACTCTGGCCGCTCGCGCTCATCACGGTGCTGGCTGGGATCGTGGGGTTCTTCGTGCCGCAGGTGCCGGTGATCGCCACCGGCTTCTGCCTGTTCGTCGCGCTTCTGCTGCGGCGGGAGTCGAGCGCGGTGGCCGCCATCGAGGGCCGCGACGGCGTGGAGTTCTGGTTCGACAAGAGCTCGCCGTTCGGACCCCCGAAGCTGCTCCGGCTACCTGGGCTGCGCCGCATCGAGCCCACGGAACCAGCCGAGCCGGCCTAGGCAAGTGGCCGTTCTCTGTATAACCGATGTAGGGTCGAGGGCGTGCGCGTCTCCCAGGCGTTCGCCGCAGCCGGAATCACGCCAGCACCCACCGAAGGAGCATTCCGGCTGACGTGCGACGAGTGCGGCGCTGGGCAGCGGCTACCTGCCATGCACGTGTCCGAGATTGGGGACGTGACCATCTACGCCTGCCGCTCCTGTGGTCGAAGTCTCGTCGGAGTCAAGTCGTTCGAGGACGACGCCGAGGCGCGGGAGGCGAGCGGGTATCGCTTGAAATCCAATGTCGTCGGTAGCAAGGTTGACGTGCTCATCGACGATTTCGGTCCCGGACCGCGTCCGGTTCTGCTGGCCGCAACGCCTGCCTTCTTCGACTGAAGGCAAGCGCCCGGCGGCGGCGCTTGCCTAGCCGCCGCGCTTGCGCAGCTTGCGCAGCTCGTCCCAGGGGCGCGTGTTCGCCACCTGGTCCGCGGTGAGCCAGGCGCGGCGGGCCGTGGCCACGCCGTAGCGCATGTTCTTGAGGGTGCGGGGCCAGTGGGCGTCGCTGTCGATCACGAGCGTCACGCCGGCCTCCGCGGCGGCGCGGGCGTAGACGTCGTTGAGGTCGCGGCGGTCCGGGTTGGCGTTGATCTCGAGGAACGTCCCGGTCTCCACGGCCTTCGCTATCACGCGGTCGAGGTCGAGGGCGTACGCCTCGCGGCTCTCGATCAGCCGGCCGGTGGGGTGGCCGATCGCGTCCACCAGCGGATGCTCCATCGCGCGCAGCATGCGCTCCGTCTGCTCCTCCTCGGAGAGCCGGAACGAGGTGTGAAGGCTCGCGATCACCCAGTCGAGCTGCTCGAGCACGTCATCGGCGTAATCGAGCGACCCGTCAGGCAGGACGTTGCTCTCAGTGCCCGCGAGGACGGTGATACCGAGGTCCGGCAATGAGCGGATCTCCTCCAACCGCCGCAGCAGCGCGTCCGCCTGCACGTCGTTGCCAAACCCGTGCGAGGCCGAGTGGTCCGTGATCGCCACGTAGTCGTAGCCGAGCTCGCGCGCGGCGCCCGCCATCTCCTCGACGCTCGCGTGGCCGTCGGAGAGCGTGGTGTGCATGTGCAGGTCGCCGCGGATGTCGTCCAGCTCGATCAGCTTCGGCAGGCGGTCGTCGCGCGCAGCCTCGAGCTCGCCGCGGTTCTCGCGCAGCTCGGGTGGGATGTACTGCATCCCGAGCCGCTCGTAGACCCCCTCCTCAGTGGCGAACGCCTCCGAGCCGCCGGTCTCGTCGTCGGCGATGCCGTACTCGCTCACGTGCAGGCCGCGCCGAACCGCCTCCGTGCGGAGCGCCTCGTTGTGCCTGCCCGACCCGGTGAAGTGCTGGAGCAGGTTGCCGAAGGCCTCCTCCGGCACGATCCTCAGGTCCACCGGAAGTCCGGAGTGCGTAACCGCCCTGGCGCCCGCCTCGCCGGAGGTCGAGACGCTGTCGATCCCGCCCAGGCCTGCGAACGCCTCTACGAGCGCGGCCGGGTCGCTCGCCGCGACGACGATGTCGAGGTCCTTCACCGTGTCCGCCCGCCGGCGCGCGCTGCCGGCCAGCTCCACGCGCAGCGCGGACGGGTGGTCGCGCAGGCCCGCCACCAGCTCCTCGCCGACCGCGAGGGCCTTCGAGAGCAGCATGCGCGCCTTGGGGCGGCCGTCGGCGCCGGCGGCGAGCGCGGCGAGCACGTTCTCCTCGGCCTTCGTGCCGAAGCCCTTCACGTCCTTCAGCTGGCCGGTCTCCGCCGCTCTGCGCAGGTCGTCGATCGAGCTCACGCCGATCTGGTCGTGGAGCAACTTGGCGCGCTTGGGGCCGAGGCCGGGGATGCGCGTGACCTCCACGAGCCCGGACGGAATGCGCTGCTTGAGCTTGTCCGCCGAGGGGATGCTCCCGGTCTCGAGCAGGGCGTCGATCTTCTCGGCGATCGTCTTGCCCACCCCCGCGAGCTCCACGGCGCGGCCCTGCTTCGCCAGCTCCGCCACCGAAACGCCCGCCTCGCGGATCGCCTTCGCCGCGTTGCGGTAGGCCACGACGCGGTACACGACGGCGCCGTCGAGCTCGTAGAGGCTGGCCAGCTCCTCGAAGGCCTCCGCTATCTCACCGTTGCGCATCCACGGCTAGCCTACGCGCCGCCTTGCCCGGAGCCTGGCTGATCCTCCCGACCTACAACGAGGCCGAGAACATCGAGCCGCTCGTGCGGGCCGTGCTGCCGCAGCTCGCCGGCACCGGGCTCGACCACACGGTCCTCGTGGTCGACGACGGCTCGCCCGACGGCACGGGCGCGATCGCCGACCGGCTCGCCGAGGAACTCGAGCCGGTGCGTGTCCTGCACCGGCCGCAGAAGCAGGGCCTCGGGCGCGCGTACCTCGCCGCGTTCAGCGTGGCGCTCGCCGAGGGCGCTGAGCTGGTGCTCGAGATGGACGCCGACTTCTCGCACGACCCCGCCGACGTGCCGCGCCTTGTGGCCGCCACGGGCGCCGCCGACCTCGTGCTCGGCTCGCGCTACGTGCCGGGCGGTGGCGTGGAGAACTGGGGCATCGTGCGGCGAGCCCTGTCTCGAGGCGGCTCCGCGTACGCGCGACTCCTGCTCGGCGTGCCCGTGCGGGACCTGACCGGCGGCTTCAAGTGCTTCCACCGTCGCGTGCTCGAGACCATCGACCTGCACGGCGTGCACGCGGACGGCTACGGATTCCAGATCGAGCTCACCTACCGGGCGGTCCAGGCGGGCTTTACGGTCGCCGAGGTGCCGATCACGTTCCGCGAGCGGCGCCTGGGACGCTCCAAGATGACGGCGCGGATCGCCCTCGAGGCGGTCTGGAAGGTGCCCGCGCTCAGACTCAGACGCTGACCGCCCGGTAGCCGGGCACGTCGCTATATTTTCTGAAGCGACCGCTTCCGCGGCCGAACGTAATCGCTACAAGGAGCAACCGTGGCAGGCAATCTCGACGAGGTCACCGACAACAACTTCCAGGCCGAGGTGCTCGAGGCCGACAAGCCGGTTCTCGTCGACTTCTGGGCCCCCTGGTGCGGGCCCTGCCGGATCATCGCGCCGCATCTGGAGGAGCTCTCGGCCGAGCGCGAGGACCTGCGCGTCGTGAAGCTGAACGTGGACGACAACCCGCAGACCGCGGCGCAGTTCAACGTGATGTCGATCCCGATGCTGCTGCTCTTCAAGCACGGGCAGGTCGCGCACCAGATCATCGGCGCCCTGCCGAAGAACCGGCTCGTGCAGGAGCTCGAGCCGGCGCTCGAGCCCGCGCCCGAGGCGAGCTAGCTAGCGCACCGCGGCGGCCTCGTGCCGCCGCTCCTGGCGCTTGCGCCAGTGCGCCCCCAGCGCGCCGAGAATCCCGCCGCCGAGCGTGGTCGCGAACACCAGAGTGCTCTGCGGGTCCGGCAGGTGAGCCTTCGGCTCGTTGTTCATGATCTCGTGCCCGATCAGGATGAAGCTGCCGAAGATCAGCCCGCCGATCACGCCTCGCACGAAGCCCTCGTCGATACCGCGGTGCTCGACGCCGGCGAGGAAGCCGCCCAGGATGGCGATCGGCGCGCTCATGGCGTAGTAGAGGATCTCGTTCCAGCCCAGGGCGAAGCCGGTGAGCATCCCGAACACCGCCGGCACCACGATCCCGCCCAGTAGCTGCAGCCAGAACGGGCGCTCGAAGAACGGCGGGGGCAGCTTCATGCGGGCGCGAGCCTAACCGAGATCAGGAGCGCCTTGCCGTCGATCTCGGCCCGCTCGTCGCCGTGCGAGCCGTCGAATTCGAGCGACGTCGCGAGCGTCTCGCCGGCCACATAATCCTGGTGCTCGCGTGCGGCGTCGAGCAGCTCCTCGTCGCCCGCCAGCGTGAGCGTGATCCGGTCCTCCACGTCGAGCCCGGCGTTCTTGCGCGCCGACTGCACGGCGTGCACGACCTCGCGCGCGATGCCCTCGCGCCGCAGCGCGTCGTCGAGCTCGAGGTTGAGCGCCACGGCGTGCGTGCCGGAGCGCTCCACCTGGTAGCCCTCGAGCGGCTGGAGCACCATCGTCACGTCCTCGGGGCCGATCTCGTGGTCATGGCCGTTGAAGTTGAGGCCCACCCGCTCGCCGGCCCGCAGCCTGGCGGGATCGAGGGCGGCTATCGCCGCCGCCACCTGCGGCATCTGCTTGCCGAAGCGCGGTCCCAGCGTGCGGTAGTTCGGCTTCAGCTCGAAGCGGCCCAGCTCGTCGGCCTCTGACACGTAGCGGACCGACTTCACGTTCAGCTCCTCCTTGAGGAGATCCTCGAGGCGCTCGATGGCCCGGCGCTCGCGGTCCGCCGCCACCACGACCGCCTCGCGCAGCGGCTGGCGAATCTTCAGCTTCGCGTGGGCGCGTGCGGCGCGTCCCAGCTCGACCGCGTCGCGCACCACCTGCATGTTCCACTCGAGCTCCTCGTCGCGCTCGGCGGGCTCCGGGAAGTCGCAGAGGTGGATCGAGGGCTCGCCGCCGTCGAGGTTGTCGTAGATCTCGTCGGTCACGAACGGCGTGAGCGGCGCCAGCAGCTTCGAGGTCCCCAGCAGGCAGTCGCGCAGGGTGTCGAAGGCGGCGGGGTCGCCATCCCAGAAGCGCCGCCTAGAGAGCCGGACGTACCAGTTCGAGAGATCGTCCACGAACTCGGCAATCGCCCGGCCGGCGAAGGTGGTGTCGTAATCCTCCATCCGCTCGATCACGCGCTCGGTCGTGGCCGCGAGCCGCGAGCGGATCCAGCGGTCGAGCTCCGTCTGCTCCGAGCTGCCGCTCGGCTCGTTCACGTTCGCGTACAGGACGTAGAACGCGTAGGTGTTCCAGAGCGGCTTCAGGAACTGGCGCACCGACTCGCCGACGGTCTCGACCGAGAAGCGGTAGCCGTCCCAGGGCTGCTTCGAGGTGAAGTAGTACCAGCGAAAGGCGTCCGCTCCGTGGGCGTCCAGGACGTCCCAGGGCACCACCACGTTGCCCTTCGACTTCGACATCTTCTGGCCGTCGGGGTCCAGGATCAGGCCGAGGCAGAGGCATGTCCTGTACGACGACTCGCCGAACAGCATCACCGAGATCGCGAGCAGCGAGTAGAACCAGCCGCGCGTCTGGTCGAGCGCCTCGCAGATGTAGTCGGCGGGGAAGCGCTCGCGGAACAGGTCCTCGTTCTCGAACGGAGCGTGCCATTGCGCGAACGGCATGCAGCCGGAGTCCCACCAGACGTCGATCAGGTCCGGCACGCGGCGCATCTCGCCGCCGCACTGCTCGCAGGTGAGCACGACCTCGTCGATGAAGGGGCGGTGCACGTCCTCGGGAGGCTCGCCGCCGAGCTCGCGGATCTCGGCGAGCGACCCGATGCACACGTCGTGCCCCTCCTCGCAGCGCCAGACCGGCAGCGGCGTGCCCCAGTAGCGCTCGCGCGAGAGCGCCCAGTCCACGTTGTTCTCGAGCCACTTGCCGAAGCGCCCGTACTTGATGTGCTCGGGGTACCACTTGATCGTCTCGTTGGCGGCGAGCAGCTCGTCCTTCATCGCGGTCGTGCGCACGTACCAGTTCGACTTGGCGTAGTAGATGAGCGGCGTGTCGCAGCGCCAGCAGTGCGGGTAGGAGTGCTCGTACTCGCCGGTGCGGAACAGCCGGCCGGACTCGCGCAGCGCCTCGACGATGTGGGCGTCGGCCTCGCGCACGTGCATCCCGGCGAACGGCCCCGTGCGCTCGTCGAAGCTGCCGTCCGGGAGCACCGGGTTGTGGATCGTGAGCCCGTTGTCGGTGGCGAGCCGGAAGTCGTCCTCGCCGAAGGCCGCGCCCGTGTGGACCACGCCGGTGCCGTCCTCGGTCGAGACGAAGTCGCCCGCCAGGACCGTGTGCCCGCGCTCGCCGTAGTCCGTGATGTACGGGAAGGGCGGCTCGTAGCGCAGGCCGAGCAGGGCCGAGCCGGGCATGCGCTCCTCGATCTCCGCGTCCTCGCCGATCACCCGCTCCACGAGCGGCTCGGCGAGGATCAGCCGTTCGCCGCTGTGGCGCGCGCGCACATAGGTGACCTCCGGGTCGACCGCGATCGCCGCGTGCGGCACGAGCGTCCACGGCATGGTCGTCCACGCGAGCAGCGAGACGTCGGGCTCGTCCAGCAGCGGGAACTTCACGAAGACCGACGGGTCGACCACGTCCTTGTAGCCCAGCGCGAGCTCGTGCGACGAGAGCGCGGTGCCGCATCGGGTGCAGTACGGGACGACCCTGTTGCCCTCGACGAGCAGCCCCTTCTCCCACACCTGCTTGAGCGACCACCAGACCGACTCGATGTAGTTCGGGTCGAGGGTGAAGTACGCGTCGTCGGTGTCGATCCAGAAGCCGATCCGCTCGGTCAGCTCGTTCCACTCGTCGATGTAGCGCAGCACCGACTCGCGGCAGCGCGCGTTGAACTCGGCGATCCCGAAGCGCTCGATGTCGTGCTTGTTGTGGAACCCGAGCTCCTTCTCGATCTCGAGCTCGACCGGCAGGCCGTGGCAGTCCCAGCCCGCCTTGCGCGGGACGAAGTGGCCCTGCATCGTCTTGTAGCGCGGGAAGACGTCCTTGAAGACGCGGCTCAGCACGTGGTGCGAGCCGGGACGCCCGTTCGCCGTCGGCGGGCCCTCGTAGAAGATGAACGGCGGGGCGCCCTCGCGGCGGCGGATCGACTCGTGGAAGACGTCGCGCTCGCGCCAGCGCTCGAGCACGCGCTGCTCGAGCTCGGGAAACGACTGGGCGGTGTCCACAGGGCGGTAGCGAGCCACGAGCAGTCGATTCTACGAGCGCCGGCGCGCCGTCCGGGGCTCCGCCTACGATCGCTCGCGAATGTCGTCTCTCGAGCTAGGCGATCCGCTCGCACACCGTGCGCTACAGGCACTGCTGCGTGCGGAGGCGGCCGTGCGCAAGCGGCTCGCACTGGAGCTCGAGCGCGAGGGCGTCACGGCGGCCGGCTTCTCGGTGCTGGTGGTGCTCACCACCGCGGGCGGCTCGCTCGAGCTGAAGACGCTGCGGCGCCGGCTCGGCTGGAGCAAGGCCAACGCCACGGAGGTCACCGGCACGCTCTCGGCGCGCGGGTTCGTGTCACGGCGGCGGGCGCCGGACGACCGGCGCGTGGTGATCATCGACCTCGCACCGACCGGGCGCTCGCTGGTCGAGCGCCTCTTCCCGGCGCATTCCGAGCGGGTGCAGGCGGCCTTCGACGCCCTCGACGAGGGCGAGAAGCGCACCTTCTCGGAGCTCTGCCGGAAGCTCGCCGCTTAGGCGGCTCGCCTTAAGCGGACGTGCGTGCCGCGAGGCTGATGCGCGCGCTCTGCGCGGCCTCCGGCTCCGGCACCACTACGACCTGCTCGATGCGGCCGCTGTCCACGTAGGCCTTCAGGCGCTCGGCGGCCTCTACGGGCTGGGAGCCGAGCGACGGGATGCCGTGGTCACCGGTCACCGGCATGGCCTCGCGGTATTCGAACACCGGAGCAGCCGAGCCGACCTGGCGCACGGTGTAGACGAGGCGGCCGACCACCTCGAGCGTCGCGTCGCCGCCGCAGAAGACGAACGCGGTCGGGTCGAGGGCGCGGATCGCTCGCACCACGCGCTCGGGGGGAAGGTCGAAGGCCAGCAGGAGCGTGCGGAAGCCAGCACGCCGCAGGCCCAGCTCGAGCGCCTGCACGTGCAGGGACTCGAGGTCGAGCCGGGGGCTCGAGTCGAACAGCAGGACGCCCTGCGGGCGGCTCGCCGGCGCCACCACGCGCCGTGAGGCGTGCAGCCAGCCGGTGGCCCAGCGCATGGCGAGCTCGCGCTCGGCCTCGCGGCTCTCGCGCTCGTCGGCCTGCTCGAGCGCGGGCAGGAGGACCTCCTCGACGGTGCGCTCCACCGAGCGCACGGCGAGGCTCTCCTCCATGATGCGGTCGGCGAGCTGCTCGTCGAAGTGGTCGAAGGCGTCGAGCAGGCGGCTCGGCGAGCTCGGCCCTTCGCCGCGCTGCCGGGCCAGCTCGATCGCGGAGGAGATGTTGTGCGTCTCGAGCAGAGCGCGGCGCAGCGACTCCAGCTCGGCTAGGTCGTACTGGCGGTGTCCACCCTGGGTGCGGCGCGGCTTCGGGTAGCCGAAGCGGCGCTCCCAGGAACGCAGCGTGTTGGGGCTCACCCCCAAGAGCTCAGCTGCTGCGTTGGTGCGGATACCGCTCACGTCGCCTCCGTCTCGGGTGAATCGCAGAAGTGCTCCGCCATTACTTTCCACTTCAGGGCCACCTCTTGGGGCGCTCGTGCGGCCTTGCACAACTTTTCGGTATCTGCGCAACCAACTTGAGGGAACTTTCTGCCTTTGATCGAGATGTTGCGCAACTCGTGCAGTCGTTCTTGCACAGGACGCCTGCCCGAAAAGGGGACGTCAGCGACGGCCGAACTCGCTCGGCTCGACCGTGAGCAGCGCCGCGCGCGGGGGGCCGCAGGTGGCGATGCGCGCCGCCATCATGCCGACGCTTTCGGTGGTCGGCGCGAGCAGGCGCAGGGGCATCACGACCGGGTCGCACGGTCGCTGGGCGGCCACGCTCGCCTTGCGCACGAGCTGGTCGTCGCCTAGCGGGCTCGTGACCAGGTCCAGCAGGCTCGAGCCGATCAGCGACTTCTCCTTGCCGAAGTAGCGCTCGCCGGCCTCGCTCACCGCGCTGACGCGGAGCTCGTAGTCGAGGATCAGGAAGGCGGCCGACTCGCCCGGCAGCGCGTCGCGGGGGCAGGTGAGGATCAGGCCCATGCCACAGCGGGCGCACACGCGCTTGCGCAGCTCAGGGCGGCCGGGCGGATCCTCGGCCGGGTGCCCGCAGCGCGAGCAGAAACGGATCGGCTTGGGCCGCCCGCCTCCAGCCGGAGTCCACGACCGGTCAATCCGAATCAGAGCCGTCACGCTGGGCGATTGCAACACGTAAGCGCCCGAGCCGCCCGAGGCGCACAGTGAATGCACTGGTTCGGGGCCGAACCTAGTGCGAAATGCGCGCAGGTACCCTTGCGGTGCAAGCTACGAAGGAGTTGGATGGCCGTTCAGCAGGAGCTCTGGGGGTCGGAGACCTCGAAGGCGATCGAGAACTTTCCGGTGTCAGGCGAGCGCGTTCCGGCGCCCGTCGTGCGCTGGCTGGGGCGCATCAAGGCGGAGGCCGCACGGGTCAACGCCGAGCTCGGTCTCCTGGACGAGGACATCGCGGAGCGCGTCGCCCGTGCGGGCGACGAGGTGGCCGCCGGGCAGCACGACGATCAGTTCCCGATCGACGTCTTCCAGACGGGCTCGGGCACCTCGTCGAACATGAACGCCAACGAGGTGATCGCCAACCTCGCCGGCGAAGGCGTCCATCCGAACGACCACGTGAACATGGGCCAGTCGTCGAACGACGTGTTCCCGTCGGCCGTGCATCTGGCCGCCGTGGACTCCACCCAATCTCAGCTTCTTCCGGCGCTGCAACAGCTCGCCACCTCTCTCGCACGGAAGAGCGACGAGTTCGCCGACTTGGTCAAAGCCGGTCGCACTCACATGATGGACGCGGTGCCCGTAACGCTCGGACAGGAGTTCGGCGGTTACGCGGCTCAGATTCAGCTCGGCCACGATCGCGTCCGGGACGCGCTCGAGCGGGCGTCGCAGATTCCGCTTGGCGGCACGGCCACGGGGACCGGGCTGAACACGCACCCCGATTTTGCATCGAAGGTCCGCGAGCGGCTGGGGCTTGGCTCGGCGCCGTTGGATCCCTTCGAGGCACAGGCCAATCGGGATGGGCTTGTCGAATTGCACGGCGCTCTGAAGGGTGTCGCCGTGTCGCTCACGAAGATCGCTCAGGATCTGGTGCTCATGGGCTCGGGGCCGCGGACCGGCTTCGCGGAGCTTCAGCTGCCGGAGCTCCAGAAGGGCTCATCGATCATGCCGGGCAAGGTCAACCCGGTGATCCCCGAGGTGGTGCTTCAGGTGTCCGCCCAGGTGATCGGCAACGACACCGCCGTGAGCGTGGCCGGCACGCAGGGCAACTTCGAGCTGAACGTGCGCGTGCCGATGATCGCCCGCAACGTGTTCGACTCGATCCACCTCCTCACCTCGGCCAGCCGCCTGCTCGCCGAGAAGTGCGTGGACGGGATCGCCCCCAACGAGGAGAACCTGCGCCGCCACGCAGAGTCCACCCCCGCGATCGCGACCGCGCTCAACCCCTTCATCGGCTACGACCTCGGAACCGAGATCGTCAACGAGGCCGTCAGCTCCGCCCGCACGATCCGCGAGGTCGCGCTCGAGAAGGGCGTCGACGAGGAGACGCTCGACAAGGCGCTGGACCTCCACGCGATGGCACGCGGGTCGAAGCCGGCGGAGTAGGCCACCGCAGCCCACTCTTGCTCCCTTTTGCATCACATACGTGTAAAAGGGAGCAAGCGTCGTCCGGCGCGCGGCGCGGGGGAGGCGGCGCGGGCGAAACGGCGCGGGCGCTGGGCCGGCGCTAGCGCGCGCGGGTCAGGTTCTGCGCGCGGCAGGCGTCGAGCGGCGCGCGGCGGTACTTAACGAGCGGCTTGCGGATCGGGCAAGCGCGCGCGGCGACGCCCCCGCCGGTCCCACCTTCAGTGCTGCTGTCAGGCGCAGCGCCGCCGCCGGTCGAGCTCGCCCGCGTCGCCACCGCCTGCAGCAGGTACGGCACCGGGTCGATCGGCACGGCGTTCCTGCGCAGCTCGAAGTGCAGATGCGGGCCGGTGGAGTTTCCAGTGGAGCCGACGAAACCGAGGCGTGTTCCTCCGGTTACGCGCTCGCCCACCCAGGTGGTGATCGTGGAGAGGTGGGCGTACCACGTCGTGTAGCCGAGCCGGTGGCGCACCACGACGAGGTTGCCGTAGCCGCCCGAGTTCCAGCCGGCGAACTCGGTCACGCCCACGCCCGCCGCGCTCACCTGAGTGCCCGCCTGCACCGGGAAGTCGATGCCGGTGTGGGTGCGCTTCCCCGCGCGCGGGGCGCCGAAGCGGTCGCCGATCCGGCCGGGCACCGGGCGCAGCAGGCGGACGGGGCCATTCGCCACCGGCGTGGTCCCGCGCGCAGGTGAGCTTCGTCGCAGGGCCGCGATCGTCGCAGGGCCGACCACGCCGTCGACGCTCAGTCCCCCGTACGCCGCCTGGAAGTTCTTCACCGCGCTCTTCGTCATCGGACCGAACACCGCGTCGATCGCCCCGGGCGGATAACCGCGGCGGGCGAGGATGTACTGCGTGGCGGCCACGTCCCAGCCGCGATCGCCCAGCTTCATCGTGCGACTTCCGAAGGCCGGGCGGCCGCGCTTGCCGAACGCGCGGCGCGTCTGCGGGCCCACGACGCCGTCCACCGCCAGCCCGTGGCGGCGCTGAAAACGCACGATCGCGGCCTTCGTGAGCGGGCCGCGAACCCCATCCACGGTCGCGGTGTAGAGCCCGACTCGCTTCAGCGCAACCTGAACAGCCGCGACCTTAGGTCCGGCAGTTGCTGGGGCGGAAAAGACGAGCACACATCCAAGCGCCAGTGCGATCCCACCGGAAATGATCCGGATGGAGGGCACACCTTCACTCTCGGGATGTCATCCCGAGCCCGCAACCGATGAAAAGGATCCTGCGAGATAACTCGCCGGAACCTGTTCAGACGTTCACTGCCACGTACTTCGTCTCGAGGAACTCCTCGAGGCCCTCGTGGCCTCCCTCGCGGCCGATCCCGGACTGCTTCACGCCTCCGAACGGTGCGCCGGCGTTCGAGACCATGCCCTGGTTCAGGCCGACCATCCCGGTCTCGAGGCCCTCGCAGACGCGGATCGCTCGCTTGATGTCGCGCGTGAACACGTAGGCGACCAGGCCGTACTCGGTGTCGTTCGCGCGCTCGATCGCCTCCTCCTCGGAGTCGAAGCCGGCGATCGGCGCCACCGGTCCGAAGATCTCCTCGTGGAATACACGGGCGTCGATCGGCACGTCGTCGAGCACGGTCGGCGGGAAGAAGTAGCCGCGCCCGTCGGGCGGCTCGCCGCCCACGAGGAGCTTGCCGCCCCGCTGGACCGCGTCGTCCACCAGCTCCTTGACCTTCTCGCGCGACGGCTCGTCGATCAGCGGGCCGACCTTCACGTCGTCCTCGGTTCCGCGGCCGAGCTTCAGCGAGCCCATCTTCTCGGCGAGCCGGCTGGTGAACTCCTCGCGCACGGACTCCGCCACGTGGAAGCGGTTCGCCGCGGTGCAGGCCTCGCCGATGTTCCGCATCTTCGCGAGCAGCGCGCCCTCGACGGCCTCGTCCAGGTCGGCGTCCTCGAACACCAGGAACGGCGCGTTCCCGCCCAGCTCCATCGACACGTTGAGCACGTTCTTCGCCGACGCCCCGATCAGCGAGCGCCCCACCTCCGTCGATCCCGTGAAGGAGAGCTTGCGCAGGCGCGGGTCCTCGATCAGCGGGCCGGTCGTCTTGCCCGACGACGAGGTGGTGAAGATGTTCACCACGCCGCCCGGGAGCCCGACCTCCTCGAGGATCTGCCCGAGCGCGAGCATGCACAGCGGCGTCTGCGACGCGGGCTTCACCACGCTCGTGCACCCGGCCGCGATCGCGGGGCCGAGCTTGCGCGTGCCCATCGCCATCGGGAAGTTCCAGGGCGTGATCATGAGCGTCGGGCCCACCGGCTGCTTCATCACGAGCACTCGGCTCGTGCCGTTCGCGAACTGCTTCCAGGTGCCCTCCATCCGCAGCGCCTCGCCGGAGTACCAGCGGAAGAAGTCGGCCGCGTA
>Ga0075428_100002233_pt1 | contig 20976 bp, 17 predicted proteins | sample RhiMetdeltSRZDD2_FD_75291 | JGI IMG/M metagenome (GOLD analysis project Ga0075428, IMG submission 75291) | Populus rhizosphere microbial communities from Tennessee, USA - Rhizosphere MetaG P. deltoides SRZDD2 | ecosystem: Host-associated > Plants > Roots > Rhizosphere > Soil | place: USA... | reverse complement strand
GGTTAGAGATGCGGGTTCTCTACATCCATCAGTACTTCTGCACACGTCAGGGACGAAGCGGCACTCGGTCCTACGAGTTCTCCAAGCATCTGATCGCGCGCGGCCACCACGTGACGATGATCACCAGCACGGCACAGTTACCGCACCTACGTGCCGCTGCCGGCAAACGCTTGTCTCGTTTCTCGGCCGATGGAATCGATGTGATCGCTGTGGACGTCGACTATGCGCAGAGCATGGGTCCGTTGCAGCGTATTCGCAGCTTTCTGCGTTTCATGTGCTTGGCAACTTGGATCGCTTGCCGTGAGCGGCGCCACGACGTCGTCGTGGCGACCTCGACGCCGCTCACCGTCGGCGTGCCCGGGATGATCGCGAGCTGGGTGCGCCGCATGCCGCTGGTGTTCGAGGTCCGCGATCTGTGGCCGGAGGCACCGATCCAGCTCGGATTCATTCGCCATCGAATGTTGATCGCATTCCTGCGCTGGTTCGAATGCTTGGTGTACCGGCGCAGCACACGCATCGTGGCGCTGTCGCCGGGGATGCGCGACGGCGTCCTGGCCACGGGTGTCGCTGCGGGCAAGATCGACACGATCCCGAATTGCTCCGACCTGGATCGGTTCACACCGGGACCCGTCGACAAGCGCGCCGTTCCCGAACTCGATCTCGCCGGCGCCTTCGTGGTCACGCACGCGGGCTCGATGGGATTGGCGAACGGGCTCGATATTCTGCTCGACGCGGCAGCCGAGGCGCAGCGAGCGGGCTGGACCGATGTGCGTTTCCTGGTGCTCGGCGAGGGCTCGGAAGCCGTGAACCTGCGCGTCCGAGCCGCCGCTCGCGGGCTGGACAATGTGGTGTTCGCCGGTAGTGTGCCGTCTGCACAGGTCGGACGCTACTTACAGGCGAGCGACGTGTGCTTAGTGCTGTTTCACGCCGTCCCGGTTCTGGGGACCAACTCCCCCAACAAGCTGTTCGACGCACTGGCTGCCGGGCGCCCAATCATCGTCAACACTGCGGGCTGGATGCGCGAGCTGGTGCAGCAGCAAGGATGTGGCCTGGCGGCGGAGCCTGGCTCCGGGGAGTCGCTGGCGCGACAAATCGGCGTGTTGCGGCAGGATGCCGAGCTGCGCGGAATCATGGGGTCGAAGGCGCGGCTGCTGGCGGAGCGCGAGTTCGACCGCGCGATCCTCGCGCAGCGCTTCGAGCGCAGCCTCGTCATCGCAGCGGGTCTGGCCGAGGCTCCAGCGCGCGTCTGCGGGGTCCAGGGCGAGCCCGCTCCGGCGCGTCCTTCTCCGGCCACTACAGAAACGATCGATGCAGCCCGGGAATGAAACGGGGGAGCGGTTGGTTGTAGGCGGAGCGCAGGCGTATAATGAAGCAGCCGGCCCGGAGAATCCGCCGCGATGAGAGGTCGAATGGTCTTCACAGCAGCTCGCAGGGCCCGCACGGTAGCGCGCATGTTCCGCAAAGCCCGCCGCGATGATTGCCCTCGGTTTCTCGTGCTGGTGATGCTGGCCACTTTTGCATCCGCCGGTTGCAATACCGAGCCCGAGATCGGCGGCCCGCCACCGACCGTGATGGCCGGTGTCACGATCCTCAACCTGCACTCCAACAATCCGGATCCGGCTTCGTTCGCCACCTGTCAGACGGGGGCTGCCGTGCTGCTCGAAGCGCATGGCTCGTTCGATCCCGCCGGACAGCCGCTCGAGTTCGAGTGGCGCGACGAAGTCGATTACGGCGACGGCGTCCGCATCGCGGCGCCCGACTGGGGCCCGAACGCGCACGTGCGCCGCACCACCGCGTACGAGATCCCGGCCCAATTCTCCACCGTCGCGTATCACTACCTGACGCTCACGGTGCGCACGCGCGATGGGCGGAGCGCCAGCCACACGCTGCGAATGACGGTGACCTCCTGCGAGAGCTGCGGCATTCCCTGATCGCACGAGAGCCCTGGCGCGAGCGCTTGGCCTTTCCCGCCGCTCGTGCCGCATTCACGCCGGGGCCTTGCCATCCGCATATCCGGCTGTTATCGTCCGGACAAAGAGGAGCAACCCGGGCGCCGGCCCGATTTCCCCGAGGCGTCGTTATGCTGGATTCCGACGTCCGCGCACGCGCACAACGATCGCCGGCCGCGAAGCGCGAGCCAGAGAGCAAGCTGATCGGCGAAGGCCTCGCATTCGATGATGTGGTCGTCGTGCCGCGCTACAGCGACGTGCACCCCACCGCGACCGACACCTCCGCCTGGCTCACCCCGAACATCCGACTGCAGATTCCGATCACCAGCGCCGCGATGGACACGGTGAGCGAGTCGCGCCTGTGCGTCGCGCTCGCTCGCGAAGGTGGCATCGGGTTCATCCACAAGAACCTGAGCCCGGAAGACCAGGCCGAGCACGTGCGGCGGGTGAAGCGCAGCGAATCGGGCATGATCACCGATCCGGTGTCGCTGGCTCCGAACGCGAGCGTCGACGATGCGCTCGAACTCATGCAGCATTACCGATTCTCCGGCGTTCCCATCGTCGAAGGCGGCAAGCTGGTCGGCATTCTCACCAATCGCGACTTGCGCTTCGTCAAGGACACGAGCGTTCCGGTGAGCACGCTCATGACCAAGGACAACCTGGTCACGGCGCCGCAGGGAACGACCTTGGCGGAGGCCGAGCGCCTGCTGCACAGGCATCGCATCGAGAAGCTTCCGATCGTCGACGCGGACTTCCATCTCGTCGGACTCATCACGGTGAAGGACATCCAAAAGCGACTGGATTTCCCCAACGCCTGCAAGGACGATCAAGGCCGGCTGCGCGTGGGCGCTGCTCTCGGCGTCGGCAGCGATGCGGAAGAGCGACTCGAACGACTGCTGGTCGCGGGTGTCGACGTGGTCGCGGTGGATTCGGCGCATGGCCACACGGCGAACGTGCTCGACCTGGTCAAGCGCATCAAGCGCCAGCGCCCGGAGCTGCAGCTCGTGGCCGGCAACGTGGTGACGGCGGAGGCCGTGCGTGATCTCGTGCGCGCCGGCGCCGATGCCGTCAAAGTGGGAATGGGCCCAGGATCGATCTGCACCACGCGCGTCGTGGCCGGGATCGGCATGCCGCAGGTCACGGCCATTCTCGAATGCGCGCAAGCGGCCGCCGATTCGCGCACGCCGATCATCGCCGACGGTGGCATTCGCTACTCGGGCGACGTCACCAAGGCGCTCGCATCGGGGGCGCACTGCGTCATGATCGGCAGCCTGTTCGCCGGCACCGAGGAGAGCCCGGGTGACATCGTGCTGTTCGAAGGGCGCGCGTACAAGGCGTACCGCGGCATGGGCTCGATCGGCGCCATGCAGGCCGGCAGCGCCGACCGCTACTTCCAAGCTCGGGGCGCTTCCAAGCTGGTGGCCGAAGGCGTCGAGGGGCGCGTGCCGTACAAGGGCACCTTGCGCGATCTCGTCTACCAGCTGGTGGGTGGGTTGCGCGCCGGCATGGGCTATTGCGGCGTCGACGACATCGAAGCGCTGCGACGGGAGACACGCCTGGTGCGCGTTTCCGCCGCCGGTCTCGGCGAGAGTCACCCGCACGACATCTCCATCACGCAGGAAGCGCCGAACTATCAGGCGCCATAGCTCGTGGAGAGCGCGCGCGCCGCAGACGAACCGCACACTCCCGAGGCTGGAGAAAAGCGGCTGCGCATCGCCGCCGTCGAGCCCTACTACGGCGGTTCGCACAAGCACTTCCTCGACGATCTCGCACGCACGAGCCGGCACCAGATCGAGCTTTTCACCTTGGCCCCACGGCTTTGGAAGTGGCGCGTGCGCGGCGCAGCCTTGCAGCTCGCGCCGGCACTGAACGCAGCCGGTGCATTCGATGTGTTGTTCTGCTCGGACTTCGTGAACGTCGCCGACCTGCGTGCCCTGCTCGACCCAGCGCTCCGCACGCTGCCGCTGCTCTACTACCTGCACGAGAACCAAATGCGCTACCCGTTGTCACCGGACGAGGAGTTCGATCCGTACTTCGGGTTCACCAACGTGTTGTCGTGTCTTTCCGCCGACGCCGTGGCGTTCAATTCCGATTTCCATCGCCGCGACTTCCTGCAGTTTCTGCCCGAGTTCTTGCCGCGCCTGCCCGACTACGACCGCGGTCGCGTCGTGGAGCAGATCCGCGCCAAGGCCGAGGTCCTGCCGCTCGGCCTCGATCTCGACGGGCTCGAGCGCCTGCGGCCCGAAGGCGGCGTGAGTGCGGGCCGCGAGCCGCGTCGGTTGCTGTGGAACCACCGCTGGGAGTTCGACAAGGCGCCGGAGCGTTTCTTCGCGGCGCTCGATGTCCTCGTCGCCCGCGATGTGCCCTTCGTCGTGGATGTGCTTGGGGAATCCTTCGCGCGGCAACCACCGGTGTTCGAGGCTGCGCGTGCACGGCTCGGGGCGCGGCTCGGGCGCTTCGGGTTCATTCCGGATCGCGACGAATACGTGCGCGCGCTGTGGGCAGCTGACATCGTGGTGTCGACGGCGAAGCAGGAGTATTTCGGCATCGCCATGGCGGAGGCCGTCGCCTGCGGTGCCTGGCCGATCGCGCCGCGCGCGCTGGTCTATGAGGAACTCTACGGAGGTGCGGGTGCGGACCTGCATCTCTACCGCGACGAAGGCGAGCTGGTGCAGCTCCTGGAACGGGCGCTCCGGGTGGAAACGCTCGCACCGCCGCCACACCTGCGCAGGCGCCTGGAGGACTTCGCTTGGCGGCGGATGGCGCCGCGCTTCGATGCCCGGTTCGCGGCGTTGGCCGGAGCGGCGCGACCGGCCACAGCGGGAGATTGACAGCGACCGCAGCGCCAACGACACTCCGCGCGTGGAACCACGGACATCACCCTGGGGGTCGAGCCGGATGCGGAGAACGCACGCCTGCCTGGTCGCTGTGCTCAGGCTCGCGGCGATGTGTGTCTCTGCGCTCGTGCTCGCGACGACGCTCGCCTCGACGCTCGTGCCGGCGCTGGCGGCTGAGGAAATCGTCATCCGCGTGCCGATCACCGGTATGATCGACATGGGGTTGAGCCCCTTCGTGCGCCGCGCCTTCGATGAAGCCCAGGAACGCGGCGCGCGCGCCGTCCTGTTCGAGATCAACACGCTCGGCGGCCGGCTCGATGCGATGCTCGAGATCCGCGATGCCATCGTCGAAGCGCGCGTGCCGACCTTGGCCTTCGTGCACCCGCGCGCCATCAGTGCCGGCGCGCTCATCGCCATCGCCTGCGACAGCCTGTACATGGCGCCGGGCAGCACGATTGGTGCGGCGACCCCGGTCGAGGGCGACACGGGCGTGAAGGCGAGCGAGAAAGTCGTCTCCTTCTCGCGCAGCGAATTTCGCAGCACCGCCGAGCGCAAGGGACGCGATCCCGAGCTCGCCGCCGCCATGGTGGACGAGTCGATCGAGATCGAGGGCGTGGTGAAGGAGGGCGAGCTGCTGACGCTCACCGGCTCTCGCGCCGTCGAACTCGGCTTCGCCACCGCTCTCGTCGAGTCTCAGGATGCCGTGCTCCGTCGCAGCGGGTTGAGCGGCGCCGTGGTGCGCACGCTCTCTCCCAACTGGGGCGAGAACTTCATTCGTTTCCTCAACCATCCGGTCGTGGCCGCGGTGCTGATGGCGATCATCTTCTTCGGCATCATCGCCGAGGTGCAAACAGCAGGCTGGGGCGTGCCGGGAACGGCTGCGCTGGTGTCGCTGCTCCTGTTCCTCGGCGGGCGTTATGTCGTGGGTTTGGTGGGTTTCGAAGAGCTGTTGCTCCTGCTCGTGGGCTTCGCGCTCCTCGTGGTCGAGGCGCTGTTCATTCCGGGCTTTGGCATCGCGGGCATCGTTGGCATCCTCTGTCTCGTCGGCAGTCTGGTGCTGGCATTGCTCGGGCATGTGCCGACGACGACCGATCTGGTGGGGGCGCTGTACACCATCGGGTTCGCGCTCGTGGCCGCGATCGCCGGGGCACTGGTGCTCTTCCGCTACGTCGAACGCATCCCGGCTTGGCGGCGCGTAACGCTCACGGCCACACAGCGCCCGGAAGAGGGCTACGTCGCCCACCCGATGGACAGCGGTCTGGTGGGCAAGATCGGCGTCGCCGCGACTGATCTGCATCCTTCGGGAGCGATGGTGATCGACGGCAAGCGCTACGACGTGGTGTGCGACGCGGGTTTCGTCATGCGGGGAGCGAGCGTGCGTGTGCTCAAGCATGAGGGGTATCGCATCGTCGTCGAGGAAATCGCCGAGGGAGTGCGCCCACAGACGTAGCGGCCCGGTTGCCGCTGAGAAGTTGCAAACGCAGCGCGAACGCCGGCGAAGCGGCCGTTCGTCGACGAGGAAACTGCAGCGGACGCGCGCCCGCAGGCGTCGCGATGCCGCAATGACAAGGAGGGTTCCGTGGAGCAGATCGGTGTCGTCTTCATCGTCCTGATCATTCTGGGCATCATCTTCGTGCTCAGCTTCCTCAACTACTTCGTGCCCATCGGCCTGTGGCTCACGGCCTATTTCTCGGGCGTCAAAGTGAGTTTGTTCGCCATGATCGGCATGCGGTTGCGCAAGGTGCCGCCGGCAGCCATCATCAACCCTCTCATCAACGCCACGAAGGCCGGTCTTTCCCTGGAGTCAGCGCTCTTGGAAGCGCACTACCTGGCGGGCGGCAACGTCGATCGCGTGGTGAAGGCGCTCATCTCGGCTGACAAGGCCAACCTGGGCTTGTCGTTCCAGCGTGCCACCGCCATCGACCTCGCCGGGCGCGACGTGCTCGAAGCCGTGAAGGTGAGCGTCAATCCCAAGGTGATCGAGACGCCGAAGGTGGCCGCGGTGGCCAAGGACGGCATTCAGCTGGTGGCGCTCGCCAAGGTGACCGTGCGCGCCAACATCGAAAGACTCGTCGGCGGCGCCGGCGAGGAAACGATTCTGGCGCGGGTGGGTGAGGGCATCGTCTCCACCATCGGGTCGTCGGCGACCCACAAGGACGTGCTCGCGAATCCGGACCTCATCTCGAAGACAGTGCTGGCGAAGGGGCTCGACAGCGGCACGGCTTTCGAAATTCTCTCCATCGACATTGCCGACGTCGACGTCGGCCGCAACATCGGCGCCATGTTGCAAACGGATCAGGCCGAAGCGGACAAGCGCATCGCGCAGGCGCGCGCCGAAGAACGGCGCGCCATGGCCGTGGCGACCGAGCAAGAGATGCGCGCGCGGGTCGAGGAAATGCGTGCACGCGTGGTGGAATCGGAAGCCGAGGTGCCGCTCGCCATGGCGCATGCCTTCCGTGAGGGCAAGCTCGGCGTCATGGACTACTACAACATGCGCAACGTGCAGGCCGATACCAGCATGCGCGAGTCGATCGCGCGCCCGCCGACCGAGCCGGAAGGCAAGCCGCCGATCAAGTAACGGCGCCGGTTCGGGTCCGCGTCAAACGGGTGCGGGTTCGCCGGGCGCGAGTGCACGGTCGAGGAGGTGTCGTTCTGGATTCCTGGGTCGTCATCGTTCTCATGATCGTGTTCTCGCTGATCGGCCGTTCTCGGCGCAAGGGACAGAGCCAGCCACCGCGCCGGCGTGAGCCGGCGCGGCCTCGCCCTCGGCCCTTCGAGCCTGTGCCACGTGCCCAGATCCCGACACAGCCACGAATCGAGCTGCCGCCGGCATGGCAGCCCGCGCCACGACAAACCACGCTGGATCAAGAGATCGAAATCGGCGAATCGGGGGAGGCCGACGCTGCGCCAGCGCCGTGGTCGGCGCAGGAACGCCGTGTCGATGAAATGCCGTCGTACGACACGGATGTCGTGCGCGAGGACGTTCCCGTGCGCGTCTTGCTCGAAAGACTGACGTCTGCCGCGAGTCCGGCCGCAGAAGTCGCGGTGGCAGGGGCGCCGATCGTGCGACGAGCAACAGCCGAGTCACAACGACTGCGTGACCTCCGCGCGCACCTCGCCTCTTCGGCATCGTTGCGTGATGCGCTGTTGCTGCGAGAACTCCTCGGTCCCCCGAGGGCCAGAGGCCGCTGAGCCAGGGCTCAGAACCCGGCGAAGTGGACGATGGCCGCAAGGACCATTGCCCCCAAGAACCAGAAGCAGCGCTCGATCACAGCCAAGCGCCATTGGCGCCCGAAGGCTCGGCTGGTTTCGCGGTCCTGCTGCAGGTGGGCGAGATCAGTTGCAAACTGGGTCTCGTGGATCCGAAGCTGCTGGATCGCCTCGTCGTGGCTGGCGATGCGACCGTTGGACAGGTCGAGGCGACTATTGATGCCGTCGACCTTCGCCTGCAGCGACGCGAGCGTCGCGGACGTTTCGCTCTTGAGCTCGCCGATGTTGCGGATGATTTCTTCAGTTTCGGTGAGTGCCATGTGGGCTCCTCATTGCGCGGGAGGGGCTGATGTCCCATCCCTTCCGTCGGAATGGCCCACAACCGTTGTTGCACTTCTCATGCCGGCGCGCCTCTTGCTCGAACATCGGACATGAAGCTGTGCATCGACGCAGGACACGGGGGCACGGATCCTGGTGGTGTGGGGCGCGACCCATTCCTGCTGGCGGAAAAGACGCTGACGTTGATCTTGGCGCGCCTGGTCGAGGCCGAGCTGATCCGGCGTGGCCACCGGGTCGTGATGACGCGTCGCCGCGACCGCACGCTCGGCTTGAGCGCGCGAGCCGCCTTCGCCAACCGTCTCGCGGCCGATGTGTTCGTCAGCATCCACACCAATGCCGCGCCGAAACCGGATGTCGAAGGCATGGAGGTGTTCCATTTCCCGGGTTCGCGCCCGGGGCGAAGCCTCGCGCAAAGGGTGCTGGCGAGAATGATCGAGACATTCCCCGCGCACCGGAATCGCGGCGTCAAGTCCGCGAACTTCGTGGTGCTGCGTGAGACGCGCATGCCGGCCATTCTCGTCGAGTGCGAGTTCCTCACCAATCCGCGACAGCTGCGTTTCCTCGGGCGTCGCGCCAATCAGGTGCGTCTGGCGCGGGCGATCGCCGCCGGGTTGACCAGCTCTGGCGCCCGCGGCTACCGACAGAAGCCAGCCTGAATGGGCGATTCCAGAGACTCCCGAGGAGAGCGACTCCGCCACCCTCCTGCGCCCGCGGATGGACTGCATCTTGCAGTGTGGAATGGACTTGCAGCGTGGCAGCCCTGGGACAAGACGCATAGGGTGCGGCCAGAACACGGAGAGCGAAGCCTTGTCGCACTGGCAGGAAGTTGTTCAGGCCCCTTCGCCCCGGCCGCACGAGTCGAGGGTACCGGAGCCCGAGGTGCGTCCAGGCAGGCCGGATGACGACACCGTGGCAAATCCAGGCTCGAGTTCCGCGCATCGGGGCGCTCGCATCAAACGTTGCATCGACGTGATCGGCAGCGCGACGGCGCTGGTGCTGTTCGCACCGTGCTTCGCGCTGATCGCTCTGTGCGTTCGGGTCCAACTCGGGCGGCCGATTCTCTTTCGCCAAATTCGCCCGGGATTGCACGCACGACCGTTCGAAATGGTGAAATTCAGAACGATGCGAGAGGCGCGCGATGGGGAAGCAAGCCCAGAAAGCGATGCGCTCCGCTTGACGCGATTCGGCAAGTTCCTTCGCGCCACGAGTCTCGACGAGCTGCCGAGTCTGTGGACGGTTCTCCGAGGCGACATGAGCCTGGTCGGACCCCGGCCCCTGCTGATGAGCTACATGTCGCGATATGACCGCCTGCAAGCGACTCGACACGACGTCAAGCCAGGCATCACAGGACTCGCGCAAGTCAATGGGCGAAACGCGATGTCGTGGGAGCGCAGGCTGGAGTTGGATGTCCAGTACGTGCGGGAATGTTCTCTCCAGCTCGACTTCAAGATCCTGGGCGCGACCGTGGTGAAGGTCTTCAAACGTGAAGGCATCCAGTATCACGGCCACCCCACCATGCCGGAGTTCCGGGGCACGATGACGAGCGAACGAGAGGTGGGCTCGTGAGCCGTCACTCTTGCAACGTGCTGATCTCCTCCGCGGGCCGGCGCGTCGGCTTGATGCAGAGCTTCAAGGCATCGTTGCAGCAGCTCGGGTTGCGGGGAGAGGTGCTCGCGACCGACATGTCGCGCTTGTCCTCCGCTTCGCAGCTGGCCGACCGCAGCTTTCTCGTCCCGAAATGTACGAGCGAGGAATTCGTGCCGGCGATGCTCGACATCTGCCAAGCGAACGACGTCCAGCTTCTCGTGCCGACGATCGACACCGAACTGCACCCCCTCGCCACGAGCCGTGATGCTTTTGCGGCGATCGGGACCACCGTTGCCGTTTCCAGCCCCGAGGTCATCGCCATCGGCGCCGACAAACGCACGACGCATGCGTGGCTGCTCGATCATGTCTTTCCGACGGTCCGGCAAGCCAGCGTCGAGGACGTGCTCGCGGACGCGGCAGCATGGCCATTTCCTCTCATCACCAAACCCGTGGACGGTAGCGCCTCCAAAGGGGTGGCTGTGGTGCAGTCGCGCGACCAACTCGTGGCTGCGACAGGTCAGAGCAACTTCATCGTGCAGAGCATCGCCCCCGGGAGCGAGCATACGGTCGATTTTCTGGTGGATCGCAGCGGCCGGTGCACATGCGTGGTGCCGCGGATGCGTCTCGAGACCCGGGCCGGCGAGGTGAGCAAGGGGATGATCGTGCTCTCGGACCGGCTCGAGCAACTGGTGCGCGCTGTCGCCGAAGCCTTGCCGGGTGCGTACGGCGCGCTCAACATCCAGATCTTCTGGGACGAGCCGAGCGGCCGGATCGCCATCATCGAAATCAACCCGCGCTTTGCCGGAGGCTTCCCGCTCACGTGGGAGGCCGGCGGACACTTTCCGCGTTGGATCGTCGAAGAGATTCTCGGGCTGCCCTCCACGGCCTCCCGCGCGCGAATTCAGGACGGCCTCGTGATGTTGCGTTATGACAGTGCCGTGTTCGTCGAACGCAGCCACGCCGGGGTCTGAGATGACCAGGGCAGCCATTCGCTGCGTTGTTTTCGATGTCGATGACACGTTGTATCTCGAGCGCGACTACGTCCGCAGCGGCTTCGATTCGGTCGGGGCCTGGTTACAACGTGACTCGGGTGTCGTCGGTTTCTCCGACCAGGCTTGGCGGATCTTCCTCGCTGGCGGTCGTGGCAATGTCTTCGACCTCGCATTGGCGGCGCTCGGTGTGCCGGCCAGCGACTCTCTCGTTCATCAATTAGTGCAGGTCTACCGGACGCACGAGCCACGCATCGAACTCCTGCCAGACGCGCAAGCGTGCCTGCAAGCACTTCACGGCCGGACGACGATGGGGGCCGTCACGGATGGCCCTGTGGAAAGCCAAAGAGCCAAAATCAAGGCTCTGCAGTTGGAGCCGTGGATGCACACGCTCGTGTGCACCGCCGAGTTGGGAGAGGGCTGCAGCAAGCCCAACCCGCTCGCCTTCGAAATCATCGAAAAGCGGACGGGAGCAACGGGCGCCGCCTGTGTCTACGTCGCCGACAATCCCGGCAAGGACTTCGGCGGACCCATCAGCCTCGGATGGAAGACGGTACGAATCCGGCGGGAGCATGGACTTCACGCGCGTCTCGAAACGCCGCAAGGCATCGATGCCGAGATCGGTCAGTTGACCGATCTGGTCACATGGTGCCGGGGATGAAGAAGGTGCGGCGATGACGAAGTTGCGGAGAAGGGCGAAGCGCCGGGGTCACAGCCCGCGGAGAAAAGCGAGGAGCGCCTTGCGCTTGTGCTCGGGGAGAGCGATGAAGGCGTCGCGCGCGGCGGACCCTTCGCCGCCATGCAGTTCGATGGCGGCCTCGATGGTGACGGCGCGGCCATCGTGCAGGAAGACTTCCGACAGGCTCAGTCCCATCAACGGCTCGGTGCGGAACTCCGAGGGCGACGCGAGGCCGAAGCAAATATCGGCGAGCTCCGGTCCCATGTCGTGGAGCAGCATGTCGGTGTAGGCGCGCACCATGCGATTCGACAGCGCCTCGACATCGCTATAGCCGGTGCGCAGCGCCGGAACGTGGCACGCCGTGCAACCGATGTCGGCGAAGATCTTCTCGCCGAGCCGCACCTCGCGCCCTTTGGTCACGGGAAGCGGCGGCGCCAGGAAGCGCACGAACTGGTTTGCCAGCCTCACGTCTTCGTCGCTCAGCTCGGGTTCGGGCAACGGGTCGACGCCGGGGGGCATCGGTTGACCTCCGACGGTGCCTTCGTTGGGTGTGCCCGACGTCGTGATCCCTTGCTCGATTTGGAACGCCCCGTCGTTGAACTCGGCCAAGTTCGGCACGAATGCCTTGCGACCGAAACGCCCGACGCGCCCGTCGATGAAGCGATTGGCGCGACCGGAGATGCCGTCGCCGTTCGCATCGTCGGGGTCCTCGAGCGCGAGCAACGTCGAGTCGGCGATCGCGTCGAGCAAGCCGAAGCCGAAGACGTCTGGGATCGTACGCTGAGCTTGGGTCGCTTCCTGCGGCACGGGCTCTTCGTCGATGCCCAGTGCGTCGTGCAGCGCCTGCGTCACCTCGGTCTGGAACACCGGGCCGCCGCGATCGATGAGCAGATCGCAGCTAGCGGCCGGTGGTGACGAGTCTTCTCGCGGCGCGGAGTCGCCGGATTCCGCAGCGGAGCGCAACGCGGGGTCTGGCGACCCGAGCGCCGCGAGGGTGGACGAGATGGCTGCATGGATCTCGACCTCGTCGCCGGTGCCACCCACGATCGGGTCTTCGTGACACTCAGCGCAGGAGTTGGCGTTGAACAGGGGGCCGAGGCCGGTCTCAGGAGTGAACACGCGCTCGAACACGACGCGTCCTCGATCGAACTCGTCGCGCTGCTCGGCATTCAACCCGGCGACGGGATCGCCCAGCTTGGGCTCTCTGCCGCACTGCGGCTCGACCACCGCGGCCACCAGGAAGGCGAAGAGAATCGCGATTCCTGAGATGCGACCGAGTCCCATCATGGGCGTACCTCGACTGCTTCGGCGGGCGGCTCTCGCAACGCATCCGAGATGCTCTGCCGTTCGCCATCCCGCACTGCCGGCGCTCGTCGCTGGCTCGTGCGGCTCATACGGGAAATTCCGCAGTGGTGCATGCGATCCTCGTGCCGGAATAAAATGGCACCGGATCTCGCGCGCTGCGAAACGATGCGCCTTCTCACCTCGCGCGGTCGCTGCCAGCGAGATGCCGAATGCAATACAGTGGCAGTCGCCATACACAAAAACGCAATGGATGAGAGTGAGCCAGCGACCAGAGCTGGTGCCCAAGGATGGTCATCGGGGGCAGCCCGATCAGGCTGCCCCGGAGAGGATCACTTCTCTCCGACCATTTCGACGAGCTTCAGAACCGTATTCCAGTTGCGCATCGTGCTCGTGGTCGCGAGGCGTGTGTCGAAGTATTCGTTCGTGAGCTTGGTGCGCGCCGCCCCGTTCGGGCAACGAAGATAGATCTCACGGCCGCGCACTTCGAAGGCGTCTGGAGGCGAACGCTTCGGATCGAGCGCTTTGACTTTGGCGGCATCCGGCGAGTCGGCGAGAAACATGACGTGCAGGGTTTTGAGATCGGCGCCGTCGCGCAGGAACGGGTTGCCGCGCGCGACCGCGCGCAGCTCCGAGGCCTGGCGCATGATGACCGGTACGCGAAGGCCGAAGCCATCGGCGATGCTCTTCGTGATCACGCCCGGCATGCGAGATGCGCGCGACTCAGTGGCGCGAAAGACCACGTTGCCGCTCTGGATGTAGGTCTTTACGTGGCTGCAGCCCGCGCCCTCGAACATCGCGGCCAGGTGGGCCATGGAGAGCTTGTTCTTGCCCCCCACGTTGATTCCGCGCAAGAGGGCAACGTAGAAATCGTCCGGCTTTACCTTCGACTTCATCGCCATGGTCAGCTCCTATGCCTGGTGGACTTCAGCCCTCCACGAAGTGTACAGCGGGTGCGCCGAGTGGGCTTCGGGCGAATCGGGGGCAGCCCGAGGCTGCCGCCATGCCCGGGTGCCTCCGCGGGCGCGACTGGGCTGTCCGAGGTCGATTGGTCCGTATAGTACGAATAGTATTAAATGCTCTTGACCGCCCCGAATGGTGCCGCATAACATGGATGCATGAGACGCTTCAAAGGATCCCGGCGGTGGGCGCGTGTGGTGATGACACCCGGCCTCGCAATCGGAATGGCTGCCGGCGCCGCGACGTCGGGCAGCGAGCCCGTCGCCCGTGTGCCGATCGTTTTCGCACGCACGCAGGTGCGCGTCCCCGTCTCGGTCAACGGCTCCGCGCCATTTGTTCTCATTCTCGACACCGGCATGCCGACGCGTGGTGTCATCCTTCGTCAAACCGAGCGTGTGGATTTGCTCGGGCTCGACTTCCCCGATGAGGAGTCGCTCTCGGGCGGAGGCAGTGGCCCAGCAGTCGCCGCCCGAGTCGCAAGCGGAGCGCACATCGAGGTGGGGGGCTACGCGATCGCCGACGTCCCCGTGATCGTGCTCCCGGCCACAGTGCCTTTGCCGCGCGACACCGACGGAGTGATCGGCGCCGAGCTGTTCGAGAAGTTCGCAGTGCGTGTCGATGTCGACGCGGAGCGCATCGACTTGTTCGACAGCCAGAGCTTTCAACCGGCGGGGGAAGGGACGAGCGTGCCGCTGCGCTTTCGCGAAGGCAAGGCCTTCGTGGACGCGCGCGTCACCGTCCAGAGCGGCCCACCAGTGACCGCAGACCTCGCCATCGATCTCGGGGCCGGCCACGCGCTCTGGCTCAACGATGGTTCCAAAGACAAGTTCGCTCCACCGCCAGGCGCGATCGAGACGACACTGGGACGCGGAATCTCTGGGGATATCCGCGGTTCGATCGGACGGGTGAGCAGGATCGAGCTCGGCAACTTCGCGTTCGAAAACGTCGTGACGCTGTTCCCGGTGAAGGAGCACCAGCATCCTGGTGGCGTCGATTTTCGCGACGGCTTCGTCGGCGCGGAGCTGCTGACACGCTTCGTCGTGACGTTCGACTATCCCGCGAAGTGCATGATTCTCCAACGTGGAGCGCGTTTCTCGGCGCCCTTCGAGTACGACATGACCGGCATGGTGCTCGATCCAGAGGGGCTGGACCGCCGCAGGGTGGACGCTGTGCTCGACGGCTCGCCGGCACAGATTGCCGGTGTCGAAACGGGTGACGTGCTCGTCGCGGTCGATGGTGAGACGCTCGCGGCGCTCGGTCCGGACGGGCTCCGTCGGGCCCTACAACGCGAAGATGTTGAAATCCGCGTGACGCTCGAGCGCGGCTCGAAAACGATCGAAAAACAGTTTCGTCTACGCCGACTGGTGTGAAAGCCAAGCGCCATCCCGCGATCCAATACTTGTTCGCGGGATGGTTCTGGGCTTGGCAGAGGCTGCCCGATCCGTAGGAGCCAGGTGCGGGTTCCGATGCGAGCGCTGAGCGAGCTCGAAGGATGCGTGCTCGGCCACTTGTGGAAGCATGGGCCGTGCACGGCCTATGCCGTGCGCAAGGAGATGCTCGATTCGCCATCCTCGCATTGGAGCGGCAGTGCGGGCGCGATCTATCCCTTGCTCGAGCGGCTCGAGAAACGCGGTGCCGTCGTCTCGCGCCAAGACGCGCGCGGCGACCGCGAGCACTCGCTGTACGAATTGACGCGCCAAGGGCGCGAACTCCTCAAGGCGTGGCTCGCACCGCCGATCGAGCGCGATCTCATTTCGATCGCTCCCGATCCGCTGCGCACGCGCATGTATTTCCTCGGTGCGCTCACGGCGCGTCAACGCATGACCTTCCTCGCTCAAGCGCGTGCGAAGCTGGACCGACACATCACAGAGCTCACCCATTCGCCCGACGCCGACGAGTTCGAACGTCTTGCCGTCCGCGGCGCCGTTCGCGCGACGCGCGCCCGCATCGCTTGGCTCGAAGACGTGCGGCGTGCGCTCGAACGGCCGAAGCGCAAGTCAGGATCTTCCTGACGCCCCGTCCTAGGGCCGTCGTGCGTACAGAATCGTGGAGGGCGAATCGCAGTGTGATTCGAGGCTTCTCGAGCTCCGCGTCAGGCGTCTCGAGCCGGACTGACTAATTCGACCGGTTCCGGGACAGATCAGTAGCCCCGGCCGGTCAACTTGATGTCACGCGTGTAGATGACATTCGAGGCCATGTCTCGCACGACCACGCGCATGAGGGCCGACTCGTGGCCACCGAAGAAGGGCGACGGGCGGAAGCCGACGACGTGAGTGCAGCTCTGGCCAGGCTCGAGCATGCTCGAGTCGGTGAGTGGACAGGTGGATTCGATCTGGCCGGGGGAGAAGTCGTCACCGACGGAGACCTGCTCGATCGAGACCATGACCGACTCCGAGCCTCTGTTGGTGACGGTGAAGCTCCGCTTCGTGTTCGACTCGTAGGGATTGCTGCCGAAGTTGACGTGCGGCGGGTTGACGTCGACCGGCGGTGGGCCCGCGACTGCGGCCGAAACGAGCAGGAGAGCGGAACAGGCAGCGAGTGAGAGAGCGGACTTCATGGATCCTCCTTGACATGAGCAATGTGACGTCCGTGTCTCTTCCATTGTAGAGCCATTCAGCGGATCCTGTAAAGGATCGCAGGGCATTCCACGCCGCTGGTTCTCGGACGCAAACAAGAATCCGCGCGGGGTGACCCAATGTTCACTATCGGTTAAGGTTGGGTCAAGGTGAATGGGGCAGAGCGAACACTAGTTAAACGGACTGCTAACATATCGAGGGATAGGACCGAAGGGCGACGAGGTGACGCGAAAGACGAGTGCAGGGTTGTTGATGCATCGGCGGCGTGCGGGCACGCTCGAGGTCTTGCTCGTGCACCCAGGCGGACCGCTCTGGCGGGACAAGGACGACGGCGCCTGGTCGATCCCCAAAGGCGAGCTCGACGCCGGCGAGGCGCCACTCGACGCGGCGCGTCGCGAGTTCACCGAGGAGACCGGCCTGCAGCCTGAGGGGCCGTTCCTCGAACTCGCTCCTGTGACGCTCCGCAGCGGCAAGCTGGTGCGTGCCTGGGCCGTGGCTGGTGACTGCGATCCCACTGCATTGCGCAGCATCACGTTTCGCATGGAATGGCCGCCGCACTCGGGGCACATCGCCGAGTTTCCCGAGGTCGACCGCGCCACGTTTTTCTCGTTGTCGACGGCTCGCCGCAAACTCAACCCCGGTCAGGTGCCGCTCCTCGACGATTTGCTTTCTAAGCTCGAGACGAGCCCGCGGCGCGGGCATCCTGGACTCCCCTTCGCCTGTTGCCTCGTTGCCCTCGTCCTCGCCGGCTGTGATGACGACGGCCCGACACGCCTCCCCGCGTCACATGCCTGGCGCAAGTTCACTGGCAACCCAGTGCTCACGGGCGGCGCCGCAGATCTCGGGGGCTGGGATGCAGGGGGTGTGTCGTCGCCATGTGTGCTGCGCATGGCGCCCGATTCACTCATGATGTGGTACACGGGCCGCGACGGCGGCAAGAGCCGCATCGGCCTTGCCACCTCGCGTGACGGGTTGTCCTGGATCAAGCACGCCGCGAATCCGGTGCTGAACGAGGGCGCAGTCGGCACCTGGGAAGAGCTCGGCGTCGAGCACCCGAACGTGCGTCTCGACGGGACTGTGCTGACGATGTACTACGCTGGCACCGGCACGTCGAGCAACGGCATCGGCATCGCCACCTCCGCCGACGGCATCCACTGGTCACGCCTCGCGACGAACCCCGTCTTGCCCGCTGGCACGACGGGGACTTGGGACGACACGCGCGTTTTCATGCCCTGGGTGCGTGTCGTCGGCGACGACCACGCCATGTGGTACACGGGCCGTGGCCGCTACCTCGCCATTGGTTATGCCACGTCGAGCGACGGCATACTCTGGGACCGTCTAATGACCCCGGTGCTGCATCCCGAGGTGCTCGAAGCAGCCACCTTCGCGCCCTGCGTGCTCGTCAACGACGGCGTGTACCGGATCTGGTATGGCGCGATCCACGAAACCACCGGGGGCGGCGCGCAGCTAGCGGCCATCGATTACGCCCAGTCGTTCGATGGCATCGACTGGACCGGACAGCGCCACGTGCTCGGCCCCGGCGACGCGGGCAGCTGGGACGCACACGCGTTGAAGGGCTGCTGCGTCCTCCAAGACGGCACCGTGCTGCGCATGTGGTTCACGGGGGAGTCATCGTTCACTGTTGGTGACGCGACCTTGATCGTGAGCGCCATCGGCGTCGCCACATTCGAGTGAGCGGGCGGAGCTCATCCTGGCGAATTCGCCCAACCACCGCAGCTTGTATTGCGGGTTTTTCACCAAATGAAGCCCAGTTCTGGGAACGGTGCGGACTTCTGTGACCCGATGCGGTCTCACCATGGCGGCACCGTTTCTGCGAAGCGGTCCATGCCCGAAGCGTGACTGGTAAGCGAACGCGTTGCTCGGAGCCCACAGGAACTCCCCCTCTCGTTCCCACACGTCACTTCGCCGCCGTTTTTCTAAATTTGAGTCGGCGACTTGGATCTGCCTCCACATGTCGCTCGAATCTGTGCCATCGACCCGCTCCGCGCTCCGAAGGAATATTCATGAACGGCCCCCGGAACTCGTTGTTTCTGAGCGTTGTCGTGCTGTCCACCATCGTGGCTGCAGCGCATGGAGAATGGGCGGCGGACGGCGTCGCCGTGTGCACGGCAACGGGCGAGCAAGACTCCCCGGGGCTGGCCCCCGACGATGCAGGCGGTGCGATCGTCATCTGGGCGGATAGGCGCGTCGGGTTGCAGAACATTTATGCGCAACGAGTCGACGCGTCGGGCGCGGGTTGTTGGGCGACCGACGGTGTCGCCATCTGTCCATTCCCGTTCAACCAGCTCAACGCGCAACTCGTCTCCGACGGAATGGGTGGGGCCATCATCGTCTGGGAAGACATTCGCCATGGTGTCGCCAACAAGGACCTCTACGCGCAGCACGTCGATGCCTCCGGCACTCCGAGTTGGAACGCCGCGGGCGTTGCCATTTGCCAAGCGCCCTTCGATCAATCCGGGCCCAAGCTGATTTCCGACACAGCTGGAGGTGCGATCATCGCTTGGACGGATCTCCGCAGCGGTTCCGGGGATATCTATGCGCAGCGGATCAATGCTTCGGGCTTGCCGCTCTGGAGCACCGATGGCGTGGCGGTGTGCGAGGTGGCGGACAGTCAAGGCGGCGTCGAGCTGACCGCGGACGGATCGGCTGGTGTCATCCTCGCGTGGGTGGACTTCCGGACATCCGCATTCACAGGCAGGGACCTCTTCGCCCAGCGGCTCGACAGCGCGGGCCAGGTGTCATGGGCGAACGGCGGCGTGCCTGTCTGCACCGTTGGCGCCAACCAAAACCGCCCGAAGCTGATCGCCGACGGTGATGGTGGGGCGTTCGTCACTTGGTTCGACGATCGTGGCGGCACATTGGATATCTTTGCGCAAAGGATCAGCGATGCCGGGGTTCGACTCTGGAGCACCGAGGACGTCCCGGTCTGCACAGCCGCTGGCATCCAGCAAAGCGTCGAGCTGACGACGGACCGAGCCGGTGGGGCCATCATTACTTGGCAGGACTCGCGGAGTGGCGGTTCGGACATCTATGGCCAACGAATCGACGGGGCGGGCAACTCGGTCTGGGCCAACGATGGCGTGGCCATCTCCACATCTGCGCAGACAGAGGCGCTCCCAACTCTGGTTTCCTTCGAGTCGGGCAGTGCCGCCATCGCCTGGCAGCAGGTGAGCTCGAGCGGCGAGACGGACATCAACGCTCGACGAATCGCGGCCTCGGGAAGCGTCGATGGCGCTGGTGTCATTGACATTTGCACCGCTCCACACAATCAGGGACCTCCGCGCCTGATCTTGGACGGGGCCGGCGGAGCCCTCATCACTTGGTACGACGGTCGTGATCGAAGCAACGATATCTATGCCCAGCGGATGGACAACCCGACCTCGATCAGTCTTTTGGATTTCACCGCCGCGGCGAGGCCGGACGGCGTCGCGCTCGGTTGGCAACTGGCGAGCGAAGTGCTCCTCGATCTCGAGGCGATCCAGGTCCAGCGCGCACCCGACGCCGGTGGACCATGGATCAATCTCACCACTCTCCCGCCGAGCACCATGACATCGTTCGTGGACACCGCGGTCAGTCCGGGGCAGACCTACTGGTACCGGCTGTTGCTTGTGAGCTCCGCGGGGCCGCGGGCAACGGTCGCGTTGCGGATCGAGTACAGCCCTGCGGGCCTGCGCACAGTCCTTTACCCGCCTCTCGTGACGACGGACGGGATCGTGTTCCGCTATGCCCTCGCTGTCGCAGGGCAACCGCACCTGGAGATCCTCGACGTCAGAGGCCGAAGGGTGCAGATGCTCGAGCCAGGCATGCGTCCGCAAGGGGAGCATCTCACTTCCTGGGACCGCAACAGCTTCACCGGCACCCGCGCCGCTCGCGGCGTCTACATCGTGCGGCTGCAAATCGGAGCGCTCGCGATGTCCCGGAAACTCGTCCTGCATCGCTGAGTCCAGCCAAGCACGCGGCCATCCGTCCAAGGTCAGATCGCCATCGTGAGCCGGGATTTCGTTTTCGACGAGCTTTTCCTCGACTTCGAGGTTTTGATCCTTTCCGAAATTGGCTTTTCCCGGAGAATTTGTCGCAGGCGTTTCCTGAGAAATGCCGCGTACTCGAGCAACGGGGTCAATCCGCGGACATTTCCGACCAACTCCGCGTGCCCCAACTGTCAGGCGGGCGCGACCGTCCTCACCAATGGCTCAGGTACCCGATGTCATTGTATGGTTGGAGTAAACCGGATAGGATCGAAGGAGGCAAGTCTGACGGTGAAGTTTGACATGATCGGGGCTCCATATGAAAAAGTTTCTAGTCGCGATCGCTGCGGCGGCTCAGCTCTGCATGTTCTCGGCACAAACAGTTCAGTCTCAACCGCAATTCGTCCTGAGCTTGAACGGAGCCGGCGGAGGCTTCAATGAGCCTAGGGGTCTCGACCTCGACGCTATGGGCAACGTCTACGTCGCAGATTTACTCAACCACCGTGTGCAAAAATTCGATAGTAACGGCAACTTCATCACCATGTGGGGATCGTACGGATCC
>Ga0075428_100002231_pt1 | contig 20981 bp, 25 predicted proteins | sample RhiMetdeltSRZDD2_FD_75291 | JGI IMG/M metagenome (GOLD analysis project Ga0075428, IMG submission 75291) | Populus rhizosphere microbial communities from Tennessee, USA - Rhizosphere MetaG P. deltoides SRZDD2 | ecosystem: Host-associated > Plants > Roots > Rhizosphere > Soil | place: USA... | reverse complement strand
TGTAAGGAGGCCCCGGCCTCATATCCGGAGACCGGGGCCAACTGTCAAAGGATTTTTGCAGATCCTGTTCACGACAGTGAACCGCCAATTTAGATCACTGGCGCCGTTTAAGGACATGTCACCTGGTGCCCATTTCCTATTTACCTGCTCTGCTCCCAGGGCCACTTTGCCTGTTGACCGGCCTCAAGGAGACTGATCATTGAGAAGGTGGCATCCGTCAATCCACCAAGCTGATGCCGAGTGGCTGAAGTCTCCATCATGGACGGTGCGTAACCAACCATGTTGAAGCTGTAGATCGGCACCTCGGCAGGGATCTGGGATGACACGTCGCCCTGCCAGTACCCTTGGCGTGGGCCAAAGGTCTGCTCATCGGTGACGATAACAACTCGGTCGTGGCCATTCCAGGTAGCCTTCAGGGCTTTGGCGGTCTGGGTGCCGCCTCCACGGGCCAGTTTGCTGAATTCCTCAGTGGCTCGAAGAACGCCTGCACCACGCTTGAGAGCAAACGGAAACAGCTGGTCATCGAAGCCGAAAAGTTCAACCTGTTCACCCTTAGCTGCCAGGGCAATGCCGAAGAGAGCGCCAGCCTGAACTGGCTTGATCTTCGACTTGGCGCTGTAGCCGACACTGGTCATAGATCCTGACGTGTCTACTAGGACCAAGGTCCGGCCAGGCAGGCTCGGGATGTTCAATGTTGAGACCTCCAGAGCTGCCTCCAGTGGCCGTGCCCACATCGAGTTGGTTGCCTCCAAGTAGGCAGACAGGAACCGGTATGGCAGCTGCCGTGACCTCATGACCTCGTCAGGATCAGCCAGCTTATCGGCCACAAACTTCATGGCCTGCTTGCTGATACCAGCCTCCTGGAAGTTGCGCAAGTTCCGCAGTAGGGCCATGTATCCCATGGTTGGGATCAGAGCTTCCCAGGTGGCTGCCGTGAAGGCAGCCCATGAAGAAACCTGCTCCCAGGTCATGCCGGCAGCGTCCAGCATCTCGGCAGCATCTGGCGCAGATAGAACAGCCTTCTTCTCCTCGGTGGGTGCAGCAAGGAGCAGAGCCCGAGCTGACAGCATGGGCAATGCATCCGTGTCCAGCTCTGCACCTGTACGTCGACTGTCCAAAATGTACTTGAACAATGTCGACTGCCAAGGAGCCTTTGGCTTGGGATGGGTCAGTTCGATGACGTCAGCCATCTTGACCGCACCATCTCCGTTCCACTTAATGAAGTTGCGCTCGCTGTACAGGCGCGTGGCAGCATCAGCAATGCCCCGGAGGACAGGCTTGGGAACCTTACGGCCGTAGGTGTTCAACTGATAGGCCAGTGCCTCAGCTGGCTCATCGGCACGAGTGATGGTGTCACGAAGGACCTGCCGTGCGTAGCCAGGCTCCTGTCCCGTCTGTCCTTTCTCACGTAGAGCCCGAGCTGCCTCCACGGCAGCGATGATTGCTGCGGTACGGATGTTGGCATCCTTACGTAGCCAAGGGACGAACTTCAGCAACCACTCTGGGCCATTGGCCTGAGCAGCTACAGTCCGAACCAGGTTGACCAGGCGCTGTGTGCGGTCGTCAGCCTTCTCGTAGAAGGTCTGCTCCCCAACGAACTGGGACACGGCAAGTAGGAATAGCTCCGACTTGGCATCCCTGGTGTAAGCGGGAGCGCCTTCGTAGGTAACTGTGTCCTTTGCAACAGTGCGCACTGGACCAACTGCTGAAGGCTTGGTCGTGCGTGCACCCTTGGTGTTGATTCTTGCCATTGCTCTCTCCTCTCCAGGGACAAGAAATAAGGGGCCGGGATCCTGATGGGATCCGGCCCCTGGGTATTAATGCTGCTAGGCAACTAGGCGGCTCAGGTATCCGCACCAGGCGGCTTTCCCATGTTTGGTGGGAAAGAAAGGAATTGAACCTTTGAAGTAACCCAAACCTATCGGATCTAGCAACGTGGTACATGGTGACACAGACAACAGAGGCGGGCGAGGCATTTTCTGATTGGATGAAGTAGCCCCGTCCTTCGGACCTGCGCCAAAGTCTTTATGCTGCCAGACGACTAATCGGCTCAGGACCTTGGGTTCGAAACCAATTTTCGATGAAGTAACCCGAACCTGCGGATCTGGCAGCAAAGCTTGTGTGACGTTGCCGGGCAACATGGCGACCAAGGACACGTTAGGCGCTTTGCCACTAAGCTACTGGGACCAAAGCCCCAGGCAGAGATTCGAACTCTGCGATCTCCCGCTTAACAGGCGAAGTAACCCTGATCTTCGGATCCGGCAACATCTATTCAAAAGTCAAGGTACCGAGGTACGACGACAATCCTACAGGAGGATGTCCGGGTGCGCAAGCGGTTTTCAGGGACCAGTGCTATATGAGACGGGACCGTCAATCTCGTTCAGGAGCTTGGTGAACGTATCCTGTCGATCCTCGTCAGTCTCAAACCACCCGACCAGGGGGTCATCTGGGTAAACCTCAAGGTACGGGCGTGGGCCCAGGAAAAATGAGTGTGGGTACTCTTTCCCGGCGTCGTATGCAGCGTCAAAATCGGCCCTGACCCAGTCCGGATTCACGGCTGGCAGGTCTTTACCAGGATCTGAGCCCACTGGCCCTAGACACAGGGATGCAGACCCATGTCGCATGCGGTAGTAGAAACTACGGCCGTCCGTAAGGATGCCCCAGTGTTGCTCGGGACAGATGCCACCACCATAACTCGCCTCAACCCGGTGATCTGTGATCGTCTGCTCTGTGCCCGACGCCCTGTAGACATCAGCCATGGACTTGGGGAAATTCTCCACGTACCGAGCCCCAGATTTGAACTGGGCAAGCCGCCCGTATGAAAGGCAGATGGCACCCAAGGCCGCTCGGCAAGACCACAGTGGACAGCTATTCGCAACAGGTGTTCTTCCCGTGGCAGTACGGACATAACCAGCGGTACCGCACTGGATCAAACGGCGTCTCGCAGTATTGGCAGGCGTTGGCGGCTAGCTCCAGAGATAAGGCGTACTGCTCCTCTGTGCAGCGGGAGTGCCTATTGTCCCGTTCCTGTGATGGCTCACAGCTGGTGCCGTGGCCGGGAACAGTGCAGGTGGTACGACGCAGGATTCTGTCGCTCACGAGACCCACGGGAGAATCGAACTCCATTGATTCCACGCTTTGCAGGCGTAGTGCAGCAACCAGCTACAGGCGCAGGCCTTGGTCGAGTATCCCTGACTGGAGTCGAACCAGCTACACCGGCCTCCGGAGGACCGTGCTCTATCCGTTGAGCTACAGGGATCTGGTGCCAATGGCAGGATTCGAACCTGCAATGCGCGCAGCGCGACTGCTTTACAGGCAGCGGGACAACCGTTGTCCAACATTGGCTTGGGGTGCCTGACCGGAGTTAAACCGGCATATCCGGGGCCACAACCCAGCGCTCTATCGTTGAGCTACAGGCACAGTGCACCAGGTGGGAGTTGAACCCGACCGCGTTCTGCTTATAAGGCAGACCCCACCTACCGGATGGGCTCTGGTGCGTTATTTCGCTTCGTACTGAAATGCATCCTCTCCCAGGTGCCAGCAGTTTTCACAGTCGTCTCGGAAGCAGGTGTCTTTCCGCTGTTCTGGCCAAAGAGCATGGCTAGCAACACATCCGTTTACTACCGGAACCTTGAACAGCTCCTTGCGTCGGGTGTGCGAGACGTTTAGCAGCTTATTCCAGATCCGGTAGAAAGCTACTTCGACCCTCTCAGATTTGCCCGAGATCCAACCACTGACTCCGCAGCAGGGGCAGAGCCGATTGACAATGACCCTTTCGAAGATGTCAGTCCACCAAGGAACCTCGACAATTGCCAGGTGGTCACCATCCTGATGAAACCAGACCTCGACCTTCTGCATGACGACCTCCTGCGTGTAATGCTCCCCCGGCTGGATTCGAACCAGCAATGCGTTGCTGCGTCGGATTAACAATCCGGTGCCATACCAGTTAGGCGACAGGGGAATGAGTAGAGCCGGCCGGATTCGAACCGGCACCATCCTGATTGAAAGCCAGGGGACCTGACCATTAGTCTACGGCTCCATGATGAGGGACCAGCTGAACTGGGACTGCCAACTGGTCCCTCGTACCCGTACCAGGATTTGAACCTGGGGCCACCGCCATGTCGAGACGATGCTCTACCGCTGAGCTACACGGGCAAGGACCCTGGCCTCGGAGTGTATGCCGAGCTTGCGCCTGGCACTCCCGGTGCCAGGACCAAGGCCTAGTGGCGGATGTCCGATTCGAACGGCGTCTCCGGGTTATGAGCCCGGTATGGTACCTCTCCACCACATCCGCGTCGTGGTTACATCGTACCAGTGCCCCTCCTGAGAGTTGAACTCAGCGATGCTGGGTTTAGAAGACCCGGCTGTGCTTCCGGCACGAAGGGCGTGGTACCACCGAGAGGATTCGAACCTCCACAATCCGCATTAAAAGTACGGAGCCCGTCCACTCAGGCGCCGGTGGTAAGTTGCTGGAGCCTTTTCTTCTTCTTCCATTCCCGTATATATGCATTCTTCAGTGGCCTGCACAGTTCACAGCGACAATTTTTCCTGCCCGTAAGTCCTGTCCCATGAGAGACGGACTGCTCTTTGCTTGACTTGGCTTTGTGATGACGCCTACAAAGAAGTTGACACTTCTTTAGCTCTTGTTGATATCTTGCCTCTGGCGCAGAAGCAAGAATCTTGCTAATGGAATACTGTTTCAAGGTGCGGTCAATGTGATCGATTTCTAATCCGGCACGTGACCGGCATTTGGCGCAATGACCACCTAACTCTTTGATGGCTGCTGCGCGACGACGATAGTACCGTTCGGTCATGTAGTTGTTCATGCGAGCGTTGTAGCAAGGTCGACACATGTGTGTGTATGGCAATGCCTCTGCTGCTTGACACTTACTACAGTGCTTCCCAAGGACCATGGAAAAGCACCCTAGCATAACCCCAACGTACGCCGAGTCGGATTCGAACCGACGACCTGAGCTTTAAGAGAACCCAGCTCTGACCACTGAGCTACCGGCGCATGTGCGGAGACGGAGAGAGTCGAACTCCCACGGGTGTTACCCCCAACGAGGTTCAAGCTCGCGGCCGGCACCTATCGGCTGGCGTCTCCAGTGCGGAAGATACGTGATTCGAACACGTGCAGGTGTGACCCTGTACATCGCTTCCAACGATGCCCCTCGACCAGCCGGTCATCTTCCATTGCGGTGGGACGGAGACTCGAACTCCGAACAGTGTTACCTGTTACCTGACTTCGAACCAGGCTCCTCATCCAGCCGGATCCCCACCTTAGTGGATATGTGCCTGGCTTCCGTCGACTAGAAGCCGAGACTTGCGGCCATTAGATAGCTCACGCTCAGGCGCCATACCCAGCACCTCGGTACCCCAAGCACGATTTGAACGCGCAACCTCCTGATCCGTAGTCAGGTGCTCTATCCGTTGAGCTACTGGGGCATGTAACGTTGTCCTATGACATGGCGTTTCATAAGTCACGACAGGATGGTTGACGATGAAACTGGTGGCTGGGGCCATGTCGACTTCGATGTTAAGAAATACCATCAACCATTTTCGGAGCAGGTCCTGTGGCCGAGCAAGCAGGAAGAAGTGTGTGCGTTAATCACCAGGTGTCATGCGTTGCGTCAGGCAAGAGACCCTGGGTTTGAAGACCTTATTGAGGCCCTCTTAATTGAGCTACGAGCATTGCTTGATGATCCAAGCAATTGGCAAACTTTCAGTTGGCCACAGGAAATGGCTGAGTTTGCTCGTGGGGATAAGAGGATTTGAACCTCCGACCGCCGATGTATCAGATCGGAACTCTGACCAGACTGAGTTATATCCCCTTGTGCGGTGGGACCGAGATTCGAACTCGGGGGCCGCCTTACGACGACCTCGGCATTAGCAGTGCCGCGCCTTTGACCACTCGGCCATCCCACCAATGTACTGCGCCTCGTACGGGATTCGAACCCGTGGTCTCCTCCTTGACAGGGAGGTGCGTTTGACCAGACTACGCTAACGAAGCATTGACTTTCTCCAGGAGTATTCAGGTGCTCGGGATGGGATTCGAACCCATACTTTCCCGATTTTAAGTCGGGCCTCTCTACCGTTGGAGTACCCAAGCATCTGATTACTTGGTGCCGATGTAGGGATTCGAACCCTAAAACACCTGATCCTAAGTCAGGCCGCTTGAGCCGTCAGCGTGCATCGGCATGTGGTAGAAGGCGACTGAAGCCACTCATCACCGCCAGGCCCAACCAGCCAGCCTGCTAGCTTCAGTTCTTGATCCTTGCTGTCCGGACCTTCTACCAGAAGAGGGCGGTAAGACATCACGCAAGCCACCAGCTTGCACGACTGCTGCATCCTACCTAGAGGAAGACTAGGTACCTAGGGACTCGATGAGACGCATACACCCCTTTCGGGGGCCTTACCACCCGTGGAGAATATCGGTATCGAACCGATCGGGGCCTGATTGCAAGTCAAGCCTGTGCACCAGCACATCCCCCTAGAAGTACTCCTCCCACCTACGGCGGAACGCAACTCTCAGCCTCATCACTGATTTCATCCGCATTTCCTTGCGGTTCATATCCGGTGGTCGAAACGGAGTACCCGAGCCCACGCCCGGTCTTGAACCGGGAACCTTCCGCTTACGAGGCGGCTGCACGTACCTGCCGTGCTACGCGGGCCTGTTGCTATTCGTCGTGCCCCTTGAGGCCGTCGTATTGCTCCTTGGTCAGTTCCAGGTTGAGCAGTACCTTTCGCTGCTTCTCTGAGAGGAAGTAGCAGCGGCAGTCCTGTTCAGCACTCCACGGAAGACAGATCTCTCCCGGATAACGACGCCCTTTCCAGTACAGGAGCCAGTTCTCAATGACCTTGAATCCTGGCATCTTGTACACACGCATGTCGTACCAGTGGTAGATCTTAAATATCAGCCATCGATGCCAGGGCTGGCGCCAAAGGGTCAGGTGATAGGACCACTTGTTCTCGACATCACGAAGACTGAAACCTCTGCTACGGCTCCAGCCGTACTTCATTGGTATCTTCATCTGTTCCAGCGTCACGTGCTGGTCGTCGGTGAGTGATTATATTGCGAGCCAGTCGTCGGGCTCGAACCGACCGCCTCCGGGGTACAGGCCCGGCGCACCTACCTGCGGTGCTTGACTGGCAACGGAGGTGCAGATCTAGACTCGGGGCATAGGAGTACCGAAGGAGCGAGGTATTTTTGACCCCATCATGACCTAGCCTTCAGGGCTCCTTGTGACACCTGCTCTCCTTCTTGCCCTGTTAACACCTCACGTGCCCAAGGCGGGAGTCGAACCCGCAAGCACCAGACTCTCAGTCTGACGGCTTTTCCAGTTTGCCTACTCGGACATACAGCGGAGGATCCCCTTACTGGGGCCGATCGATCCCCAGTTTATCCAGTTCGCTGGCGGCTATGGGTGCACCCTGTGCCAACCCGCTTGCGCGTCCTCCACCGCCCCAGATCAAGGATTCGAACCTCGATTGCCCGGTCCAGAGCCGGGTGGCCTACCAAGTTAGCCGAATCTGGGATGTGTCCGCTGGCGGAAGCAGTGCTTCTCTTTACCATGGGATTATCCCCGAACACGGGGACCAGCGTCTTGCATCTTAGTCGATAAAGATGTCCCAGAGAGTCTTGAGCATGGCCCCCTCGGGGCCCTTGCTACTGAGAATCTCGTCGGCATCTTCCCGGCTGATGGCCTCTTCGTCACTCCACTCGCAGTAGCTGGAGTCGTGGAGGCCATCATGACCACGACTCAACTCGCAGACACCACCGTGTGAGCAGTAGCTGTTGCAGTGCTCTTCCCATGTCTCAGTCACGAGACCTCCTCCCCCAGGAGTCTTACCTTGCTGCCAGCGTCGCCCACGTTGGGGCTACCGGCTTGGACCTCAGAGTCATGCCGGCTTCCGCTGGCGTCCGGTTTCCCTTGTGCTGGTTACACGGATCGCACGAGGCAACCGTGTTCTGCCAAGTGTTCCGGCCCCCACGCGAGGTGGGAGTGACGTGGTCAACGGTTGTGGCCTTGCCGTTGCAGTAGCCACAGTGCCGGTTGTCCCGGTTGAGAACTCCCGGCCGAGACCAGGCGGGTCCTGCGGTGTAGCGCCACTTGGTGACGATGTACTTCACCAGGCGCACGACCTTGGGCATGCCCCCGAAAAGTGCAAACCGTATGTCGGGCTCCGCTTCATGGACCTCAGCCACGTTGCGGCAGAGCATCCGGATAGCGTGCCGGAGGCTGACCCGATGCAAGGGTCCAAGGTCAGCGTTCAGAACGAGTACTGCTTGCATTGAGTCAGCCCCCTTTCATGGGCTCCGTTACAGACAGGGCGAGGAGATGACCGGCTTCGAACCGGCGACCTTCTACTTGGCAAGCAGACGCTCTGACCAACTGAGCTACATCTCCAATGGTTAGCTGGCCGGACGCGACGCCCAGGGCCGTCACAAGGATTATTGGCTTGCTGGAACCACCGGCAGTACTGGCAGAGTCAGTAGCAGCTAACGAGCCCCCAGTCGGATTCGAACCGACAACCTCGTCCTTACCATGGACGCGCTCCACCTGGTGAGCTTTGAGGGCATTGCCTACTCAGCCTCTGGATTCCAGGGCTGGTAGTTGTAAATAGGAGCCCGTGGGACCTTGTCGACATGGAGAACTGCATCTTTGCCTGCGACCAGACACCTGTCACAGATGTTTATCTCCAGGAACCTGCGGTGGCCTTCACTTACTGGGGGATCCCACACTGTACTTCCGTACTGACCGTAGGAGATGAATGTAGTGCCGGCATACGGCTGGTTGTCAGCATCCTCCCGAAAAGCAGGCTCCAGGACAATGCCACATTTGAAACAGTCGAGTGTTGTCACGTGCCGCACCAGGGAGTCGAACCCTGCATCACTGATTTTTGAGATCAGCTGCTTTACCGCGTAGCACAGTACGGCCAAGCTGGCAGCGGAAGATTCGAACTTCCATCGACCGGAGTCAAAGTCCAGCGTCCTACCAATTAGACGAGCTGCCATTAATCATCCGTCCAGCCAGGGCAAGTACATTCCTTGAATGGCCAACGATTGGCACTTTCACAGGTGCATTCCCATTTCAGCTCCTCTGGGTAACACCCGAACCTGGCTCGGAAGCTTTCCCGCTGGAACTCCATAGCCTCTGCAATCTTCTCTGGGTCACCACTTGCTAGGGCCCGGAGATATTCAGCTGGACCTTTATCAAGTTTCATGAACCGGCGACGGGAATCGGACCCGCCCGATCTGCTTGGAAGGCAGAGATGCAACCACTACATTTCGCCGGCATATTGCGAGCTGCCTTAGCAGCTCGCTCATCTCTCTGTCACCGGTACCAGTGGCTTTTGTGCACAAGGGACATGGCCTGAGAGAACTGCCATGGTAGACCGTGTCGGGATCGAACCGACATTCTCCTGACTGAGAATCAGGTGAGATGACCATTACTCCAACGGTCCATGCGTGCCACCGGACGGGCTCGAACCGCCGTACTCCTGATCTTCAATCAGGCGCTACACCATCTCAGCTACAGTGGCAAATTTGAGTGGACCTACCCGGTCTCGAACCGGGCACCTTACGCCTGCCAGACGCATGCTCTACCAACTGAGCTATAGGCCCTAGAGCCGTCTCTGGGAACTGGGTGGAACCGGTGAGGACCAATGGTCAGCAACGGCGCGAAGCAGTTCAGCAGAGACGGGTCGTCGGGGAGGAGGGATTCGAACCCCCGGTCTCCTGCTCCCAAAGCAGGCGCCCTGACCAAGCTGGGCTACACCCCGATTCGGTCCTGGCAGCCGCTATCTGCTTCCAGGACCTTCACATGCTGTCCACTGTGGAATTGACAATTAACTAGGTCTCAGTTCCCTGAAACCTGAGCGCGGGTGGAAGGACTCGAACCCTCGTAAGCTGCTTTGGAGACAGCCATGCTTGCCGCTGCATCACACCCACATGAAGTTGTACCTACGAAGAAACCGCCCTGATCCGGGTCTCCGGGGGCGGCTCCAGCTCTGCTGCTGAGGCTGTTAGCCGTCCATCATGGCGCTTTCCTGCTTGTAGTTGGACTCGTGCCCTGTCACGGTCGCCAGGAACCAGCACCGGAAGGTGGGCACAGTCGCAGTATCGCGCAACGGTCGTAGCGCGATACCAGTTGATTGGATCTTGATCACTGTGTCCTCCTTCCGATTCCGGGGCCGCAGGGCGGGCTCATCGTGTTGACCTTAGACCGTGGGCGTCAGGCTTGGCAACTGTCATTTGATTGTGGCTTGCGCTTGCCTGACTTCAGCAACCGTACCCCCACGTCCGGGTACTGTCAAGTCCCAATCACTTGATCTTGTGAGGGTCATCCACCAGGAGCCCGTCACGACGTAACCACTCCCTGGACTCATGCATTTCCGCATCGAAGATCACCGTCTGAAACCAGCGCTTGAACAGCTCAGGGTCTCGCTCTGTGACCACGAAGGGAGGGACCGCCTGAACAGAGATGATCTCTACTTCCCGCTCGGGGTTGTATGCGTCTGTGGTCCAGAACGTAATACGTACCTGCCACACGTTAGCCAGGGGGCCGAGGTAGGGATCTTCGCCACGGACGATCAGCCAGGACCAGCGGGGCCGGTAGCTGTACCTGTCGAGCTGGCCCTGTAACCACTCGTAGTCAGTTGCCATGGATGGTGTCGATGGCCGCGTCCTGCTCCCACTGCTCGGCCAGATCCCGGAAGATGTAGGCCATGGCGCCCCTGCTCAGTCCGTTGACCGAGGTGTTGACTTCGACACCGTTGGCGTTCTCTGGGGCCCTGTTCACGACCACGCAGGCCAGGGTCTCTTCGCCGTCGATGACGACCACGGCAACATCTGCATCCGGTTTTGTTGTCACTTGAGTTGTCCCTTTCAGACAAAGAACAGGCCCCAGCCGTCAGCAGGGATGACTGGGGCCTGTCTGTTTCCCCACCCGAGGGGAAATAAGGTACAGGTGGTACTTCATGGGCATAGATCACTCTTAGGGAAACGGGGGTTGCCTAAGGTTGAGAGGTTGCCGTCCTGGGATTTGCCCAGGCACCACACCCACCTGCACGTCCAATTTTCAGTTTAGACGGTGGGTGCGACGGCAACGTTCTTCCCCCTCGTCGCACCCACCGGGCTAACCACGGCCCCCCGCCAGTGGCTGGCCCCTCGAAGCTAGCACCCGTATGTACGGGCGTCAAGCGCTAGTTCAGACCGCTGGCCGGAACCGTGCGCAGGTATTCATCGTAGTTACCGGTCCACGTGATTCGCGAGTCCACGCAGGCATCGGTCTGACCCCAGTGTGGCGCGTTGTTATCACCAAGGCCCACATAGAGCAGCACGCCGGCCAGATTCCGGTACGGATAGAATCGGTTGTTCCGGACGACGAAATCACCTTGGGCCGGATCCTCTGGGCAGTAGAACGTGAACGCCCCACCACCGAAGATGTTGTTCTCCACTACCCAGTGACTGTTCAGCGTCGGGTTGGTGATGATCGCTGATGTCATCGGGTTGCCCTGCAGCATCGTGTTGTGGCGGATCACGATGTTGCTGCCGGACTGTGCCTGAATGCCGTCACCGTGTGGATCGGCCGGACCGTTCTCTGAGCCTCGCAGGAACGAGTCCACAACCTGCGAGTTGTTGCCCATCTCCAAGGCGTTCTCACAGTTGACTGACCAGATGCGGGTTGCCCGGAAATTGGGACCGGTGATGGCACCGACGCCATGAGCGTCTCCGGCGTTACACACAACATCCGTGTCCTGGATGATGGTCGGCCCACTGGCGGGAACGGCCTCAGTGTTGATGCCCCATGGCGCCGCACTGGTCAAGGTGATGAACGAGTTCTTGATCACCACGTTCGCCGCGTGGACGTAGATCGCACCCGTGTGCATCCGGTTGTCGATGACAGTCCCTGCGGTGAAGATGTGCAGATCTCCACTAGTGACGGACGCGAACCCGCCAGTCAGGCGTCGGCCGGTAGTGGCCCGGTCCGGGTAACCGCAGGCTGTGAGCTGGGCCCAGCAGTTGGTCTGCGACGGTGGCCCAGTTGTGGTTGGACTGGGTGTTGGCGTTGGGCTTGGTGCAGAGCTTGGGCTCGCAGATGGACTAGCAGAAGGAGTAACTGACGGGCTGGCCGAGGGGCTAGTTGAAGGGCTGGTCGTAGGCGTGGCCGTCAGCGCTGTGATTATTGCCGTCTGATCCTTGATGCAGTTGTTCGCCCGGTTGCGTTGTGCAGTACTGGTAGCGACGCGCAACAGGGTTTGGCAATTAGCGAGTTCAGTACGTGCGAGGTCCAGCTGCGATAGCCCGGTGTCCGCACCCGTTGCCGGAGCACTGCTGCCCAACATGAACCCGCCAAGAGCCAGGATCATGGCCATGACTGCGATGGTGCTGCGCTTGGTCCGGAGCTGAGCCCTGGACCAGGCGTTGTGCCATTTGGTCTTAGTCATGCCCCCATGGAAGCACACCGACTACCAAGATCACTTCAACCTTGTCTCCTTGTAAGCGGCCAGGCACAGGGCGCAACGACATCCCCAGTTCAAGTACGTGTGCGGATCACCATGTGGTACGGCCTTATCTCCAGCTGCGGTACGGACATAGCGACGCTTACGTGCCGCTAGGTTTGCCACCGTCCAGGCCGCTCGACACGGTGCACAGCGACAGCCCAGGTTCGAGTAGCCGTTGCTGGAGCCGTGGCGCTTGTCGCCGTCCCCTTCAGTGATCTTGGTTCGTAGGACCATACAGGTGATCCTACAGTGTCACTTGATCCGGACCCATCCCACGCGACCACTCACGAAGCTTCCCGATGATGGTGCAGGGCCACTTCTGGCCATCTTGCCTACAGCGGATCTCGGTGTCGTCTCCCACGGCAGAGCCGTTGTTGAGGATGATTCGATCTGGTTCTACAGGTCGGTGATTTGCCTCGATCATGTACCTGATTTCTTTGTCACTGAGGTCGTATTCCATACCGGCCACCCTACACCCCTACGTTGGGGTGCGTTATTGCACGCCAGTGGCTCCGTGCTTTATTCCCGGTCTTGATATTAGTATAAAGCCATGCTATGGGGCGCACTGGCACTTTTGACACTGGCGGTGGCCAGGGTAACCCGGCTCATTACCGCTGATCAGATCCTACTGCCCGTGCGACGCTGGGTTGTCAATAAGTATGGAGAAGACTCTTGGATCACCCTGCTGGTCCACTGCAGTTGGTGCGTAAGTGTTTGGGTCGCCTTTCCGGCGGCCCTTTTCTGGGCCGTTGCACTATTGCCCTGGCAACAGTGGTGGCTAGCTATTCCCGCGTGGCTGACAATGGCGTACGTAACCGGTCTGCTTTCCCAACTGGAGGGGCGATAGTCAATGGCCTTTGGTAGAGGTAAGGCGGTTGCCGTAAGCCCCGAGCCTCCGCACAGGAAATCATTGGTCGCGTCGGCCATTAGGACCACATTCAGTGACCTGTCCTATAGCGCCTGGAGATGGCGTGATGAGACGTGGCAGCGAGAGCTGTGGCGGCTGTATGACATTGTGCCGGAGTTTGGGTTTGCAGCTCGATGGGTTGGCCAGTGCTGTTCCAGGGTTCGCATTTACGTGGCCAAGGTCGATGAGCTGGGCCGGATTCAGGGCGAGACGAAGAACCGGAAGGTTAATGCACTCGCAGACTCGTTGTTAGGTGGCCCCGCCGCCAAGGCCGAGGCCCTGCGCTCCATGGGCATCAACCTCACGGTGGCCGGCGAATGTTATGTTGTCGGCCGGCCCGATGAGGATAGCGGCAGGGACGAGTGGTACATCCTGTCCTCCACGGAGATGCGACGGGTACAAGGCGCAAATGGCGAATGGCAATGGGCCTGGGGCCTACCCAACGGAGAACGGTTTCGATTAGACCTTGAACGCAATGTGATTACCCGTGTGTGGACTCCGCACCCAAACCGGGTCTGGTGCGCTGATTCTCCATCTAGGTCCTGCCAATCCGTACTTCGGGAACTGGAGCAATTAACCAAGTACATCTTCTCTCAAATTGACTCTCGCCTCATTGGCGCCGGCATCCTGATTATCCCGAACAACCTGGACCTCCCTCAAGAAGAAAACACCACCAACAATGCCGAGTCCCTGATGGTGCGCCTGGCTACCGCTGGTGCTGCCAGTCTCCGGGGCGAAGGATCCGCTCTAGGTGTCCTGCCGCACATCGTGGAATCCGACAACGCTGACGGTTGGAAACTGCTGAACTTCGAGTCTGAACTCAGCAAACAGGCCATGGATCTGCGCAAAGAGGCAGTGGAACGGCTTGGCGTTGGCATGGACATGCCGCCAGAGGTTTTATCAGGCTCAGGCGCCGAGAACCATTGGTGCTTGTCGATGGATACCCAGACGTTAACCAGGGACCATGGCTGGGTCACCTACGATCAATTGGCACCCGGTGATTGCATCTTGACCCTGAATCATGACACTGGCCAGTCCGAATGGCAGCCAGCCCAGGCCGTAAATGTATTCGACGTCGTTGACGAACCCATGCTGCAGATGAGGAGTCAGAACCATACGTCACTGTCGACGGCGAACCACCGCTGGGCACTAGAGCAAAAGGCGCATAAGAGACATCCGGAGAGTCGTGGCTGGACTACGAGTCAAGAAGGTTTCCGTGCCCACGACCGGATCCCAATCGTAGCTAGAAATGCCCAGATACCCACTACCGCTAAGTACGAAGACGACTTCGTTAAGTTGGTAGCGGCATACATCTCAGACGGCACTTTAATCAACCTGATACCCGGTAACGGCCGGCCCAAGGTCCATCTTACTAAGTTCAAAGCAGGTGAAATTCAAGAACTGCGCCGGATCCTGACCAATCTCTATGGACCCGTTGGTGTTGGATGGACCGAAACGGTAGAAAATACGGTCAGTGTTGGATCAGGGGTACGTTTCCATATCTCTGCTGCTCAGGCGCATTCGCTCATTGAGGTGGCACCCGGTCGAATCAAGGTAATTCGTGACAGTTTCATTGATGACTTGACCGAGTCTCAGCTGCTGCTCTTGCTTGAGGCAATGATCGAGATCGGGGACGGAAACCGGCGTCACAACGGATATTGGCTTCTTCAGGTAGAGCAGGACAGACTTCGTCCGCTTGAGCGGGCGGCCATTCTCCTGGGCCTGAGTGTGCAATGGGGCCTACGTCCACAGACCGATGCAGCCTACGGAACCCGGCCATTACACATCCTTACCATCAATCACCGCAAGGTCATTGACCCTAAGTACACAGAGCGTTCCTGGGTTAAATACACAGGCAAGGTCTGGTGTCCCACCACTGCCAATGGAACCTGGCTTGCCAAACGAGATGGAAGGATCTTCTACACCGGCAACAGCGGCTACCTTATTGAGGGCCAAGGGATAAAGGTCCACATTGAACCCCTCATGAATAGAATCTGTGACGCACTAACCAAGGCGTACCTGATTCCGGCGCTAAAGCTCATGGGCGAGGATCCCAGTCGCTACACCTATTCTTTTGACACCAGTCCACTACAGATTCGGCCGCAACGACTACAAGACGCTTTGAACTTGTATGAGAAAGGACTGCTCAGCGGAGACGCGGTACGGGATACCGGCTACTTCAAGGAAGCAGAAGCCCCTAGCTCAGACGAGAGCACCAAGCGCTTCATCCAGGAAATCCTGCTCCGTGATCCACAGCTGCTGCAGAACCAGGCCGTACGTGAGGCTGCCGGCATCACCGAGGAGCAGATCCCACAGTCAGCAATGATCGCCCCCACACCACAGAGCATTACTCCAGGTGGCGGGGGCAGCGGCCCACCTCCACCGCCGCCCCCGCCCACCGGAATCCAGTCCGAGTTGCCGCCTCCGATGCCTAACACCTTGGGCAATGTTGGTGCGCCCCCTCCACCACCCTCCCCAGGCACTGGCACTGGACCCCCTACCGGTATCCAGTCATCCGCCTTCACCACCCAGGAGATGGGCGTTGTCGTCCTTGCTGAGGCAACAGTTCGTCGGGGCTTGGAACTAGCCGGGAAACGGCTGCTGGATAACCACAACCGCAACCGTTGGCCGGACGTACCTCACTTCGAGCTGCACACCAGGATCAAGGTCCAGGACCAGGCCCATGCAAATCGACTGCTATCTGGAGCCTGGGATCAGTTGGCTGCCATGACCCAGTTCTTCGCAGATGACTTTGATACGGAACGGTTGCGCAGCTCCCTGGCCAAGTACTGCTCAATTTTGCTGGTACGCGGGATGGCCCATGAACCACCGAACCTGCTTTCAATGCTCCAGGCGGATGGAGTAGTTCGTGCCCCCCAGTAAGGGCTCTGAGGACTCTATCTACGCTGCTGCAAAATCGGGCCTGCAGCGGTGGCTCAAGCGTGCCCGAGAAGTGGTGATGGCGCCCTGGCGTCAGTTCAAGGCTCAGCCAAACGCAGAAGCAGTCAGAGCCACAGTGCCCTTGTGGCAGGAGCAGGTTGACCGGATTCTTGCTGCACTGACCCCGGCCTTGAAGGAGGGGTGGGCGGCTGCCAATTTACCTGGTGACTATGACCCACGAGACCCGTACATACAGGCGAACCTGGCGCTTACCTACAACTTGCTGGTCCGGATACCTGATGAAGTACATGCCAGAGTCGTAAAAGAGATTCTGGAAGGCACCAATGCAGGTGAAAGCCTGGAACAAATAGCAAATCGAGTGGACAATGTGCTCACGTATACCGGATCAGAGAACTGGGATGGCAGGGCCCGTCTGATTGCCCAGACGGAGCTGACGCGCCACTTCAACTCTTCCATGTTGGCGCACGGGCTCATTCGCGAGAAGCAAGGACAGCAGGGATTGGTCAAGGAATGGGATACCACGATGGATGGTAGAGAACGTACCGCACATCGGCTCACCAATGCCAAAACCCAGCCGCTAGGTCAACCATTCATCGTTGATGGCTTCCCCATGCTTTTCCCTGGTGACCCAGCAGCTCCACCGGACCTTGTTTGTGGCTGTCGATGCAACCTGATTATAAGGACCGGATCATGACAATCAAATGGCGCGGGATGATTGCTCCGACCGAGGTTCCCACCGGGGACGGCCGGATGTTCGCAGCCGGGAAGCTGACCAGCCGCCCTACGCCCTTACCCCTGCTGGTGCGTTTTGGGTCCGGGGGCCACGAGGGTGCCACCGTCGTGGGCAAGGTAAATAACATATTCCAGGGTCCCGGTGGCTATTGGGCTGACGGTGAGTTCCTTGATCCGGAGATGATTCCCGAGGTACCCAAGGCCATCTACATGCTCCAGAACAAGGTCATGGGACCCAGCGTCGACCTGGACCGGGACTTCACCGTGGAGGCCGTCAAGCACCCCACCCGCCCGGACAAGAAAGCTGGTCTGTTTAAGGAGTACAACGTCATTGGCGTGACCCTGGTCCCGATGCCCGCCTTCCACCAGGTGCACATGAGCGTGGACAGTCCCGAGGAGAAGGCTCTGTTGGCCTCCATTGGGGTGGACACCGAGGATTGGGGCCTCTTCGACGTGAATACAGACTCGTGGAAGTCCTGGCCACTGGCACCTCGGGACTACAAGTTTGACGCTGACGATGCAGTCAAGCGCATTGCCTACTGGGCTGGCATCGGCAGCAGAGAGCCGAGCCTGGACCGCTATGCATCCGTGTTCCTATGGCGCAACGGCAGCGAGGTCAACGACAACCTGAACCAGGATTCGTTCCGGCTGCCGCTGGCAGACATCATCAACGACCAGCCCCATCTGATCTATCACGCCGTGTATTCGGCAGCTGCACTTCTGTCTGGCGCCCACGGTGGCTTGCCGAATATCCCTGAGGAAGACAAACAGCGCATGATCCCGGTCATTGACGAGATGTACGGGGCCATGGCCGCTGCGTTCGGGGACGAGAACCTGGTTTCACCGTTCCAGGAGGGTGGGGGACGCTCCCCGAACCAGGACCCAGTGACGACCCTGGCAGTGGAAGAAGACTGCGGCTGTGAAGAAGGAATCACCATGACAGCTCCTACCGAGAACAACGTGTCACTGGAGTCCTGGAAGACGGCTCCTCTGTCTATTGCGACGAACACTGCGAACACAAGCTCATTCACTATCGGTGTCCCGGTGACAATTACCTTCGGCGCACCGTCGATGCCAAGTACATCCAAGTACATGGGTCTTGATGTTGACCCAGACATGAAGAACACCTACGGACCCAACGGTTGCCATTTTGACAATGGCTTCTGCATGAAGTGCGGCTACTAGAATGACGACACAAGAGTTGGAAGCAAGGTTTTGGTCCAAGGTGGACTTCGATCCACACGACATTCAACGTTGCTGGTTATGGAAAGACAGTACGCAGCGGGGCTACGGCAACTTCCATTTCTATAACACAACTGGTACCCGATGCATAGCACGGGCGCATCGTCAGGCATATATCTTTTACTGGGGCGAAATTGATCTGTACTTCAGCAGCCGGATTGAGATAGATCATCTGTGTCATGATCCATTGCGATGTCAGTCGGGAGATAATTGTCCGCATCGTCGATGCTGCAATCCACATCATATGCAACTTTCAACCACTAAGAATAACAGTTCTGCAGAACGAATGGTGTATTGGCAATATCGCAAAACCCATTGCCCGAGCGGCCACCCCTACGACCATGTAAACACCCAGTTCCGTACTAATGGTCATCGTGTCTGTGGAACATGTAATCGACTTCGGGCAGCCCGGAACAGGAGTGTGAAATGAGTGTTAACACAAAACGGCCATATGGCAATGTAAAGTACGCAGACGATGGATTCCAGTCAGATGGGGTTAAAAGGTACCCCCTCGATTCGGAAGAGCACTGCAGGGCCGCATGGGCATACATCAATATGCCGAAGAATGCCGCTAAGTACGATGCCGACGAACTGAAAATCGTCAAGGGCCGGATCAAGGAGGCACTCAAGAAATACGATGTCGAAATTTCTGAGGATGAGGATGACTCAGGGGAGATGTCAGTGGGCTTGGCGGATTCTGACCAAGGCGCCCTACTCGCGGGGGCGGCACCTTTGGCACCGCCGTCCGCGTGGTTCTCAGATCCTGGATTCCAGGCGCCCACCAAGCTGAGCATCTCTGAGGACGGCCACGTATCCGGACACCTGGCCCAGTGGAAGGTGTGCCACGTAGGCATTGGAAGATCCTGCGTAATGGCTCCCAAGAGCCGTACCAACTACAGCCTCTTCCGCCAGGGCGCTGTTATCTGTGAAGACGGTTCCCAGGCTCCCATCGGCAAGATCACGCTGGGCACCGGACACGCGAGCCCGCACTGGGGCATCGTCCCAAGCCGGGACCACTATGACAACACCGGCTGGGCGGCAGCCGTGGTCAATGTCGGTGAAGACCGGCATGGCATCTGGGTCAATGGGGCCCTGACCACCACCATGACTCCGGAGAAGATAGCTGAACTTCGAGCATCCGCACTATCAGGTGACTGGCGCGAGGTGAATGGCAACCTGGAGCTTATTGCCGCTCTGGCAGTAAACAACCCAGGATTCCCCATCTATCGCGAACAGAATGGCCACGCCTTCAGTCTCATGGCTGTTGGAGTTCTGGGCCAGGAAGATGACAACCTAGGAGAATTCAGCATGGATGAAGAAGCCGTTGAGACTCCCGAAGTTCCGTCGGATGATGTTACTGAGGATGCCGCAGAACTGGCAGCTCGCCTGGAGCGGTGGGAACAGATCGAGCAGGAACTCGAAGAGCACAACCAGGCGAGGCGCGCAGCGCAATTAGCCGCTATTGACGAGGAACGGTCCCTGCTAAGCTAACCGGAATCCAGCAGAAATGGGCTGCGACTATGACCCAGGCCGAGGAACGGGCCTTGACCCTCCGGATGGAGCGGTTGGCTCGTCTTGATGCATGGTCTGGGACCAATGGTCATGGCAATGGAAACGGCAATGGCAACGGGAATGGACACCACCATTCGACTGAATTCACCCTGGTCGAAGTAGAGGGTGATGATGACGCTGAGCCCGGCAGTGAAACTGGCGTTGTTATTACGCCCGAGGGCCGCATCTATGCTCAGTATGGAGTTCGCTTTGAAGCGTTAGAGGATAAGACTCCTCAAGAGCTGAAAGAAGAAGCTCAGGCAGAGGCAAATAACAAGCCGGTACGACCCACCGTCCCTGCCACGCCGGTTCCTCCTGCCGCCGCACCTGCTGCTGCCCCTGGCTCACTTACCGCTGCAGTCGATGTGGGGCATTGGAAAGCAGAGCTGCACCCACGTGACTCCAAGGGAAGATTCCGCGACAGCTTCAGGGTCAGTGACCGTGCTCGTGCGATCATCGACCGGATCCTGAAGGGATTCGATGCCTCGGAGTTCACATCTAACGAGAATGCTGCCAAGTGGCTTCGTACCCGCAGACCGAGGACGCGGAATAAGCGCCAGGACGAGACGATCAGCCACTTCTACACCAAGGAGGGCTATGACGAGATTCAGGGTGCGCTTTACCGGGGATTCGACCCCGCGACCGTAGTCGATGTAGAGGCCCAGCGCGAGGGCCCCCACCGTGAGATCCACGACCTAGATTCCATGATGGAGCCACTGCCCAGGGACATGCTTCTTACCTGGGTCGGTGGACCAGAAACCTTTGGTCTGCCGAAAGAGCGTATGCCTGAGGTCGAGGAATGGACCGGGCGGCTTGTCTCCAGCAAGGGCTATGTCCCAACGAACCTTACCGAGCCGGAATCGGTAGACGGTCCCCACATCGTTTGGTCATTGGTCACCCCCAAGGGAACTAAGGCCGTTGTCGTTGGTGATGGCCACCGGGACGTGATCCTGGACCGGGAACAGCCGATCCAGATCATGAAGGTCGAGGACAACGGCCGTGGCGGCATGTACGTGTACGCCACCGTCATGCCCAAGACCGGATCTGGCCCTCCCCGTAGCCTGGGCAAGGAGCTTCCTGCTCGCGAAGTTGCTGAATCCCGAGCTAAGGCTGTTGAAGCCACTCCTGAGGAACTGGCCCG
>Ga0075428_100002228_pt1 | contig 20994 bp, 18 predicted proteins | sample RhiMetdeltSRZDD2_FD_75291 | JGI IMG/M metagenome (GOLD analysis project Ga0075428, IMG submission 75291) | Populus rhizosphere microbial communities from Tennessee, USA - Rhizosphere MetaG P. deltoides SRZDD2 | ecosystem: Host-associated > Plants > Roots > Rhizosphere > Soil | place: USA... | reverse complement strand
TCGAGGCCGCCACCATGAGCGCCGCCACCGCCGCGCGGACGGCGAATCCGTAGGACAGGAGGGCCAAGGCCAGCGCGGCCAGGCCGCCCTTGCCCTCGCGGCGCAGGTTGAACGCGAAAACCGCACCGACCACCGGAGCCAGCCACGTCACGCCCACCGCCCAGCACAAGGCCGGCGGCGCTGCCACCTTTTCCAGCCAGAAGCGGGTGGCGGTCACGGCCAGGCTCAGCACGATGGCGGTCGCCAGCCACCGGTCCCGCAAGACGCGCACGACGTCCTCGCTCAATGCCAGGCCCGCGGTGCCCAGGAGCAGGCACAACGCGGTGGCCACGTAATAAGGCAGGCTGGCGGAGGCCGAGACGTGTTCGGTGACGTAGGGCCGCCCCACGAGGAAGACGGCCGTGCTCGCGGACTCGCGCAGGCCCTGCGTATTGAGGGCGAGGATGAGGAAGACGAGGCCCGCGGCGCTGGTGCAAAGGGCCAGCGTGCGGCGCCAGGGCCCGGACAGGCGCGGCCAGCAGAGAAGCACCGTCCCCGCGGTGCAAGTCGCCAGAGCCACGCCCGCGCGCCCCAGGAACGTTTCGGGCATTCGCGGAGTATACAACTCGCGCGATTTCCGTCGCCATTGACTCCGTGCCGCGGTCCGGTAGAGTCGAGACACCTTGGGCTCACCCGCTGACCGGTCCGTTCCCCGCTCCGCGGCCGACGACGCCAGCCGCGGCAGCGCGATCAAGCTGGGCGCCGAGCTCCTGGGCCGGCTGCTGGCCCTCGCCACCACGCTCCTCGTGGCGCGCGTGCTGGGCGTGGCCGATTTCGGGCTCTTCGCCGTCCTCTCGGGCATCGCCGTCCTGGTGGCCGAGCTGTCCGACCTGGGGCTCCAGGGCATCGCCGTCCAGTCGCTGGTTTCTGGGGCCCTGCCCCTGTCCGCGCTGGTTCGAGCCAAGGCCCGGCTGACCGCGGGCCTGCTCGCCATCGCCTCCGTGGTGGCCTTCCCCCAGGCCCTGTCCTGGTCGGCGGCCCTGGTTCCCGCGGCCTGGCGGCCGTCGTGGGAGGCCGCGCTCGGCCATGGACCGCTGCTCTTCCCGCTCGTCGTCTACTCCGCCACGTCGAACTGGACGGAGCTCCTGGGCATCGCGCTGCGCGTACGCGGGCGCCGCGGGCTCGAGGCGGCGATCATCGTCACCTTCAGGGCCGTGGGCCTCGTGCTCGTGGCCGCGGCCCTCTGGTCGGGGACCGGGCTTCGCGGCCTGGTCTGGGCCCTGGCCGTCTCGGCGCTGCCTCCGCTGGCCCTCGGCGTCGTCTTCCTCCGCGCCAACGCCACGAGCGAATCACGCCCCCCGCGGATGGAGATCGGCGTGGGACGGACCCTGAAGGCCTCCGCCCCCCTGGCCGTCAACGGCGTCCTCGCCATCCTCAGCCTCCGCATCGAGCTGCTGACGCTGGCGCTCTTCCGCGGATCGCTCGAGGCCGGCCTCTTCGCGGCGGCCCTCAAGGTGATCGAGCTCATGAACGTCCTCCCGGCCGCGATCGCGGCGGGAGCGATGCCGGCCCTGACGAGGGAGGCCGCGAGCGGGGCGGACCCCGTGCGCCGCCGGACCGCGGCCACGGTCGCCCTCCTGGCCGCGCCGGCCGCCGCCGGCCTCGTGCTGGTGGCGCCCGGCGTCGTGGCGCTGCTCGGGGAGGGATACGACGCGGCGGCCGTTCCGCTGCGCATCCTGGCCCCCGCGCTGCTGGCCCTCTTCATGAATACGGTCCTCCTCCATGCGCTCATCGCCGCCGGCCGCGCGCGGCGGGTCCCGGTCCTGACCGCGGCGCGGGTGGCGGCGGCCACGGCCCTGGCCCTCGTGCTCGTCCCGCGCTTCGGCGCGGCGGGGGCCGCGGCCGGCTTCCTGCTCGCGGAGCTCCTGCTGCTCGCGCTCTCGACGCGCGCTTGCGCAGGGGCGGGGTTCGAGGTGCCGGTGGCGCGCCCGCTCCTCGCGGCCCTGGGCGTGACGGTGCCGATGGCCGCGACGGTGGCCCTCGCGGGGGCCGGGACGATCGCGTCCGTCCTGGTGGGCGTCGTCACGTACGGGCTGACGCTGATGATCGCGCGGCGGCTGGCGCCGCGCCTCGTTCCCGGGATGACCTCGGAGGCGGCGCCGGGCCGCCCGTGACCGGAGACGCGCCGCCCGGGCCCAACGCCGTCGGGCTCCTGTATCGGCACGCGCTCGACGAGCGCGCGCGGAGGCTGTTCCCCGCGGGCGGCCGCGTGCTGGCGCTGCCGCAGGCGCCGGGCGAGGCCGGGCCCTTCGACGCCGCCTATGGACGCCCGGGCGCCCTGGACGGCGCGGACCTCGAGGCCGTGGGCCGGGCGCTGGCGGCCGTGCTGCGTCCCGGCGCGCCCGTCCTCATCTGCATCGGCGCGCGACGGCCAGGGCTGCGCGAGGCGCGGGCGCGCCTGGGGCCGGGCTTCTCGTGGAGCGCCAGCTTCGGCCTGGGCCTCCTCCTTCCCGGAGAGGCGCGAGAGGAGTGGACGCGCCGCCACCCGCAGGCCTTCGGGATCCTGGCCGCCGCGGAGAGCGTCGTGCGCCGCTGGCCGGTCCTCCGCGCGCTCGGGGAATACGTGGCGATGGAGGGATCGCGGCGCTCCGATCGGGCGCCGGACACGCTATGATCCCGGGGCGGCCACCACCCCGGGACCCCACTGGAGGTACGGATGAGAAGGTGCGTGGCCGTCCTCTCCCTGGCGGTGGCGGCCTGTGCGGTCGCCGAGCCGGCCCTGGCCATCCCCGCGTTCGCCCGCCGGTACCAGATCGGCTGCTTCCACTGCCACGACGGCTACCCCAAGCTCAGCACGTTCGGCCAGAGGTTCAAGGAGCGCGGCTTCCGGATGCAGGAGGAGGACGCCTTCGACGTGTGGAAGTGGGTCCGCACGATCCCCGCGGTGGTGCGCGCGGAGGCGCGGCGCGATTTCGTGGAGGACGCCGAAGGCGTCAACTCGGGCTTGGTGAAGGGCATCTCGGCGGGAAACCTCGGCCGGCGGTTCTCCTACTGGGTGGACGACGCGCTGGCCATCACTGAGGGCGAGGACAACTTCAGCCACCTCGAGCCGAACAACGCATGGGTGCGCTACGAGGTGCTGAAGGACGAGAGGCTCTACGCCAAGGCCGGCCGCATGGAGCTCGACATCCCGTTCACGCAGGTGCGCACGCCGCACCTCTTCCCTTACCCGATCTACGCGGCGGGTTCCCTGTCCGCGTCGGAGAACCTGGGCGACTATCAGGAGGGCCTGGAGCTCGGCGGCAAGCTGCGCGGCGACCTCCGCTGGTCCGTGGCCGCGGTCCGGGTGCGGGCCGCGGGGGCGGACGATGCCAGCGGCGGGCACGTGCTCCTGCGGGCCCGCAAGCGGATCGAGGACAACCGGTTCGGCGTCTTCACGTACGTCGGGCGCGGCTCGCGGACGTTCGGCACCGACGAGCAGCGCCGGGACATCCTGCGTTTGGGCGGCGACGCCAGCGTCTGGTGGAGGCGCCTGAACCTCTACGGCGTGTACCTGTTCGGCAGGAACGACACCTACGCAAAGGACCCCCGGATCGACCCCGGCCTGGTGGAGACCTTCAACGGCGGCTTCCTTCAGGCGGACTACCACTTCTCCGATTGGCTGGCGGTGACCCTGCGCGGGAACCTGTTGAATCCGCCGCACCCCGGCGGCGCGGACGTGGACACCGACACCAGCGTGTATCCCGGGGCGCAGGTCTGGATCCTCCGCCGACTGAAGCTGTCGGCGCAGTACGGCTTCCAGAGCGGAGACTCCCCGGACAGCGGGGCGGTGCAGCTGGACGTCGCGTTCTGAGGGGCTAGCGGGTCTCGATCCCGGCCGCGGTCTCCACGCGGAGCTTCTGCTCGTGCTTCGCCTTCCCGTAGGTGAGGGTCACCGTGTACTCGCCCGACCGCACCGGCTTCTGGCCCTCGCCGCCGTACTCCGTGAGGAGGTCCTTCGAGGGCTTCAGGTCCCAGGTGACGCGGCTCAGGCCCGGGGTACCGGGGCCGGTCAGGTTGGCCACGGGCGGGCCGCCGCCCGCCGCGGAGATCGCGATCCTCACGGGCTCCCCCGTGTACGACTTCACGAAGTACGTGAGCTGGGCCCCCTCGGGCGGGTTCTCGCCCCTGAAGACGGCCTTGCCCGCCCAGTCGGCCGACCCCGGCAGCATGAAGAAGGCGGTGGCGGGCGCGGGTGGGAACAGGTGCGCCTCCTTGGCCAGGACGTCCGAGGTGAGCTCCTGCAGCGGCCGGATGTCGTCGAGGATGTACAGGCTGCGTCCATGGGTGGCGATCACGAGGTCGCGGTCGCGCGGGTGGACGAGGATGTCGTCCACGGCGACGGTGGGCAGATCGCCGAGCTTCGTCCAATGGCCGCCGCGGTCCAGGCTGGCGAAGAGGCCGAACTCCGTCCCGGCGAACAGGAGCGACGCGTTCACGGGGTCCTCGCGCACCACCTTCACGGGCCCGTCGGGAGGCAGGTCCGACGCGATGTCCTGCCACGTCCGGCCGCCGTCGGCGGTGCGATAGGCCATCGGCTTGTATCCCGCGCCGCGATGCGCGTCCACGGCCAGGTACGCGACCTTCGGGTCGTGGGAGCCGGCCTCGACGCGGCTGATCCACTCTCCCTTGACCGCGGCGGGCAGCGTGGCGGTGAGGTCCGTCCAGTGCCCGCCGTCGTCCTCGGTGATCCACAGCTTCCCGTCGTCGGTCCCCGCCCACAGCAGCCCCGCGCGCACCGGGGACTCCGCGAGGCTGTAGACGACGCCATAGTTCTCCGCCCCGCTGCCCACGGCCGCGATCTTGTCGGGGTCGCGCGACGTCAGGTCGGGGCTGATGAGGGCCCACTCCTCGCCCTTGCCCGTCAGCTTGAACACGCGGTTCCCCGCCAGGTACAGCACTCCCTTGGCGTGGCGGCTGGCGATGAGGGGCGAGTTCCAGTGGAAGCGGAAGCCGGCCTGGCCCTCCTCTGGCTGGGGGCGCAGGCTCTTGATCTCGCCGCTCTTCAAGTCGGTGCGCTGGAGGAAACCCTCCTGGGACTCGGCGTAGATGACGTCCGGCTCCTCCGCGTCGAAGGCGCAGTAGAAGCCGTCCCCGCCGCCGAGGTCGATCCAGTCGGTGTTGACGATCCCATCCTTGGTGCGCGTGCGGCTGGGCCCGACCCATGTCTGGTTGTCCTGCAGGCCGCCGCAGACGCGGTACGGCGTGGCGTCGTCCGCCGCGATCCGGTAGTACTCGCCCGCCGCCATCCGGCTCAGGTGGTCCCAGCTCTCCCCGCCGTTGAAGCTCTGGTAGACGCCGCCGTCGGTGCCCAGGACGAGACGGCGGGGGCCGCGCGGGTCCACGGCCAGCGCGTGCAGGTCGGGGTGGACCTTCTCGAACCGGTCCTCGCGGAAGGACCGGCCGCCGTCCTCCGAGACGTGCAGCGCGAAGCCGAGGACGTAGACCCGCTGCTCGTTCTCCGGGTCCACGCGGATCTGGCTGAAGTAGAACGGCCGCGGGTTCAGCGGGCTCGTCCGCGTCCAGCTCAGGCCTCCGTCGTCCGAGCGGAACACGCCACCCTTGCGGCTGCGCACGCCGGCGCTGTCGTTGGTGCCGCCTTCCAGGCTCTGCACCACGGCGTACACGATGCGGGGGTTCTTGCGGGACACGTCGATGCCGATCCGTCCCGTGGACGGCGGCAGCCCGTTGCCCAGCTTCCGCCAGGTCGCGCCGCCGTCGCTGCTCTTGAAGATCCCTCCCAGGTCCTTGCCCTCGGTGGCCGCGGGTCCCGACGTGAACGACCAGGGCGTGCGCCGGCGCGCGTAGAGAGCGGCGTACACCGTATCCGGATCGGCCGGGTCGAGGGCCACCTCGCACGCGCCCACCCGGTCCCCGTAGGGCGCCGGCGCGGTGAGGACGGCCTTCCAGGTCGCGCCGCCGTCGGCCGTCTTGTAGAGACCGCGCTCGCCGCCCGGCCGCCACAGGTCTCCGGCCGCCGCCACGTACGCCGTCCGCGCGTCGCGGGGATGGACCGCGATGCGCGCGATCGTCTTGCTGTCCTTCAATCCGACGTTGGTCCATGTGCCGCCGGAGTCCGTGGACAGATAGACGCCGTTGCCCCAGCTGGAACTGTTGCGGTCGTTGGCCTCGCCGCTGCCCACCCACACCACCTTGGGATCGGACGGCGCCACGGCCACCGCGCCCACGGCCGCCACCGCCTCCTTCTCGAAGACGCCCTGGAAGGTGGCGCCGTTGTCGCCGGTCTTCATGACGCCGCCCGTGCCCAGGGCCACGTAGAAGGTGTAGGGGTCCTTCGGATCGAGGGCCACGTCGGCCACACGGCCGCCCATGACCGCGGGCCCGATGCTGCGGGCCTTGAGGGCCTTGAGCGCGAGGGATTCCACCCTGGCAGCGGCCGAAGCCACCGGCGCGGGCGAGGCCTTGGGCGCGGGCTTGCCCTGTGGGAGCGCGAACGAGGGGACGATCGAGCCGGCGACGAGCGCCGCGAGGAAGGGGCCATTCTTCATGCCGGGAGGCTACGTTCTGGCCGCTGCAGTTGTCAACGAACCGCCGCGCCGGAAACGGCCGCCGCGATTCATCGCTTCACAACTGATCTACTGTTACCGACGACGAGGACCGCTAGCCGAGGGCCGCGAAGGCCTCCTTCAGCTCGTGTGCACTGGGCCGCGCCAGCTGGCGGAGGACGACGCCGTCCTTCAAGAGCACGAAGTTCGGCCAGAGGCGGACGCGGAACGACCGGCCGAGGGGACGCCCGGGCCCATCCTCGACCTTGAGGTGCCGGACGCCAGGCTTCTGGCCGAGCAGCGTCTCCACCTGGGGCTGTACCGCGCGGCAGAACCCGCACCAGTCGGTCCCGAACTCGAGGAGGACGAGGCCCGGCATGCGGTCCACCTCCTCTCGGGTGGGCGCTGCGTCGGGTTCCAGGTAGTCGCCCTTCATAACCGCTGCGGCTGCAAGTTCCTCGCCAACCGCGGCTCAGCGGGAGAGGAGCTGTCCCAGCCGGGCCATGATCATCGCGTAGATCCCGATGCCGTCCCACAGGTTCTGCAACCGCAGGTTCTCGTTCGCGGCGTGCTGGTTGTTGTCGTGGTTGACGATGGGCAGCCCGACGATCGGGCTGCCCGTCGCGTCCTGGAAGAGCCGCATGGGGACGCTGCCTCCGAGCGTCGGCAGACGGATCACGGTTCCGCCCACGGCCTCCTCCACCGCCCGCGCCACCGCCCGCGAGACCGGCAGGTCCATCGCTGTACGCGCGCCCGGGTAGCCCGGTCCCCATGCCAGCTTGACGATCCGTGGATGCGCGCGGCGGGTGGCCGCGTCCGGGGTCTCGTGGACCACGAAGAAGCCCTGGGCCGTGAGGTGGGACTCCACGCGCTCGCGGACCTTTTCCGGCGTCTGATCGGGGACCAGGCGGAAGTCGAGGGAGGCGGTGGCGTCCGATGGGATGGCGTTGGACGCGGAGGGCCCGACCGCCCCCGACGCCAGCCCGCGCACGTTGAGCGCCGGCAGCAGGATCCGATCGGCCAGCGGCCCGCCTTCGGTCGCGCCCAGCCCCAACGCCTGCATCAGCTCCCGGTCCACGTCGGGGGTTTCCGCGAGGGCCTGCCGCTCGGCGGGCGTCGCTTCGCGCACGTCGTCGTAGAAGCCGGGCACGAGGATGCGTCCGTCCCGATCACGCAGGCCCGCGATGAGGTGGGCCAGGACCACCGCGGGGTTGGGCGCCCAGTTCCCGTAATGTCCGCTGTGCAGCGGCCGGACCGGGCCGTAGACGGTGATCTCCACGTCCGTGATGCCGCGGGCCCCGAAGTAGAGCTGCATGCGCCGCGTCTGGTGGACCGGCCCGTCGCACAGCAGCCAGGCGTCGGCCTTCAGGAGCGCGCCGTGAGCCGCGAGCAAGGCCTGCATGTGCGGCGAGCCGGCCTCCTCCTCTCCCTCGAACAGGAACTTGAGGTTGACGGAAGGCGCCGCGCCCGCTGCGCGGAGCGCGTCGAGGGCGGCCATGAGCCCGACGATCGGGGCCTTGTCGTCGCTGGCGGAGCGGCCGTAGAGCCTCCACTCCGGGCCCAGCGCGGATTTCCAGGCCCCGAGCGGGATCTCGCGGGCGCCGTCCTCGAGCCGTCCGTCGCGCAGGACCGGCGTCCACGGATTGCCCGTCCACTGCGTGGGGTCCACCGGCTGGCCGTCGTAATGCGCATAGAAGACAACGGTCCGCGAGGCGCCCGCGACGTTCAGCTCGCCGTAGACCGCGGGCGGCGCGCTTTCCACCTCCAGCAGCCTCGTCGCCACGCCTCTGCGCTCGAGCATGGCGGCGATGGCGGCCGCGTTCTCGCGGATGCGGGACGCATCGCTGGCCAGGTTCGGTATCGCCACCAGCGCCGCAAGCTCCCTGAGGATCTCGACCTGGCGGCTCTCGGTGTGGGCACGGACACGGTCCCCGAGCGTAGCCGCGTCGCTCGCGACGACAGCGGCCGCCGCCATCTGGGTTGTCGCCGCGAACGCGGCCGACACGATGGAAGCCCGTATCATCGAAGCCCCTCCGTAACGGTACGCCACTCTAGCGCAATCCGGCCGCGCGTCGGGTCTCCGTGATCCCCTTACGTCCCGCGGCGGACTAGCGACCCGTGGCGCAGGCCTCCAGGGCCAGGCGCATCCCTTCCGCCTTGTGCAAGGTCTCCTCGTATTCCGCGTCGGGATCGGAGTCCGCCACGATCCCGCCGCCCGTGTGGAAGACGGCGCGGCCACCGGTCACCACCGCGGAGCGGATGAGGATGTTCGCGTCGAGCCGGCCGGAGGGCGTGGCGTAGAAGAGGGCGCCGGTGTAGAAGCCGCGCGGCGCCGGCTCCACCTGGTCCAGGATCTCCATGCAGCGGATCTTGGGCACGCCGGTGATGGTCCCGCCGGGGAAGAGCGCGAGCAGGGCGTCGAAGGCGTCCTTGCCGGGGAGGAGCCGCGCGGTCACGTTGGAGACGATGTGGCGTACGTGCGAGTAGTCCTCGACGGCCATCAGCTCGTCCACGGCCACGGTCCCGATGGCCGCGACCTTGCCCAGGTCGTTGCGGGCCAGGTCCACGAGCATGATGTGCTCCGCCCTCTCCTTCGGGCTCAGGAGGAGCTCCGTGGCCAGCGCCCGGTCGGAGCCGGGATCGGACGCGCGCGGGCGCGTGCCGGCGATGGGCCGCGTCCACGCGCGCTCGCCGTCCACCCCGAGGAGCCGCTCCGGGGAGGAGGAGACGATCTCCAGCCCGTCCGCGCGCAGGTAGCCGGAGAAGGGCGCGGGGCTGAGGCGGCGCAGCCGGTCGTAGAGGCGGAGGCCGCCGCCCCCGAAGGGGACGTCGAAGCGCTGTGAGAGGTTGGCCTGGTAGATGTCGCCCGCCGCGATGTGCTCCTTGATGCGCAGCACGCGGCGGCGATGGTCCTCGCGGGACATGTTGGAGAAGGCGGGGAGGTCCATTCCGCCGGCGGTCACCGTCGGCAGCCCGGACGGCTCGCCTCCCGCGGCCTCCTCGACGAGGAAACGCTCCACGGCCAGGGCCACGAGGAAGGGGGTCGGCGCCGGCGGCCGCCCGGGCCGCGCGAAGTCGTAGGCCAGGGCGCCGGCCACGCCGCCCTCGTCCGGCCAGCGCCCCGGCCGGACCTCGTGGAGCAGCGCGCGCAACGCGGCGATGGGATCGCCGTCGAGACGCCGGGTGCCCTCGGCCGAGGAGAGCGTCGTCCCCGACCGGTCCGCGACGAGGACCGCGCGCGGCTGGCGCGCCAGGATGGAGAGGCGGGCCAGCGGGCCGGAGGGCCCGGTGCTCTCCAGCAGGACGCAGGGACCCTGTTCCTCGCGCAGCTCGTCCCAGGCGCTCACGCGGCCGGCTCGACAGTCGCGATGTTATAATTCGCGACCGGTCCGCGTAAGGCCGATCGCATGAAAGAGCTACTCGAGATCGTGCGCGCCATGGCCTCCAAGAAGGACGAGGTGGAGAGCCGGCGCGAGCTCTTCCACGAGATCGCCGAGCGGGTCGTCAAGCACGCGTGCGGCGCCTTCGGCGCCAAGGCGGACGAGGTGGCCATCCTCATGACGACCTCGGACGGCAAGCACCTGCGCTTCGTGGCCCCCCGCAAGTTCGCCGACCTCGGCACCATCCCCATCACCAAGCGGGACTCCATCGCCGTGAACGTCTTCGCCAAGAAGTCCGGCGAGGCCATGAACAACGTGCCCATGGTGAAGCACGTGGCCTTCTTCGAGAGCGTGAAGATCCGCGACCGCGTGGCCCCCATCCAGAAGATGATCACCGTCCCCATCATCCACGACGGCGAGGCCGTGGGCGTGGCGCAGATCAGCCGCAAGGGCGAGAGCCCGGCGGAGGCCGGACCGGACTTCACCGCGGGCGACTTGAAGAAGGCGCAGGAGCTGTTCGAGGAGGTCGGCCCGTACCTGGCGGCCACGCGCCCCGACAGGTTCTGAGCGGCCGCGCCAAGCGGCCCTAGTCCACGCCGGCCCGGATGTAACCGGAGTCGTCCCCCACGAAGGACCGCGGCCCGGGGGCCGTCGGCTCGGCCACGATGCTGAACCCGTCGCGCTCCATGCTCAGCACGAACCGGTAGCCGCGGCGCTGGAAGGTGCTCGACTGGGTGGGGACGTCGAGGAACGGGCCGGACCGGCCGAGGTCGTCGAAGGTGCCGTAGCGGCCCTCGCGGCGGTGGAAGGCCTCCTGCCTGTCGATGAGGTGGCGGATCGTCGCCACCGCCGGCCGCTCGAATGGCGTGAGGTCGCGGGGGCTGCGCTCCCGCGCCTTATAGCGGCCGCTGGCCCCGAAGCCGCCGGTCCCGCTGCTGCCCTGGGCGCGGAACTTGTCCGCCAGGGCCTCGCCCGCCTCGCGTCCGTCGGCCTCGGCCGCGGGCTCCTCGTCCAGCACCGAGTAGGACGAGTGCGCGCCTGCATCCGCCGTTTGGGGAGGCGCGGCCTCGCGAGCCGGCGGGCGGGCGCCTGCATCCGGCCCGGTCCGCGCCGCCGGTGCGGGCCCGGTCGCCGCGGGAGGACGCACGGCCGGACCGGGTCCGGTGGCGGCCGCCGGGGGCGGTGTGGCCGGCGCGCTCGTCGCCGAAGCCGCAGGCGCCGCCTCGGGAACCACGGCCGGGGGGGCCGGCGCGAGCGTCGCGGGCGCCATCGTCGCCGGCGCCGCGGTAGGGACGGCCGTGGTGGCGCGGCCGGCGTCTGCCGCCGTGGCGGGCTTGCGCACGAAGAAGTACCAGCCGCCGACGCCCGCGAGGCCGACCACAAGGAGAAGGCCCGCCGCCAGCGCGCCGAGGATCACGCCCGTCCTCGACTTTGCGGGCGCCGGGGCCGGCGGCGCGACAGGCGTGGCAGCGGCCGCGCGCGGGCTCGGGCGCGGGGCAGCGGGCAGGGGCGCGGGCGGGACCACCTTTCCCGCGGCGGGCGCCGGTGTGATCTGCCGCGTGGGCGCGGCACCCGCCACCGTGGGCGCCGTCGATATCGTCGGGGCCGACGCCGCGCGGAACCCGGGCGCGGTCGCCACGTCCGTCTGGCGCAGCGTGGGCGAGGACCCGGGACGGCTCAGGGCCAGGAGGTCGTCGGCCAGCTCCCGCCCGGTCTGGTAGCGCTGGTCCGCCTGCTTGGCCAGGCACTTGGAGATGATGCGCACCATCTCCTCGGGGATGTCCGGGTCCTCGGCCCGCAGCGGCGGCGGGTCCTCGGTGATGATCTTGAAGATGAGCCCGGTGATGGAGTCGCCGCGGAAGGCCTTCTTGCCGGTCAGCATCTCGTAGAGGATGCAGCCCACGGCGAACAGGTCACTGCGCCCGTCCAGCTCGCCGCCGCGCGCCTGCTCGGGGCTCATGTAGGAGGGCGTGCCCAGCAGGCTGCCCGTCTGCGTCAGGTGGTCGGCCGAGTCCGTCACCTTGGCGATGCCGAAGTCGGTGACCTTCACGCGGTCGCCGCCCTCGATCATGATGTTGGCGGGCTTGATGTCGCGGTGGACGACGTTGTTGCGATGGGCGAAGTCCAGGGCGTCGGCCACCTGGGCGCCGAGGCTGGCCGCGCGCTCCGTGCCGAGCCGGCCGGCGCCCGCGATGGCGCGGTCCAGGCCGATGCCGTCGATGAACTCCATGGCCAGGTAGCTCGTGCCCTCCACCTCGCCGACGTCGTAGATCGTGACGATGTTCGGGTGCTTGAGCTGGGCCGAGACCTGCGCCTCGCGCTTGAACCGGTCCATGAGCTGCTCGAGGCTGGTCCCGGCGGCGGCCAGGCCCTCGAGGCGGATGGTCTTGATGGCCACCATGCGGCCGAGGATCTTGTCCTTGGCCTTGTAGACGGTGCCGAAGGCGCCCGCGCCCAGCTTCTGGACGACCTGGTAGCGGCCGGCGATCTCCGAGGGCTCGGCCCGTCCCGCCTGTGGCTGGCTCACGCCGCGCTCAACCGGGTGGCCAGCCCATCTTCCGCCCGCCGACCAGGTGGAGATGGATGTGGTAGACGCTGTAGCCGGCGTCCTCGCCGCAGTTGAAGACCAGGCGGAAGCCCCCCTCGTCCAGGCCCTTCTGCACCGCTAGGTCGCGGGCCCGCCGCACCAGGCTGCCCACGAGCGCGTCGTCTTCCGGGCTCAAGTCGATGAGGCTCGTGATGTGGCGGCGGGGGACCACGAGCACGTGGGTGGGGCCCTGCGGGTTGATGTCGTGGAAGGCGAGGACGGCGTCATCCTGGTAGGCGATCTTGGCGGGGACCCGGCCGGCCACGATCTCGCAGAATAGACAGGACACGGCCACCGAGTTTACAGGCCGCCCATCTCCCGGTCCAGCGCCGCCAGCAGCTCGCGGACGTTGCGCGCGTTCTGGCCGAAGTCCATCGTGCCCATCCGCGACTTCGAGCGCACGGTCACCTTCGTCTTCCCGCCCTCGCGCCGGATGCGCACGTTGACGTCGTCCTTGAAGCGAAGGACGGGCGTCGAGGCCACGTAGTGGACCTCGCTGCCGCCCGGCCCGCGTCCGGCGCCGACGAACGTGAAGCGGGAGATCCGGCCCACGGCGGCCTTCAGGGCGTCCGTCACGCGCTGCTCGCTGGCCGCGTATTCGCGGGGCTGGAGGTCCGGGTACTCGGGCGTGCGCCCCGTCTCCACCAGGTTGAGCCGCGGCCAGGCCAGGAAAGCGGCCGCCGCGCCCGCCACGACCAGGAGGAGCAGGAAGCGCTTCAACAGGGCGGCCTCGCCTCGAGCTCCAGGGGGATCTGGGGCGACGAGAAGCCGCGCAGGATCTTCCGCGTCATCGAGGAAACGGGCAGAGAGGCCACCTCCGCGACCGTGACCCAGCGGTATCGCTCGGGATCGGGCCGAGGCTGGCGCCGGAGCCGCGCGCGATAGGCCTCCACGCGGATCCGGCGAAACGTGATGGTGTGGCGGGCCAGCGCGACGAGCGCCCCGGGGACGACCGCCAGGTCGTGCCGGACCGACAGCTCGCGCGCGAGGTCCGACAAGCCGCGCGCTTCCAGCGATGTCTGGGGCACCTCCCACATCCGGCCCATCAGGCGGCCCTCGGCGCGGCGGACGAGCAGCACGCGGCCGTCCCTCTCCACCAGGGCCGCGGCCACCGTGACGTCCACGGGCGCGCGCCTTTGCCGCGGCTCCGGGATGCGCTCTTCGAGACCGAGGGCATGAGCCCGGCAGGCCGAGCGCACCGGACAAGCGGGACACGCTGGACGGCGGGGAGTGCAGAGAACGGCACCGAGCTCCATCAGCGCCTGGTTCCAGTCGCCCGGGCTGTCCGGGTCGAGGACCTCTTCCGCCAGGTTGTAGTACGGACCGTCGCGGCGCCACCGCGGCCCGCGCAGCGCGCGCAGGCGGGCCAGGACCCGGCGCACGTTGCCGTCCACCACGGGCAGCGGGACGCCGAAGGCGATGGACAAGATCGCGCTCGCCGTGTAGAGGCCGACGCCGGGCACGGCCAGGGCCGCCTCCAACGTCTTCGGGAAGCGGCCGGCGTGATGCTCGACGACGTGCCGCGCGCCACGGCGCAGGTTGCGGGCCCGATGGTAGTAGCCGAGCCCCGACCACGCGGCGACGACCTCCTCCTCGGAGGCCGCGGCCAGGGCCGCGACATCCGGGAACCGCCGGAGGAAGGCCTCGTAGTAGGGGAGGACGGTCTTGACCGTGGTCTGCTGCAGCATGACCTCGGAGACCCAGACGCGGTAGGCGTCGCGGTCGCGCCGCCAGGGGAGGTCGCGGCTGTTCCGGCGGTACCAGCCCAGGAGCGTCTTTCCCCAGGCCGGGGACGCCGTCATTCCGGCTCGGCGGCCGGCGCGGCCTCGGACACCCGCACCTTCGAGCGCCGGTCGGCCAGCCCCTTCTCGGTGATCCTCTCGATGTCGGCGCCCAGGCCCCGCAGCTTCTCGTCGATGCGGTAGTAGCCGCGGTCCAGGTGGTAGACGCGGTCCACGATCGTCTCGCCCTTGGCGGCCAGGCCCGCGATGACCAGGCTGGCCGAGGCGCGCAGGTCGGTGGCCATCACCTGCGCGCCCCACAGCGGCGTGTGGCCGACGACGATCGCCACGCGGCCGTCGATGCGGATGTTGGCGCCCATGCGCTGCAGCTCCGCCACGTGCATGTACCGGTTCTCGAAGATGGACTCGGTGATGGCGCAGGTACCGGCGGCCTGGGTCATGACCGTCATGTACTGGGCTTGCATGTCGGTGGGGAAGCCGGGGTAGGGGATGGTGGTGACGTCGGAGGCCTTGAGCGTGCGCGGCGCGCGCACCCGCAGGTTGTTGGGGCCCTCCTCGATGCGTATCCCGGTCTCGCGCAGCTTGTCGATCACGGCCTTGAGGTGGCCGGGCTGGCAGTTCCGGATCTCGATGTCCCCGCCGGCGATGGCGCAGGCCGCGATGTAGGTCCCTGTCTCGATGCGGTCGGGGATGACGGAATGCTCGGCGCCCTGGAGCGCGTCCACGCCCTCCACGCGGATGGTCGGGCCGCCCGCCCCCTGGATGCGGGCCCCCATCTTGACCAGCAGGTCCGCCAGGTCGATGATCTCCGGCTCCTGGGCCGCGTTGCGGATCACGGTCTCGCCGTCGGCCAGGGTGGCCGCCATCATCACGTTCTCGGTGCCGGTCACGGTGACGGTGTCGAAGTAGATCTCGGTGCCGCGCAGCCGCTCCGTGGCGGCCTCGACGTACCCGGCCTCCACGCGGATCTTCGCCCCCATCTTCTCCAGGGCCTGGAGGTGCAGGTTGATGGGCCGGTCGCCGATGGCGCAGCCGCCGGGCAGGGAGACGCGCGCTTTGCCCGCCCTTGCCACGAGTGGTCCCAGCACCAGCACGGACGCGCGCATGGTCTTGACCAGGTCGTAGGGCGCCTCCACCGAGGTCAGGCTCGCGGCCTTGATCTCCACCACCCCGCCCACCCGGAACTCCACCTGGGCGCCCATGTCGGCGAGGAGCCGCCCCATGGTGCGGATGTCCCGTACCTCGGGGACGTTGCTGAGGACGACGAGCTTGTCCGTGAGCAGGGCGGCGCAGACGTCGGGCAGGGAAGCGTTCTTCGCCCCCGAGATGCGCACCGTGCCCTCCAGGGGCTTGCCCCCCACGACCCGGATCCTCTCCACGGGATCAGTCTATCTCACGGCCACGACGACCCGAGGGATTCCCGCAAGGTCGGGCACGACCCGCTCGACGTGGAAGCCTTCGCGGACGCAGATGGACGAGACCTCCTCGGCCTGCCCCTGGCCCACCTCCAGCATCAGCGTCCCGCCGGGCCGCAGGAGGCGGCGGGCCCCCCCGACCAGCCGGCGGCACATGCGAGGGAGGTCGGGGACCGGGACGAGCGCCACCCGGGGCTCGTGGTCTCGCACCTCCGGCATGAGATCGGCGAAGTCGGCTGCGTCGACGTATGGAGGGTTGGAGGCCACGAGGTCCACCCGGCGGACCATGTCCCGAAGGGGCAGGGCGAGGTCGCCCTGGTAGAAGCGCACGCGGCTCTCGAGGCCAAGACGACGCGCATTCTCACGGGCGACTTCGAGAGCCGCGTGTGAGATGTCCAGGGCGTGGACCTCGGCGGCCGGTCGCTCGACGGCGAGCGTCAGCGCGATGCAGCCCGTGCCCGTGCCGATGTCCACGACCACGGTAGGCCCGGTGTCCGGCAGGCGCTCCAGGGCGGCCTCCACGAGCACCTCGGTCTCCGGCCGGGGGATGAGGACGTCGGACGTGACCATGAAGTCGCGGCCGTAGAAGGACTGGACTCCGGTGAGGTGCTGGAGCGGACGACGCGACGCGCGCTCCGCGGCCAGCGAGAGGAAACGCGCCTCTTGATCGGCGGTCAGGACGTCGGCTTCGCGGGTCAGCAGCGCCCCGCGGTCCCAGGCCAGGACGTGCCGCAGCAGCAGCTCCGCGTTCCAGGCGGGATCGGCGACGCCCGCTTCGACGAGACGCCGGGCGGCGAGGCGCAGCGCCTCGGAGACGGTCATCGGCTTCCGGCCCGGTGCCGGCTTCCTCTAGCTGGCGGCGGCAGCGGGTGACGGCCTGGCCTTGACCGCCGCTCCCTGCTTGAGCTTCTCCGCCTGGTTGTGGGCGATGAGCGCGCCCGTGATCTCGTCGAGGTCGCCGTCGAGCACGCCCTGCAGGCGGTGGAGCGTGAGCCCGACCCGGTGGTCGGTCACGCGGTCCTGCTGGAAGTTGTACGTGCGGATCTTCTCGCTGCGGTCGCCGGATCCCACCTGGCTCTTGCGGTCGCTGGCGATGGCCTTCTGCTGCTCCTCCAGGGCCATCTCGTAGAGCCGCGCGCGCAGCACCTTCATGGCCTTCTCGCGGTTCTTGATCTGGCTCTTCTCGTCCTGGCAGGAGACGACGGTGTTGGTCGGCAGGTGCGTGATGCGGACGGCGGAATACGTGGTGTTCACGCTCTGCCCGCCGGGGCCCGACGAGCAGAAGGTGTCGATGCGGATGTCCTTGGCCTCGATCTTCACGTCCACGTCCTCGGCTTCCGGCAGGACGGCCACCGTTATGGCCGAGGTGTGGATGCGGCCCGAGGACTCGGTGGCAGGCACGCGCTGCACGCGGTGCACGCCGCTCTCGTAGCGCAGCTTGGAGTAAACCCGGTTGCCCTCGACCATGGCGATGACTTCCTTGATGCCGCCCTGGCCGGCCCGGGTCACGGAAACCACGTCTATCTTCCAGCCCTGTCGCTCGGCGTAGCGCGTGTACATCCGGAAGACGTCGGCCGCGAAGAGCGCCGCCTCCTCGCCGCCTGTCCCCGCGCGGATCTCCAGGAGGACGTTCTTCTCGTCGTTGGGGTCCTTGGGGATGAGCAGCAGCGGGATCTCGGCGTCCAGCGCGTCACGCCGGGCCTCCAGGGCCCGCATCTCCTCGTGCGCCATCTCCCGCATCTCGGGATCCGGCTCCGAGCGGATCATCTCCTGGACCTTGGTCAGCTCCCCCAGGACGGCCTTGTAGGAACGGTAACGGTCCACGATGGGCGCGATCTCCCGCGACTCCCTGGCCAGCTTCTGGTAGGCGGACGCGTCCCGGGCGACGTTCTCGTCGGACATCCGGGCCTCGATCTCGGCGAACCGGGCCTCGATGTCCTTCAGCTTTTCGAACGTTATCGAGTCCATCACGACCTCCCGCGTCCAGAAAGAGGAAACCCCGGCCGCGGCGCACGGAGCGCCCGTTGCCGGGGTGGGACCGCGGGCCCGCTAGGGCTGGCCCTGGGCGGCCGGCTCCTTCTTCTTCCCGTACTTGCGGGTGTAGCGCTCCACGCGGCCGGCGGAGTCGATCAGCTTCTGCTTGCCCGTGAAGAACGGGTGGCAGCTGGAGCAGATCTCCAGGCGCAGCTCCTGGCCCTTGGTGGATCGTGTGGTCCAGGTCGTCCCGCACGCGCAGTGCACGTTGACGACCTTGTACTCCGGGTGAATTCCTGGCTTCATCTCGCCTCTACCGCGATCGGCGCGACCGCGAAACACGGAGTATATCAGACCATCCAGAACCGGACAACGAGCCGGCAGCTGTCATCGAATGCGTGATCCGTAGGCCGGCTGGCGAGGGTTATACTGGTCGAGCGCACTCCAGCAAACGAGCATTCATGCAGCGGCTCGCCGCTCTTGCCCTCGTGGCTGTCGTATCCAAGCCTTACGCGGCCTGGCCCCAGGGCAACCCCGTCGGTCCGGAGTTCCGCGTCAACACCTACACGACAGGGGCGCAGCGCGGTCCGGACGTTTCGGTGGATGCCACCGGAAACTTCGTTGTCGTCTGGACGAGCGCGCAGAGCGGAGGCTACGGCGTCTTCGGGCAGCGCTATGACAGCACGGGCGTGCCCCTCGGCCCCGAGTTCCTGGTGAGCGCCTATACGGTCGGACGATACGAGCTCAGCCACAACATCCCGCGCGTGGCTTCTGACCCTTCCGGGACTTTCATCGTCGTCTGGCAGAGTGATGGCTTCGACGGCTCCAGCCTCGGCGTGATCGGCCAGCGGTACTCGAACTCCGGCGATCCCCTGGGCCCGACGTTCGTGGTCAACACCTTCACAACCTTCTATCAGTACAAGCCCGACGTGGCGGCGGACGGCTCTGGGAACTTCGTGGTCGCCTGGGAGAACCTTGGCGGCGGCGGGAGCGTCAGGGCCCAGCGGTACGCGGCCTCAGGAGTTCCGTTGGGACCCGAGTTTGTCGTCGCCGGCACCGGATATCAACCTGCGGTCGCCGTCGATCCGGCGGGCAATTTCGTGGTCGCATGGCACAAGCGGCTGCTCGGTATCTACGCCCAGCGATATGCGAACTCCGGCGCACCGTTGGGCTCGGCGTTCAAGGTCAACCAGTTTCAGACCGAACTGACGATCGAGCCCGCGCTGGCCTCCGATGCGGCCGGCAACTTCGTCGTCGTCTGGTCGCCCTGGTACGGCTACACCTCCGGAATCTTCGGCCGACGCTATGCCAGCTCGGGCGCCCCGCTCGGCCCGGACTTCCGCGTCAACACGACTTCGGCGGCCTCGCACCATGCCCCTGCGGTGTCGTCCGATCCGGGCGGCAACTTCGTGGTGATGTGGTGGGGAGGACTACCCACGCCGCAGATACTCGGCCAGCGCTACGCTGCTTCCGGCAGCCCACTGGGGACGGAGTTCTCCGTCAGCACGACCCCGGGCGTGAAGCTCTGGCCTTCGGTCGCGGCCGACGCCACCGGCGAGTTCGTCGCCGTCTGGGACAGCGACCTTCAAGACGGCTCGGCCGAGGGCGTCTTCGGCCAGCGGTTCAGCCAGATCCTCCCCGTCGAGCTGATGGACTTCGGGATGGAGTAGCTCAGAAGAGCAAAGGGGGCGCCGGGTGGCGCCCCCTTTCCCGTCGTTACGGCTAACGGCCCTTACTCGTAGGTGTCCTTGTGGCGCGTGGTGCGGTCGTAGACCGTGCCCGCGGCGCCACCGATCAAGCCTCCGATGACCGCGCCCTTCTTGCCGCCCACGATGGCGCCGATGCCGGCGCCGCCGACGGTCGACCCGCCGATGATGAGCACGCTGCCCTTGGTCGAGCGCGTCTTGCGGACCAGGCGCGGCTCACGCTGCGCGGAGCTCGTGGTGCTGGCCGAGCTGGTCCGGTAGACGGTCCGCGTCGGGGCCCGGCGGGTGACGGTGCGCGTCACGGGCGCGGGCGCCGGCTCGGTGATGTACTGCACGGTCGGTACTGCGGCCGGCGCCAACGCGGTCGTCCCCAGAGGAGAGGTCGAGCCGGACACGACGGCCGGCGCGGGCGCTGCGGCGGGCTGGGCGGCGTTCACCGAAGAATTGCTCGAGAGATAGGACGCGGCGAGCGCGCCCCCACCAAACGCAACCAGCGCTACGGCCGCTGCTCCAATACTCGGTCTCATTGCGATCCTCCTTGGAACCGCGACGCGACAGCAACCCACGACGGTTCCCGGTGAGGACATTGAGCAAGCCACGTGCCAGTACGGCCGTCAGCTGTCGGCTGTAAGTTATTGAGTCTGAATGGTTAATATGTGTGCGCAGGATCACTCGCCCGCCGACTGTCCTCTACAGGCTGCGATTGATGCCGTACGGTGCCGCCGCCGCAGCAGATACGGGTTGAGCAAGAGTCTGCTTGACTCGCGGAAATCGTGGGACTAGCTTCATTGATATCCCCTTCAGAATCTGTCCCGATGCGGGCGGTCCTGCTCTCGTTCGCCGTGCTGATGCTCATCCCTTGCTCCGCGTGGTCGCAGGGGAACCCCCTTGGCCCGGAGTTCCGCGTCAACTCGTACACGACGAACGATCAACTGCAACCTTCCATCGCCGCCGACTCCGCCGGCAACTTCGTGGTCGTCTGGGACAACGTCAACCAGTTCGCTAGAGACGTCCTTGGCCAGCGCTATTCCAGCTCGGGCACTCCCCTGGGCGGCGCATTCCGTGTCAACACGTTTCAGTTCGGCAATCACGCTTCGTCGGTCGCCTCCGACTCCGCCGGAAACTTCGTCGTCATCTGGGAGTGGGAACCTCTCGAAAGCGCCGGCCTCCTGGGCCAGCGCTATTCCAGCTCGGGAGCCCCACTCGGAAGCGCATTCGACCTCGGGAATTCAAACTACAGCCTGAGCCCGGCGGTCGCCCGCGACCCCGGCGGCAACTTCATCGTCGTGTGGAACACCCTCCTCACGGTGGGGGGTGACTCCGGCGCCGGCGTGTTCGGCCAGCGCTACGCCGGATCGGGCGCTCCCCTCGGCTCCGTGTTCCACGCCAACACGTACACGACGGGCGATCAGACCGCGGCGTCGATCGCGGCGGACGCCTCCGGTAACTTCGTCGTCGTCTGGAACGGCAACAACCAGGACGGGTCGGGCCTCAGCGTCTTCGGACAGCGTTTTGACAGCTCGGGATCGCCCCTCGGCTCCGAGTTCCGCGTCAACACGTATTCCACCGGCAATCAAGCGGCTCCATCCGTGGCCGCCGATTCTTCCGGCAACTTTGTCGTCGTCTGGCAGAGCGTCGGGCAGGACGGCGACAGCGAAGGCATCTT
>Ga0075428_100002226_pt1 | contig 21009 bp, 16 predicted proteins | sample RhiMetdeltSRZDD2_FD_75291 | JGI IMG/M metagenome (GOLD analysis project Ga0075428, IMG submission 75291) | Populus rhizosphere microbial communities from Tennessee, USA - Rhizosphere MetaG P. deltoides SRZDD2 | ecosystem: Host-associated > Plants > Roots > Rhizosphere > Soil | place: USA... | reverse complement strand
GTTCCCGGTTCCCCGTTCCCGGTTCCTCTCTTCGCCCTTCCAGCACCCAGCGTCAGCCAGCAGCCAGCCATCGGCTGCCCTCGTCTCCTGCTGTTCGCCGAGCTACCGACGATTCACCGCAGGCGAGCGGGTGATGCCCTTCTCCACTGCCCACGCCGCCAACTGCGTCCGCGACGTGAACCCGAGCTTTCCCAGCGCGCTCGCGACGTAGCCCTCGACCGTCCGCTCTCCGATGCCGAGCTCGCGAGCGATGACCCGGTTCGCCTTCCCCTGCGCGATCAGTTCGGCGACGTCGCGCTCGCGCTGCGTGAGGCCGCCTAACGCCTCCTTCGCGGCGCGCTCTGCCGATGGCACCGGCGCCGACGGGATCATGGCGTCGAGCCCTTCGAGGAACCGGGCCCGGAGGTCGGGTTCTGGCACCTTGTCCGCCAGCCCATCCGCTATCGCTCGCGCGGTGTCGAATGCCCGGCGCGCCTCGAGACGCTTGCGCTGCGCCCGGTGGACGTGCCCGAGCGCGGCCTCGATCCGCCACAGCGTCGGTCTCGCACCCTGCCGCGTTGCCTCGGCGCGTGCCGTCTCGAGTGTCCGCACGGCTTCCTCGTACCGACCCAGCATCGACAGCGCTTCGCCTCGCACGAGCGAGAGGCGCGGAACGCCGAGGACGCTCGTGGGATCTGCGGTCCGTTCCGCCTCGAGGCGCGCGTCCGCGATCTGCAGGGCCATCTCGGGCCGCTGCTCGATCAACGCGATCTCGGCGCGGGCCAGCCAGAGCTGACGCTCTCCGAGCGTCGGCGACGGCTTCCACGGGCCGGTCGTAGTTCCGGACGCCGCGGCGGAGCCGGCCACGCGAGCCGCGCGATCCACGACCTCGATCGCTTCGGGCAGATTCGAGGTAAGTGCACGCGCCACGGCGAGCGGCGCGGCCGTCCATCGGATCCACACGCGCGATCCGATCCGCTGCGCGATCTCGTGCGCCGTCTCGAGGTACTCGCGGGCGACGCCAGGCGCGAGAAGGTCGAGCGACAGAGCGCCGAGTGCCCGCAGCGTTCCACTCATCCACTGGAGATGGTCGATCGATTCGGCCTGCAAGAGCGCCTCGCGGGCGAGCGGGATCGCGCGGTCGTACTCGCCATACGCGACGAGACAGTCGGCCAGAATGAACCGCAGGAAGGCCTCACCGGCGCGCCATCCGATCTCCCGGGCAAGGCGAATCGAGCGCGTCACCCGCAGCTCTTCGGGCACCATCGCGCTGATGAACGGCGTGGTCGACGACGACTGGTACGACGTGCCGCATAACGCCAGTAACCCCAGGGCGTTCGCGAGGCCGCGCCGGTCGTCCATGTCGTCGAACAATTTCACGGAACGCTCGTAATACGTCGCCGCGGCGCGCTGCTCCCCACCTACGTGATGCCCCATCGCGATCAGGTCGACCGTTTCCGCGACGCCGGTGTCATCGCCAAGTCGCTCGAAGATGGCGAGCGCCTCCTCGTGATGCGGCAAGCCGGCCTGCGGCTCGTCGAGGTTGGCGTACCAGTTACCAACGCGGTTGAGGCTCCGCGCCACGAGCGACTCGTCCCCGAGCTCGCGCGCGACGTCGAGGGCGTCACGTCGGTGTTGCCCGGCGCGGGCATAGTCGCGCGCCGCCCACAGCTTGCCTAACGCGTACAGCGCTTCCCATTCCGCGCGCCGGTTTGACGCGGCGCGGGCGCGCTCGAGCGCCGCGGTGAAGTCGTCGTTCGCGCGCTGAAACTCGCCGAGCGTTTCGGCGGCGCTTCCGCGCGCGAGGTACAGCTCGATGGCCGGCTCTGCCCCCGTGCGCTCCGACGCCCAGAACGCGCGATCGAGATGCGCCACGGCCTCTCGCGGAGCGGACAGCGCCACGGCGTGCGCCGCGGCGCGAGCCGCATACCTCGCCGCGCGCTCCCAGTCCCCGGCCTCCCACGCGTGGTAGGTGAGCGCCTCGACGACACCGTCGAGCGCGGAGGCATGGTGACGCTCCAGCGCGGCGGCCACCTCGCGATGCAGGGCAACCCGCTCGCGAGCGAGCAGCTCCGCGTAGATGGCCTCGCGCGTCAACGCGTGGCGGAACGCGAAGCGCTCGGCCGATTCTTCCACCACGAGCTGTGCAGCGATCAGCTCCTTCACGAGCGCCAGCAGCTCCTTCTCGTCGTGGTTCGTGAGCGTCTGCAGGAGGCCGAAGTCGAAGCGGCGTCCCGCGACCGCGGCCGTGGACGCGACATCGCGCGCCGGGATGGTGAGCGCGGCCAGTCGCCGCCGCACGGCTTCCATGGCAGTCTTCGGCACGCGCACACGCTCGAGCGGTCGCGCGCGCCACGCCCCGCCGGTCTGCGCGAGGTCGCCGCCGACAATGAGAGACTTCAGCGTCTCCTCGACGAAGAAGGGGTTGCCTTCCGTGAGCCCGTGCAGGAGGCGCAGGAACTCATCGCCCAGGGTATCCCGAGGGCCGAAGATCGCCTGCAGCATCGCGCCGACGTCGCCGCGACCGAGTCGCTCGACCGGCAGCTCGGACACGACGCGCGCGCGCTCGAGGTCCGCGACGAGCCGTGACAGGCTCGGCCCTGCTTCCTCGCCGCGGTAGGTGAGCGCGATGACAACGGGCTGGGTGCTGAGACTCCGCCCAAGGTGAAACACCAGCTCCAGGGTGGCGTCGTCGCTCCAGTGGACGTCCTCGAAGGTGACGAGCACGGGCTGCGTCCGCGCGAGCTGCGTGACGACCTGGGCAAGCGCGTGAAACAGTCTCCGCTTGTTGGACTCGGGGTCGATCGTGGGGTTCGGCTTCGCGTCGGGAAGGAGCGGACCGAGCTCCGGGAAGATCGTCACGAGCTCGGAGGCGGCCGGCGCCAGCACGTGTGCGACCAACGCCGGCGACGCGACGCCGGCGAACAGCCGAACGAGGTCGAGCAACGGCGCATACGGGATCGACCGTTCCGCCTCGAAGCATGCACCGCTCAGTACGAAGAACCCGCCGCCACGGGCTTCGTCGTTCATGGCTCGGAGCAGGCGTGACTTGCCGACTCCGGCTTCGCCGACGATCAGCGCGACGCCTCCGTTCCCTTCCCGCGCGCGCGCGAGGATCCGCCTGAGGCCGGCGATCTGCGATTCGCGACCAATCAGGGTGGGGCAGACGACGTCGTGGTCCAGATGCATAGCCAGACACGCTGTACGAGCGTGACCGGCGAGTCAATGGCGCGGACCCGATCAGGGGCTGGACGCGAGTGCTCGAGGGGCGGGCCTCGATCGCGACGCGTGCATGCGCCTTGCTGGACGCCTGTCGTCACCTGCTGGGACGACCGATGGCGAAGTGCGAAGTGTGCGGGAACGATTACCACCTCTCGTTCGAGGTGATCGCGGCCGGCAATCGACACGTGTTCGACAGCTTCGAGTGCGCGATCCACAAGCTGGCGCCGGTGTGCGACCACTGCGGCTGCCGGATCATCGGCCACGGCATCGAGGCCAACGGCACGTTCTTCTGCTGCGCGAGCTGCGCGCGGCACGCGGGTGTTCGCGCGGCGGTCGATCACGTTGGTGCGCCAAACGCGTAGTCACGGGCCGTTGACATCGGTGCCAGTGGTGACGCCGCTGCGTCGTTAGGCGCCGTGGCGGGCACGCGTTCGGGCCGCCTTGCGCGCGGCAGCCCTGCGGACGGCCGGCCCCTTGGTGCGTGCAGCCTTCTTCGCCGCCAGAGACCGTTGCCTCGCCGAACGCTGGCGGGCCGCCTGGTGGGCGTGGCGCGCGAGTGCGCGTGGCGACGCGGACGACCGCCCCTCGCGTTGGAGCGCACGCCGCACCGCCTTGCCACGCCGTGGCGATGGCCGGTTCTGCGGGCGCTTCCGTCCGCTGGATCGCGTGGTTGGTCGTGTCGATGCACTCGCAGCCGAGCCTTTCCGCCGCCGGGGCACCTTTACACCTGCTCGCCGCGCCTTCGACAGACCGATCGCGATCGCCTGCTTCGTCGATCGCGCGCCGTGTTTCCCTTCACGGACGTGGTGAATTTCTTCGCGAACGAACTCGCCCGCCTGTGTCGATGGGGATTTGCCTTGTCGCTTGTCGCGCCGAGCGCGCTCGACAGTTTCCTTTTCCGGCATCGTTCCTCCTTCTGGATGAGCCGCCGGAGCCGATCTCGGCGCACGATTCGCACCTCGTTCGCGGGTCATGGACGAGATTCGGCTCGTTGATTTCTCGGCTCGGACGGAATACGGCATCAGGCGGCGAACAACCGCGGGCCGCGGTTGGGGCCTAACGAGTAGCCAGCCAGGGACGAACCGAAAGCGCAAGCGTATGCGCCGCGCGCAGCCTATGCATGCGCCCTTTGCGCTCGAACGCTCCGAGTGAAGCCCTAGGTTGGGCCCAAGGATCAAGGGCTCTGACCCCTTCTCCGGAGCTTCCCTATGCTCGACCTGCGATTCCTCGCGAGGCGCAAGGCGCTCAGCGCCATCGCGGTGTTCACCATGGCCCTCGCGCTCGGCGCCAATACCGCCGCGCTCTCCGTGCTCAAGGCGTTTCTGTTGTCGAGCCTCGCGGTTCCGGAGTCGGACCGCGTCGTCGTCATCGCGCCCGAGCGCAACATGCCCGGGCGTGGGTCCGTCGTATTCGCCGACGCGTACCCGAACTACGAGTTGCTTCGAAAAACGCAGCGTGCGTTCGCCGACGTCACGGTCTTCGTGCAACTGCAGACGAGCTGGGACGACCACGGCGAGGCACGATCGCTCAACGCGACGCGCGCATCGGCGAGCTTCTTTTCGACCATGCGCGTGCAGCCAGCGCGCGGGCGCGCGTTCACCGCCGGCGAGGAAGGCCCATCGCCCGCACCGGTCGTCATCATCAGCGACGCCTTGTGGGCATCGGCGTTCGGTTCGGACCCGGCGATCGTCGGGCGCCCCATCTCCCTCGACGGAAAACCGCACACCGTCATTGGCGTCATGCCGAGCGGCTTCGCACAGCCGGTGTCGAGCGACGTCTGGCTGCCGTTCGACATTCCGGCCACGCAGCGAACGGCGATCAGCGGTGGCAGGCAGCTCACCGTGTATGGACGCCTCGCGGACGGCACGTCGTTCGAGGCGGCACGGGCCGACGTGAACGGCTTTACCGCGCGGGCGATCGAAGCGAGCCCCGCGGACAACAAGGACTATCGCTACAACATCAAGACGCTCCGCGACACGCTCCTCAACGGCGCCGACTCGAGCGCGCTGTTTGTGCAGGCGGGTGCGGTCACGCTCCTCGCGCTCGCGATCCTCAACCTCGCATCCCTGCTCATCGCATGGGGCTTCGAGCGCAAGCAGGAGATGGCGGTACGCCGGGCGCTCGGGGCCGGCGACGGCCGCGTGATGCGTCTGCTTCTCCAACAGAGCCTCGTCATCGTGGCCACTGGTGCCGTACTCGGCGTAGCGCTGGCGTACGCGGCGCTGCGCACACTGCAGCAGTTCGACCTGGGACCAACCGTGACCGTGCTCGTCGGCGACGCACATCTCGACGTGAGCGTGCTGTTGGCGACGGGCGCGATCGCGGTGATCGCCGGGCTCGTAGCGGGTGCACTGCCTGCCTGGTTCAGCAGAGGCGCCGGCCTGTCGGACGCGTTGCGGTCGTCATCTCGGAGCGCCACGCTTTCGCGCGTTGCGCTTCGCTGGCAGAAGGGGATGGTCGTCGGGCAGGCGGCGTTGTCGGCAGCGATTCTCGCGGCGGCCGCGCTCATCGCGTTGAGCTTCTGGCGACTGTCGGAAGTGCCCGGCGGTTTCTCGACGCAGGGCCGAGTGGTTGCGCGGATCGTTCTGCCCGACGCGTCGTATGGCAAGCACCCGCAGCGCGCCGCGGTCGGACGCGCGCTCGCGGAGAACCTGGCGACCGAGCCGGACATCGCCGCCGCGGGATTCAGCACGACCCTCCCGGTGGGCGACATCGTGTGGGGTGGTCGGTTCTTCATCGAGATTCCCGATGGATCGGTTTCCAGCGAGCCGGTGCTGTTTCATTTCCGTCGCGTGTCGCCGGGGTACCTCCAGACGATGGGGATTCCTCTGCTCCGCGGCCGGCACCTGTCGGCACAGGACGACACGGGCGCCGTCCAGGTGGCCATTGTGAGCCGGGCGCTCGCGGCCCGGCTGTGGCCTAACGAGGACGCCGTCGGCAAGCGTCTTCTCCGGGCAACGGCCGGCAACCCGAATCCAACGCCGGTCACGGTCGTCGGCGTGGTCGGCAACACGATGGATGCGGGCTACAGCTCGCCGGCGGGCGAAGCGGTGTACGTGCCGTACTCGCAGGTCTCCTCGGTCCGGATCTCGATCGTCGCCCAGGGGCGCGGCAACGCCGGCGCGACGATCGCCGCGATCCGCCGCGCGCTCAGGAAGACCGACCCGCTGATCGCGGCGAGTGGCGTGTCGACGCTCGACGCCCTCGTACTGCAGGCCAACGCGCTCCCGCGGCTCCGCACGCTCGTGCTGGTCATGTTCTCCGTCGTCGCCGTCGGAATCGTGTCGCTCGGCAGCTACGGGGTGATGAGTCAGCTCGTGAGCAACCGCGAACGCGAGCTCGCCGTGCGACTGGTGTTCGGCGCGCAGCCAACCAGGCTCGGGGCCTCGGTGATCGCTCAGGTCGCGAGGCTGACAGTGCCCGGCATCGCGTTAGGCCTCGCGACGGTGTGGTCGGCGAGCGGCCTGCTCAATGCGTTCGTGTTCGGCGTCCAGGCGCGATCACCACAGGTCCTCGCGGGGGCGGGAGCGACGCTGCTGGTGCTTGCCGTCATCGCGACGCTGCCGCCGGCGCTTCGCGCCACGCGCGTGGACATCCGCCGAGGCATTGTCGGCTGACCGCCGCCTGGTGGAACGCGCCCACGACACGCAGACCTCCGCTGGCGATGTTCGCCAAGCCTTCTCGACGAACGGCGATGAAGCGGAGCAAGGCAAAACAGCCGGATACTGCTGATGTTGCGCGGGTCGGCCACGACGCCGAGGGCGAGCGTGAGGAACCGGCAATCGCGAACGACGGCGCCTTGATCAGCTGACGAATGGCGAACTGGACATCCTGCCTCACCGACTAAACCTCGGCCTCCGCGAAGAGCCGATGCAGGAGCTGCTTGCCACGCCATTCGTCGCCGCCGAGCCAGCGGACGAACCGTTTCTCGCCCTCGTGCTCGAAGCGGATCACCAGGAACAGGTTCGGACCGTCGATCGACGGCGTCACGATCTTGAGCTGCGCGACCTGTGTCGCATACCACACACGTCCCTGCCGATCACGGTATTCGACGGGTCGCTCGAATCGCGCGCGGGAAAGTGGGCCTGGCATATGGGATCGATGTGCAAGCGAGATGCCCGCGAAATGCGGAAGGCTACGGCTCCGAAACGCTCAACTTGTCGAGCAGGCGTTGTCGAATGCGCTGCTCGAGGAGACCCGTGGTGCCGCAAGCGCGGTCGCTCGTCGCTCCATCCATGCTCCGCGCCAGGGCGCTCAGCGCCGTCTCGAGCTCCGTCTCGCCTTTCCCGTCCGGGCGTACCTGCGAGATGACGGAGATGTTTATCCGGTGGGTGTCGGCCGCGGGACCCGTGATCGAGGTGCCGCACTCGAGATACGCCGAGATGGGTTCGGTTCCAAGCTTGCGCGTCTTCCAGAAGTCGGTGTTGCCCACATGGCCCGTCGTCGGATCGTTGATCGCGGGCGCCACGCCCATCTCTTCGTAGACGGACTTCAACGCAGCGAACACCCGACTGGGCGAGACCGGAATGTGTGCCTTGGTGCCGAAGGCTCGACTGGTGGAATTGGCACCCTGCGTATCCACCGTCACGACTCGCTCGGTCAGCGTCACGATTCCCGAGGCCGACGGCGACCCCGATGAAGCACACGACGTCGCGAAGGCGAGCACCACGAGGAACATCACGGAACGCATCGCAACCCTCGGGGAAAGCCTTCCTTTACGTTACCGCCCGAAGCGGTCGCGGTGCCAGCGTCGCGATGGTTGAACCTCGCGGGTGTCGCCGAGAGTCGCTCGGTCGTGAGCCGTGCATCGCCGCTGGAGACTCGCGTCCAGGGAGTCGCGCGCCGAGTGCCATACCATAGATTATGCCACTCAGTAGAATGGGCTTCGATGGCGCGCGACGATAAGGCAAATGACCAGCTCGCTCAGTCGTACAGCACGAGTGAGCGGCCGCAGGTGTACTACATAGACGGAGCGGGGGTGCCATGGCGCGCGTACGAGCGGCGCCGGCCCGGGCAAAAGCCGGCCCTCGTGTTCGAGTCCGCCAACGCCATTCGGCTGGTACGCGACTACCCGGCGAACTGGCACACGCTGCCAAGGGCAGCGCTCGAAGCGTTGAGCTGGTGCGTCTAGCGCATCGCTCGCCCGGCAGCCACGGGCTCGCTAGACGAGCGCGTGCTCCGCGGTAGGAAAGTACATGACGAACTCGGTGCCGGCCCCGGGCGTGCTCTGCACGTCGATGGCGCCGCCCGACCGCTCCATGATATCCCGAACGATCCACAGCCCGAGGCCGGTGCCGTGCCCGGATGGCTTCGTCGTGAAGAACGGCTCGAAGATGTGCGACCGCGTCGTTTCGTCGATGCCGGCCCCCGTGTCACGGACGCTGAGCGTCACGTAGTCGCCACGCGGAAGCAGCAGCGGCTTCGCCGGGCCGCCTAACGTGTCCGCGTTCGTGCAGTCGGTCGCGACGGTCACCACACCGCCCGCCGGCATCGCGTCGACGGCGTTCATCACGAGGTTGATGAGCAGACGATGAATCTGCGCGCCATCGGCCCGAACCGGGCCGATGCCGGTCCGACGCGCCACCGTCAGGTCGCACCGCGTCCCGACCAGCGAGCGAAGCGTCCGCTCCGCCTCGGCCACGACCTCGTTCAGGTCCACTATGGTTTGGACCGGCGTGTGCCGGCGACGGACGGTGAGAAGCTGCTTCGTCAACGTGGTTGCTCCTGCCGCGGCATGCTTGATGAGCTCGAGGTTGTCGGCCACCGCGCTGTCGGGAGCAACGAGGCCGAGCGCCATCTCGGTATGACCGCGAATGACGGTGAGGAAGTTGTTGAAGTCGTGGGCGGTACCGGCAGCGACGCGCCCGACATCGGCAAGCGACTGTGCGTTCCGGAGGTCCGACTCGACCCGCCGCAGTCGGCTCACATCGCAGAGCCAGCCGACGAGACGGGTCGGCCGCCCGGCAGCGTCATGGTCCGCCGTGGCATGCACGACGAGCCTGCTGACGGACCCGTCTCGCCGCACCACCCGGTGCTCGTGCTCCACCGGCCCGCCAGGAGTGGTGGCGGCGGTAAGCAGCGCCGCATACACACCCGCTCTGTCATCCGGATGGATGTGGTCGAGCCACACTTCCGGTTGCGCTGGGCGATCGACGTCCCGGTGATCCAGCAGCGCGAGGCTTCGGCGTGAGAAGCGCATAACGCCGGAATCGAAGTCCCACTCCCAGTATCCGTCCCGCGCGGCGTCTTCCCACCGGGCCGGTTTTTTTTCACGCGGATCGTGAGTCGATTGCTGGCTGATTAGAACGGTCACACACTGCGCGAGCAGCGTGACCAGCTGCTCGGCCTCCCTGTCGTGACCGACACTCGGCCCAACCGCGGCGGCCCAACCAATGACCGCCTCCCCCAATCGAACGGGAGTTGCGACGACCTGTCCGTCGGGCCATCGGGTGTTCGCTCCACTCTCCGGCAGGTACCGGTCGAGCGCGATGCTCGCCGCCGCCACCGGGAACTCCGCGACCAGGCTCACGCCAGTTGCGGGCGATTCGGCGGTGACGAAGACGGCGGAACTGTTGGTAGTTCTGGCGATGCGCTCGACGAGCGCGTCGAGCAAACCGCTATGCCGGCGGTGTGGGTCCGTAGAGCTCAATGTATGATCCGAGTGCGCCGTTGGACGCGCGCACGTTAGGTCGAAGCGGTATCGGCGCGGGCAGATTCCCGTGCCACATTGATGCGTAACCAGAGGCCAATATCGGCGGCAAAGACTTTCTTGTATTTGAAGCCATGCCTTGCGCGTCCCGCCGCGGCGCGCGGGTCACGAGCGCACCTCGGCACGTTCCGCTGCGGCGCCGGAGCCGATATGGAGCTGCGCCATCTCAGGTATTTCGTCGCCGTCGCCGAGGAGGGTGGGTTCGTGCGCGCCGCTCGACGCCTCCACGTCGCGCAGCCCGCACTCTCGCGCCAGATTCGCGATCTCGAGCGCGAGGTCGGGGTGGAGCTGATCGATCGCGATCCGCGGTCCTCCCGTCTCACCCCCGGCGGCGAGGCCGTGCTTCACGAAGCGCGGGCGATCCTCGACCGGGTGAACACCGCGATCGAGCGTGCGGGCCGAGCGCGTCGAGGACTCGCCGGCCGGTGTTCCGTCTGCACGGGGAGGCTCCCCACGTGGAACGGCATGGTGGCGGGACTCCTGACGCTGATCCGCCGCGACTACCCGATGGTGGGAGTCGACGTTTCGGAACGCGTGACGCGTGCGCAATGGATGGCCATTCGATCCGGAAAATCCGATCTTGGCATCGGCATCGCGCCAACCCGCGAATTCACCGACCTCGAGTCGCAGCGCGTTGCCACGCAGCGCTTCGACGCGGCGCTGCTCCCGAGCACTCACGCGCTCGCGGGCGGCGCGATCATTCGCCTGGCGGACCTCGCCACGAGCCCGATCATCGCCGGTTTCCGCCTGGACTCCGATCATCATCGGATGTGCGCGAAGGTCGCGCGCCGCGCGACGCCACCGACCCCGGTCCTCCTGGTGGATACTCTCGCCGAAGCCTTTGCCCAGATCGCGAACGGCGTCGGCTGGACTCCCTTCGTACAGTCCCTTTCAGAATGGGCGCCGGCCGGCACGGTGGTCGTGCCGGTCGAGGATCTCGACGCAGCCCTCGTGGTGCACGTCATCTGGAAGCGCGGGGCGTTGTCCGCCGTGGTCCGTACCGTTCGAGACGCGCTGCTCGAGGTTAGTCGCGAGACGGTGGGCGACTCTGCACCGGTCGCAGCGGAGCTGCCGGCCCCCACGCCCGCCGGAGCTGCGGCCGGCGCGGATTCGCCTAACGCCAGCTATCCGGTCGCCCTCGAGATCCGGCATCTCCGCTATCTGCTCGCCGTAATGAGCGAGGAAAGCATCGGGCAGGCGGCGGTGCGCCTGGGGATCACACAGCCGACGCTGTCTCGGCAGATGCACGATCTCGAACGCATCGTCGGGGTGACGTTGCTCGAGCGACAGGCCCGGGGCGCGGCACCGACCGAGGCCGGGACGGAGTTTGGCGCCGCGGCCCGCGAGATCCTCGACCGTGTCGACGCCGTTGTTCCGGAAGCGCAGCGCGCCGCCCGCGGCGCTACTGGCCGGTGCATCGTCGCGGCGATCCCGCCGACCGTCGTCGAACGGCTGCTCGCGTCACTCCTGCACCGGGCAGCTGCCGAGCTGCCGGATGTGCGCCTGGGATTCGTGGAGATTCCGACCCCGGAGCAGCCCGAGGCTATCGTGTCGGGTCGCATCGACATCGGCATCTGTCACTCATTCACCTCCGTCACTCCGTACCTGCCTCGGCTTCGGGCCGATCGGCTTCTGGATGACGCGGTCCGGTGCGCACTGCTTGCGCGCGATCATCCACTCGCGAATCGAGACGAGATCTCGCTGTCGGAGCTCGGCGATCTTCCCTTCCTGTTCATGCCCCGCTCGCTGTACCCGGCCTTCTACGATCGCGTCATGACGCTGTTTGCCACGTACGATTTCCGTCCGCGGATCGAGCAGCCGTACGAGGGGGTCGAGACGACGTGGTCGCTCGCTCGTCGCGGCGAAGGGTGGTGCATCGGGTTTCACACGAGTGTGCGCTATCCGCCGGCGGGGCTCGCGGCGGTGCGTGTCCGCGAGCTCAACCTGCCGTGGGGGATCGACATGCTCTACCGTCGCGATGAAACGCGCGCGATGGTGCTCGGCGTCACCGCGCTTATTCGGAGCGTGGCCGTCGCGGAGTCGGCGCGATGGCAATTGGAATCCAGCGCGCTCAGCCGTGGATCGGAGTCCGCCGCCGCTGATGTCCGCGCGCACTCACGTTAGGCAGCGGCGCTCCCGTACCGAGCTCAATGATATCGGACCTAGGCCCAAGTAGCGGCCTGCACCGGTGCGCGACAAAATCGACCCACGACGCACGAGAGGTTTTTTTCACGATGCTGATGGACAATCGCCGGGCCGGAGCGACCGTGTTGGTCGTCGAGGACGACGACGATACGCGAATGGTGTATTCGGATGGGCTCGGCTACGTCGGGTACCGCGTCATCACCGCCTCGACCGGCGTCGACGGATTGCGGGCAGCACGCGATGAGCGGCCGGATGTGATTCTGCTGGACCTGTCGCTCGCCGGTGCGGATGGCTGGGAAGTAGTGCGCTGTCTGAAGGCGTCGCGCCTGACCGGTGACATTCCGGTGCTGCTGGTCACCGGATACTCGGATCTCGCGGCGCGTGCGGAGGCGGAGGGGTGCGCGGGCTTTCTCACGAAGCCCATTCGACTCGAAACGCTCCGGACCGCGGTTGCGTTGTTGGTCAAGCCCGCGTCGTGACGAAGCGGATGCCGCGCGATGCATGCGGCACACCCCATAAACGATGACGGACTGGAGCTCGGTCTTGCGAACCGAGCCCAGTCCGTGGGGGCGACTCTACCGCTGCAGCATCCTGGAATGGCGGCCTGACACGACGCCTAACGCTGTTCGCGGCTCCCCCAGCTCACCGTCATGTCCCAGGAGACTCTCAACCCCACGGTCGGCGGCGAGCACCACATCGATGAACGATGTCGCGCGGGTAGAGTAGACCCGCCGTTCCACCGTCGACATTGCCCTTTGGTCGCACAAATTGTCGGACCGCGTCCGGACGCATCCGTCCGCTCGCACGCTCACTCACCGCTCTGCACGAACGTCCAATGGTAGCGCCGCGCCACGGCGGCCGATCATCCGCCCTCGGCCGCGGAAACGACCGGAGGCGCAGTGAGTGGAAAGGGCTCGGGCGTGCTCGGGCAGGTGGCGCATCGTCGCGTTCTCGTCGGGCTCGTCCGCTCGCTCATGGGCGTGTCGGCGATGGCGAACAAGGCCGAGGCACAGGAGCTCGAGCCGCGCGCGTATTCCGCGAACCCGATCGGCATCATGTTCGCTGGTTTCGCGGTCACATATTCCACGGGCGACGTGGTGCTCGAACCCACGAGCCCGATCACCGACGTCAACGCCAAGGTGTACATCGGGACGGTCGCCATGGGCGGCACGTTCGCGCTCTTCGGACGTACGGCGAGCCTCGGGGCGGGTGTTCCGTATGCGTGGGCGAAGGTCAGCGGCCGCATCGATGAGGCGGCCAGGTCGGTGGATCGTTCAGGGCTAGCCGACGCGCGGCTGCGGTTCGCGGTCAACTTGTTAGGCGGCCACGCGATGGCGCTGCCGGAGTTCGTGCGGCGCAGGCCGTCCACCACCGTGGGCGCGAGCCTGACGGTGAGCATGCCCACCGGCCGGTACCTCACAGACAAGCTCGTCAACATCGGAACCAATCGATGGGCGTTCAAGCCGGAGATCGGCGTGTCGCATCCCTCGGGTCCGTGGACATTCGAGCTGTACGGCGGCGGCTGGTTCTTCACCGACAACACTTCCTTCCAGGGCAACAAGACGCGAGGGCAGCACTCGATGCTGTCGCTCCAGTCGCACGTGGGGTACACGATCCAGCCGCGACTCTGGATCACGGCCGACGTCACGTACTACGCGGGCGGGCGCGTCGTGGTCGACGGGGTTCCATCGTCGGAGTGGCAGAACAACGCGCGCATCGGGCTGACTGCGTCGATGCCGGTCCGGAAGACGAACTCGCTCAAGCTCGCCTGGTCCAAGGGCGCGATCACGCGCCTGGGCGGCAACTTCTCCACGTGGTCGATCGGGTGGCAGACCACCCGCATTCACGTGCCTTCACGCCCACCGGCCGCGAGCTCGCGATAGACGATTCGTTAGGCCGACCGCTTCCAGGGCTCGTCGGTGTCGGTCCCGTCCTGGCTCTCACGCGTCTCTCGCGCTTCCGTTTCCGGAGTGGCTCGCCGCATGTCGTGCACGAGGGCGCCGGCGATCGGGATGATGCCGGAGACCGGTGTCGCGGTCAGCGAGTCGATGTCGCTCGTGTCGTAGTAGACCCGCAGCTTGCTCAACGCGGCGTAGCGCGACCCGCCAGTGACGATGAAGCGTGCGATGCCCGCCGGCTGGTCGCCGCGGCGCATTCGTCGTGCTTCGATCAGGAACATCTGCTCTGCCACGTCCACTCCCGGGCATGAGCGCCGAGTCCGAGTCGGGCCGCGTGCTGCATCGCACTCGACGCGTCGGATCGGTGACACGAGTCACCGACAGTCGCGGCCCTGACGTCGGGACGAGCGACCTCAAGCGGGCGCAACACTATTGTTGGCCCAAGGACCTATTGCGTTCGAAAGCAGAGGTCGTGCCGGCGGCCGGACACCCCTCACGGCCCTTCCGTGTGAATCGCGGACCGCTCAGAAGTCGATGTGGGTCACGAGCCGGAACTGGACGGCGTCGAGGTCGGGGACGCTTCCGCCGGACACGCGGATCGTCGAGTAGAAGAAATCGCCGCCGATCAGAACCGAGCTGAGCGCGTTGTAGAAAACGCCGAGCTGAGCGCTGCGGTATCCGCCCGAAATGTTTCCGCTCTTGCCCGAGCCGGTCCGTACCCGGTAGGCGACCGACGTGGAAATCGGGACGTCCCAGAGCTTGTCCAGGTCGAAGCCGGCGAGTGCGCCGAAGGTGTTGAGCGACTTGTTGCCGGATACGTCTCCGTCCGCTCCGCCAGGTTCGATATTGGCAGTGAGTCCCATCCACGGCTTGATGGCCCACGCGCCTCTGAGGCCAACGGACCAGCGGTTCACCCGCTCGCTGCCCAGCAGAACGGCTTTCGTGTCGGGCGTATATCCGCTGTCCACAACGTCTTTGGCGAACATATAGGGGTCGACGTCCCACTGCTTGTTGTTCTTGAGGTCGGCGACGGCGGAGATGAGCAAGTTCGGCTTGCTCCAGATCGGGACGGTGGCTCCGATCGACCCGCCCATGGCCGCCGATATCCCGCTCGCGATCAGCGCCTCGAGGCTCGTACCCAATCGGCCGATGCCGCTCACGCCCGCCCGCAGCGCGAGCCATTTCGTGATGGACTTCTGATACTCGAAGTCGAGCAGGAAGAAGCCGATGTTGCCAGTGAGGGTGCTGACCGTGTCGCCGGCCAGGTTGCGGACGGGAACCTTGAGATCGAGAGCCATTCCCCCGCCGGTGGCGTTCTCGAAGCTGGTGTTCACGAAGGGCTCGTCGACGACGCTCGATGGAACGAAACGAAATCCATTGAGGCATCGGTGACACGACGGCGACGACTGCGTTGAGGACTGAGCCGACTGCGCGGCGGCCTGTGCACCGGACGTGGTGGCCGAGAGCACGGCGAACGCGAGGGCCGTCACGAGGGAATGAGGGCGCATGGGCGACAGGATTGTGCCGATAGGCCGATCGGCCAAGTGTACCTTGGCCGTACCGCCTAACGTTCAGGTCCTAGCAGCCTCAGCATCGATTGCCCAAAGGTGTAATTGGCGCCATGTGACCCGGCGCCTACCGTTCCGCTCGACGTCGGTCGGCGCATGCGCGACTCGTGCAGGGTCGTGTCGCAGTCATGACGCCTCCGTCGTGAGCGAGGCGCATCTCGGATGGTCGTACCCGTCGAGCGAACCGCCTGCGGTTACCGCCTAACGAAGCACGCCCTGGTCGCCCGCGCGGTGCTCGTCGGGGCGCTGGCCGGCGGTGGCCCTGTCGGGGGAATGTGTATCGCTCTTTCGATGGACGCAGGCGTCGGTCGCGGGCCGGGGCGCCGCGGCTGGCCAGATGCGCGACCGGCTGTCGCCGATGACGGATTCACGTTAGGCGCACATCGAAGTCGAACCGCGAACTCTAACGGCAGGAAGGGCGCATAGACCGCCGAGAGAAGGAGGAGGCATGATCGGACGCTCGTTATTGGGAATTGCCTGGCTCGCGCTCGCCGCGACAGCGTGCTACCCCGACCGGTCCGTCGACTCGACGACGGAGTTCGCGTCGGTGACAACGCTCTTCGACAAGGCAGCACCGTTCGCATCGATCACGAAATACGCGCTCCCCGACACGGTGCTGTACGTACCGAAGGAGGAGGGGAAAGAAGTCCCGGCCGTTACGCAGTCGGCGATCCTGTCCGCCATCCGAACCAATCTGAACAAGCTCGGATGGACGGAGGTGATCAACGCGAGGACGACGCCGGTCGATGTGTACGTCACCGCGGCCGTCGCGTCGCAGACGTACGTGGGATGGGTCTACGACTACTGGGGGTACTGGGGATGGTACCCCTACTGGCCGCCCGGTTATGGACCCGGATACGGGTGGGGCTACCCGGGCTATTGGTACCCGTACAGCTACACGACGGGATCCGTCGTCATGGGCATGATCGACGGCCGGCCGCAGGCCAGTGGCCAGCGCGTTCCGCTCGTGTGGACCGGCGCGGTCAACGGCGTGCTCGCCGACGCGACCACGAACATTGCCATCGCCACGAAGGGCATCGACCAGGCCTTCCAGCAGTCACCGTACCTGAAAACGGGAGTACCACAATGATGATCTCGTTCACCAGGGCGCCGCGCGTCGGCCGCGTCGTGATCCGACTGCTGAAGTGTGCGCTGTGCCTCCTCGTCTTCCTCGCCCTGCCGATCGCTCGTGGGAACGCGCAACGGCAGTACGTCGGAACGCTGTCATATACGATGGCCCAGCCGTCGGGCGACGCGTCGGACTTCGCCAACAACTTCAGCTGGCTGGGATTCACCGTCGAAGGCGACTGGTTCATTCGTGACAAGATCTCCGCCGGGTTCATCTCCGGCTGGCAGGAGATCTACAAGGAACAGGGCGGCGACTCGTACACGTTCAGCAACGGGACAGTGTCGGCGGCCCGCACATATCGACACATCGGATCGCTGCCGATCCTCGCCCGCGCGCGTTACTGGACCGGCACTCCAGGCGATCGGTTCCATGCGTTCGCCGGTCTCGGGCTCGGGACCTACTGGATGAAACAGACCGTGGACGCCGGCATCTACACGGCTGAGGACGATGCCTGGCATTTCGGGGTCGCGCCGGAGGTAGGCGTCCTGGTGAAGACCGGCTACGACATCGGCTGGACGCTCAACGCGCGATACAACTACCCGGTCGCCGCCGGCGACTACCTGGGCGGCAAGAGCGCGTCATTCTCCTACTGGGGATTCGGCATCGGGGTATCCTACACCCACTGACGGACCGCGTGGCAGTCGTGTCACGCACAGCCACGTTAGGCCCGCATGTCCCGACTTTTGGTGCGCGCGCACCAACGAGCTGTCTGCCTCGTCGCGGCGGCGTTTGCCTTCGCCGCCGCGACGAGCGCTTCGGCGACGAGCGCCTCGGCGCAGAATCCTGACCTCGCCCTGTCGAAGGCCGAGCGCGACAGCATCCTCGCCCATTACAAGAACCGCTTTCCGATCTGGGGCCGCAAAGCGATCGAGCGTGGGTTCGACCTGCCGTACCCGGTCGGCCTGAGCGTGAACGGCGTGTGGGCGAGCCAGAACATCGACATCACGAATCTCTCGCTCAGCACCGGCGACAACCCGGTCGTGCCCATCGAGGTCGTCAAGTTCGGCGACGTGAAGGCGCCGATCTTCACGGCAAACCTGCGCGCGGATCTGTGGCTCCTCCCGTTCCTGAACATCTACGGGTTCGGCGGTCACGCGTGGGTCAGCACCGACGTCAACCTCGTGGAGCCCGTCACGTTCAACACGAAGGTCGACCAGGAAGGCTCGTACCTCGGCTTCGGCACGACGGCGACGATGGGCATCAAACACAACTGGCTCGCGTTCGATGTGAACTGGGCCTGGACGCAGACCGAGAAGCTCTCTGAACCGGTCCGCACGCGGATCTTCGGCATTCGCTTTGGTCGCGCGCAGAAGCTGAAGGGAAGCCAGCGTCTCGCGCTGTGGATCGGCGCGATGAAGCAGACGCTCAACTCCACGACGAAGGGGAGCATCGACCTGAGCGAAGTCGTTTCGGGCGGCGGAAGTGGCGGTGGACTTGGCGACTACCAGAACAGCGAGTGGTATCAGGGACTCACTACCGCCCAGAAAGTCGTCATCGACGCGATCGCGCGGCGACTGCAGGGAATCGACCCGTCCGACGTGACGATCAACTACCACCTGGATAAGGCTGTCACCGATCCGTGGAACATGCTCGTCGGCGTTTCCTACGAGTTCAACAAGCGATGGCAGGCGCGGGCCGAACCGGGATTCATCGGTCGCAAGCAGCTGTTGCTGCAGCTGAATTACCGGTTCAACTGGTAGCCTAACGCGAGCCGGGTGGCGCACCGTCCGGGCACGCCCTACCGGACGCATGCCCGCAGGGAGGAGCCATGGGTGTCGATGAATCGCGCCTTTCCCCGAGCGCCGAACACGAGCGCCTGGAACGGGCAAAGCGCGGCGAGCCGTGGAAGCGATGGGGACCCTACCTGAGCGAGCGCCAGTGGGGAACCGTTCGCGAGGACTACAGCGACTCCGGCGACGCCTGGAACTCGTTCAGCCACGACGAAGCGCGGTCACGCGTGTACCTCTGGGGTGAGGACGGACTCGCCGGCGTGTCAGACGACTGCCAGCTCCTCTGCCTCGCGTTGGCGCTGTGGAACGAGAAGGACCCGATCCTCAAGGAGCGCCTGTTCGGACTGACGAACTCCGAGGGCAATCACGGGGAAGACGTCAAGGAGTACTACTACTACCTCGACAGCACTCCCACGCATTCGTGGATGCGGTACCTGTACCGGTATCCGCAGGCGGCGTTTCCCTACGCGGACCTGGTCCGCACCAACGCGAGGCGCAGCCGCTCGGAGCTGGAGTACGAGCTGATCGACACGCGCGTCTTCGACGACAACCGCTACTTCGACGTCTACGTCGAGTTCGCGAAGGAACGGGCCGAGGAGCTGCTCGTGCGCATCACCGCGTACAACCGCGGCCCCAATCGCGCCAAACTCCACGTGCTGCCGACGCTCTGGTTCCGGAACACGTGGTCCCAGGGCGAGCAGGGGGAACGGCCGATCCTCCAGCGTGTGGACGACGTGGCGAAGGCCGCCGTCATCCACGCCACGCATCCGATCCTCGGTGAGCGATGGTGGTACGCCGATGGCGAGCCGCCGATCCTGTTCACCGACAACGAGACCAATCGCGAACGCCTCTGGAACCACCCCAACACCCGGCCGTGGGTGAAGGACGCATTTCACCGCTACGTCGTGGACGGCGAGACGACCGCCGTGAATCCCGAGCAGATCGGCACCAAGGCGGCGGCGCACTACAAGCTCGACATCCCCTCCGGGGGCTCGGCCACCATCCGGCTGCGCTTGTCGGACCGGGTGCCCGATCCCCGCCGTGGACGAGCGTTCGGGCGGCCCTTCGATGAGACGATGTCTGCCCGCCGCTCGGACGCGGACATCTTCTACGCTTCCATCATCCCGAGCACCCTCGACGACGACTCGGCCGACATCATGCGACAGGCGCTCGCCGGCATGCTGTGGTCGAAGCAGTACTACTACTACGACGTCGGCCGCTGGCTCACCGAGCACGGGCTCGACCTCATCCGCCCGCGCATGTCGGCCAGCGGCGCGATCCCACGAAATCGCCAGTGGCAGCATGTCGTCAACAGCGATGTCGTGAGCATGCCCGACAAATGGGAGTACCCGTGGTACGCCGCGTGGGACCTCGCATTTCACGCGCTGCCGCTGGCGATGGTCGATTCCGACTTCGCGAAGGAGCAGCTCGAGCTGATTCTCCGCGAGCGCTACGTACATCCGAACGGCCAGATTCCCGCCTACGAGTGGAACTTCGGCGACGTGAACCCGCCGGTGCATGCGTGGGCGACGCTCTTTACATACAACACCGAGCGCGCGATCAACGGCGTGGCCGATCTCGAGTTCCTGAAGCGCGCGTTCGACAAGCTGCTCCTCAACTTCACGTGGTGGGTCAATCGCAAGGACCGCGATGGCCACAACGTCTTCGAAGGGGGATTCCTCGGGCTCGACAACATCGGCGTCTTCGATCGCAGCGCGCCGCTTCCCACAGGCGGACACCTCGAGCAGGCCGACGGCACCGCGTGGATGGCGTTCTTCGCACAGACGATGTTTCAGATCGCGCTCGAGCTCGCGGAGAACGAGCCCGCATACGCGGAGCTCGCCGTCAAGTTCTTCGAGCACTTCATCTGGATTGCCGCATCGCTCGATCGGATAGGCGACAACGAGGATGAGCTGTGGGATGAGCAGGACGGGTTCTTCTACGATCTCCTGCGACTGCCCGACGGCCGGTGTCAACGCCTCCGCGTACGCTCGATGGTCGGCCTGTTGCCGCTCTGCGCGTCCACCGTGATCTCACCGCACACGCTCGCCCGCGTCGACCGATTGCGGACGCGGCTCGGATGGGTCGTAAAGGAGCGAAGCGTACTCCTTCAGACGATCGCGCCACCGCACGTACCGGGCGCAGGCGGCCGCCACCTGCTCGCCATCCTCGACGAGACGAAGCTGCGACGGGTCCTCGCCCGGATGCTCGACGAGAACGAGTTTCTCTCGCCGTTCGGCATTCGCTCGCTCTCGCGCGCCCATCTCCATCAGCCATATGACCTCTGGGTCGATGGGCATCAGTACCGCGTTGCGTACCAACCGGCGGAATCGGACAGCGGGTTGTTCGGCGGGAACTCGAACTGGCGTGGACCGATCTGGATGCCGGTGAACGTGCTGATCGTGCGCGCGCTCGCGAACCTCTACGCCTATTACGGCGATGACTTTCGCGTCGAGTGCCCAACGGGCTCGGGCCGCATGATGACGCTGTTCGAGGTCGCGCGCGACATCACGCAGCGGCTCGAGAACATCTTCCGTCGCGGGGCCGACGGCAGGCGTCCGGTTTTCGGAGGCGCGGAGAAGTTCCAGACGGACCCGCTGTGGCGCGACAACCTGCTGTTCTACGAGTA
>Ga0075428_100002225_pt1 | contig 21010 bp, 21 predicted proteins | sample RhiMetdeltSRZDD2_FD_75291 | JGI IMG/M metagenome (GOLD analysis project Ga0075428, IMG submission 75291) | Populus rhizosphere microbial communities from Tennessee, USA - Rhizosphere MetaG P. deltoides SRZDD2 | ecosystem: Host-associated > Plants > Roots > Rhizosphere > Soil | place: USA... | reverse complement strand
ACGCTGCCTCGTCCAGGCCGAGCTCGACCAGTTGGCGCAAATCCAGGGAGCGATCAACCGATGGCGACCGTCCCTGCCCTCGTACCTGAAGAAGAACGCCGCCGAGGACTCCATCCTCGGTCACAGCCTGCGCGAGCTGTACGAGCCGGCGCCGCACTACCGGGAAGGGCAGATGATCTCCTTCAGCTACTTTGGCCTTGAGGACGCGCGAGAGTTCGCTGCGTTCATTGCTGCTGTGCTCCCGCAAGCGCTCGAACGGTTCCTGCAGGGACACATCGCCCAGCCAGTGGACAATACGCCCCCTCACCTGCGGCCCAGGTGGCTCACCACTCTGGCGAAACCAGGCGACGGTTGATGAGTACGCGCGTGCCGTCGCGCCACCGACCGCTGCGCACGGCAAGGAGAGATAGAGTGGACGACGACCTCGAAGCGATGACGCGCGCGCAACTGAGCGCAGAAGCGCGGCGGCTACGCGCTGGGATCCGGAAGCATCGGGACAGCACCGGACACGCGCTCTGCTGGCATCACCCGGCTCTGTGGGGTCTCCTGCCCGAGAAGACAGACCCGCTGCCTACGGTGCCCACGTGGCCGGAGTTTCTGCGGGGGTGTCTGCGGTATCGCGAATCCCTGGATAGGGAATTGCCTGATGCGCCCCGCTCAGATGCGCCGGATCGGCCATAGTGGTTCAGCGACGAGCCGCGTATGCGGCGGGCCGCCCAACAATCAGCTTGAGCGGGCGGGAATGACTGCCCTGGTCGCGACCTACAACAGGTGACAGAGGAGAGATCGGCTCATGGGGCGCATCGTCAGTATTCACGAATACGACCTCAAGCCAGGAGTCAACGTCGGGCACTTCGAGCAAGCTATCCGCGACGCTGAAGCACGCGGTCTGCTACAGCTCCCCGGACTTGTGGCCCATCACTTTGTCAAAGGAGCCAAGGGTGTTCGTCGCGGCGCCTATGCCGCTCTGTGGATCTACGAGAGTCGCGAGGCGTGGGAACACCTCTGGGGCACTCCCGAGCATCCCCGACCCTCTCAGGAGTATCCGGATTCCTGGAGGGTCTGGGAGGAAGAAGTGCTCGCTCCCTTCTTGGGGGATCACCCGGATCGGATCAGATTCACGGCCTACGAAGAGTTGAAAGGGGCCGCCGATCAGAGTACCGGATGAAGGGGAAAGGATTCTATGACAGAGCCATCTACAGTCTCTCTGTGCGGTGCCGCGACGGTGTTCGTCGTGCAGGACGTGCTCCGAAGTGTGGAGCACTACCGCGATGTGCTCGGCTTTCGTACCGAGTTTACCTATGGCCAGCCTACGTTCTATGCCGGGGTTGAACGCGGCGCCGTGGTCATTCACCTGCAAGCGGCAAGTGAGACGAAGCGGCAGCCCGGCCAGGGTGCCGTCAACATCTTTGTCACCGATGTGGACGCGCTGTATCAAGAGTTGAAATCGCGAGGCGCCACAACGCTGAACGAGCCGAAGGACTACGCATACGGCATGCGGGACTTCGACATCAACGACCTTGACGGCAACCACCTGTGCTTCGGGATGGAGTCAAAACAGCAGCCACCAACGCAGTGAGACGACCTGCGGACGGTAGTCTGTTGAGTCCGATGTCGGGGATGGCGCTGTGAATCCTGACAGTGTCATGCGCGTGGCCCGGCCGACGGATCGCCTGGCCGCCATATCCGACATGTATGAGAAGGGACTCGGCGTTCGCGTGCTGGCCCAATTCAGAGATCACGAGGGCTTCGACGGGGTGATCCTGGGCCACCTGGGGCAGCCGCACCACATCGAGTTCACAACACGGCACGGTCACCGCGTGGGCAACGCGCCATCTGGGGAGCATCTGCTGGTCTTCTACATTCCGGATCAGGCCGAATGGCAGCGGAGCTGTGATCGCATGGTCGCGGCCGGGTTTCGCGGCGTGGCCTCGGACAACCCGTACTGGGATCGTCACGGCAGGACGTTCGAGGATCTCGATGGCTATCGCGTGGTACTCCAGAACGCAGCGTGGACCACTTAGAGAACCGTGGTTCGGGCCGTTCTCTTCGATGTCGACGGAGTTCTGGTGCACCCCTGGCGATTTCGCGCGACCCTCGCGCGTGATCACGGGATTACGCCTGACATGACGGCGGCATTCTTCCAAGGCCCCTTCATTCGGTGCGTCCAAGGGCAGGCTGACGTGCTCGAGGTGCTCCCGGCATTCCTGGCCTCGTGGGGCTGGCCCGGGTCGGCCACAGAGTTCGTTGCGAGGTGGCTGTCGGTCGAGAACGCCCCAGACGATGCGGTTTTCGGCGTTGTCGCGGACATTCGACGATCTGGCATCCCGTGTTTCGTCGCCTCGACCCAGGAGCGTCGCCGAGCGCAGTATCTTGCGACGGAGATGCGTTTCGACCAATTGTTTGATGGGCTTTTCTTCTCATGCGACCTTGGAGTCGAAAAGCCGAACGAAGGCTTTTTCAAGGCTATTGCTCATCGCCTCGGACGCTCGGGAACGGAGCTGCTGTTTATCGACGACGTGCGGGAAAACGTCGAGGGCGCCAGGGCGGCGGGCTGGTTCGCCGAGCAGTTCCAGAGCGCCGATGGCCTCCGAGCCGATGTGGTCCGATACACACGGCATGACTGACGACTGGTTTCTAGACAAGGCCTGGAACGCATCCAGGCGGTCAAAGAGGAGCATCAGGCATGAAGGTTCTCGTGAAGAGCGCGTGGGGTTCCGACGATCCGACCAAGTCAGCGTTCGCGTTCTTGCATGCGAACGCGCTGGCGGAGGCCGGTCACGACGCCCAGATCTTTCTGCTCGGCGAGACTGTCTCGCTGATGCGTGATCCGGTCGCGAATGCCATCGTGCCGGTGGGCTGGCCACCGCTGGCGGAGACCCTGCGCGCCACCGTGGGGCTCGGCATACCAATCCACGTCTGAGGGGCCTGTTCAAGGGCTCGTGGAGTCCTTGAGACAGATCTCGTGGGGAAGAAAGCTTCGTTTGCCAATCCGACGATCCTCGTCCAGCTCATCGAGTGGGCGGACAAGCTGCTCACCGAATGAGTGCCGGAGGCGGGGCCGTTCAGTTCTTTCGAATATCCATGCGCGTGATCAGGCCGTCCGCGATCGTGTAGAGATGCTCGACCACGCCGTCGGAGATGACGGCGCCGGCCGGGTTACGCACGACCTGATGGACCCGCACCACCGTGCGTCCAGCGGAGTCGGTGTCGAAGCCAACCGGCTCGACGCGCGGGTCGATCACCCCGAACTGGCGCGTCCAGTACGCCCGTACGTCGGCGCGGCCGAGCACGCGCCCGCCGTCCATGCCGTTGGCCCAGTCGACGTCGGGATGCAGCGTGGCAAGGACGCTCTCGATGTCGCGGGCGTTGAACGCCGCGTACACGCGCGTCAGCAGCGCGCGTACGTCGGGCTCGGTGCTGGTCAGCGGATCAGCGGCTCGCGCGGCGGCGCGCGCGCACGCCCTCGGCCAGCTCGTGGAGGACCGGCACCGTCGCGTCCCAGCCCAGGCACGCGTCGGTGATGCTCTGGCCGTAGACCAGGCGCGAGCGGTCGGTGAGGTTCTGGCGGCCGTCCACCAGGAAGCTCTCCATCATCATGCCGATGATGCCGCTCTCGCCCTGGGCGAGCTGGGCGGCGACCTCGCGCACGACCACCGGCTGGCGCCGATGGTCCTTCTCGCTGTTGCCGTGGCTCGCGTCGATCATCACCCGCGGCGGCACTCCGGCGTCCCGGAGCGCGGCCAGCGTCTTCTGCACGCTCATGGCGTCGTAGTTCGTGCCGGTAGCCCCGCCGCGCAGGATGACGTGGCAGTCCGAGTTGCCGCGCGTCGACACGATGCCGGCCAGCCCCTGCTCGGTGACGCCCAGGAAGCGGTGCGGGTGCGCGGCCGCCCGCAGGGCGTCGATCGCGATCTGCACCCCGCCGTCGGTGCCGTTCTTGAACCCGACCGGCATCGAGCAGGCGGAGGCCAGCTCGCGGTGGGTCTGGCTCTCGGTGGTGCGGGCCCCGATCGCCCCCCATGAGACGAGATCGGAGAGGAACTGCGGGGTGATCGGGTCGAGGAACTCGCAGCCGGCCGGCAGCCCCATCTCCGCCAGGTCCAGCAGCAGGCGGCGGCCCAGCCGCAGCCCTTCGTTGATCGAGAACGACCCGTCCAGATTGGGGTCGTTGATCAGGCCCTTCCAGCCCACCGTGGTCCGCGGCTTCTCGAAGTAGACGCGCATGACGATGCGGAGATCGGCGGCCAGCTCGTCCGCGAGCTTCCGTAGCCGGCGGGCGTAGTCCAGTCCGGCTTCGGGATCGTGGATGGAGCACGGGCCGATGATCACCACCAGCCGGTCGCTGGTGCCATCGAGGATCTCGACGATCTCCTCGCGGCCACGGGCAATCGTGAGCGCCGCCGTCTCGGTGACCGGCAGCTCCTCGAGCAGGATCGCCGGCGGCAGGAGCGGACGGATGCTCTCGACACGCAGGTCTCGGGTCCGGATCGGCATGAGCGGCGCCACCCCCTTGAGTTGAGGGTCCCCATTCTAACTCCGGCGGGTAGAATCCCGACATGCGGCCCAGCCTCGTGCGGCTGTCGCTCCCGGCCAACATCCTGGGCGCCTTCGTCACGTTCGCCTACTTCCGCTTCGTCGACCCCATGGTTATGGCCACGGGTCGGCGGCCGGATGTTCCTGAGATCGCCTTCTTCATCGTCGCGAGCGCCGTGCTGATCGTCGTCGGGCATCGGCTGGGGATCGCCTGGATGCGGCCGCTGTCCTCCGGGCCGACGCCATCGGCTCCGGTCACCGTTCCGATCCGCCGCCGTGCGCTGCAGGTGCCCTGGGCCATCGCCAGCCTCACGCTCGTCGGCTGGACCTTGGCCGGGCTGATCTGGGGGGTCTTCTGGCCCCTGTTCACCGGGACCTTCGAGCCGGCGCACGCCCTGCGCATGGCCTTCGGCATCAACATCGTGGCGGGCTTCGCGGCCACGGTCTTCGTCTTCTTCGCCGTCGAGCATCAGTGGCGCCGGCAGCTGCCGCAGTTCTTTCCCGACGGCGGGGTGACCGAGGTCCGCGGCGTCCCGCGGCTGCCGGTACGCGTGCGGCTGCTCGTGATCTCGCTGCTGCTCAGCGTGATCCCGGTCGCCGTGCTGGGCGTGCTCGCGTGGAACCGGGCGCGGGCGGCCCTGGACGCGGGCCCGGAGGCGGCCGACGCGATCGTCGCTAACATGCTGGTGAGCGTCGTGTTCCTCGCGGTGGTGGCGATCGTCGTGTCGATCGTCATCTCGCTCTACGTCTCCCGCAGCGTGGCCGAGCCGCTGGGGCGCCTGGCCACCGCGATGGCCGAGGTCGGGCGGGGGGATTTCACGGTCCGGTGCCCGGTGGTCTCGAACGACGAGATCGGCGCGGTCACCGAGGGCTTCAATCACATGGTGCGGGGGCTCGCCGAGCGCGAGTTCCTGCGCGAGACCTTCGGCAAGTACGTGAGCCAGGAGATCCGTGACGAGATCCTGGCCGGCCGCGTCGCGCTGGAAGGTCAGCTGCGCGACGCCACCATCCTGTTCGCCGACCTGCGCGACTTCACCCCGTGGGTCGAGGCCAGCGATCCGCGCGAGGTCGTGCGCGACCTCAACGCCTACTTCACCGAGATGGAGACCGCCATCCGGAACCACGGTGGCCTGGTGCTGCAATACATCGGCGACGAGATCGAGGCGGTGTTCGGCGCCCCGGTGAACCAGCCACGGCACCCCGAGCACGCGGTGCGCGCGGCGCAGGAGATGCGGGCGCGGCTCTCGGCCTGGAACGCCGCGCGGCAACGCATGGGCCGGCCGCCGTTACGCAACGGCATCGGCGTGCACACGGGCGTGGTGCTGGCCGGCAACATCGGCAGCGCCGATCGCCTGTCCTACGCGCTCGTCGGGGATCCCGTCAACGTCGCGTCGCGCATCCAGGGGCTCACCAAGGAGCTGGCCACCGACGTGCTCGTCAGTGGCACGACGCGTGCGCGCCTGAACGGTGAGTTGCCGCTGACTCCGCTTCCGTCGGTGCGGGTGAAGGGGCGGACGGCCGAGATCGAGGTCTACGCGCTCGGCTGAGAGCGAATCGCCAGCAGGGCGAGGCTGTTGGCGAAAGCCAGCGCCGGCGCCGTGGTGGTGAGCTTGGCGTCCAGCCGGCAGAGGGCCCGGTAGGCGGCGGCCAGGCCGCGCGGCGGGCGGGCGCCGTGCAGCACCGTGGATGGCAGCAGGTTGGTGACGCCGTGCAGACCCCAGGCGCGGACCGGCCTGAGCCCGGCGGCCGTCAGCATCCGGTCGAGTTCGCGCCGGCGGAACAGCCGGAGCAGTCCGTAGCCGGGGTAGGGGAGCCGGACGCCGTCGCGCGCGAAGACGGCGCGCCACGCGGCCCGCGCGCTGACGCCGTAGCCGAGCGGATCGCCGGCGACGGCACTGGCCAGCGTCCACGCGAGGTCGAGGCTCGGACGGTGCTCGCAGTCCAGGAGCAGCCGGCCGCCCGGGCGCAACACGCGTCCCAGCTCGGCGAGCGCACATGCGGGATCGTCGACGAAGGACAGCGTGCTGCCGCAGCAGACCACGGCGTCGAAGCAGGCGTCGACGAATGGCAGCGCCTCGACGCTTGCCTGCGCGAGGTGGGCGCGCGGCAGGCGCTGGCGGGCCACGGCGAGCAGCCCGGCCGAGAGGTCGATGCCGTGGGTTGTCCAGCCGAGGTCGGTGAGGATCGCCGACTGGAAGCCGGTGCCGCAGCCCGCATCGAGCGCGCGGGCCCCGGCCGGAGCCGGACCGAGCTCGGCGCGCAGGATCGTGTGCAGGCGCGCGTAGAAGTGCTCGTACCACGGCTCGAGATCGTCATATGTCGCCGCCATCGCATCGAAGAGATCGGCGACCGTCGAGGACATGGTTGGGAGTTTAGCGGCGAGGGAGGGCTTCGTGAACGACAAACGCACGGAGGCGTGGACCCCGCGGATCCCGATGAGCCCGCTGGTCAGTCCAGACGGCGGGGGCCGGCCCGGGGTCAGCGGGTTGCTCGATCGGATGCGCCACTCGGCATTCCAGGGCCGCAAGCTCGGGGAGGCCTTCGAGGTCTGGCAACGAATGATCGATGGCGACGGCCTCATCTGTCTGGGCGTGGCGGGTTCGCTGGCCAGCGCCGGCCTGGGCCCCCTGGTGGTCTGGCTCGTGGAGCGGGGCTACGTCGATCTGATCGCCTCGACCTCCGCCAATGTCACCGAGGACCTGCTCGAGCTGCGGGGGGCCCGCTTCTTCCAGGTGGATCCCGAGCACGTGGACGATGCCGAGCTATGGCGGCGCGGCTTCTATCGCTTCTACGACCACGTGGTGGGGGCAAGCGACTACGACGCGATGGAGGACTTCACGCGCGGCTTCTTCGAGACGCTGGCCAAGCGCTGGCCGGCGCCCGCGATCTCCGGCGCGCGCTTCATGCACGAGTTCGGCGGCTGGCTGGACGCGCAAGGTCTCGGCGGGTCGGTCGCCGCGACGTGCTTCCGCCACCGCACCCCGCTGTTCGTCCCGGCGGCGCCCGACGGCCCGCTGGCCGAGGGCTATCGCGCGGCGGGCGCCAAGGGGCCGGTGGTGGACTTCTTTGCCGACTATGAGATCGCGCTGCGGATCATGGGGCGCTACATGCCGCCGGGTCCGGGTACCTCGGCCATCTTCCTCGGCGGCGGCGTGCCGAAGGACTTCATCCAGATCACCGCGACGAGCGTCAAGACGATCCGCGGCGACACCGGACCCAGTCCTCATCTGGCCGCCATCCAGATCACGACCGACAACACCGTGTTCGGCGGCCTCGGGGGCGCCTCCGTGGCGAGCGAGTGCATCTCGTGGGGCAAGGAAGCGGTGGACGGCCTCAACGTCATGCTCTTCGCCGACGTCACGATCGCCCTGCCGATCCTCTGCCAGGGGCTGCTCGAACGCTACGGGCCCATGCACGAGCGTCGCGCGCGGACCGCGATCCGTTCGGATCTGGCGGCGCTGCTCGGAGACTAGCGCCGGGCTCGCGCGAAGCCCGAGAGGAGCCAGAGCGCGGTGCCGGCGGCGGCGCCGAAGGCCAGCGCTTCTCGCAAGCCGAACAGCACACGGATGTTCGCGCCCTCCACGCGCTGCGCGATGAGGACGCCGACGGCGGAGTCGGTCACCTTCGCCGAGCGGGCGACGAGCACGCCGGCCGCGGCCTGCTCCAGCTCGGCCTCGTCGCGGGCCAGCACCGCGGTCGCGGCGGAGGCCTTCAGCTCGACCTGGCCGGCCACGACGGCGACGGCGCCGCCTCCGGTCAGGCTCACCTTGTCGGCCCGCGTCAGCACGATGCCGCCCTGGGTCACCTCGACGGAGTCGGCCTCCAGACGAACCGCGCCACCCTGCCGGATCGAGACGTCCCGCGCCCGGACCGACCGTGCGCCACCCTGCTTGATCGTGACCCGGCCGGCGACCACGTCGCCCGCGTCGCCGTTCAGCTCGCCGTCACGCCGCTCGTCGCGTTCTTCTGACATCAGGACCTCCCTGGTACAGGTATCATCCGCGCATGCCCATCCAGCCCGCGGTACCAACCGTGAAGATCGACAACGACCGCGTGCGAGTGACCGAGTGGCGCTTCGCCCCGGGCGCCGCCACCGGCTTCCATCGCCATGAGTATGCCTACGTCGTCGTGCCGATGACGACCGGATCGCTGACCATCACGGCGCCCACCGGCACGACCACCGCGGCGCTCGTCACCGGGGAGCCGTACTTTCGCGAGGCCGGCGCCGAGCACGACGTCATCAATGCCAACGCCTACGAGTTCGTCTTCGTCGAGGTGGAGCTGAAGGACGCCTGAGCCGTGCGCCGCCGATGGCCGTGGCTCCTCGCGGCGGCCCTGCTGCTCGTGGCCGGCTTCGCCCTCGTCACCCGCTGCGCCGACGGCGGCGCCATGGGTGCACGCTATCGCACCTGCCAGTGCCGCGGAATCGAGTGGGTTCAGTACGACCGGACGGCCGCCGATGGTCCGCGCCGCACGCTGTGCCTGGGTCTGGTCAGCTCGACCGCCTGCCATCGCTCACGCGGCGGCGAGGTCGTGTCCTGTCACTAGCGCCCAGCGCATAACGTTTACTGCCCGATGCGGAACTCCACGCGCGGATCGCCCGCCGGCGCCGACGGGGCCGTGGCCACGGGCGATGCCGTTGCCGCGGGCGACGCCGCGGGCGCGGGCGCGGCCTCGTCCGCCTTCAGGCGCGTCTCGGGGATACCCTCGGCCTTGGTCAGCGCGTCACGGACCGCGGCGACTCGACGCGCGAGCAGATCACTGAGGCGCGCGGTCGGCAGCGCTTCGGCCTCCCGTAGACGCGTCAGCTGATCGTCGGGCGGCGGGAGCGGTTTCACGTCGGGGAACTTCTCGCGGAACTCGGCGGCGACCGCGGCGGGGAAGTCCTTCAGGCCCTTCTCGCGCTGCCGCTGCTGCAGCCGCGCGTTCAGCTCCTGTCCCTTGAGGCTCTCGACGTCGGCGGCCCCGGGATGTGGCGCCAGCGTGAGGCGGATGGCAGGAGCGCGGCGCATGAAGTCGGCGACCTTGGTGAGGTGCTGGTCCATGCCGTCGGCGACGGTGTCGGTACCGGGCTTGAAGGTGACCGGCTCGACGGCCAGCGACTCGACCTTGTCGTCGTTGCCCTTGAAGAGCCGGCCGATGGCCCGGAACGGCGCGGCCACGATGTTGACGACCACGTTCTTGACCACGGCCCAGATCGCGTCGCTGAAGTTCGCCTTGAAGTTGTCGAGCTCTCCGGACACCGGCAGGTTGATCTTGAGGGTGTTGTCGGCGTCGGTGATCAGCGCCACGATGAGGCCCAGCGGCAGGCCCACCCGCTTCTTCACCTCATCGTCCTCGCGCGAGGGCGCCACGTGGATGTTCTCCACCGCGATCTCGTCGGTGAGGTCGATCCGGTTGTTCTCGACCTTGACGTGGAACTTGAGCCCCAGCTTGCCCCGCTCGACTACCCAGGCCACCGCGCTGTCGGCGTAGGGGTTCACGCTGGCCAGGGTGAAGCCGCGCAGCTCGCCGTGGATGTCGGCGTACAGCTGGCCGAGCGGCGCCAGCTCGCCGTTGATGTCGAGCGCGGCGTCGCCGCCCACGATGGCCTGGCTCTTGAGCCTGGCCCGAGTGCCGGGCGTGCTCGACAGATTCTCCACGCGGATGGCCAGGCGAGAGATCGTCTCCGAGAATGCCGGCTTCACCGAGCGGTCGAGGAAGCGGATGTTGCCCTCTTCCAGGACGAAGGCGCCGACATCGAGCGGGAAGCCGACCGCGCCGCCCTTGGCCTGCGTCGAGGGCGGCACCGCCGCATCCACCTTCGGTGCCGGCTTGGTCTCCTTCGCGGGCTTGGTCTCCTTCGCGGGCTCGGGCTCCGATGCAGCGCCGCCCTCGGGTTCGGGGACGAGCAGCTCGCGCAGGCGGATCTTGCCGTCGGCCGCGCGCTCGATCTGCGCCTCGGGCTTGCGCACCGTGACCGTCGCCACCTTGGCGTAGGTCGGCCACGCGAAATCGATGCCGGCCATCTCCATGCGCTCCACCTTCAGCGGCGTGGGGGAGCCGGCGACCGGATCACGCAGCTCCAGCTTGTCGATCCAGCTGGTGCCCTTGGACGTGGCGGTGAGCTTGCCGCCGGCCAGCGAGATGCGCGAGCGGTTGTCGCCGTTGAAGTTTCCGGCCAGCTGCGCCTTGATCGGGATGTACGGACGGTAGGGCTCGATCGATGCGCCCCGCATCGTCATCGCAAGGTCGGCGGTGATCGGCTCCAGCGTCACCGTCCCCTTGGTGTTGAACTTGCCGGCGCCGGGCAGGTTCACGGCCAGCACGACGTCGAAAGGCTTTGGGCCCGGCCAGGTGAACCCGGTGACCGTGGCCGAGAGATCCGAAAGCGTAAGCGTGTTGGCCGGCCAGACCGCCTCGTCCTTGAACGTGGCGCGCCCCTTGGTGAGGGCGACGCGCTCGACTGCCACATTCATGGCGATGGCGCGCTCGACAGCCACCTGGATCGGCCTCTGCTCCTCCGTCGGCGCCGTGGCCGAGGGGGTTGGCGTCGGTGGCGTGGCCGGCGGCTTTGCCGACGGCGCTGAACCCTTGGCCGACGGCGCTGAGCTCTTGCCTGAAGGCGCCGACGCTTTGCCCGATGGCTCGGACGCCTTGGCTGGCGGCGCGTCGGCGCCGCCGCCGGCCATCGCCAGCAGATCGATCTGCCCCTGCTTGTTGCGGACCATCGTGAGGTCGAGCCCCTCGAGCTCGACCGAGGCCAGGTTGATCGCGCCATCCAGCGGCGCCGTATCTTTCAGGCTGACGGCCAGACGCGGGAGCCGCACGAAATCAGCCGGCGCGTCGCGCTGCCGGACGAGGAGATCGACCAGCCGCACGTCACCGTTCAGCACCACCTTCGGCTTGCCCTCGGGCGTCCGCGAGGTGACCACGCCGAGATCGACCGTGAGGCGCCCCGCGGTCGGCTTCGCCGGGGCCGTGGCCGGCGCGTACGGAACGGACTGCGCGACGTCGAAACCGTCGAGCTTCACGCGCGCGGTGACCGCGCCCTTGGGCACGTCGACGGCGTCGGCGACGACCGACAGCGCCGTGCCGTTGATCTTGGCGCTCACGCTCAGTCGGCCCGGGCGCGCATCGGGCCGCGTCGTGATGAACGCCCCGTCGACCTCGAGCGCGTCCATACGCCAGGTGGCGGGCGGTGTCACGCTCTCGTCGCGCGCGACGATCGTGCCGCGGGTGAGAAGCACGCGCTCGATCGTGATGGTCTTGTCCGAGGGCTTTGCCTTGGGATCGGGAGGCGGGATCAGGTCGAGCAGGTCCGAGAAGTCGAATCGATCGATCGTGAAGCGGGTCGTATGCAGGGTCGGCGCGGTCAGGATGATCTCGCGGATCCGGATGTTGTTGCCGAGCAGCGAGTTGACCGCCACCCGCAGGTCGAAGCGCTCGAACTCGACCGCCGGCGCGTTCGAGCCCTTCTGCGACAGCCGCATGCGGGCGATCCCCATGCGGCCGGTGAAGATGTTGAGGTCGATGTCGGCGATCGAGACGGCGCGGCCCGTCATCTCCGCGAGGCGACTCTCGAGGACCCCGCGGAGGATCACCGGCACGAGGACCAGCAGCGCGACGATCAGCAGGGTCGCCGCGGAAATCGCTGCCGCAAACACCACGCGACGACGCGTCACCATGAGGCTGCCATTCTACCCCGCCGCTACCCTCGAGAGGTCGCGTGGTATGGTCGGCGTCGAGGAGAGCATCATGAATACCGATCTTCTCTTCGACCTCGTCATTCGCTATGGCTTTCAGGTGCTGGGCGCGCTGGTCATCCTGGGAGTGGGGGCGATGATCGCCGGCTGGCTGGGGCGGGTCGCCGACCGGCGCTTGCAAGCTCGCGCCATGGAGCCGCCGCTGCGCATGCTCGCCGTCCGGGTCTTGCGCATGGTCGTCATGCTCTTCGCGGTGGTGGTCGCCCTCGACAAGTTCGGCTTCCAGATCGCGCCGCTGGTCGCCGGCATAGGGGTCGTGGGCCTCGGTATCGGTATCGCGCTGCAAGGGGTGATCGGCAACCTCGTGGCAGGACTCTCGATCATCTTGACCAAGCCATTCCGGGTCGGGGAATTCATTCAGGTCGTCGGCGTCCAGGGGGAAGTGAGCGCGATCGAGCTATTCTCCACGACGCTGCGTCACTCCGACCGGTCCCGCATCGTCATTCCCAACGGCAAGCTGGTCGGTGAGATCCTCCACAACTTCGGCACCATGCGTCAGCTCAACCTGTGGGTGACCGTGCCGCACGGCACCGACATCTCGGCCGCGCTCGCGACCCTCGACGACATCGTGCGGCGCAACCCGCGCGTGCTGAAGGAGCCCTCGCCGGAGATCGGCGTGGGCCAGGTCCTCGACGGCGGCGTCAAGCTCGCCATCGCGCCCTGGGTGCAGGTGCTGGACGTCGGCCCGGCCGACAGCGAGCTGTACCTGGCGCTGCTCGAGCAGTTCGCCACGCGCAGCATCCCCTTGGGAACCGCGCCGACCGACGTGCGGCTGCTGAACGGCGCACGGACCGCGTGAGCCCCGGGCGCGGTTGGCGGCGGCCGCCCGACTGAGCGATGCCGGGCCAGGACGTCGGCCCCGCCCTCGTCGAGTTTCTCCGCGAGCTACTCGGTGTGCGCGAGCTCGGCCTCGCCGAGCCGGCGACGCCGCTCAGCGGCGGCTTCGACACGTCGATCTACGCCATCCGGCTGCGTGACGCCCCGGCGCTCTTCGCCGGCCCGCTCGTGCTGCGGATCATGGCGCCGCACGGCGACCCGGGTCCCCGTGTCCTGCGTGAGCGCGCCATTCAGAATGCGGTGGCCAGCCAGGGCTATCCGGCGCCAGAAGTGCTGGCCGCGACGACCGACCCCGTTCCGCTCGGCGCGCCTTTCTTGTTGATGGAGCGGCTCCCCGGGCGAGTGCTGGTCGATGCGCAGCGGGTGGGCATGGCCGGTGTCCTCGTCGACGCGCAGCTGCGCTTGCACGCACTGAAGGCGGGGCCGTTGTTCGCAGCGCTCGACCAGGAACCCGGCTCGGGCGGTCACGCCGCGGTCGAGTTCGAAAGTTATCTCCGGTCGCTCGAGTACCGCGTGGCCCGCGCCAAGCTCGATGGACTGAAGCTGGTGCTGAGCTGGCTGCGGGGCCACCGGCCGTCGCCCGGCCCGCCCGTGATCTGCCATGGCGACTTCCATCCCCGCAATCTTCTGGTGGCCGCCGGCCGGCTGACCGGGGTCGTCGACTGGCCGAACACGATCGTGGCCGACGCGGAGTTCGACGTGGCATCGACGCTCAACATCCTGCGATTCGTTCCCGCGGACCTGGCCGCTCCGTCGAAGGTCACGCGTGCGCTCGCGGCGGTGGCCCGGCCGATCCTGGTCGCCCGATATCTGCGGGGCTACCGGCGCCGCCGTCGTCTCGACCCGGATCGACTCGCCTACTACGAGGTTGCGACGGCCATGCGCTCGCTGGTCCAGACCAGTGAGGCGCGCGTCGGGCGCGGCCGTGCGCTGGGCGCGCTCGAGCGGTCGGACTATGCGACGCGGCTGGCGGCCCGTGCCCAGCAGCTCACCGGAGTCGCCGTGGCCCTGCCCGTCGCGAGCCCCGAGCCGTGATAGAACTCTTGCCATGACGTGGCGCATCGGCGTGGACATCGGCGGCACGTTCACCGACGTCGTGCTCGCCGACGAGGCGACCGGCGCCGTGGACGTCATCAAGGTGCCGACGACTCCGCGGGATTTCGCCGAGGGCGTGGTGGCCGGCCTGCGTACGGCGACGACCACGCACCGGGTGGCCGCCGGTGACGTCGGCTGGCTTGCGCATGCGACTACCGTGGTGACCAACGCGCTGCTGCAAGGGCGCGGTGCCCGGGTCGCCCTGATCACCACGCACGGCTGTCGCGACGTGCTCGAGCTGCGACGCTCGGCCCGCGCGAGCCTCTACGATCTCTTCCAGGACGCCCCGGCCGTGCTGGTGCCGCGTCACCTGCGACTGGAAGTCCACGAGCGCGTCGACGCCCAGGGGCGCGTGGTGGAGGAGCTCCACCCCGAGGACGTCGGCGCGGCGGTGGAATTCATCCAGCGGCATCGGATCGACGCCATTGCCGTCTGCCTGCTGTTCTCGTTCCTCAACGACGCCCACGAGCGGGCGATCGGGCGGACGCTGCGTGCAGCGTTCCCCGACGTGCCGGTCTTCCTGTCGAGCGAGGTGTTGCCGGAGATCCGCGAGTTCGAGCGCACCAGCACCACCGCGGTGTGCGCGTACGTGGGGCCGATCCTCGCGTCCTACCTGGGCCGCCTCGCGACGGCCGTCACCGGCATGGGACTGCCGTCGCCGTGGGTGATGGGCTCGAGCGGCGGCGTCTTCAGCGTGAGCGAAGGCCTGAGCATGCCGGCCATGGCGGTGGAGTCCGGACCGGCGGCGGGCGTGATCGCGGCGGCCCTCGTAGGGCGCCAGCACGGTCTGCAGAACATCATCTCCTTCGACATGGGCGGTACCACGGCCAAGGCCAGCCTGATCGAGCGCGGCGAGATCAAGACCACGGCGGAGTACGAGGTCGGCGGTAGCGGCAACGTGCGACGCTGGCTGCACGGCACCGGTCACCCGATCCGCGTGCCGGTGATCGACCTGGCCGAGGTGAGCGCGGGCGGCGGCTCGATCGCGTGGATCGATCCGGGCGGCGTCCTGCGCGTGGGGCCGGAGAGCGCCGGCGCGGACCCGGGTCCCGTCTGCTACGGACCGCACGGCACGCGCGCGACGGTGACCGACGCCGATCTCGTGCTGGGCTACCTGAACCCGGTCGCGCTGCTGGGCGGTGCGCTGCCGGTCGATATCGAGCGAGCGCGCGCGGCCATCGAGACGCAGATCGCGCGGCCGCTCGGTCTCGACGTGCTGGAGGCCGCTGCCGGCATCGTCGAGGTCGTCAACGCGGGCATGGCGGGTGCGCTACGCATCGTTTCCGTCGAGCGCGGCCACGACCCGCGCGACTTCACCCTGGTGGCGTTCGGCGGCGCGGGGCCGGTGCACGCCGCACGCCTGGCCGAGGAGCTCGATATCCCGCGGGTGCTCATCCCGCTGATCCCCGGGGGCTTCTCCGCCCTCGGTCTGGTGGCCACGGACGTGCGCCGCGACTACGCGCGGACGTTCTACGCCGCGCTACCCTCCGCTGATCCCGCCGAGATCGCCGCCGCCTGCGCGACCATGGAAGGCGAGGCGCACGCGATGCTGAGCCGGGCCGGCGTGCCCAAGGAGCGCTGGGAGGTCACACGGACGGCCGACTGCCGCTATCCCCGCCAGGCCTACGAGCTGACGGTGCCGCTGGCCGGTGGATCGATCGACCGCGCGGCGCTCGATCGTCTCGCACAGGCGTTTCACGAGCGTCATCGCGCTACCTACGGTCACGCGAGCCCCGACGAGGCCGTCCAGCTGGTCAACATCCGCGTGTCGGCGCTGGGCCGCCAGACGCCGCTCGATCTCACGCGCGCGCAGGCCAAGAACGCGTCCGGTCCGCAGGCGACGCGGTCCGCGTACTTCAAGGAGACGGGCCTCGTGACCGTTGACGTCATCGCGCGCGAGAGCCTGGCGCCGGGCGCCGGGCGGTCGGGGCCCATGATCGTCGAGGCCGCCGACACCACAGTCGTCGTGCCGCCCGGCTGGAGGCTTGCGGTCGATGCCGGCGGCCTGATCGTCCTGGAGCGCGCCCATGCGTGAGACCGATCCCGCCACGTTCGAGGTCGTCAAGAACGCGCTCTACTGCGCCGCCGAGGAGATGAAGGTGGTGCTGGCCAAGACGGCGTACTCGCCGCTGCTCAAGGTGGCCGGCGACTACTCGTGCGGCCTCTTCGACGTGCGCGGCGAGATGGTGGCCCAGGGCCCGGATCTGCCGATTCATCTGGGCTCGATGCCGCTGGCAGTCAAGGCCGTGATCCAGGCGTCGCCGACGTTCGAGGCCGGCGACGTGTTCATCCACAACGATCCCTACTTCGGCGGCAGCCACCTGCCCGACGTCAACGTCGTCACGCCGGCCTTCCACGAGGGGCGATTGCTCGGCTTCGCCTGCGTGCGTGCGCACTGGCCCGACATCGGCAGCGGCACGCCCGGCTCCTACGGCGCGAGCACCGAGATCTACGGCGAAGGGCTGCGGCTGCCGCCCGTGCGCCTCTATGCCGCCGGCGTCCTCAATCGCGAGGTCGACGCGATCATCTTCATCAACGTCCGCACCCCCGAGGAGCGGCGCGGCGACCTCCGCGCGCAGCTGGCGGCCAACCACCGCGGCGTGACGCGGCTGTCGGAGCTGGCGCGGCGGTACGGCGTCGAGCGCCTGCTGGCGATCATGCAGGAGGTGATGGACTACTCCGAGCGGATGATGCGGACGCTGCTGGCCGCGCTACCCGACGGCACCGCCGACTTCGAGGATTTCTGCGACGGCGACGGCGTGCTCGAGAACGGCGACAAGGACGATCAGCCGTTCTGGATCCGGATGCGGGTCGACAAGCGCGGCGATCGCCTGATCGTCGACTTCGCCGGCACCGACCGCCAGGTGGCGGGGCCCATGAACGCGCCGCTGAACGTGACGGCCTCGGGGATCTACTGCGCGATCAAGATGATCGCCGACCCGGAGGATCTCGTCCCGCCCAATTCGGGCTGCTGGCGCGCCATCGAGCTGCGGGCCGAGCCGGGGACGGTGGTGAGCGCGGTGTCGCCCGCGCCGGTGGTCTATGCCAACCACGAGATCAGCCACCGCGTGTGCGACATGCTGTTCGGCGCCATGGCCCGGCTGGCCCCCGAGCGCGTGATGGCGTGCTCGCAGGGGACCTCCGCCATCCTGACGCTCGGCGGGGTGGACGATCGGACCGGCGGCCGCTACGTCTCGTACGAGACGATCAAGGGCGGCTTCGGGGCGCGGCCCACCAAGGACGGCATCACCGGCGTGGCCAGCGGTATCTCGAACACCATGAACACGCCGATCGAGATCCTCGAGATGTCCTTCCCGGTTCGCGTGGAGCGCTACGCCATCGTCCCCGACACGGGCGGCCCCGGTCGCTTCCGCGGCGGCTGTGGCGTCGAGCGCGTGTGGCGGATCCTCGGGCTGCCCTCGCAGATGAGCGTGTGCCTGGAGCGGACCAAGTCGGCGCCGTTCGGGCTGGCCGGCGGGCGCGCGGGCGCGCCGGGCCGCATCGCGCTGGCGTCCGCCGACGGGGCCGAGCGCGAGCTCTTGAGCAAGGGATCGCTGACCGCCCCGGCGGGCGCCGAGATCCGGCTGCGGGCTCCCGGCTCCGGCGGCTACGGTGATCCCGCGGCGCGCGCCCGCGCGCGGGTCGGCGACGACGTCGTCAACGGCTACGTCTCGCCGGGCGCGGCCGCGGCGGACTACGGGCAGCGCGGGCCGTTGGGCTGTCCGGACTGCGCGGGGGAGCCCTGAGCTCGCGGCTGGCCGGCAAGGTCGCGCTGGTCACCGGCGGCGCTGCCGGGCTCGGCCTCGCCTACGCCCGGCGCCTGCTGGCCGAGGGCGCGCGCGTGGTCATCGCGGATGTGGCCGATGCCGCCCACGCGCTGAAGCAGCTCGACGCCGGCGACGCGGTGCACGCCGTGCGCGCCGACGTCGCCGTCTTCGCCGACTGCGAAGCGATGGTCGACGCCACGCGACGACAGTTCGGCGCGCTCAACGTCCTGGTCAACAACGCGGCGGTGTTCGCGACGCTCCGACCCCAGCCGTTCGACGCGATCGCCGAGGCCGAGTGGGACCGCGTCATGGCCGTGAACGTCAAGGGCATCTGGAACTGTGTGCGGGCCGGGGTGCCCCTGATGCGGACGCAGGGCGGCGGGCGGATCATCAACGTCGCCTCGGCCATCGCCCACAAGGGGACGGCCGGACTGCTGCACTACGTGACCTCCAAGGGTGCCGTGATCGCGCTGACTCGCGCGCTGGCCCGCGAGCTCGGTTCCGACGGGATCACGGTGAACGCGATCGCCCCCGGCCTGACTCTCAGCGACACCGTTCTGGCCAATCCGGACATCGCCGCGTTCCAGCGCGAGGCCGTGCTCGCCTCCCGCTCGCTCAAGCGTGAAGCGGTAGCCGAGGACCTGGAGGGCACGGTGGTCTTTCTCGCCTCGGATGACAGCGCCTTCATGACCGGTCAGACGCTCGTCGTCGACGGGGGTTCGGTGTTCGCATGATGAGCGGCGAGACCCGGCATACGACCGTCCCGCTGATCGATCTGGCCCCACTTCTCGCCGGTGGGCGCTCGGAGCGCGTCTCGGTGGCGCGCGCCATCGGCCGCGCCTGCGAGGACATCGGCTTCTTCACGATCGTTGGTCACGGCGTGGATCCCCTTCTCGTCGAGCGCATGCATCGCGTCTCGCGCGCCTTCTTCGATTTGCCCCTCGCGGACAAGCAGCGGGTCGCGCGCCCGAAGCCGGAGCAGAGCCGGGGCTACATCGGCGTGGGGGAGGAGAATCTCGCCTACGGCGTGGGCACGGCGACGACCGATCTCAAGGAGTTCTTCGCCATCGGACCGGTGGACGTGCCGGACGCGCCCTATTACACGGCGGCCGCGGCCTATCCCTCGTTCGCGCCAAACGTGTGGCCGGAGCAGCCGGCCGAGCTGCGCGACGTCTACACCGCGTACTACCAGGCGATGGAGCGACTGGCCACCGCCCTCATGCGAGCGTTCGCGCTCGCGCTCGACCTGCGCGAGCGTTTCTTTGCCGACAAGATCGATCGGCACATCAGCGGGATCCGCGTCATCAACTATCCGGATCAGCCCGTGGCACCGCCGGCCGGGCAGCTCCGGGCCGGCGCCCACTCCGACTACGGAGCCCTCACCATTCTCAAGTCCGAGAACGTGCCGGGGGGCCTGCAGGTGCTGAACCGCGCCGGTGACTGGGTGGAGGTCGAGCCGCCGCAGGGTGCGTTCGTGGTCAACATCGGCGACCTGATGATGCACTGGACCAACGACCGCTGGGCCTCCACGCTCCACCGCGTCGTCAATCCGCCGCGCGATGTGGCGCTGGGCAGTCGGCGCCAGTCGATCGTCTTCTTCTTTCAACCCAACTACGACGCGCTGATCGAGTGTTTACCCTCGTGCACCGGCCCTGACCACCCGCCGCGCTACGAGCCGGTGACCTCCGGCGAGCACCGCCTGCGCAAGTTCCTCCGGACCGTCTCACCCACGCCCGAGTCCGCCGCCACATCGCCGAACGAGTCGAAGGCGCCAGGGGCTGCGTGAGCGAACAGGTCTGAGACGGGCGAAGGCGAACGAGCAGGGGGTCTGAGAGCGCGGCTGGATCGGAGCGGGGACCTAGAGAGGTCGCCCGCAGTGCACGCAAGACCGAGGAGCGCCCCGGGTCCCCCGGGGCGTGACGAGCGGTGGGGCTAGGGGGCCATGTCGAGGCCCCCATGCAAATTGGGGGGAGCGGCGCGCTCCCCCCAATCTCTATCAAAAGCTGCGGGCGTCGATCCCCGACACGTACGTCGGCTGGCGCTGAGCGGGATTGCGGTTGATCAGCGGCCGGCGGTACATGGGGTGTGTCACGCAGCGTACCTCGTGCTCGATCTCGAAGAGCACCTTGCCGTTGTCGGGATCGACGATGTCGACGAAGCGGTACTGGTACGGGTTGCTCTCCTCGCTGACGACCCCGCGCTCCAGCATCTTCTTGTGCGGGCCGGAGAAATCCGCGATGTAGACGGCGATGTGGTGGCCGTCGTAGGGGTCGAGCGGCTCGTTGGTTTCGCGGAAGATCAGCTTCTGCGACAGGCCCACGCCGACCTCGGCCGCCACCGAGCCGTTGCTGACGACGCACGACGGCGCGCCGATGATCTCCTTGTAGAAGCGCGCGATACCGTCGGCCGTGCCCTGGCGCACCGGGAACTCGACGTACGGCATGCCGAGCGTCAGCCGCGGGAACTTCTCCTGCGGCGGATGCAGCCGGAACCGATTCCCCCACGGGCAGGTGACGTCCGCGTAGCTAGCCTCGACGTGATAGGAGAACTTCGTGCCCTTCAACCGCTCGGCCGCGGTGGCCAGGCGGGCCGGCAGCTCGTCGAAGTCGGGAATCACCAGGCCGGTGAACCCGCGCAGCACCTGCGCCGCCGCCGTCGGCAGGTGGAATTGCGAGTGGCCGACGTTGATCCACATGTTCTCGAGCCCGACCATGAGGTACGGGTCACGCGTCAGGCCCAGTGCGACCACGTAGAACTGCGTGGCCAGCTGCTGGTCGGGCACACGGACGTTGACGTGCTCGAGGTGGATCATGTTGCCGAGATCTTCCTGGGTCCGATCGAAGGTCTTTCCCGCCATGGCCATGGAGCGCCTCCCGGGAAGATTGTAGAGCAACTCCAGGCCCGACGATAGTCGGCGCCCCCGCGCTGGGGCTCGGGTGCCCGGCGACTACGAGGGGCGGGGTGGCAGGTAGCCGAGCAGCAGTGCGGCGAGGTGCACGAGCAGGAGCTTGTTCCACGCCACGCTGGCCT
>Ga0075428_100002224_pt1 | contig 21017 bp, 15 predicted proteins | sample RhiMetdeltSRZDD2_FD_75291 | JGI IMG/M metagenome (GOLD analysis project Ga0075428, IMG submission 75291) | Populus rhizosphere microbial communities from Tennessee, USA - Rhizosphere MetaG P. deltoides SRZDD2 | ecosystem: Host-associated > Plants > Roots > Rhizosphere > Soil | place: USA... | reverse complement strand
CCCTATGAGCTGCTGTTCGTGGCGGCGTTGGTGGTGGTGGCGTTCTGTTGCCTCGTGCTCTTTTTCGGCGCGTTCGCCGTGCCCGGCATCTTCAAGCCGGCCATGAGCCTATTCCTGCTGGCCAGCGCAGCTGTCGCCTACTTCACAAATGAGTACGGCGTTGCCATCGACGGCGACATGGTGCGCAACGTCTTTCTGACCAACGCGGCGGAGGCCGCCGATCTCATCACGCTGAAGTTGGTCTGGTACGTTGTGATCCTTGGCGGGCTGCCGACCCTGCTGCTGTGGACGTGCACGATCACATACCGCACCTTCTGGCAGGAGGTTTGGTTCAGGGCCAAGGCAACAACGGTCTTGCTCGCCGCCATCGTGCTGCTGGCGTTTCCCTTCGCGCAAGGCATCACCTCCGTGTTTCGCGAGCATCGCATCCTGCTGCACGTCTTCATGCCGCTCAACTATCTGGCTGCGCTCGCCGACTACGTGCGCCCGCATCTGCGATCGCATGCGATTGCTTCGGTGCCGTTGGGACAAGCCGCACACAAGGGCGGCGCCTGGTCGGGCCGTAGCGGGCGGTCCCTCACCGTTCTCGTGATCGGTGAAACGGCACGGGCAGCCAATTTCTCGCTCAACGGCTACGACCGCGAGACGAACCCCTTGCTGAGCAAGGTGCCGGACCTCATCAACTACACCAGCGCCTTCTCGTGCGGCACCGCCACCGCCCAGTCGCTACCGTGCATGTTTTCCGGCCGGGGCCGATCTGGCCAGACGGGTCCGCGATCGATCCAGCGCGAGGGCTTGCTGCAAATTCTGCAGCGCGCCGGTTTCTCGGTGCTATGGCGAGAGAACCAGGGCGGCTGCGCGGGCGTATGCAAGGGCGTGCCGATCGAGCAGCTGGAGCGCGCGGGCACGCGCGCGCTGTTTGAGCTAGGCGAGTCGCGCGACGAAAACCTCGTCAAGGGCCTGCAGGACAAGATCGACGCCATGCAGGGCGATTCGGTCATTGTCCTGCACATGATGGGAAGTCACGGGCCTGCGTACTACAAGCGCTATCCGGCGGACTTCGAGCGTTTTCAGCCGGCGTGCAGGGAAAGCCAGTTCAGCCGTTGCCAGCGCTCCGAGATCATCAACGGTTACGACAACACCATCGTCTATACAGACTATGTTCTCGCCCAGGTCATCGAACTGCTGCGAGTGAACGACAAGCGCGGCTTGCCTTCAACGATGCTCTACCTGTCCGATCACGGCGAGTCGCTTGGCGAGAACAACATGTACCTGCACGGCCTTCCGTATGCCCTTGCCCCCGACGTGCAGAAGCACGTGCCGATGCTGCTGTGGGTGTCGCCGCAAATGCAGGCAGAGTTCCAGATCGACACGGCCTGTCTTGAGCGTCGCAGGCACGAGCCGCTGAGCCACGACAACTTCTTTCATTCCGTGCTCGGCTTGCTGGACGTCGAGACCAAGGATTACACGCGCGAACTCGACATCTTCGCCGGCTGCCGCCGCGGCCGGATGGCTCACCCGGCACGCTGATCTGACCGCGCAACCTCGCGCCGTCGCCCTGGCTAGGGATGGGCCAGATTCACGGACGAACCGACCTTCGGCCCGGCCTCTCAGCTGCCGTCGGCGTCGGCATGCCGAACAGCGCAAAGCTCGCCCATAGCGCCGGATCTGCATTGCGCTGGCGGGCGGCCAGCATCGCCTGCCGCAGCGCCTCCTCGTGCGCGAGCGTCAACCTGCTGCCATCCTGCGCCGACCGGTCCGCGGCCACCTGGGCCACGAAGTCGGTCATCAGGTCGTTGGTCGCCGCATCGTCGACATTCCACAGGCTCATCACCACGTGCCGCGCGCCGGCCTGCCACCACGCCCGCGCCAGGCCGAACACGCCGGCATCGAACGTCTTGCCGAGGCCGGTCTGGCAGGCGCTCATCACCACCATCGGCCGGCCGAGCAGAACCAGCTTCTTGATGTCGCGCGCATAGAGGTGGCCCCCTTTCAGCGCTAGGAAGCTGCCGTCCATCGGATTGCCGTCGTCGCTGATGCCGTGGGTAGCGAAATAGACGAGACCGAGCTGGTCCGTCCGACCGCTCAGCGCCGCCATCACCGCTGTCCGATCTGCGCGCTCCCCGATCAACGGCATGGTCGTTGCGCCCCACTTGGAGGCGACGGCCAAGGCCTCATTGCGGGAGGCCGGGATGGGCGAGAATTCCAGGATTGGGTCGCCGCTGAGGTCCGGATCGCCCACCACCAATGCGGTGCTTTCTTTGCGATCGACGTGTTCCTGCGCCTTCATGATCCAGTCGATGTCGGCCAGCACGACCACGGCAGACTGATCGATGAGTTGGCCGTCGCCCAAGGGTAGTGCAGGCCAGGGAACCGTGCCGATGTCGGCCGCCGGCAGTATGAGGAGACGCGAAAATCTTGCCTCCTCCAGCTTCTGCTTGATCGGCCCCGGCAGCAGCAATGCAGCGAGCAGCTGCATGGACGGCCCCTGCGCAGCATGGACGGTCTCGGCCTTGGCGGGAGCGCGCACGGGACCAAGGCGCAAGGTGGGTTGACGAGCCGCGGTGCGGCTTTCGACGCGCAGAGATAGCCGCGCCAGAAACGCCACCGACTGAGCCGGCCACGCTGGCGATGTTTCGGCAGCCAGTAGGCCATTGGCGCTCAGCAGCCAGGTGCAAAGCAGGTCGCCGCCGACCGGCCTGCGCGTGACGGCGTACACGAGCATCCCGGCTTGGGCGTCGGCTGCCGCTGCAAGCGCCTTGCCGGTCCGTGCAACAAGCTCTTCCGGCGTCTGCTTTGCCAAGTCCTGATTGAGCGCGCTCGGCGTCGCGTAGTAGCCGGTCTTGAACTTGGTCCTGAAGCCCTGACGGGCGAGGTCGTGCTCAAGCAGCGCCTCCTTAAAGCCCTGCAGGTCGCTCATGGAGGCGCGGCATGGTCCAGCATGGGCCGCAGCCGACTTGCCGGCACGCTTGTGCTGAGCCGAAGCTGGAAACGCCAGCGCGGATGCAACGAGGGCCGTCACCAGAACAACAAAGCCGAATGGCCTGCGGGTGATCATGCGCGGCAATCCTTGCCCCCTCGACAATGAGCAATATTACCGCGGTCAGAGCAAGACTGCACGCGCCAGACAACTGAACCGCTGCACGCCTACGGCGCACACCCCACCACGAGCATCTCGCCGACCTGCGGGAAGTACTGCTTGCACTGGACGCGCTTGGCCGCCTCGGTCGCGGTCGCAGGCTTCGCCGGCTCGGCGGTCGTGCTGGGTTTGGCCGGCTCGCTGGACGCAGCAGGTTTGCTCGTCTGCGAAGTCAGCACCGGTTCGCTCGGGCGCGGCTCCTGGCGATGCTGAGCCAGCACGAACGGAAACGCGCGCTCGACCGTCTGGCCGTTTGCCACGTCACGCAAGCGCAAGACGAGTTCGTAGGCCCCGACCCGGCCGTCCACCTTGACGCTAAGCGAGAAGAAGAAATTCTCCGGCCGCGCCGCGCCCTCGTACTGCAGCGGCCGCGGCTCACCCTTGCCCGTGACTTGGCCCGTGACCTGGCCATTGCGCGCGCGGATCTCGACGGTGGCCACCACATGGAAGCGCGCCATGTCCGTGGACCGCCAGCCGAAGTCGCCGGGCTCGCTGTAGAGATGGATCGGATCGCCAGACTGCACGACCGGGTTGACCACCCGTTTGTAGGCGCCGAACATCTTCGTCGCTTCCGCTGCCAGCACCACCTTGCGGATCGGTGTCTGCGTCTGGGCGGCGAGCACCGTCGCGCTCATCAAGCTGAGACTGGCTATGGCAACGATGGCTGTGATGCAGCGATGCACGACGCGGCCCTTTCTGCGATTTGCCGCATCCTGAGCCTCGACCACGGACCCGCGCAGTTACCGAGGGAACAGCAAAGTCGCGTTTTCTACCGCTACCGTCTTCACCTGCACTGGGCGCCGGGCTTGGTCCTTTGCTTGTAGGTCCGATCCACCTCGTCGGCCACGAGGTCGTAGACGGTGCGCTGGCTGACCGGGAACAGCATCTGCCAGCCGTGGATCACCTCGCCGTCGCAGGAAAACGCCACGCGCTCGTAGAACACCCTGTCGCCTTGCGTGCCCGACAGAACGAACCAGTACTTGCGCAGCGGGCTGTTCTCGAAGGCGGCACCGGCATAGTGCTCCTCCATGCGCGTGCGGCGATAGCGGGCAACGCTCGCCCCGGTAATGTTGCCGGCGGTGAAGATGTTCAACACGGCTGCGCCGTCGCTCGAGACGAAGGTGCGCACGTTCTCGGTCGACGATCCGATATCGTGGGCGAACACGTCGGCCGGATACTTGAGCGAGAACTTGAGTTCCTGGTTGTGATAGGCCACCCAGCCCGACCCTCGGGCCCGCACGTGCGGCAAGGTCGCCGAGCTTGCGAGCGCCACCTTCGCATCGCCGCCGGCCTGTCCCGGCTCCTGCGCACCGGCGACCTGCACACGCTCGGCCGCAACCGCAACGCCCACCTGAGCCGCCTCGGGCACGCGCTTGGTGTGCATCCACCATACCGCGAGGCCAATGCAGCTGAGCGTCACGGCAAAGCTCACGCCTGCAGTGGCGGCAAAGTTCCGGCGCTGCTTGCGCACCTCGCCGGCCCGGCACACAAGCGCGCGGTCGTAGGCCGCTCGCGCCTCCGGATCGGCCAGTGTCTCGTAGGCCTGGTTCACTTCCTTGAAGCGCTGCTCGGCGACCACGTCGCCGTCGTTGACGTCGGGATGGAAGCGTCGCGCCAGCTGGCGGAACGCAGCTTTCACCTGCTCTTGGCTGGCACTCTCTTTCAGTCCCAGGTCATGATAGAGCGTACTCATCGGCACATCCCCGCAAAAAAACCAGTGTGATGATCAAGAAGTTCGCCAGTGTTTGCGGCTTGGTGCCCCGCGAATTTCTCGACTGCATCACACTGGAAAGACCTATGGCTCTAGTGTCCCTGGTGATGGCGACGTTCGCTGCAGGACCCAGCCGCTGGCACTGGCGAACTTCGCAATCGGCTCACTACGCCGCCAATATGGTGCCTGCGCATCAACTCCGCGGAGTTGCCAATTTGGTGGCGATCGCTTTCAAATTCTCGTCAGTGGATTGCCGCCGCTTTGCCGTCGTTCTGCCGCATCGCAGATCAGGTTCGGGATGCCGGCTGCAACGCGCTATCGGATAGCGGACAGTCAATCACAGGTCCGCTGCCTTTACGCCGCGATGAAGCGCAATGGCGCTTTTCTCAACAGCTCCCCCACAGTCAAAAGCGTGAAGCTCGCCGACCCGCTGCGCGCGCTATTGCTTGTTTGCTGATGCACACGTCGGTTCCCCAGCAACGAGGACGCACATCATGCTCAATATGATCAATCGGCACGGAGTGGTGATCAACGAGGGCCTCAAGCTCGCGGGCGAGCGCCTGAGCATCGTCAGCGAGGGCAAAGTCGAGATCGACTGCGACTTCGAAGGCGACATCACCGGTGACGAGGTGGTTGTCAGGGAGCGCGGCCGCGTAAAGGGCAACATTGCCGGCGAGCGCGTCGTCGTGCTTGGTCGCATCGTCGGCGGCATTCGCAGCAAGACGGTAGTGCTGATGGCCTCGGCCCATGTGGAAGGCGACATTCAGCACGCCTCGATCGCCATCGAGCAGGGTGCCGAGTTTGTCGGGCGCTGCCGGCAGGTCGCGGCCTGCTAGCTTGGCCCTTGGCCCCCTGCAAGTGGAGGGCTGCCCGCCATCACTTAGCCCCGGCGCTACCAACGGCGCATTTCCCCCAACAGCGGGGCTAAGCTCGTGGCGTCGCAACCCCCCTCGCAGGGCGACCGACGCCAACACCTCCCTCAAACCACCATCTCGCTCACCTCGGCGCGCCGCTGCTTGCCGTCCACCACCAGCTGCCGTCGATGATGCGCAAAGGCGGTCGCCCGATGCGCGATGCTGAGCACGGTGGCGCCGGGCAGGCGTTCGCGCACGAGCTCGTACATGCGCCGCTCCGCCTCCTCGTCGAGCGCGGACGTCGCCTCGTCGAGGAATAGCCAGTTCGGCTGGAAGAGGAGGGCGCGCGCGAACGCCAGGCGCTGCTGCTCGCCGCCCGACAGGATCATCGACCAGTTATTGGACTCGCCAAGCCGCGCCGCCAGATGCGACAGGCCGCACGTCTCCAAAACCTCGCGGCAGGCCGCCTCCGTGTGCTGCTCCGACGCTTGCGGATAGCTCAGCACCTGGCGCAGCGTGCCGAGCGGCAGGTAGGGCTTCTGCGGCAGGAACAGGATGCGCGCGTCCCCAGGCAGGGCCACGCGCCCGCGACCGAACGGCCATAGCCCGGCCAGCACGCGGAACAGCGTGGTCTTGCCGCTGCCGGATGCACCGCGCACGAGCAACGCATCGCCCTGCTCGACGTTGAGGTTGACGTTTGCGATCAGCACCTGTCCGTTCGGCAGCCGCACGTCGACATTCTCGAGCACCATGCCGCGCGGGCTGTCCTCGCGGTCAAAGGCATGCTCCGTCCGGGCCGTAGCCTTGGCCTTGTTAATGGCATCGCGGAAGCCGGTCAGGCGGTCCAGGGTCGCCTTCCAGGCCGCCAGCTGCGCGTAGGAATCGATGAACCAGGACAACGAGCTCTGCACCTCGCCGAAAGCGCCCGCCGTCTGCATCAGCACGCCCAGCGGGATCTGTCCCGCGAAATACTGCGGGGCCGCGACGATGATCGGAAACACCGATGAGGCCTGGCCATAAAATGCGGTCAGCGCCGTCAGCCGCTTGGTGTAGCGCATGAAGTCGAGCCACGTCGAATAGATGCGCCCGAACGCCCCGCGCAGGCTGCGCTCCTCATCCGCCTCGCCGCGGTAGAGCGCAATGCTCTCGGCATTCTCGCGGATGCGCGTCATGCGGTAGCGGAAGTCGGCGTTATAGCGCTCAAGCTCGAAGTTCACTCGCACCAGCGGCCGGCCGATCAGGTAGGTCACCCACGAGCCCAGCGCCGCGTACAGGATGGCGGCCCACATCATGTAGCCGGGGATGGCGATGCCGCCGAAGATCGGCAGCAGGAAGCTGCCCGACAGCCCCCACAGCACGGTTGCAAACGTGATGAGCGTCATGATCTGCAGCAGCAGGTTGACGGTGAGGTTCAGGGTCTGGGTGGCGAACGTGGAACAGTCCTGCTCGATGCGCTGCTCGGGATTGTCGGTGCCGCCGGGGTTGATGACCTCGAGCCGATAGTAGGTGCGATCGGCCAGCCAGTCGCGGAAGTACACATCGCTCAGCCAGCGGCGCCAGCGGATGGTCAGAAGCTGGCTCAGATATAGGCGGTAAACGGCAACCGTGATGAAGATGGTGGCCAGGATCACCCAGTACAGCAGCTCCGCCCAGAACACGTCGGCATTCTTGTCCTGCAGCGAATTGTAGAAGCGGGCGTTCCAGTCGTTGAACAGCTTGGCCATGTACACGCTGACCACGCTCAAGCTGATGATCGTCACCAGCAGGCCGCGGGCAATCCACGCCTCCTTGAGCGTGATGGAAAAGCCCCAAAACTCGATGCGCTGTCGCTCCTGGGCGAACCAATAGGGGCGGGCCAGCGCCCACAGCTTGCTAAAAAAAGCCCGCGCGGCGGCAATGCGTTGCATCATGGTTTTGCATCCATGCGTTCGTGAGCGCGGATGCCCCAGTAGCACGCCGCGATCGGGTCAACCTATTCCGCAGGTGACTGTTGGGTCGCGCCGTGCATCGGCGCGGGGCGGCTGCGCCGCTGCAAATACTGCGCCAGGGCCATGATCTCGCCAACGATGCCGCGTCGGAACAGCAGCACCGTGACGACGAAGATGGCGCCCTGGATCACCAGCACCCATTCGCCGAAGCCGGCTAAATAGTTTTGCATGGTAATAATAATGCCGGCGCCGACGATCGGGCCGAACACCGTGCCCATGCCGCCGACCAGCGTCATCAGCACCACCTCGCCCGACATCTGCCAGGTAACGTCGGTGAGGGAGGCGAGCTGGAACACGATGGCCTTGGTAGCGCCGGCCAGACCCGCCAGCGCCGCCGACAGCACGAAGGCGATCAGCTTGAAGCGGTCGACGGCGTAGCCGAGCGAGATGGCGCGCGCTTCGTTCTCGCGGATCGCTTTCAGCACCTGCCCGAAGGGCGAATGGATGGTGCGCCAGATAATCAGGAAGCCGATGCAGAAGATGGCCAGCACCACGTAGTAGAACACGAAGTCGTTGGCGATGTTGATGAAGCCGAGCAGCGGCCGGCGCGGGATGGCCTGGATGCCGTCCTCGCCGCCGGTGAACTTGGCCTGCAGGCAGAAGAAGAACACCATCTGCGACAGCGCCAGCGTCACCATGGCGAAGTAGATGCCTTGCCGGCGGATGGCGATGGCGCCCGCCACCAGCCCCAGGGCCGCGGCCACCGCCGTACCCGCCAGAATGCCGACCTCGGTCGGCCAGCCCAGCACCTTCACCGAGTAGCCGGAGATGTAGGCCGCAAAGCCGAAGAACATCGCGTGCCCGAACGACAGCAGGCCGACGTAGCCGATCAGCAGATTGAAGGCGCAGGCGAACAGCGCAAAGCACAGCACCTTCATCAGGAACACCGGGTAGACGGCGAGCGGCGCCACCAGCCCCAGCGCCACCAGGATGGCGAACACAAGCAGTGTTTGTTGGTTGCCGCGTGTCTCCATGGCGCCCTCTACTTCGGTGTCCCGAACAAGCCCTGCGGGCGCAGCATCAGCACGATCGCCATGATGATGAAGATCACGGTGTTGGAGGCTTCCGGATAAAACACCTTGGTCAGGCCTTCCACCACGCCGAGCCCGAAGCCGGTCAGGATCGAGCCCAGGATCGAGCCCATGCCGCCGATCACGACCACCGCGAACACGACGATGATGAGGTACGAGCCCATCACCGGGTTGACCGAATAGATCGGCGCGGCCAGCACGCCGGCCAGCGCCGCCAGCGCCACGCCGAAACCGTAGGTCAGCGTGATCATGCGCGGCACGTTGATGCCGAACGCCTGCACCAGGTCGGGCCGCTCGGTGGCGGCGCGCAGATACGAGCCGAGCTTGGTCTTCTCGATCATGAACCAGGTGCCGAGGCACACCACCAGCGAGAAGACGACGATGAAGCCGCGATACCAGGGCAAAAACATGAAGCCCAGGTTGGTGCCGCCGGGAATGGGATTGGTATAGGGCAGGCCCGAGGAGCCGTACTGCTGACGGAACAGGCCCTCGATGATCAGCGCCAGCCCGAAGGTCAGCAGCAGGCCGTACAGGTGATCGAGATGGTACAGCCGCGAGATGAATACCCGCTCGATGATGATGCCGCTCGCACCGACGATGATCGGCGCCAGCACCAGCGCACCCCAGAACGGAATGCCGAAATACTGCAGCAGCATCCAGGAGCAGAAGGCGCCCATCATGTACTGGGCGCCGTGCGTGAAATTGATCACGTTCATCAGGCCGAAGATCACCGCCAGCCCGAGCGACAGCAGCGCGTAGAACGCGCCGTTGATCAGGCCCAGCAGCAGCTGGCCGAACAGGGCCTGCGGCGGTACGCCAATCAGCTCGAACATCCAGCGCTCCTCATCCTCTGTCCCCATGTCTTGGTGGGGAGAGGGCCAGGGTGCGGGGCAGCACTTGCTCCGACATGCGTTGCGCCCCGCACCTGATGGCGAAAGCGTGGCTCTGCCACGAGCCCCTCCCCGCAGCAACGGGGAGAGGCAGACCTGGTCACTTCACCAGCGGGCACTGGCCGTCGGCCAGCGGACGGAACGCCTCGGCCGCCGGGATGGTGGCGCGCACCTTGTAGTAGTCCCACGGCGCCTTGCTCTCTTCGGGCTTCTTCACCTCGAACAGATACATGTCGTGGATCTTGCGGCCGTCCTGGCGGATCTCGCCCTTGCCGAACAGCTTGTCGTCGGTCGGGATGGACTTCATCTTGGCCACCACGGCGGCACCGTCGGCATCGCTCTTGAGCTCATGCACGGCCTTCAGGTAGTGCAGCACGGCCGAATAGACGCCCGCCTGCACCATGGTCGGCATGTTGCCCTTGTTAGCCGGCGCGAACTCCTTGGCGAAGGCGCGGTTGTTGTCGTTGCCGTCCCAATACCAGGCTTCCGTCATGATCAGGCCCTGCGCCGTCTTCAGGCCGAGCGCGTGCACATCGGTGATGAAGACCAGCAGGCCGGCGAGGTTCTGGCCGCCCGTAACGATACCGAACTCGGAGGCCTGCTTGATGGCGTTGGTGGTATCGGCGCCGGCGTTGGCCAGGCCGATGATCTTGGCCTTGGACTGCTGCGCCTGCAGCAGGAACGAGGAGAAGTCCTGCGCCGGGAAGGGATGGCGCACTTTGCCCACCACCTTGCCGCCGTTCTTTTCAACCACCGCCGCGGTGTCGGCCTCGAGCGCGTGGCCGAACGCGTAGTCGGCGGTCAGGAAGAACCAGCTGTCGCCGCCGGTCTTGACGATGGCCTTGCCGGTGCCGTTGGCGAGCGCCCAGGTGTCATAGGTCCAGTGCACCGTATTGGGGCTGCAGTCCTTGCCCGTCAGGTTGGACGCCGCGGCGCCCGACACCAGGAACACCTTGTTCTTTTCCTTGGTGATGGTGTTGACCGCCAGCGCCACCGACGAGGTCGGCACGTCGACCACCGCGTCGACCTTGTCGACGTCGAACCACTGCCGCACCACGTTGGAGCCGATGTCCGGCTTGTTCTGGTGGTCTGCGAACACCACCTCGATCTTGTCGTGGCACTTGGTGGTCTTGCAGAAGTCCTCGATGGCCTTCTTGGCCGCCCACACCGAGCCCTGGCCCGACAGGTCAGCATAGGTGCCGGACTGGTCGTTCATCACGCCAAGCTTGATCGTACCGTCGCTGTATTGTGCGTGCGCGGAGCCGGCCGCGACGCATAGCGCGCCGGCCGTCAGCCACGTCTTCAAACTGTGATGCATTGTTGGCTCCTTCCTTGGACTAGACACCGAGATACGACCTGAGCTTCTCGCGGTTCGCATCGATGGCGGCATTGGGGATCATGTCGATCACCTTGCCGTGCTCGACGACGTAGTGGCGGTCGGCCACCGTCGCAGCGAAGCGGAAGTTCTGTTCCACCAGCAGGATGGTGAAGCCCTGCTGGCGGAGCATGCGGATGGTATGGCCGATCTGCTGCACGATGACCGGCGCCAGGCCTTCGGTCGGCTCGTCCAGCAGCAGCAGCTTGGCGCCGGTGCGCAAGATGCGGGCGATGGCCAGCATCTGCTGCTCGCCGCCCGACAGCTTGGTGCCCTGGCTGGAGCTACGCTCCTTCAGGTTCGGAAACAGATCGTAAATCTGCTCGATCGTCAGCCCGCCGTCCTTCACCTTGGGCGGCAGCATCAGGTTCTCGCGCACGTTCAGGCTGGCGAAGATGCCGCGCTCTTCCGGGCAATAGGCGAGACCCTGTCGGGCGATGCGATCCGACTTGAGCCGGATCAGCTCCTTGCCCTCGAAATGCACCGAGCCCTGCCGCTTGGCAACCATGCCCATCACGGCACGCATAGTGGTGGTCTTGCCGGCGCCATTGCGCCCGAGCAGGGTCACGACCTCGCCCGCGTTCACATCGAAACTCATGCCGTGCAGGATGTGGCTCTCGCCGTACCAGGAGTGCAGGTCGCGGACGGTGAGCTGTGCCTCACTCATGGCCGGTTCCCATGTAGGCTTCCACCACCTGCGGGTTCTTGGACACTTCCGCGTAGGTGCCCTCGGCGAGCACCTCGCCGCGCGCCAGCACCGTCAGCCGGTCGGACAAATCGGCCACCACCGACAGGTTGTGCTCCACCATCAGCACGGTGCGGTCCTTGGCGACGCGCCGGATCAGCGCCGAGGTGCGCTTGATGTCCTCCGCGCCCATGCCGGCCATCGGCTCATCGAGCAGCATCACCTCGGGATCCAGCGCGAGCGTGGTGGCGATCTCCAGCGCCCGCTTGCGTCCGTACGGCAACTCCACAGCCGGCAGCTCCGCGTATGCCTGCACGCCGACATCGTCGAGCAGCTGCAGGGCGCGCTCGTTCAATACGTCGACGGACCGCTCCGAGCGCCAGAAATGATACGCGGTGCCGAGTGCACGCTGCAGTGCAACGCGCACGTTCTCCAGCACGGTCAGATGCGGGAACACGGCCGAAATCTGGAACGAGCGGACCAGCCCCATGCGCGCCACCGCGTGCGGCCGGCTCATGGTAATGTCGCGGTCCTTGTAGAGGATGGTGCCGGAGGTCGGCTGCAGGAACTTGGTGATCAGGTTGAAACAGGTGGTCTTGCCGGCCCCGTTCGGCCCGATCAGCGCGTGGATGGTGCCGCGCCGCACCTGCAGATTCACCTTGTTGACGGCGGTGAACCCCTTGAACTCTTTGGTCAGGCCGTTCGTCTGAAGGATGTACTCGCTCGCCATCGAACGCGCCGTCTCCCGCTACTCCAGACCCAGCCCGACAGACAAATGCGATGCGTCCGTCGCATGTTCGCCGTGCCACCTACCGGACCCAGGCGCCGCCTACATAGACGGCGCGCGATGGCAGGGCAAGATTAGACGATCTTCTAAGCTTATTCGGCCGGCGCGCTGGCATGCTGCGCACCACCGCCCGCCCTGTGCGCCTGCGACCGATGCTCGCGGGCGACATAGGTATAGACGGCCGGCGTAACGAACAGCGTAAAGATCGTGCCGATGGTCATGCCGGCGGCTATCACCAGGCCGATGGAGTAGCGGCTGGCCGCCCCGGCGCCGCTGGCGATCAGCAGCGGCACCATGCCGACCACCATGGCAGCCGTCGTCATCAGGATCGGGCGCAGGCGGATGGCGGCGGCCTTCTCGATGGCCGCGCGCCGGGACAGGCCTTCGTTCTCCTGCAAGTGATTGGCATAATCGACCATCAGGATGCCGTGCTTGGAGATCAGCCCGATCAGGGTCACCAGCCCCACCTGGGTATAGATGTTGATCGACGCCAACCCCAAGTTGATCGGGATCAGGGCCCCGAAGATGGCGGTTGGCAGCGCGATCAGGATGATCAGCGGATCACGAAAACTCTCGTACTGGGCCGCCAGCACCAGGTAGATGATGATCAGCGCAAAGATGAAGGTGATCACCAGCGTACCACCCTCCTGCACGTACTGCCGGCTCTCGCCCTGGAAGTCGTAGGAGAACCCCTCGGGCAGCTTCTGGGCAGCGGTGGCCTTCAGGAAATCGACGGCTTCACCGATCGTGCGCCCCGGGAACGGCACGCCCTGCAGCGTTGCCGAGTTGAGCTGCTGGAAGCTGGTCAGCGCATTGGGCTGCACCGACTCGGCCACCGTGGCCACGCTCGACAGCGGCACCAGCGCACCCGTACTGGTCCGCACCTGGTAGCGCTTCAGCCAGTCCGCCGTCAGCCGGAAGTCGCGCGGCACCTGCGGGATCACCTGGTAGCTGCGGCCGTACAAATTGAAGCGGTTGACGTAGTTGCCGCCCAGCAGCGTGGCCAGCGAGCCGCCGATGTCCGACATCTTCACGCCCAGGCTGTTGGCCTTGTCATGGTCGATCTTCAGCTCCACCTGCGGCGTCTGGAACTTCAGGTCGGTGTCAGTGAAAATGAACATGCCGCTCTTGGTGGCTTCCGCCTGCAGCTCGCTCAGCACCTGCGACAGCTGCTGGTAGTCGGCCGTGGTCTGCACCACGAACTGCACCGGCGGGCCACCGCCGGCCGCGCCGGGCAGCGAGGGCAGCGGGAAGGAGATGGCGAGACCTCCGGCAATGCCGCCAAGCTTCGGCTGCAAGCTTTCCAGGATCTGCTTTTGCGTGCGCTGGCGCTCTTCCCACGGCTTGAAGAGGATGCCGGCGATTGCCATGCGCACATCGCCACCCATGCCGTTGATGTTGAAGACGTGCTCCTTCTCCGGCACCGTCTCGAACACCTTGTAGAGCTCAGCGGTGGTCTGCTCGAGATAGTCGAGGTTGGCCGTCTGCGGCACCTTGACGATATTGAACAGGATGCCCTGGTCCTCCTCGGGCGCCAGCTCCTTCTGGCTGGTGACGTACATGACGCCGACCGCCGCCATCACGCCGGCCACGATCAGCAGCGTCACCGGCCGATTGTTGAGGGTGCGCGACAGGCGGCGCTCGTAGCGGCGGCGGATGCCGTCAAACAGGCGATCGAGGAAGCGATTGAAGCGGCCGCTCGAGGTATGCGGCTTCAGCAGCAGCGAGGCCATCATCGGCGAGAGCGTCAGGGCGATGATGCCCGACACGATGACGGCGCCCGCCAGGGTGAAGGCAAACTCGCGGAACAGCGCGCCGGTCAGGCCGGAGACGAACCCGATCGGGGCATACACCGCCGCCAGCGTAATGGTCATGGAGATGACCGGCACCGCGATCTCGCGCGCGCCCTTGATGGCCGCCTCGAGCGGCTGCATGCCCGCCTCGATGTGGCGGTGGATGTTCTCCACCACCACGATGGCGTCATCCACCACCAGGCCGATGGCCAGCACCAGCGCCAGCAGGGTGAGCAGATTTATCGAATAGCCAAGGGCCAGCAGCGCGAACATGACGCCGATCAGCGACAGCGGAATGGTGACGATCGGGATCAGCGTCGAGCGCAGGTTGCCGAGGAACAGGAAGATCACGACCACCACGATCGCCGCCGCCTCCAGCAGCGTCGTCTGCACCTCCTTGATGGATGCATCGATGAACTTGGTGGCGTCGTAGGCGATGGCTCCTTCCATGCCGGCCGGCAGCTGCTTTTGAATGTCGGGGAAGGCTTTGCGCACATTGCCGATCACCGTCAGGGGATTGGAGGTCGGTGTCGTGAACACGCCGACGAACACCGCCTTCAGTCCGTCGAACACCGAGGATGAATCGGCGTTCTCCGCGCCCAGCTCGATCGTGGCGATGTCGTTGAGCCGTATCAGGGCGTCGCCGCGCGAGATCACCACCAGTTTGCCGAACTCCACCGGGCTGTTGAGCGCCGTCTCGGCGTTGATGGTGGTCTGCACGAAGTCGCCCTTCACCTGGCCCGCGGCGCTGGTGAAGTTGTTGGTGGCAAGTGCATTGCGCACGTCGAGCGGTGTCACGCCCAACGCCGCCATCTTGTCCGGATTGAGCCAGATGCGCATGGCGAACGTCTGGCCGCCCAGGATCTGCGCGTTGGCGACGCCGTCGATGGTCTGCAGGCGCGGCTGCACCACGCGCGTCAGGTAGTCGGTGATCTGCGAGGCCGAGATCACCTTGCTGTTGAAGGACAGGTACATGAGCGCATAGGGCTCGCCCGTCTGCTTGATGACGATCGGGTCCTGCGACTCCGCCGGCAGCACGCTCTTGACCTGCTGGATCTTGGACAGCACGTCGGCCACGGCACGGTCAGGGTCGGCATCGAGGCGCAGGTTGAGGGTGACGAGGCTCGTGTTCTGCTGCGAGGACGAGGTCAGCGTGTCGATGCCCTCGGCGCTCGCCACCGCCTGCTGGATCGGCGTGGTGATGAAACCCTTGATCAGGTCGGCATTGGCGCCCGGATACACCGTCGTGATGGTGATGGTCGTGTTGGACGTGCGCGGGAACTGACGCACCGGCAGGTTGAACGCCGACGCCAGGCCGATCAGCAGGATCAACAGGCTGACCACGGTCGCCAGCACCGGCCGGCGAATGAAGATATCGGTGAATGACATGGGCCGCTCCGCTACTGCTTGGGCCGGTCTTCGGGCCGCGTCAGCGGCTGGCTGTTGTCGATGCGGATCGACGCACCGGGATTGAGCTTGATCTGGCCGGTGGTCACCACCTCCTCGCCGGCCTGCAGGCCGGATGTGATGGCCACCCGATCCTCACGCGCCGGTCCGGTTTTGACGAAGCGACGGTCGGCGATCAGGGCGGGCTCGGTCGGCTTTTGCCCGTCCGCAGGCTGGCCGCCGCCCTGCGCCTGGGCCAGCTGCCCCTCCTTGGCAGGCGCCGGCTTCACCACGTACACGCTGTCGCCGTACAGGCTGTAGGTCACTGCCGTGCGCGGCACCGTCACCACGTTGACCGGTTCGCCCGCATGCACCGTGACGTTGGCGAACATGCCGGGCAGCAGCCTGCGCTCCTTGTTGGGCAGGATGCCGCGCACCAGCAGCGTGCGCGTATCCTGCGCCACGCGCGCATCGAGCGACTGGACCTCGCCCTTGAAGACCTGGCCTGGGAAAGCATCAATGGTCAGGCTGATGGCCTGGCCGACGCGCAGCTTGCCGATGCTTTGTTCGGGCATCGGGAAGTCAACGCGGATCGGGTCGAGCGCCTGCAGCGAGGTCAGGGCTGGGCCTGCCGAGACGTACTGGCCCTTCTCGACCTTGCGAATGCCAAGGCGTCCGCTGAACGGTGCGACGATCTGCTTCTGCGCGATCACCGCTTCGACGCGCTTCACAGCAGCCTCGGCCGTATCGCGCTTGGCCCGCGCCGTGTCCAGGTTGGCCTCCGAGGTCACGCGCTTGTTGATCAGGTCGTTCTGGCGCTGGAAGGCGACCTCCGCCTCCTGCAGGGTCGCCTTGCCGCTGGCGAGGTCGGCCAGTTCCACCGCCACGTCGAGCTGCACCAGCTTGGCACCCTGCTCCACGTCCTGGCCGCTCTCGAAGTAGATATCGGTGACGACGCCGGCTACCTGGGTCGTCACGTCGACACCCTGCGATGCGATCAGCGTGCCGATCGAGGTCAGCCGCTCGTCCCACTTCTCGGTTTTGGCCGCCTCCGCCGTGACGGTCGCCGCCGGCGGCACCATCTGCGACAGGAACGAGCGGATCATCTGCGGCTTGAACACGAACTGGAACCATGACAGTCCGCCCAGAAGCGCGGCGATGATGATGCCGGTAATGATGAAGCGTCTGCTCATTGGCTACCCGCCATGCTTTGGTCGATGCGCCGTGGCCGGACCCCGCCGAGCAGATTGCACACGTCTCCGATCGGCAGTCGTGGCCGATCGGCGACTTGCGTAAACCTGCTCACGGCTCCCCTGCTGACGGTCGCGCTTTGCGTTGAGCCCTCAATAACCAATTGGCGGGCGCCAGACAAACAAACAAACCGTGCGTATTCGTACGACTGGGCCGTCGCAGAACCGCCGCATTTGCGCTCGCGGCGCGTCACTTGGGCGGCCACCAGTTTGGGCCGGTGTGGCCGATTGACCGCTCTGTGACAGCCCCGCGACGACGCCAGGTCCCGTGCCTCAGTACCCGCGGCGGCGGTCGACGACGTTCTCAAGCGGCAGGCCGTCGAGCAAGCGCTGGCGCTGACGCAGGGCATAGCGCGCGATCGACAGTGGTGCGCTTTCCGCCGCGTTGTGCGGCGTGATGACGACGCGCGGGTGCGACCACAGCGGGCTCGCAGCCGGCAGCGGCTCGGTCTCGAACACGTCGAGGGAGGCCGCGTACAGCTCGCCGGCCGCCAGCGCGGCGCCGATATCCGCATCGACCTGCAGGCCGCCGCGCCCGGCATTGATCAGCACCGGCCCCGGCAGGCGCTGGTCGCGGCCTTGACGCGACAACCTGCGGATCAGGCCCCGGTTCAAGATGCCGCGCGTCGCGGGCGTCAGCGGCAACACGCAAGCCAGGATGTCGGTATCGGCCAGGAACGCCTCCAGCCCGGCTTCCCCGGAGTAGCACGTCACTCCCTCGATGGCTTTCGCGGTGCGGCTCCAGCCGCGCACCTGGTAGCCCAGCAGCTTGAGGGGCGCGACCGAGGCCCGCCCCATCACCCCGAGCCCCATCAGGCCGACGCGTATTTCATGCGCCGCCGGCTCGGGCAGGTACTTCCACTCGCGGCGCGACTGCAGTTCGGCGAACTCGGTCATGCGCCGGTGATGATGCAGCACGTGCAGCGTCACATATTCGACCATGCGCCCGGTCAGGTCCGGGTCGACATAACGCACCAGTGGCAGGTCGGGCAGGCTCGGATCGTCGAGCAGCGCATCGACGCCGGCTCCGATCGAGATGATCAGCCGCAGCTTGGGAACCGTCTTCAGCAGCCCCGGCGGCGGCTGCCAGGCCAGCGCCGCATCGATCTCCTCGGCCCGGCCGAAATCAGGCGCCACCCGGACGTCGAGGCCGGGATCCAGCGTGCGCGCGGCCGCCGCGAACAGCTCGGCCCGCGTGCGGGCGGCAATCAGAAGCGCCATGTCGTGTTCTTCCGCTGGTTGTCGATCAACCCCGGTCTCGCATCAACGCGCCGCCGTTTCAAGACTTCGACGCCAGCTCCGCCAGCTTGGCAACCGTGTTCAGGTTGCGTGCCGTGCCCGTCTTGGCCGCTGGGATGCGCAGCTTGGAGCGGCCCATGCCGGTCGGGTAGTGCACGAAGATCTCGCGTGTGCCGAGACACAGCTCCTCATCCTGCTGCCCAGTGACCCGTTGCAGCGCATCGGACGGCGGCGGCTTATCGAGGAAGATCGCATAGGTGTGCTTTGCCTCAGTCTTGGCAAACGGATTGGCCTTCAGCACCGCCGCCATCTCGGCGGCCGTGCGGACGAGCACATCGATCGGCTTGCCCACATGGGCCAGCAAGCGCGCCTCCAGCTCGGCCTTCACCTTCGAGGCGGCGGCCTGGCTCTCCAACAGCACATTGCCGCTGGCGATGTACGTCGCGACGCGCGCAAAGGCGGCCGCTTCGCAAATGGCGCGCAAATCCGCCATCGGCAGCTTGCCGGTGCCGCCGACGTTGATGGCGCGCAGGAGGGCCACGTACCTCATCATCGGCCAGACATGGGTGCGGCAGACGCCGCGCCTCTATCCACCCGCGACTTCCTTGAACCGGCGCAGCTGCTCGATCTGCCCGTCGACCGTCTTGATGTCGTACATCGGGTACAGCATCACCATGTCGGCACCCAGTTTGCGCCAACCCTCGGCGGCGGCACCCCACTGCTGGGGATCGCTGTCGCGCATGCGCAGCCAGCCCTCGAGCCCGAACTTGGACGGATCGCGCCCGTGCGACTTCAGCTGTTCGCGCAACGAGCCAAGCTTCTGCTGCATTGCCGCGTCCGGCGCCGCGATCGGCATCCAGCCGTCGCCCAGCTTGGCCGCGCGCGCCACCACCGCGTCCGAGCTACCGCCGAACCAGATCGGAATGGGCTGCTGCACGGGCCGCGGCAGGATGTTGACCTCGCGCAGGTCGTGAAAGCGCCCCTTGAAGCTGAGCAAATCCTCGCACCACAGGCGGCGTAACACCTCGACCTGCTCGGCCTGGCGCGCGCCCCGCGTCTTCCAGTCCATGCCCAGCGCCTCGTACTCGACGTGGTTCCAGCCCACGCCGATGCCGAGCCTGAAGCGACCGCCGCACAACACGTCGACCTCCGCCGCCTGCTTGGCGATCAAGGCGGTCTGGCGCTGCGGCGAGATCAAGATACCGCTGGAGAGCTTGATCCTGTCGGTCACGGCCGCCAGGAAGCCGAGGGTCACGAAGGTTTCGTGGAACGCGTTCGTCTGGTCATAGAGCGGCGTCCACCCGTCGCGCGCCGTGGCTCCAACCACGTGGTCAGGCACCTCGATTGAGGCATAGCCCAGGTCCTGGGCCGCCTGTGCCCAGTCGCGGATCTTGGCGGGATCGGTGCCGATGTCCCGCGTCGGGAAGAAGGCGTTTAGCTGCATCGGACCGCCTCGTGGGTCAGAGACTCCGGGTCCAACAGCATAGCCCGACTTGCACGGTTTGGCGCAAGCCGTGCCGTGCATTGTTCTGCCCTGTCGTTGCGGCGAGCAGCGGCCACCGGCCCTCGGTCCGACACTTGCTCAGGTCGCCAGCACGGCCCGCTCGGCAACCTTGAGGTCGAAGGCGGCCGCCAGCAGCGCCTTGGTGTAGGCGGCCTTGGGACTGGCGAACACCTCATCCGACGGCCCCTCCTCGACCACCTTGCCGTTCTTCAGCACCACCACGTAGTTGCTGAGCGCCCGCACCACCTTGAGGTCGTGGCTGATGAACAGATAGGCGAGGTCGTGCTTCTTCTGCAGGTCGCGCAGCAGGTCGACGATTTGCGCCTGCACCGACATGTCAAGCGCACTGGTCGGCTCATCGAGCAGCACGAACTTCGGCTCCAGCACCATGGCGCGGGCGATGGCGATGCGCTGCCGCTGCCCGCCGGAGAACTCGTGCGCGTAGCGGTCCTGCGCGTTGGGGTCGAGCCCGACTTCCTTGAGCGCCGCCCCGACACGGCGGCGCCGCTCCTCGTAGGCCATGCCGGGACTCTGGATCAGCAGGCCTTCCTCGATGATCTGGCCGACCGACAGGCGCGGCGACAGGGACCCATACGGATCCTGGAACACCACCTGCATCTCCTTGCGCAGCGGCCGCATACGCGTAGAATCGAAGCCGTCGATGCGCTTGCCGACATAGGCGATCGGCCCCTGCGACGACACCAGCCGTAGCAACGCGAGACCGAGCGTAGTCTTGCCCGACCCGGATTCGCCCACCACACCCAGCGTGTCGCCAGCGCGCACCTTGAGCGTGACACCATCCACCGCCTTGATGTGGTCCACCGTGCGGCGCAGCAGCCCGCGCTTGATGGGGAACCACACCTTGAGATTGTCGGTCTCCAGCACGACTGGCGCCGCAGCGGATGCGTGCGGAGGCCGGCCCTTAGGTTCTGCCGACAGCAGATGGCGCGTATAGGGATGCTGCGGCCGCTCGAACACGTCGCGCGTTTTGCCCTCCTCGACCACCTCGCCCTTGCTCATCACGTACACACGGTCGGCCGTCTTGCGCACGATGCCGAGGTCGTGCGTGATCCACAGCATGGCCATGTGCAGCTCGCGCTGCAGCTTCTGCAGCAGCTCGATGATCTGCGCCTGAATGGTGACGTCGAGCGCCGTCGTCGGCTCGTCGGCGATCAGCAGGTCGGGCTCGTTGGCCAGCGCCATGGCGATCATCACGCGCTGGCGCTGGCCGCCGGACAGCTGATGCGGATAAGCACCGAGCCGCTTCTCGGGCTCGTTGAGGCCTACCTTGCGCAGCAGATCGAGCACGCGCTCGCGCACGTTCTGGTCGCCGAGGCCGTGGTGCACCTTCATGATCTCGCCGACCTGCTTCTCGATGGTGTGCA
>Ga0075428_100002218_pt1 | contig 21048 bp, 15 predicted proteins | sample RhiMetdeltSRZDD2_FD_75291 | JGI IMG/M metagenome (GOLD analysis project Ga0075428, IMG submission 75291) | Populus rhizosphere microbial communities from Tennessee, USA - Rhizosphere MetaG P. deltoides SRZDD2 | ecosystem: Host-associated > Plants > Roots > Rhizosphere > Soil | place: USA... | reverse complement strand
AGCCGCAGCCGAGGCCCGCCGGGTCCGGAGTCGTCGACCCGGCCGCGAGGACGATCGGCGCCTTGAGGCTGTCCCCCAGCGCGGAGATCGGGAGATCGAGCACAACCGCCGTGGTGTCCCACGCGTCGGCGAGCCACGCGTCGGCGCCGAGCGGCACCTCGCTCTCGATCGGCTCCGGCTCGCGGTACGCGCTCAGCAGCTCCGCGTCGTACCACACCCCCGAGTAGATCCCCCTGCACCCGCTCGCCCAGGAGCTCACGGTTCCACAGCCCGGGAGCAGGAGCGCCAGGGCCGCCGCGCAGGTGTGCCATCGCCGCATCGTGCGCTCAGCTTCTCACGGCCGGCGCGCTCGCGTCAATCGACGCGCTCGCGTCCGCGCGCTCGCGCAGGCCTTGCTCGACGCGCTCGAGCAGCGCCGCGAGCTCGGCGTCGCCGGCGAGCGAGCTGCCGCAGCGGTCGAGGTAGAAGCGCGCGTCGACTCCGTAGCGCACGCGGCGCACGCCGAAGCGGGCGGCCGCCGCGCTGCGCCGCTCGAGGCGCGCGACGAGGTCGCGGGCGCGGCGCTCCTCCGCGGGGTCGCTCCCGTCCGCGCGCAGCGCGGCGAGCGTCGCCGCGACCCGCCGTGCGACGCCGTCGACGGCGTCGCCCCCGCGCTGCGCGAGGTACTCGTCGAGGTCGAGCCAGGGATCGAAGTCGTAGAGCGCGAGCCGGGGCAGGGCGCGCAGCGGCGCGAGCGGCTCGGGCACGCGCAGCGGCGCGTCGGGGAGCCGCTCGCGCAGCCGGGCCGTCGCCGCGCGGTCGGCGGCCGCGAGCGCCGGGGCGGCGAAGAGCCCGCCGCAGAAGATGCGCGTCTGCGCGGGGGCGCGTCCCGGGACGAGGCAGCGCAGGCGCGCCGGCTCGCCCGGCGCGGCGTCCTCGACGATCGCGACGCCGGGCCCGGCGCCGATCTCGTCGGCGAGCGCGCGCGCGATCGCCTGCGGCTCGGGGCCGGGAGCCCGCGAGGGCGCGAGGAAGCGGATCAGCGCGACGCGCCCGTCCGCCTCCCAGGCGACCGTCGAGCGCGCGGCCTCGAAGCCCCGCAGCCCCGCGCCCGCGCCGCGGAAGTAGCGCTCGCCCGCGCGCAGCTGCCGCACCGCGCGCGGCGCGTCGAAGCCGCCGCCCGCGTCGCGGACCGCGATCAGCGCCCCGCGGCGGGTCGCGACGACTTCGACCTCGAGCGGGCGGCTGCGGTCGCCGTGGTGGCCGTGCTTGTGGGCGTTGCCGAGCGCGTTGCGCAGCGGTCCGAGCAGGTCGCGGACGCGCTCGACGCGGGGCGCGGCGGCGAAGCGCGCCGAGAGCGCGAGCTCGAGCTCGCGGAACAGCTCGTGCCGCGACCCGCGCGCGACGAGCCGCACCGCGTCGCGGGTCTGGAGGCGCGGATCGCCGGCCGCCTCGAGCTCGGGGAGCGCTGCGCGCGGCGCGCCGATCTCGGCGAGCAGGCGGTCGCGCGTCGCGGCGAGGTCGATCACGCCGCGAACCGCTCAGGCGAGCGCCGCATCGAGGAGACCGGGCAGCACCTTGCGCGCGTCGAAGTACGCCTCGGCGATCTCGCGCGCTGCCCGGCACTGCTTCGGATAGTCCGCGTCGATCGCCTCGAGCGCCGCGGCGGCATCGTCCTGGCTGCGGAATCGGAACATCCCGAGACCGTGAGGCAGGTAGGCGCTCGGGCCCGTGTCCTGGACGACGACGGGCTTGCCGCTCGCGAGGTAGCAGAGCGTGCGGTCGCTGATCCAGGCGTTCTGGAACGCCATGCACGAGGGCTTGGCGCAGCTGAACTCGCCGCGCGAGCCCTGGACGTAGCGCTGGAACGCCTCGGGGCTGCCGGCGGCCTCGCGCGCGTCGCGCACGAGCCAGCCCCAGGCGCGGAGCCGCGCCACGTCCTCGGCGTCGCCGACGTAGTCGGTGACGCCGTCGGGGACGGGCCGCTCCGGCCTCCACTCCGCCGCCGGCTCCGGCTGCGACGCCACCGGATCCCCCTCGCCGAGCGAGAGCGCGAGCTCGAGCGCCTTGCCGGTCGCGCGCGGCAGCGCCGCGAAGCGCAGGAACGTGGCGCGCTTGTTGTTCTCGTAGCAGAGGTCGCGGCCGTCGGTCACCCACTCGCCCTTGCCGCCGCCGCCCCACCAGCTCGACACGGTCGTGAACGCCGACGCCGAGGCGTCGAACGCGACCGGCCAGGCCGGCAGCCAGACCGGCGGGCGGATCCGGGTCCACGCGAACCCGCAGTCGGGAAAGCGCGCGGCCGGAGTGCCGACCGTCTCGCCGATGCTGAAGTGGCGGTCGTGGCGGCCGACGCGCAGCTGGCCCGTCGAGATCCACAGCTGCAGGAGTCCCGGGTCGATGTCGACGAGCGCGCTGCGGCGGAAGCGCGCGAGCAGCGCGGGATCCATCGCGTAGTGGAAGTTCAGGAGCAGGTCGGCGCGGCGCAGGAGCGCGTCGAGGTCGCGCTGCGGGCGGCCCTGCGCGCGCGGCCCGTCGGGGCCGACGGCGTAGAGCAGGGCGCTCTCCGCGAGGCCGTGGCGCGCCAGCCTCTCGTGGAAGAGCGAGCGGAGCTCCGCGTCGGCCGAGGGGTCGCCGCTCGGGCGCTGCTCCTCCAGCCACACGACCTCGCAGCCGAGGGCGCGCAGCCCCAGGGCCCACTGAATATACACCCAGAAGTGTCCGCCGACCCAGGGCGAGCCGACGACGTTCGAGGGCGAGAGCACGACGGTCGCCATCGCCGCCGCCTCAGCCGGGCGTCGGGCCGAGCGCGCGCGGGAGCTCGGCGAAGCCGATCAGCCGGAACCCGAGCTCGCCGAGCGTGCCCGGCAGCGACGGGTCGCAGAGCGTGCGCAGCTCGGCCTCGCGCTCGACGTGGTAGCTCGATTCGAAGCCCGGATCGACGTAGCCGGGGTGGCAGGCGAGCTCGGTCACGCCCTCGCCGAGCTCCGTGCGCAGCATGCGCGCGAGCGCATCGACGCCGATCTGCTCGAAGTGGCTCTCGCCCCCCCACTGGCCGTAGAAGGACGAGAAGTAGCGCGCTGGCGAGTGCTCGCGCAGGGGCAGCGCGTGTCGGCTCGCGAGGTCGACGAAGAGCGGCAGGAGCGCGGCGCGGCGGTGGACGTTGTGGTGGGAGTCGAGGTGGGTCGGCGCGCGGCCTGTGAGCTCGTGGAAGCGCGCGAGCTGGCGCTCGAGCTCCGCCCGACACGCCGGCGCGTCGTCGAGTTCGACGATCGGCTCGCCGCCCTCGTTGGTCAGGTTGACGTGGACGCCGACGCAGAGGCTCGGGGCCTCGCGGGCGAGCGCCGCCGCCTCGGCGCTGCCGGGCATGTTCACCATCAGGCTCGCGCTGGTGAGGATCCCGCGGCGGTGCGCCTCGAGGATGCCGCGGTTCACGCCCGCGCTCGCGCCGAAGTCGTCGCCGTTGACGATCAGCCACCTCACGCGCGGCCCTCCGGCGCGGGTGCCCCCTCCGCGCCCGCGGCGGCGGGCAGCACCGGCGCGAGCGACGCGAAGGCCTCCTCGATCGCCGCGAGCTCCTCGAGCGCCCAGTCGAGGTGGCCCTCGAGCCCCGCGAGCGCCCGCCACATCAGCGTGTGGGCGAGCCGCGTGCGCTCGGCGGTGTCGAAGAGCGCGTTCCACTCGGCGCGGCTCGGCCAGCGCGGGCCCGGCGCGCGCAGCGCGTAGCGCGCGCAGTAGGCGGCGAGGATCCCGCTGCGAGCGCGCGCGGGGAAGCGCTGCAGGAAGGTCGAGAGGTCGTAGCTCGCGAAGCCGACGCCGGCGTGGTCCCAGTCGATGAGGCGCGCCTCGAAGCCCGAGCCGGCGGGGCGGACGAGCACGTTGATCGTCCAGGCGTCGCCGTGCACGAGCGTCTCCGGCCCGCCCCCGGCCTCGAGCGCGGCGGTGCGCGCGGGCAGCTCCGCGCGCAGCTGTGCGAGCCGCTCGAGCAGGCGCGCGCACAGCGCCCGCGCCTCGGGGCCCGGCAGCGCCTGCGCGGAGAGGGTCGCGAGCGCGCGCGTCGCGTCGCGCGCCGAGGTGGCGGTGAAGCTCGTGCCGAGCTCCGCGCCGAGGCAGCGCACCTCGCCGAGCAGCGCGTGGTCGCGGAAGCGCGCGTGCAGCTCGGCGAGGAGCTCGGTCGCCGCGCACACGCGGCGCGGGTCCGACGCGGCCTCGGCGAGCGTGCAGGGGCCGAGGTCCTCGTACACGAACCAGGTGCAGCGGCCGCTGTGGTCCGCGATCGAGGCGAGCAGCGGCGGCCCGTGCGCCGCGAGCCCGACGGCGGGCAGCCAGCGCTCGATCGCGGCGCGCTCGCGCTGCGCGCGCTCCGGCGGGAAGCGCTTCACGATCAGGCCGCGGACGCCGTCGCCCTGCTCGACGCGCAGCCGCCGCACGCGGTTGCGCGGCATGCGCTGCGCCGCGAGCAGGCGCCCGCGCGCGCCGGTCCCTCCCAGCACCGCCTCGAGCGCCGGCAGCAGCTCGCGGACGCCTTCCGGCGCCCACTCCTCGAGCGCGCGCTCGAGCCCCTCGATCACGGCGCCGCCTCCGCCGGCGCGGCGCCGTCTGGCCGAGCGAGCTCCCGCCTCAGCTCGTGGCGGTAGACGCGCAGCCGCGAGAGCGAGCGCTCGATCCACGGGAAGGCGAGGTCCGGCGCCTCCCAGGCCGTCGCCGCGAGCGCGCGCAGGATGCGGCCGCAGCGCTGCCAGCCCAGGACCTCCTCCGCGGTCGCGTGCGGCCAGCGCCGCGCGACGATCCGCGCGTAGGCCGCGGCGTCGACGTCGACGAGGTCGATCGCGGGCGGTCCGATCCCCGCGGTCTCCCAGTCGAGGACCAGGAGCTCGGCGCCCTCCGCCGTCGGGAGCAGGCGCAGGTTCTGCGCGCCGAGGTCGCCGTGGACGAGCGTGCGCGGCATCCGCGCGAGGCGGCGCTCGAGCTCGGCCCAGCCCGCGTCGAGCTCCGCGAGCGCGGCGTCGAGATCGGCGAGCAGCCAGCGGTCGGCCGGCGTGAGTGAAGGGTCGTCCGCGCGCGCTCGCAGCGGCCGCCGCGCCGCGCGCAGCAGCTCGCGATGCTCGGCCGCCCCGCGCTCCGGGAGCGGCAGCGCGCCGGCGAGCTCCGACGCGCTCGTGTGCAGGGCGGCGAGCCACGCCGTGAGGAGCCCGCGCGCCTCGGGCCCCTCGGCGGGCCGGGCGCCGGCATCCTCGAGGAAGAGCCAGCAGGCGTCGCCGTCGGCGAGCGCGCCGTGGAAGCCCGGGCTGCGCAGCGGCAGGTGCGGAAGCGCGCGCTCGTAGACGCAGCGCTCGATCTCGCCGGCCGCGCGCTCCGCGCGCTTCGCGACCACGCTGCCCGACGGGCCGATCCCCTCGAGCCGGTAGACCTGCGCCGCGGCCTTGCGCCGCAGCGGCGCCACCGCGACGAGGCCCGCGTCCGAGCGGCCGAGCCGCCGCCAGGCCGCGGCGGCGGGGTGCTCGCGCGGGTCGCCCTCGGCGCGCGCCCTGCGGGCCGGCTTCTCGCGGCGGCGCGCGCCGCCCGCGACCCAGCCCGCCTCGGCGAAGAAGGCGTCGAGCCGCCGCCGGTAGCTCGCGAGGTTCGTGAGCGGGCGCTCGAGCCAGGGCGTCTCGAGGCCCAGCGTCTCCCAGCCGATCGGCGCGAGGCAGCCGCGCAGCAGCCGTCCGAGGCGCGCCTGCGCGCGCACGTCGAGACGCGGCCAGCGCGCGCGCACCGCGGCGGCGTAGACCTCGGGATCGACGCGCACGAGGTCGATGCCCGGCGCGCCGCGCCCGGCGACCTCCCAGTCGAAGACCCACAGGCGCGCCCCGGGTCCCTCGCCCTCGACGCGCACGTTGCGGCCGGCGATGTCGCCGTGCACGAGCACGCGCGGCGCGTCGGCACACGCGTCCTCGATCTCCGGCCAGTAGGACTCGACCACGTCGAGGTCGCGCAGCACCGCGTCGAGGAGCTCGCGGTCCGCGCCGTGCTCCGCGCCGGCGAGGGCGGGGTTCGCGAAGCCCTGCGCGATGCGCGTCCGCGCGGCCTGCAGGTGCTCGTGGAAGTGCCCGGGGCCGCGGTCGGGGAGCTCGGGCAGGATCGCGTGATCCTCGCTGCCCGCATGGAAGGCCGCGAGCCAGGCGGCGCCGGCGGCGCGGTGCGCCGCCGAATCGGCGTCGAAGTCCGCGCCCCCCGCCGCGTCGAGGAAGATCCAGGCGAAGCGCGGGTCGGCGTCGTCGAGGGAGCCGAGGCAGCGCAGCGCCGGCACTGCGAGGCGCGCCAGCACCTCGGCGTAGATGCGTCGCTCGAGCGCGATGCTCGCGCGGAGGCTGCGCTTCGCGACCACGGCGGCACCGCCGGCCAGCGCGCCCTCGAGCCGGTAGATGCGCGAGAGGCGCTCGCTCCCGGTCTCCTCCTTCACGACGTGCACCGCCGACGGGTCCGCGCCGCCGAGCTCGCGCCAGGCGTGGAGCGCGGGGTGGCCGGGCCATTCCTCGGCGCCGAGGCAGCGTGCGGTGCGGCTACCCATCGGCGCGCTTCGCCGCCGCGCGCGGCGCCGGCGCCAGCGACTCGTCGAGCGCGCGCGACACGTCGGAGCGCAGCTCGACGAGGCGCCCGCCCTCGAGCCGCAGCAGCACGTCGCAGCTCTGCAGCGTGTGGAGGCGGTGGGCGATCACGAAGGTGGTGCGGCCCTGCATCAGCTGGTCCATCGCCTCGACGATCAGCGCCTCGGTGCGCAGGTCGACGGAGCTCGTCGGCTCGTCGAGCACGAGCAGCGGCGCGTCCTTGAGGAAGGCGCGGGCGAGCGCAATGCGCTGGCGCTCGCCGCCCGAGAGGCTCATGCCGCGCTCGCCGACGCGCGTCGCGTAGCCCTGGGGCAGCGCGCGGATGAAATCGTCCGCGTGCGCGGCCTGGGCGGCCTGCACGATCTCGGCCTCGCGCGCGTCGGGCCGCGCGTAGGCGATGTTCTCCGCGATGCTGGTCGAGAAGAGGATCGGGTCCTGCGGCACGAGCGAGAACTGGTTGCGCAGATCTGCGACGCGGAGCTCGCGCAGGTCGGCGCCGTCGAGCAGGATGCGGCCGTCGCTCGGGTCGTAGAAGCGCATCAAGAGCCGCAGCAGCGTCGTCTTGCCCGCGCCCGTCTTGCCGAGGATCCCGACCCGCGCGCCCGGCGGGAGCGCGAAGGACACCTCGTGCAGCACGCGCGGCCCGTCCCCGTACGCGAAGCTCACGCCCTCGACCGCGATGCCGCCGCGCGCGCGCGCGAGCGGGCGCGCGTTCGGGTGCTCGACGACGTCGGGCGCCTCGTCGAGGAGCGCGAAGGCGCGCTCGGCGCTCGCGAGGTGGGACTGGAGGCTCGCGACGCGCCGGCTGATCGTCCGCAGCGGATCGTAGATCTGGCTCAGGTAGCCCATCACCAGCAGGAGCTCGCCCAGCGTGATCTGGCCGGCGCGCACGTGGCGAACGCCGAGCCAGAGCACGGCCGCGGAGCCGACCGCCGTGGTGAGGCCGAGGATCAGGTCCATCGCCTCCTCGGCGAGCCGCAGCCGCATGCGCGCCGACAGGCCCTCGGTCGCGTGCGCGAGGTAGCGCGCCTGCTCGCGCTCCTCCTGGGCGAAGCCCTTGACGATGCCGAGCGCGCCGAGCACCTCCTGCACCACGGCGAGGGCCGCGCTCTCGAGCCGCTTCACCTGGCGCGAGCGCCGGCGCAGGCGGCGCCGGTAGGCGCGCGCCACGCCGAAGAGGATGGGGGAGATCGCGAGCGCCACGACCGCGAGCTGCCAGTCGATGCGAAAGCTCACGTAGAGCATCGACGCGAAGGTCGCGATCGCCGTGACGAAGGGCGCCAGGCCGTCGATCACGATGTTCGGCACCGACGAGGCGTCGTACTGGATCCGATACGACGAGTCGGCCGTGCCGCGCATGTCGTGGTAGGAGAGCGAGAGGCGCTGCACGTGCCGGAAGAGGCGCGCGCGGAACTCGAGCACGAGCCGCTCGCCGGTCCAGGTGCGGAGCGCCGAGGTCGCGGCGCGCTGGAGCTGGGTCCCGAGCGCCACCGCGAGGATCAGCACGACGGCGAGCCCGAGCACGGCCCCGGGCGAGTGCCCGACGCCGGCGGGGAGCAGTGCTTCGATCCAGGCCGGCAAGGGCTCCGAGCCGAGCGCGTTGTCGACCGCGAGCTTCAGCGGCAGCGGCGCCGCCAGCGCGAGCGGGGTCGAGAGCAGGCTCAGCGCGAAGAGCGCCACGACGTGTCCCCAGTAGGGGCGCGCCTGCTCGACGAGCCGTCGCGTCATCCCCCAGTCCGAGGCGCGCTGCGCTCGAGGCTCAGCCACGGGGCGCCCCCAGGCGCGGCGCGGCGACGACGGGGAGGCGCTCCGGCTCCGCCTCGGCCTGCGCTTGCGCCTCGGCGGCGCCCCAGGCGCGCTGCATCGCGCGCAGCGCCGCCGCGACCTCGGCCTGCGCGGCGCCGGACTCGCGCAGCGCGGCGCCCGCGAGCAGCAGCGCGGCGCCGCCGAGGAGCCCGCCGGCGAGCCAGGCGCCGTCGGCGAGCGCGGCGGCGCCGAGCGCGCCGAGCAGCAGCAGCGCGGGGACGCGGCGCACCGCGGGCCAGACGAAGAAGCGCAGGTACTGCCGGCCGCGCCCGTGCTCCTCCACCGCCATCAGCACCCGGCTGCGGCCGAACGGACCGCCGATCACCGAGAGGTCCCAGCGGTCGTAGTCGCCGCCCTGGCGCACCAGCGCCGAGGTCCGGCGCAGGGATTCGTGCAGCTCGCCGAGCCAGGTCTCCGGGCTGCGCCAGCGCTCGCTCCAGACGTGGATCTCGAGCGGGCGCGGGAAGGTCCAGCGCGAGAGGCTGCGCAGGCGCCAGGGGTCGAGCCCGTGGCGGAGGCGTCCCCAGAGCCGCGCCGCCGGCTGGATCAGGTGCAGCATCGCGACGAGGCCGCGCCGGCCGAGGCGCTGCGCGCGCGAGCCGGCGTCGGGTCGCAGCCGCGCGTTCGCGGCGCTGCGCAGCGCCTGCGCGAGCACGGCGGCGGCGCCGAGCGCGGGCAGCGGCGCCGCGAAGCGCAGCGGGGGCCAGACGGCGGAGAGCGCCACGAGCAGCGTCAGCAGGGCGACCAGCAGGTACCACTCGGGGAGCAGCGTGAGCGAGAGCAGCGTGCCGCCCGCGGGCCGGTACAGCGACTGGAACGGAGCGCTGCCCCAGACGCCCTGGTAGACGCGACCCGAGCCGAGCAGCAGCGGCAGCGTGAGGCCGCGGCCGTAGATCCGTCCGCTCCACGGGATGTGGCCCGCGCTGTTGTACTTCTGCGGCCACTTGCGCGCGAGCAGCGCCTCGGCCTTGCCGTAGCCGACCTGCTGCTTCCAGTAGCGCCGCAGCGAGGAGCGCCGGTGGTGCCAGACGACGGCGCCGGGGTGGAAGCCGAGCCGCCCGCCCGCCTCCTGGAGGCGCCAGCACAGGTCGACGTCGTCTCCGGCGCAGCGGAACTGCGGGTCGCAGCCTCCGACGCGCTCGAGCCAGCTCTTCTCGAAGGCCATGTTGCAGCCCGGGATGTGCTCGGCCTCGGAGTCCGAGAGCAGCACGTGGCAGGGTCCGCCGGGCGCGTTCGCCACGCACTCGGCGACGGCGCCGTCCTCCGGCGGCAGCAGGTTGGGGCCGCCGACCCCGCAGAACCCGCCCTCCTGGAAGCGCCGCACGAGGAAGCGGAGCCAGCCGGGATCGGGGTAGGCGTCGTCGTCGATGTAGGCGACGATGCGTCCGGTGGCCGCGGCAAGCCCGACGTTGCGCGCCGCCGAGAGCCCCTGGTTCGGGGTCGAGACCACGCGCGCGCCGTAGCTCCGCGCGATCTCCGGGGTCGCGTCGGTCGACCCGTCGTCGACGACGATCACCTCGAAGTCGGGGTAGTCGAGGCGGTCGAGCGCGCCGAGCGTGTCGCGGATCGTCGCCGAGCCGTTGTAGGAGCAGCAGACGACGGAGACGCGCGGCGCATCCTCCGCCGCGGGGGCGAGGCTCTTGCTCGCGTAGATCCCGGACACCGTGCGGAGCGCCGGCTTGGGCTCGCGCTCGCGGGAGGTGAGCCCGAACGACCAGTCGCGGATCTCCTCGCCGCCGCGGAACCACTCGTCGGTCCAGCCGAAGACGAAGGCTCCCGCGCAGCCCGAGTCGAACGATTCGCGCAGCAGCCAGCCGAGCGAGTCCGCCTGCGCGCGCTCCCCGTGGCGCTGCGAGTCGATGCCGAGCTCCGCCATCACGAGCGGCTGCTCGCCGGCGAGGTTGTGCAGCCGAGCGAGGTACTCGGAGAAGCGCAGCTGGGACTCGAGGTAGACGTTGAACGAGAGGAAGTCGACGAACGGGAGCTCGAGGTACTCGGTCGTCGGATAGCTCACGTAGGTGACGAGGGTGTCGGGGCTCTCCTCGCGGCACACGTCGTGGAGGCGGCGCAGCCAGCCCTCGATGCGGCGCCTGCCGTACCAGCGCGCGATCGAGGCCGGCACCTCGTTTCCGATCGCGTAGGCGAGGACGGCCGGGTGCCCCGCCGTCTCGCGCACCGAGCGGCGCACCGCCTCGGCGCGCGCGCGAGCCTCGGCGCGCGAGCCGAGGAAGGCGACGTGCTGCTCCCAGCAGAGGCCCGCCAGCACGCGCAATCCGTGCGCGCCGGCGAGGTCGAGGAGCCAGGGCGGTGGCGGCGTGTAGACGCGGACGGCGTTCACCCCGTGGTGCGCCATCGCCGCGAGGTCGCGCGCCACGCGCTCGGGCTCGGGGAAGGGCTCGCCCGCGCGGTTGGGGCGGAAGGCGCCGTAGGTGACGCCGCGCAGCTCGAGCGGCTCGCCGCCGACGCAGAAGCCGCGGCCGCGCACCTGCACCCGCAGGTCGGGCGCCCCCGGGCGTGCGGACTCCCCACGGCCGGCTCCGCGGCCGTTCCAGAAACCTCGACCATCCATTCCAGACCCGCCCACCTTCCGCGTTCCGCACCGCCCCGAGGGGCGGCTACCGGATCCACAACCGCTCAGTCCAGAGGGGGTATTTCACGCCAACACGGGGCGCGCAGTCAACCAGATTCCAGAACGCAGTTTGGACACTGGAGCCCCCGCTACTCGAAGCGCAGGGCCCCGATCGGGTCCATCTGCGCGGCGCGGCGCGCCGGGTAGAGCCCGAAGACGATCCCGACCAGCGCGGAGACGCCGAAGGCGCCGGCGGTGGCGAGCGGCGAGAGCGCCGTCTCCCAGCCCGCGAAGAGGTTGATGCCCCGCGCCATCGCGAAGCCGAGCGCGATGCCCACGAGGCCGCCCGCGGCGCTGATCAGCACGGTCTCGATCAGGAACTGCGCGAGGATCGCGCCGCGCGGCGCGCCGACCGCGCGCCGGATCCCGATCTCGCGCGTGCGCTCGGTGACGGTCGTGAGCATCACGTTCATGATGCCGATGCCGCCGACGAGCAGCGAGATCGCCGCGATCGATCCCATCACGACGTTGAACACGCGCTGCGTGCTCTGCGCCTGTGCGAGCAGCTCCGCCGGCACCACGACCTCGAAGTCGTCGACTCCGTGGTGACGCTCGCGGATCAGGCGCGTCGCGATCGGCGCCACCGTCGAGACCTGGTCGGCGTCGGCGACGCGGATCGCGAGCTCGTCGATCGCGCCGGCGTCGCGCGGCAGCGGGAAGCGCGCCGAGGCGGTGCGGATCGGGACGTAGATGTCGCGGTTGATGTCGCGCACGCGGATCACCGTCGCGCGCCCCTCGCGCACGCGCTTCGACTCCATCAGCCCCACGACCGTGTACTCGTCGCCGCCGATGCGGATGCGCCGGCCGAGCGGCGACTGGAAGCCGAAGAGGTCGCGGGCGACGCTCGCCCCGAGCACCGCGACTCGCTTCGCGTCGGCGACGTCGAGCTCGGAGAGGAAGCGGCCCTGCGCGGCGCGGAAGTCCGTGACCTCGTCGTAGTCCGCGCTCGTCGCGACCACGCGCCCGGCGGCCTCGCGCCCGCGCAGCAGCACCGGAGCCTCGACGAAGCGCACCGGCGCGATCCGCCCGAGGTGCCCGAGGCTCGCGGCGACGAGGTCGGCGTCGCCCGTGGTCAGGCCCCGGGACCCCTTCTGCTCCGCGGCTGCATACGCCTTGCCGCTCAGCGCGAGATGGGTCACCCGGATGTTGTTCGTCCCGAGCAGCCGGATCTGCTCCACCGCCTCGCGGCGCGCGCCCCCCGCGATCGCGAGCATCGAGACCACGGCCGCGACCCCGAAGACCACCCCCAGCATGGTGAGGGCGGAGCGGAGCTTGTGCGCCTGGATGCTGCGCAGCCCCACCCGGGCGCTCTCGAGGTGCTGGAGCGCGCCCTGCCTCATCGCGCCGCCGCCTCGAGCGCGTCGCCGAGGCGCGCGCGCTCGGAGCCGCGCAGCTCGCGCTCGATCAGCCCGTCCTCCATCTGGACGATGCGGTCCGCCCGGCGCGCCTTCGCCGGGTCGTGCGTCACCACCACGACGCTCACCCCCTCGGCGTGGAGGCCTTCGAGCAGGCCCGTGATCTCGTCCCCGGTGCGGCGGTCGAGGTTGCCCGTCGGCTCGTCCGCCAGCACGAGCTCCGGCCCGGTCACGAGGGCCCGCGCGATCGCGACGCGCTGGCACTCGCCGCCCGAGAGCTCGTTCGGACGATGCTCGAGGCGGCGGCCGAGCCCGACGCGCTCGAGCACCGCTCGCGCGCGCCCGGCGCGCTCCCCGCGCTCGACCCCGGCGTAGACCAGCGGCACCTCGACGTTCTCCTGCACCGAGAGCTGGGGGATCAGGAAGAAGGACTGGAACACGAAGCCGATCCTGCCGTTGCGCAGGCGCGAGAGCTCGTCGTCGGGGAGGTTCTCGACCGGCGTGCCGTCGAGCCAGCAGCGGCCGCTCGTCGGCCGGTCGAGGCAGCCGGCGATGTGCATCAGCGTGGACTTGCCCGAGCCCGAGGGCCCGATCACCGCCAGGTACTCGCCGCGATCCACGCGCAGGCTCACCCCGCGCAGCGCCTCGACCGTCGCGCTCCCCATGAGATACGAGCGGTGGACCTCCTCGAGGCGGACGAGCGCGTGCACGGCGGGAGGGCTCACGACGGCCGGGGCGGGTCGAGCAGGATCTCCGCCCCCTCCTCGACTCCGGACAGGACGATGGCGACGCGGTCGGTGCTGCCGCCGATCCCGACCGCGCGCTTCTCGGCGCTCCCGCCCTCCTTCACGTAGACGACGGTCTGCTCGAGCTCGTCGACGAAGATGCCCGCGACGGGGACGTAGAGGACGCCCGGGTTCTCGCTCACCAGGATCTGCGCCGTCGTGCTGAGGCCGGGCTTCAGGCGCTCGTCGTGGTCGAGGACGCGGATCAAGACGTCGAAGACCTTGAGCCCGATCGCCTGGCCGCTCACCCGGCTGACCTTCTGCCGCGCCAGCGCCGCGACGGACGCGACCTCGCCGCGAAAGGTCGCCTCGGGGTAGGCGTCGAGGCGCAGCTCGACGGGCGCGCCGACGCGCACCTTCGCCACGTCGAACTCGCTCACCTCGGTGTCGACGCGCATGCTCGAAGGGTCCGGGAGGTAGATCAGGTCCATCCCCTCGAAGGGGGTCACGCCGACGGTGATCTTGCGCGGGTTCGTCGCTTCGCCGGTCGTGGCGTAGACGACGACGCCGTCGCGCGGGGCGTGGACGACGCCCTCGTCGAGCTTGCGGTTCTGCTGCTCCACCTCGCTCTCGGCCCGCTGCACGTTGGCGCGGGCGGCGTCCACCGCGGCCTCGAAGGAGCGGATGCCGGCCTTCACCTCCTCGTGCGCGAGCCGAGCGGCGTCGAGCTCGTTGCGGTTCACGAAGCCCCGCTCCGCGAGCTCGGGCAGCGAGGCGTACTCGAGGCGCGCCTTCTCCTGCGCGACCTTCTGCGCCTCGAGCTGGCCCAGCGCCTTGGAGAGCTCCGCACGCGCGACGAGCAGCGCCGACTCGGCGGCGCCCTTGGCGATCTCGTACTTCTGGGCCTCGAAGCGGATCAGGAGGTCGCCCTCCCGGACGCGCGTGCCCTCCGGAACCAGCCAGATGATCACCTTGTCGTTGGTCGCGCTCACGGTCGCCTGCTGCTCGGCGCGCAGCTCGCCCGACTCGACGATCGTGATGCGCACGTCGCCCCGCTGCACCGTAGCGGTGGGGATCAGCGCGAGCGCCGAGTCGGGACGCACGACCGCGGCGAACGCGACGAGGGCGAGCAGCGCGGCGCCCCCCGCCGCGGCGAAGCGCGGGTGGGCGCGCAGCCGGGCGGGGACCTCGCGGAGCCGGTCGAGGGAGAGCGCTTGCATCGGATTCCCCTGCGCGGGTCGCCGCCTCAGAGCGGCCCCGCGATGCTGGCCTCGAGGCGGGCCAGCCCGTTGGTGTAGTCCACGATCGCGGCGAGCAGGTCGCTCTCCGCCTCGACCAGGTCCGTCTGGGCGTCGGTGACGTCGAAGTTGTCGGCGATGCCGCGCTGGAATCGCACCGTGGCGATCTCGAGCTTCTTGCGCGCCTGCTCGACCTTGTCGGTCTGCACCTCGACCTCCGCGAGGTTCTTGCGCAGCCCCGCCTCCTCGGTGCGCACCTGGAGCTCGATGATCCGCTTCTGGCTCTCGAGCTCGCGCTCGACCCGTGCGTGCTGGAGCGAGAACTCGCGCAGCCGCTCGCGCGCCGCCACGTTGCCGAAGGGGATCTCGAACTCGACCCCCGCGACCCACAGGTGGCTGTTGAAGCCCAGCGCCCGCGCCGCGGCGGTGTCGAAGTCGTTGCGCCGGTAGAGGCCAACCAGGTCGAGCTGGGGGAGCACCGAGTTCTGCGCCACGCGCACCGCGAGGGAGCTCTGGTCGAGGCGGTAGAGGATCTGCTGCACCTCGGGGCGGTCCTCGAGCGCGCGGGCGATCCACTCGTCGAGGCGGATCTCGACCGGCTGGAAGGGGATCGTCATCTCCGCCGGGCGCACGGCGTCGCCGATCGCGAGGCCGAGCACGTCGCGCAGGGCGAGGTCGGTGAGATCGAGCGCCTCGCGGCGCTCGGCGAGGTCGGAGAGGTCGTCCGAGAGCTGGAGCTCGGCGGAGACGATGTCGCGCTGGCTCGCGCGCCCGGCGCGAAACAGCGCCTGCGAGGCCTCGATCACCCCGTGGTCGCGCTCGATCGCCTGCTCGCTCACCTCGATCAGCCGCTGCGCCAGGACGGTGTTGTAGTAGGCCTGCTTGGCGTTCGCGGTCACGATCAGGATCTGCGTCTGGAGCTGCGCCTCGAAGACGCCGAGGCCGTACTCGGCGTCCCGGATCGGGGCGGTCGCCACGTAGATGCGCCCGCCGCGCATCAGCGGCTGGCGCAGCTCGAGCTGCGCGCCGCCCTCGAAGACCTTGCCGTCGTTGAAGTCGTCGCCCGACTCGCGCAGCAGGTCGACGCCGACCGTGGCGAGGCCGCCGGTCGGGAGCTGCTGGCGCACGAAGGCGCGCTGCAGGCGGCTCGTGCCGTCGTTCGCGCCCGGGGACTGGGTGACCGGCCCGCTGTCCCCGCCGGTCAGCGGGTTCTCGATCCGGGTGTTGGTCGCGAGGAACTGGTAGCCGGGCGTCGGATGGAAGAAGGCGGTGCGCGCCGGGACCTCGTGCTCGGCGATGGCGCGGTCGAGCGCGGCGATCCGCAGCGGCAGGTTGTGCTCGAGCGCGATGCGGATCGCGTCCTCGACCCCGATCGGCGTCCCCGCGACCGGGGGCACGGCTCCCGGGGCGGCGCGCGTTGCCGCGAGCGCGTCGCGCAGCGCGTTCGTGTCGATCTCCGCTGCGCTCCCGACGCGCAGCTCGCCGCCGCCGGTCGCCGCGATCGCGGTCGCGCTCGCGCCGAGCGAGAGCCCGGCGATCGAACCCGCTGCGATCCACGCCCGCCTCATCCGCCGCCTCCCGCCCCGCCCGCTAGTGGATGCCGAGCCGCGTCTGCGGCCCGACCACGACCTTCAGCCCCAGGACGCGGAAGCTGCCGCCCCCCGGATCGACCTCGGTGATCGTCCCCTCGAGCTCGACGGCGTGGACCTCGTCCTCGTCGAGCTCGCTCGTCTCGAGCGACCGCACGCGCAGCACGCCGCCCTCGAAGCGCCCCTCGGCCTCGACCTCGGTGCCCGCGCGCACGCGGGCGAGGTCGGTCGTGAGCTCGTCGCCGTCGCGGATCTCCGCGCCGGGGTCGACCACGGCCCGCACGCCGCCGACCACCAGGCTCCGCGAGGCCGCGTCGATCGAGTCGACGGCGGCCTCGACCTCGTCCGCGCCGCGGGCCGCGCGGCGCAGCGAGACGCGCTTCGCCATCACGTCGCCGGCGCCGGCGCGGGTGCCCTCGACCTCCACGCGCGTGCCCACCGCCACGTCCTCGGGCAGCGTCGCCCCGGCGCTCGCCGCGGCCAGCGCGCCTGCCCACACGCACACGAGCATCGCCCTCACGAGTTTCCCCCCTTCTTGGGTGCCGCTTGCGGCCGAGCGGGTGGCGCGGCGGGTGCGACGGCCACCTCGAGCCGCACGAAATCGAGCCACAGCCGGTTCTCTCCGCTCCCCGGCTCACGCGCGATCTCGACGCGCAGCCGGCCGTCGCGCAGCTCGCGCAGCGCGGCGGGCGGGAGCTCGAGCAGCGTGGCGCCGATGCGCCCGGCGACGATCCGATCGTCGCGCGCCGGGATCAGCTCGCCGAGGAGCCGCCCGTCCGCCCGCACGATGCTGCGCCGCCCGGGCAGCGCCCGGGCCCCGCCGACGACGAGGGTGAGGCGCGCCCACACCGGCTCGCCGCCGCCGAGCTCGACCGGGAGGTCGATGCGGAGCGGCTGCGATTCTCCGACCAGGACGGGCGCGTCGGTGCCCGGCGGGTCGCCTGCGTCGCGCGGCGGCTCCGCGAGCGGCGCGTCCGGCAGGCGTTCGCCGGGCTCGAGCAGCCCGTCGTGGTCGAGGTCGCCCTGCGCGAAGCCGGGCTCGTCACCGCGGAAGCCGAAGCCGTCGACGTCGCCCGCGAGCGCGGTGCGCACGCGCGCGCCGGCCGGCCGCGCGCCGAGCGCCACCTCGAGGATCCGCCCGTCGGGGACGTGGCGCTCGCCCGCGTCCGCGACGTAGAGGCTCGTGCCGCGCCCCTCGCTCGCCGGACCGAGCGCGAGGCCGCGCGGCCGCCGCGCGCCGAGCGCGACGAGGTCCTGGGCCGCGACGAGGGATCCGTCGCGATCGAGCTCGAAGAGGGCGGGGGGCTCGTCGCTCACGAGGATCAGGCGCTCGCGCGCCGCGTCCCACGCGATCCCCTGCGCGTTCGCGAAGGGGAGCCCCGAGAGATCGAGGCGGCGCACGAGCGCGCCGTCGTTCGCGAGCTCGAGGACCTGGCGCGCCTTGCCGTCGGCGACGAAGATGCGTCCCCCCTGCGCATCGCAGGCGACCCCCTCCGGATCCTTGGCGCCCGCGGCGGCGAGATCGATCGCGCCGCGCGGCTCGCCCGCGGGCGAGAAGAGGAGCAGGCGCAGCGCGTCGTCGTCCGCGACGACGAGCGCGTCGAGCTGGGCGCAGAAGGCGACGTCCGAGGGCTCGCTGGTGACGGGGCGGAGGTCCTGCGCCCGCACGCTGCGCCGCGCGGCCAGATCGAGCTCCCACAGGTTCTCGCCGCGGAAGCGGGGCGAGCCTTCGCTGTGGTCGTCGACGACGACGAAGTGCCCGTTCGGGAGCGAAGCGATGCCGGACGGATCCTCGATCGCGAGCCCGCCGCCGTCACTCGTCTCGGTGCGCGCGACGAGGGCCGCGCCCGCGCGGGCGGGTGCCGGCGCGAGAGCGGCGGCGGCGAGCGCGGCGACGAGCGGGCGGGCGAGGCTCACGGGGGGCGTCTCCTGGCCCGGGATTGGACCACGCGGAGCTTAAGCCTCGATGAGGCGGGGATTAGAAGGCTCTCACCCGCACGCGGCCGGAATCTCGAGGACGAGGCGCGCGCCCGTCGCCGCGTCCTCCGCGCGGAGCGCGCCGCCGTGCGCGGCGGCGATCGCGCGCGCGATCGGCAGCCCGAGGCCGATCCCGCCCTGCGGTCGCGTGCGGCCCGAGGCGAAGCGCTCGAAGACGCGCTCGCGCTCGGCCGCCGCGATCCCCGGTCCGGTGTCACCGACCACGGCGCGGGCGAGCTCGCCCTGGCGCGAGATCTCGACCCAGACGCGCCCGCCGCGCGGCGTGTGCCGGAAGGCGTTGTCGAGCAGGTTGAGCAGCACCTGGCGCAGCTGCTCCGGGTCGCCCGCGACGGCGGCGCTCTCGCCGCGCACCTCGAGCGCGAGGCCGCGCTCTTCGGCGAGGATGCGCAGGTGCTCGACCAGGCCCTGCGCGAGCGGCAGCAGGTCGACCGGCTCGCGGCGCTGCGAGGCGTGCCCGCCCTCGAGCTTCTCGAGCAGGAGCAGGCGGCTCACGAGCCGCGCCAGGCGCTCGACCTCCTCGAGCACCGCGAGCAGCGTGGGCTGCGCCTCCGCCGCCGCGTCGCCGAGCAGGAGCTCGAGGTGGCCGCGGATCGCGGCGAGCGGCGTGCGCAGCTCGTGCGCGACGTCGGCGGTGAACTGGCGCTTTCGCTCGACCTCGCCGTGCACGCGCTCGAGCAGCGCGTTCAGCACGCCGGCGAGCTCGTCGATCTCGTCGCCCCGACCGCTGCGGGGGAGCGTCCCCTGCGCGAGCGAGCGCAGGCGCTCGGCCTCGCGGGCGAGCCGGCGCACCGGGGCGAGGCCGCGGGCCGCCAGCGCCCAGGTGCCGGCCGCCGCGAGCAGCGAGACGACGACGAGCACGGCCGCGACCTGCGCGCGCACGGCCGACTCGATGCGCAGCAGGGGCGCGAGGCTGCGCGCGATCTCGAGCCGGTAGGGCCCGAGGTCGACCGCCGCGACGCGCAGCCGGCCGCCGCGAGAGCCGGGCCGCGGGTCGTCCGCATCGCGGAAGCCGATCGCGCCGTTCGGCGGCGCGGCGCCCGGCGGCGCGAACGCTGCTCCCTCGAGCGCGGGGCTCGCGGCGACGAGTGCCCCGCCGCGGCGGATCTCGTAGAGCAGCGGCGGGCCCTCGCGGCGGCCGGCGCGCGCGTCGAGCGCGTCGCGCAGCTCGAAGACGAGATCGCCCCAGTCGACGTCGGCCGGCGCTCCCCGGGCGAGCAGGGCCGAGAGGCGCCGGTCGCTCGCGTCGGCGACCAGGTCCTCGAGCTCCGCGCGCAGGTCGCCGTCGGCCAGCCCGACGAGGGCGTTCGCGAGGCCCGCCAGCACGAGGCCGCCGACCAGCGCCGCGAGGGCGAGCGAGAGCGCCAGCGAGAAGGTCGCGATGCGGCCCCGGATGCTCTGGATCATGGCCGGGGCTGGAGGACGTAGCCGATGCCGCGGCGGGTGTGGATGAGCTTGGTCTCGAAGGGGTCGTCGATCTTGCGGCGCAGGTAGCGGATGTAGACGTCGATCACGTTCGAGAAGCTGTCGAAGTCGAGGTTCCAGACGTGCTCGGCGATCATCGTGCGCGTCACGACCTCGCCGGCGTGCCGCACCAGGTACTCGAGCAGCGCGAACTCCTTGGCGGTGAGGTCGAGGGGGCGCCCGGCGCGCTCCGCGCGGCGCGCGGCGGCGTCGAGCACGAGGTCGCCCACGCGCAGCACGCTCGACTGGGGCGCCCCGCGGCGCAGCAGCACGCGCAGCCGCGCGAGCAGCTCGGCGAAGGCGAAGGGCTTTCCCAGGTAGTCGTCGGCGCCGCCGTCGAGGCCGCGGACGCGGTCCTCCACCGCGTCCCGCGCGGTGAGCACCAGCACCGGCGCCGGGCAGCCGCGCGCGCGGATCTCGCGCAGGACCTCGAGGCCGTCGCGGTCCGGCAGCCCGAGGTCGAGGACGATCGCGTCGTAGGACACGCTGCGGGCGAGCGCGAGCGCCTGCTCTCCGTCCTCGGCGAGGTCGACGGCCATCCCGGCTTCGACGAGCCCGCGGCGCACGAAGCTGCGCACGCGCGACTCGTCCTCCACCACCAGGATCCGCACACCCCGAGTCTATCACCGGGGAGCGACGCGACTGATTCGCGGAGGCCCCGTCCCGACTTCGCTCGCACCGGTGCGATGCGCGCGCCTCGATCTAGCGGGCGCCGGAGGGACGGATGGGTGCCTCCGCGAATGGCTCGGCCGCCAAGTTGCTCCGGGGTCGAGCCGATGTCGAGGCATCTGTCACGTGGACAGTCGGCCTGCGCAGATCGATGGCGGCCTGCGCTGAGTTCGCTGCGGCACCCATCCGTCCCTCCGGCGCAGAACGCCGCGGGCGCAGGGTGCGCGCGAGAGATTCCAGGAGCGGATCGGCCCGTCGCAGGCCGCGGACGCCGCATCGACCTGTCGCCGGAGGAAGGGTTGGGGGCCAAAGCGAACTCAGCGCGGGCCGCCATGGATCCCCGCGCATCGACCGCCAGCGTGCCGGGCGCTTCGGCTCTGAATCGACCGCGAGGCAACTTGGCGGCCGAGTCATTCGCGGAGGCCCCTATTCCTTCCTCCGGCGACCCCGCGCAAGCCGGGCCCCGAGTCGCCTACCCGATCGCCGAGTGGAGCGCGATCGTCCCGTTCTTCCCGCCCGCTCGACCTTCGCTCGCCTGCACAGGGCGATGCGGCGCGTCTCGATTCGAGGGGCGCCGGAGGGGGACGCGCAGACCGCCATCGAGCAACTTGGCCGCTCGCGCAGACTCGCGCTAGCGCTTCACGACCACCGAGGAGCCGTGGCCGAAGAGGCCCTGGTTCGCGGTGACGCCGAGCTTCGCGCCCTCGACCTGGCGCTCGCCGGCCTCGCCGCGCAGCTGCCAGGTGAGCTCGCAGACCTGCGCGATCGCCTGTGCGGGGACCGCCTCGCCGAAGCAGGCGAGGCCGCCGCTCGGGTTCACGGGGATGCGCCCGCCGAGCTCGGTGGCGCCGGAGCGCAGCAGCGCCTCCGCCTCGCCCTCGCCGCACAGCCCGATGTTCTCGTACCAGTCGAGCTCGAGCGCGGTGGAGAGGTCGTACACCTCGGCCAACGAGAGGTCCTCGGGGCCGATGCCGGCCTCCTCGTAGGCGGCACGCGAGGCGTACACCGTGGGGGC
>Ga0075428_100002216_pt1 | contig 21061 bp, 17 predicted proteins | sample RhiMetdeltSRZDD2_FD_75291 | JGI IMG/M metagenome (GOLD analysis project Ga0075428, IMG submission 75291) | Populus rhizosphere microbial communities from Tennessee, USA - Rhizosphere MetaG P. deltoides SRZDD2 | ecosystem: Host-associated > Plants > Roots > Rhizosphere > Soil | place: USA... | reverse complement strand
GAACCGTTGGATCGAGAACGAGCGGCGTGTTCCAGTTGGAACGCTCGGACAGGTCGATGCCCGTGAACGACTGCGCCCAGCCGGTGCCGCCGTTCGTCGAGCGCCAAAAGTTCCCGTACTAGACCTTGTTGAAGTTCGTCGGATCGATCTGGCACTGCATGCCATCGCCGCTGATCACGGTGGACCAATTCGTCCCGCCGGTGGTCGTGCGGATGATAACGACGAGCGCGACAAGAGCCAAGCCAATGGGGGCCATCGCGGACCTCGAGGAAAACATACGCCGAATCAATCCAGATTTGCTCGCAATTCGCGCGTTGGCGCTCGTGGTCTTGAGGCAATCATCCGATCAGAAGTTCTCGATCATCCACGCGTTGGAAGCGAAGGACTGAACACCCAGCGCCAGGTGCCGGCCATCCGGGGAAGGCGCGAGACGGAACATGAACCCGGGACATTCCGTCCACAGGGGGGTCGCCTGGCCGTCGAGGGTCACGCGGAGAAGCACGATCTGGTTCCCCGACCAGCTCGTGACGAAGAGCGACCTTCCGTCGTGCGACCATGCGACGTTCTGGAAGTAGCTCCACTCTTTCACAGGGATCTCCCGTACCCTCCCGCTGGCCAGCGAGACGATGCGGACGCGACCTTGGTACTCCACGAGGACGACGCTCGAGCCGTCGGGGGACAGATCCCAGAAGTCATAGATCCCGCCCGGCTCGAGGTCGATCTTTGCCAGAGGACCCTGCTTCCCCTTCACGGGATCGAGAGCCGAAAAGACGACCTGGTCGGGCTGGGGCCGTTCGGCGACGACGCACGACCTTGCGGCGCACTTGACCCTTACCGCCAGCGGCTCCGTTCCGGCATCGAGAACCATTTCCGGCGGTCCGCCCCCGGGAGCAAGCCGCATCAGGCGACCCGCCTGCATCACGCCTTCCTTGACCTGCGCCTGCCAGAACAGGATTCCCGCTTCATTGGGCGCCGTGATCGCTCCCAACTCCTCATCCTGCCCGCCAAGAACAGACTCGGCGGAACGATCGTCGAGCCCTTGCTTGAAAAGGTCGAGGGAACCGTTGCGGTCCGAGGCGAACAGTACGGATCTGCCGTCGCTCGTCCACCCGGACAGGACATCGTCACGGTCGTCCAGCGTGAGCCGTCTCGGCTGTGCGAGGCGCCCCCCGTCCCCCTGGAGGTCTCCGACATAGACGTCCGCCTCGCTCCGAGTGTTGGCGAAGACCATGCGCTTGCCGTCGGCGGACGCCGAGAGCGCCTGCCACCAGAAGCCCGTGGTCTCCGTGATCTTCCTGGGAGCACCTTCGGGCAGGCCCGATGCGGCCTCCACCTCGATCCCCCACAGGCTGTTGCCCGGCTGGCTGGAGCTCCGCCACGAGCGTGAAAAGACGATGCGGCCGTCGGCGATCCAGCAAAGAGAGACGATCGGAGGCGTTCCGCCGCCCGGCAGGATCGTGGTCTCTCTGCCCTGGAGGTCGGTGCACTTGAGGACGTCTTCGCCCTTGGATGACTCCAGGTAAGCGATCCTTCGGCCGTCCGGGGACCAGGTCAGGTTCGATACCGAACGATCCTTGTCGGGCCGGGTGATCCCGCGCGCCTCCGACCCATCCGCTCTCATGATCCAGATCTCGCCCGCGCCGTGGACGAAGGCGACGAGCGAGCCATCCGGGGAGACGCTGAACGGATAGCCGTCGTCACGCAGTTTCCGTTGGGCCCCGGTCAACACGGAGTAGGACCAGATGGAGGACGCCCCCTTGTCCATCAGGAATCTCGTCCCGTCGGGGAACCAGGAGATCTGGTAGACGGTGGTGGCGGCTCTCCAGAGAGGGCGTCTCTCGCCGGTCTCGATCGAGAGAAGGCCGAGCTCGCTCTGGTCGACATACGCGAGATACTTCCCGTCCGGCGAGAGAGCCATGGCATCGAGGGAGTTCTCGACCGGATTGGCCGTGAGCTGGCGCAGGGCCACCTCGGGCTTCGGTGCGAGGCCGCTCTCGCCGCTCCCCCGCAGCCGGGGGAACCACACGAGCCCCACACCCGCAACGATCGAGGCCGCCGCGAGCGAGAGCACGAGCCCCAGGCGCCACGGGCGCTTCGCCTTCCACGCGGTCCCCGTCATGGACACGCCCCGCCGGTGCGCGGGTCCCGGGTCGGAGTCCCGTATCAGGCGTTTGAGATCCACGACGAGGTCTCGCGTGTCCTGATAGCGGTCGGCCGCGTCCTTCTCCAGGCACTTGCCGAGGATCCTCTGCAGCTCCGACGGCACCTCCGGATTCAGGTCGATCGCCGGCACGGCGGGCTCGCGCAGGATCGCGCTCACGGTGTCCAGCAGAGTCTCCCCCTGGAACGGCGTCCGGCCCGTCACCATCTCGTAGAGCACGATGCCGAAGGAAAACAGGTCCGACCTCGCGTCCAGCGCCTGCCCCCTCGACTGCTCGGGGGACATGTAGGCCACGGTCCCAACCATCCTCGACTCGCGCGTCCGGTCGGCCGAGATCGTCTCCAGCCGGCTCGCCTCCAGAGGCGTCACGTCGCCAGGCTGCTCGAGGAGCTTCGCGAGGCCGAAGTCGAGGAGCTTGATGCGCCCCTCCGCCGCGATGGCGACGTTCTCCGGCTTGAGATCACGGTGGACGATCCGGGCCTGATGGGCCCCGGCGAGCCCTTCGGCAATCTCCGCTGCGATGCGGAGCGCCTCCTTGATCGAGAGAGATCGGCTCGCCAGGAGCGCCCGCAGCGTCTTCCCTTCGACGTACTCCATGGCGATGAACGTCACGCCGTCCGCTTCATCGATCTCGTAGACCGCGGCGATGTTCGGATGGCTCGCCGCGGCGCCGGTGCGCGCTTCCTGGATCAGGCGAGCCCGCCGCTCCTCATCGCCGGAGACATCTGCGGGAAGGATCTTCAGGGCGACCGGGCGGCCGAGCCTCACGTCCTCGGCCTTGTAGACGATGCCCATCCCTCCTTCGCCGATCTTGGCGAGAATCTGGAAATGGGAGATGGTCCTGCCGATCAACACTGTCGCCGTGAGTATCTTGAGCGACCGCGGCACCGATGGCCCGCGGATCGCTTCTGCGAATAGCAGCCGCGCGCACCCCCTCCGATGAGTCGATCATATCAAGGGGCGATCTGCGCCGTGGCCGGTGAGGTGGCGCTGATTCCGCGACGGGCAAATCATGAACTCAGGAGGAGCTCATGAGATCCAAGGTCGCCCTGCGTTGCGCTCTGTCGTCCCTGTGTCTGCTCGCCGCCTCTCTCCTACCCCTCTCCGCGGCTCCTCCCACCGATCGCGGCATCCGGCAGAAGATCCAGCATGTCGTCGTGGTGATGATGGAGAACCGAAGCTTCGACCATCTCCTGGGCTGGCACCCCACGGCTGACGGCGTCCAGGCCGGATTGCAGTACACCGACGGCGAAGGGAACACCGTCTCCACCCACGCCCTGGCGCCGGACTTCAGGGGCTGCGACTTCCATGATCCGGACCACAGCTACGAGGGGTCCCGCACCTCCTACCGCGGCGGAGCCATGGACGGCTTCCTCCGCGCGGGCGACAACGACGTCTACGCGATCGGCTACTACGTGGAGAACGACCGCCCCTTCCTGAGCGCGCTCGCCCGCAACTACACGACGGCGGACCGGTTCTTCGCATCCATCCTCTCGGAGACCTTTCCCAATCGCTTCTTCCTGCACGCGGCGCAGACGGATCGGCTGGACAACGCGCTCGATCCCTCCACGCTGCCCACCATCTGGGATCGCCTGGCCGAGGCCGGGGTGAGCGCCCGCTACTACTACTCGGACCTCTCCTTCCTCGGCTTCTGGGGGAACAAGTACGACGGGATCTCCGCTTCCTACGCCGAGTTCCTGGCCGACGCCGCCGCGGGGACGCTCCCCGCCGTGTCCTTCGTCGATCCTTCTTTTCTTTTCTTCGAGCTTGGCCTCTGCAACAGCGAGCACCCTCACTGCGACATCCGGGCGGGGGATGCCTTTCTCGCCGAGGCCTTCCATGCTGTGGCCGCGGGACCGAACTGGCCGAGCACGATCTTCGTCGTCGTCTACGACGAGGGCGGCGGCTTCTTCGATCACGTCGCTCCGCCTCGCGCCGTCGCCCCCAACGATGTGGACCCCGACCTGGTGAACGGCAAGGCCCTGCTGGGCTTCCGCGTTCCCGCCATCGTCGCCTCCCCATGGAGCAAGGGCGATCCGACCCACCCGCGCGTGAGCTCGACGGTCTTCGACCACACCTCGGTGCTCAAGCTCATCGAGTGGAGGTGGCACCTGCGGCCCCTGACGGCGCGCGACGCCTCGGACGACGTCGGGAACCTGGTGGATACCCTCGCGTTCGGAAGGTTCGATCCCACGGTTCCGGAGCTGCCGCTGCCGGAAGCGCCTCCGACCCAGGCCTGCCCGCCCTAGCCCGAGGAGGTCGATCCGCGTGCCACCGGGGCCGTCACGCGGATCGCGGTCACCGAGTCTGCACGGTCGTAGCCGATGCTCAGCTCGGTGCCGTCGTCGTAGCAGTAGGTCACCGTGCGCTCCCCGATCTCGGGGCCGGTGACGTGCCCCTCCACGAAGGTCGTCCCGTAGAGCTCCTCGACTCTCGTTCGGGCGTCGCCCAGGCGCAGTCCGCGTCCGGTGGAATACGCCGGGTCGGCCTGCTCGCTGCTGACCTGGAGGATCTGGATCTGGTCCGCCTGTCCCGAGACGCTGAGCGCGGTTTGGCCTCGGATCCACTTGTGCTTCACCCACTGTGGGCCGTTCGGATCGAGGTTGCGGAGGACGTACTTGGACTTCTGCGGTTTCCCCATGCGCTTCATGACGTCCGAGATCGTGTCGAGGCCGATGTTGAACCCGGCCAGGGTTCGCTCGGACGGTCCGGCGATCGTCTTGTCGGCGGGGCAGGTGTCTGCCTGCACGCCGGTGGCGAGAAGGACGGAGATCCCCAAGCTCTGCAGGACGATGTTCATGCTCGTTTCTACGTCCGGGCCGCCGTTTGGTTAGGCTGGTCGGGCGGCGGCACGCGTGCTTGTAACCTTTTTTTCCTTGCCCGGTAGTAACCCGTCGACGTCGCAAGGCCGACCGAAAGACAGGTGGCGGTGGAATCGGACAGCGACCTGATGGTCCGGGTCCAGCAGGGGCGGGCGGCCGCGCTCGGCGAGCTCTTCGAGCGACACCACGCGGCACTCTTCCGGTTCTGCCTGCGCATGACCGGCAACCGTGCCGAAAGTGAGGACCTTGTGCAGGACGCGTTCATGCGGATGCTCAAGAGCCGGGACAGCTTCAGGCCGGACATGAGCTTCTCGCCCTGGATGTACCGCATCGCGCACAACGTCGCCGTCGACTATCTGCGCCGCTCCTCCCGCGCTCCGCGGGCCGAGCCGGACCTCGAGGACCGCCCGATGGATCGGCCGCCGGGCGACGAGCGCTTGCTCGAGCGTGAGCAGGCGGGTCTCGTGCGCCGCGCGCTGCTCGAGCTACCGCCCGATCTCCGCGAGGTGCTGCTGCTCAGCCGCTTCGAGATGAAGTCCTACGACGAGGTCGCGGCGGCGTTGGGAGTCACGGTGGGCACCGTCAAGACCCGCGTCCACCGCGCGATCAAGCGGCTCCGCGACGTGTACGAGGGGCTACTTCAGAAGGGAGTGACGCCATGAGGTGCGCCGAGACGGGGGAACGCTTGCTCGACCGGCTCCACGGCCGGCTCGAGGACGCAGCCGATCGCGAGCTGACCGAGCACCTCGCGGGCTGCCCCGCGTGTCGCACGGAGGCCGAGGATGCGGAGCGCATGTGGCAACGGCTCGGGGGGCTCGAGTCCTTCGAGGACGTGCCGAGCGCCCGGATGCGCGCTCGTCTGTGGGGGGCGCTCTCCGCGCACGAGGAGAGCCGCGGTTTGCGGAGAGCGCTCGACCGGGTGTTGCCGCGCGAGCCGGCTTGGCAGCTCGGCGCCATGGCCGCGGCGCTCGTCGTCGGCCTCCTCGCCGGCGCCAGACTGAACCCGAGCCCGAACGGGGAGATCCGGGCCCTGCGCGGCGAGCTGCGTTCGATGCAGCAAACCATCTCGGTGTCCCTGCTCCAGCACCAGTCGGCGAGCGAGCGCCTGCGCGGCGTCGACCTGAGCACGCGCGGCGGTCTCGACGACGCCGTGATCGAAGCGCTGCTCGACACGGTACGCCACGACACGAACGTGAACGTGCGCCTGGCCGCGATCGACGCGCTGGCGCCGGTCGTCGCGCGGCCTCCCGTGAGCCGGGAGCTGCTCGCGATGCTCCGCGGCCACGACGCGACGCTCGTCCGCGCGAGCGTGGCGGAGGCGCTGCTGCGCGCCCGCGCCGACGGCGCCGAGCAGGCCGTGAACGAGTTCCTCAGGGAGGACGATGCGAACGGCCCGGCCCGGGACTACCTCAGAACGCTGATGCGGCAGAGGAGCTGACGGCCGCGAGGAGACCTGTATGAGAACACGCTGGGTCGGCCTTCTGCTTCTGGTCCTTCCGACGCTCGCCGTGGGAGAAGGCGGCGACGTCGTCGAGACCCGCACGCGGCGCGAGGTCGTGCCTCTCGAAGCACGGGAAGTCGTGCTGCTGGTCGTGGACAACGTCTACGGCTCGATCCACGTCACGGGGCACGACAAGCCCCAGATCGAGATGGTGGCCGACGAGAAGACGGAGGCCCGCTCGCGGACCGCGTTCGAGAAGGCGCGCCGGGACGTGCGGCTCGAAATCGGGCGTGAGGGGGACGAGGTGACGATCTTCGTGGATGGCCCGTTCCGGGAGCGGGACGACGACGGCCTCTGCCGCCAGCGCTCGCTCGGCTACACCGTGACGTACGACTTCGAGATCAAGGTACCGTGGCGGACGCACCTCGACGTTCGCACCGTCAACCTGGGCGACATCCGCGTCGAGAGGGTCCAGGGCGATTTGCGCGCCGGGAACGTCAACGGCGACGTCACGCTCGAGCACGTCGGCGGCGGATCCGTCCGTGCGACGACGGTCAACGGGCCCGTGCGGGCGACCTTCGACAAGAACCCCACGGGGGATTCGACCTTCCAGACCGTGAACGGCAACCTCGAGCTGTGGCTGCAGCCGGGCCTGTCGGCCGACCTGCGTTTCAAGACGTTCAATGGCGAGGCCCGGACCGACTTCGAGGTCGAGCCCCTGCCGTTCGAGCCCGTCGTCGAAAAGAAGGACGGCGACCGGCGCGTGTTCAAGGCGCGGCAGTGGAGCCGCGTTCGCGTCGCCCGGGGCGGCCCGCAGCTCTCCTTCGAGACTCTCAACGGCAACATCCTGGTTCACAGCGCGCGCGGCGGCACGTCCGCCGGGCGATAGGGTGACGAACATGAACCGTCGGTCGATCCTCTCCTTTCTGATCGTGGGCCTCGCCGTCTCGGGCCCGATCTTCTCGGCCGCCACGGGCGACCAGCGCATCGTCGTTCCTCTGACCGAGCCCGGCCGTCCCGTGCAGCTCGACGTCGCTTTCATGGCCGGGCGGATCGAGGTCACGGGGTACGACGGGCGCGAGGTCGTGGTCATTGCGCGCAACAACACGCGCGAGGTGGACCGCGACAGCGGATCGGGCGGGATGAAGCGGATCCCGAACACCGCGCTTGGCCTCTCCGCCGAGGAGCAGAAGAACCACGTGAGCATTTTCGGGAGCTCGCCGAACTTCACCGTCGACGTGGAGATCCAGGTCCCGTTCCGCACCTCGGGCACGATCCGGACCACCAATCGGGGCGACATCGTCGTGCGCGGCCTGCAAGGCGAGCTCGAGCTCCACAACACGAACGGCGGCATCGAAGCCCGCGACATCAAGGGCTCGGTCATCGCGGACACCACGAACGGCAGCGTGGTCGTTGAGTTCGACCAGATCACGCCCGACAAGCCCATGTCCTTCACCACGTTGAACGGCAACGTGGACGTGTCGTTCCCGGCCGGATTCAAGGCCGACCTGCGCATCGAGCCCGGACGGGGCGACATCCTCACCGATTTCGACTTCGAGGTCGTTCCCACGACGCCAAAGGTCCAGCGCAGCGAGGGCGAGGGCGGATTCCGCATCGACGTCGGCCAGGACGTGCGGGCCAAGATCGGCGGCGGCGGGCCGGTCGTTCAGATGAAGACCTTCAACGGCCGCATCTTCATCCGGAAGTCCCGCTAGGTCAGACACCCGGTCGCACCCGTCTCACGACCTCGCCAGGATCCGCTCGGCCCTCTCGAGGAGCTCCAGCCGGCGCTTCAGGAGAAGCGTCTTCTTCCCTTCCAGCAGTTGCAGGAGCTCGGCCTTGGTGTAGGGCGCCTCGCGTCCTTCGTCTCCGACAGATGGAGCCAAGACGCGACTCTCGGCATACGGAAGCAGCCGCTGCTGGGTCGCGTCGAACGTCTTGGCGATGAACGCCGGAGTATAGGTGCTGGTCAGTATCCGGTGAGCCATGCTCGCCATCCACCGTTGAACGTGATCGTCCTCTGAAAGCCGGCGGTCGAGCTTGCTCTCCATGCCATAGAACAACGTCGTCTTGATCCTGTGCCGCCACAGGATGGTGTTCTGCGGGAACCAGTGCGGCTTCCTGAACAGGGACTCCAAGTCCCACGCCATCACGCGGAAGTAGATCGGGTCGCCCTTGTTTGCGGCCTTCGCGTACCAGAACACCTCGTCGGCGAAATCACCGTTCATGAGCAGGGAATTCAGGATCTGGTAGCGAAGGTACGAGTCGATGTCCATGCGGGGCTCGAGGGCTCGATGAAGCTTGTCGCCGTCATCCTTCAGCCGCGCCGCCAGCGTCAAGATCTCGTCGCGGGCTTCCAGGTACTCGTGCTCCGCACGAGGCGCTCTGTCCTTCTCGTAGAAAACTGTCTTGAACGTGTTTCTCGGTCCAAAGCCTCGGCTGCCGAAGACCGCGCCTTGGCGCGCCACGAGATGGTGCTTGGGTGACTCCAGCAGGTAGTAGAGACCCTTGGGGTGGTCGTTGACCACCAGCTCGGCATACCCGCCCTTGAGCGGGAAGACCCCGATGGCCGCATAGAACTGGCGCCCCAAGTCCAGCGAGGAATAACCCAGGTCTTCGCGCATGCTGAGCAAGTCGAAATGACTGAGTGAAACCCGATCGCCGTCGGCATCGGTGAAAGAAACGTGTCCCTCCAGCTCGACCGAGAAGCACTTGCGGACGGAGCCCATGCAGCCCTGGCCTCTGGTCTTCAATTCCTTGATCTCGGTCCAGGCTTGGTCGCCGATCTTGATCTTCGAATCCCCGAAGACCCGTTCCTTCCGATCGCTCTCGTAGCGCTCGTCATCCGGCGGAATCTGGAGGAAGATCTGCGTGGTCGATGCGACGGCAACGGAGCCGGCGGCAAGCGTCAGCACGAGAAAAAGCGTCCGCGTCATCCTCAACATTGTGACTTCATGGAGTCTATTCTGGCCGCCGCGTCGGCGGCACATCGGCTCCGGCGCATGCGTAGAATGCGGCGGTGCAGCCCGCCGAGGAGGTCCGGGTCGTAGTATTCATCGGCATTCTCGCGGCGGTGTACGTGCTGACCGCTGGGACGATCGTTCGCTGGATCCGCCAGCGCATCAACGGCCCGCAGCCCCCACTCCCGACTTGGTCCCTGAGACTCCGACGCCTCGCTCTGGGTCTCGCCGCGGCGGGGATTCCGTGTTTCGCCTACGGCTGGCTCGTCGAGCCGTACTGGCCCGAGGTCGTTCACGTGCGGGTCGACGTGCCCGGTCTGCCGGCAGGAACGGCTCCGATCCGCATCGCGCAAGTCGCCGACATTCACTCCGATCCAACGGAACGGCTGGAGGGCCGCCTCCCCGACATCGTCGCGAGGGAGCAACCCGATCTCATCGTATTCACGGGGGACGCCATCAACTCGAGGGAAGGTCTGCCGATCTTACGTCGTTGTCTCTCGCGGATCGCAGCGATCGCGCCGACCTATGTCGTTCGGGGGAATTGGGACTCTTGGTACTTCGCCGACGCCGATCTCTTCGGCGGGACCGGGGCGCGGGAGCTCGAGGCGGAGGCAGTCCCCGTGAGCATCCGGGGCGCCTTGCTCTGGCTCGGTGGAATCGCCGTCGGCCGCGAGTCCCGCCTCGAGGAAGTCATGGCGACGATCCCCCGTGGCGCGCCCGCAGTGCTCCTCTATCACTACCCCGACCTGATCGAGAGAGTGCGCGGGCGCGGGATCGATCTTTACTGCGCGTCCCACACGCACGGCGGCCAAGTCGCGATTCCCTTCTACGGCGCGCTCGTGACATTCTCCCGCTTCGGCAAGAAGTACGAGTCCGGCCTGTTCCACGAAGCGGGAACGACCCTGTACGTCAATCGAGGCATCGGGATGGAGGGCGGGCCTGTGCCGCGCGTTCGCTTCTGGGCGAGACCCGAGATCACGGTGTTCGAGCTGGTCCCGAAACTTGATCCGGATCCGCGGTAGACCCGTCGCTCCGGAAAGTTCTGGCGTCGCCGAGGCTCCTTTGGGCGGAACCTGGAGGAGCCCTCATGAAGAGGATGTCTTGGGGAGACCTCGCGCTGTGGGTGCCGGCGTTGTTTCTGGTCTGGGTTTTCGCGCGGCAGGGATGGGCGAAGTTCTCGGAGACCAGCGGGTGGGCGCGCGCCTTCGCCGTCTGGCATTTTCCAGTCTGGTTCCGCATTCTGATCGGCGTCATGGAGGTCGTGGCGGCAGCTCTCCTCTTGGCGCGGCGGACGGCGCCCATCGGCGCGGCTCTGATCGCAGTGGTGATGCTCGGAGGGATGGGAACGCATCTCTACTGGGGGAAGCCGAGCCAGATGACGAGCGAACTGTTCCCGCTCATTCTGGCCCTCGTGGTTCTCGCCGGCAGATGGCGTTATTTCTCGCTCATGCTCCATAGGACGACAGGATGAGACAGGACGCCGAGCCCGTCGCGGAGCTCGTTCGAGCCGCACGGGATCCGGGTCTGCCCCTCCGCCGGCGGCATGCGGATTTCACGTTGCTCGTGGGGCGGTTTCAGGCCATGGCCTTGGCCGTGGCGCGCGAGGCGTGCGACGATCCGGAATCGGCGCGCGACGCCTGTCAGAATGCCTTTCTCCTCGCCTGGCGGACCCTTCACCAGCTCCGCGATGCGGATGCCTTCGGTGGCTGGCTGAAGCGTCTGGTGCGCTCGGAATGTGCCCGCGCTCGGCGCCGGAGCATGGCCCCGTCGGGCGACCCTCCCGCAGAAGAATCGGATCCTTCCGAGCGCGTGGTTCGGCGAGAGACGCACCGCGTGCTGTGGCGCGCGGTCCGGAATCTTCCCGTCGCGGAGAGAGAGGCCGTCACCCTCGTCTACTTCCACGGCGAAACCCTCCAAGAGGCGGGTCGGCGCCTCGGTGTGACGCCCGCGCAGGCAGGGAAACTCGTGTACCGCGCCCGCCTCCGCCTCCGTCGCTCCCTGCCCCGCGAGATCGCACGGGCTTTCCTGGCTCCGGCACCGAGCCGGAGGTTTACCCGCAGCGTCGAGGCCGGGATGCTCGACGAGCTTCAGGGAACGTATCGATTCCCGGAGCGTCCCGATCACCCCGTGGTCCTGCGCCGCGAGCGGGGCATGCTGCTGGCGGATGCCGGCGGGCAGAGAAACGTCCTCACATCACGTCGGACGGACAGGTTGACGGCCACGGAATTCGATGGGGAGGCTTGCTTTCAGCGCGACCGGCACGGCCGGATCACGGGCTTCGCGTACTACGAGTTCGGACAGCGTCTCGGCGTCGCCTGGCGTGTTGCGCCGCCTTCGGGAGGCTCCAAGAAACGCCCTCCCACGAGGTGAGAGGGCGTTCCAACGAGGTTAGTGGCGATCGCCGTCATGCTGCCGGTGATCTCGGCGGCCCTTCTTGTTGCGATGGCTTCCGCTTCGGCGATCGTCGCCGCGCGCGCGCTTCCAGCTTCGATGGTCGTTGCGGTCGTGTCCGCGGTCGTTCCAGCGCTCGTTGCGATCGTAGCCGCGATCGTTCCAACGCTGGCTGCGATCGCCCCACTGCGGCTCACGATGTCCGTTCCAGCGATCGCCATCGCGACTGCGATACGCGTAGCGATCGTGGTAGTACCGTTGGGAAGAGTGGTACCGCGGCGAGAAGCGGCCGGTGTAATAGCTGCCGCCGTAGTAAGCGTCGCTGTAGTAGACGTCGTCGTACCAGGGGCTGTCGTAAACGCGCCAATACTCGCCGTACCGGCGTACCGGGATCCAACGACTGCGATACATGAACCCGTACCCGTATCCGTCACGAGCACAGATGCGATAGCCGGCCGGGACATACGCTCCGACTTGGAAGAACGGGTCGCCGATCCCGATCGAGATCACGCCGTGCGGCAGCGGAAACGTTCCGCTGATGCTCACACCGGCCTGCGCTCGAGAGGCACCCGTGAACGCGAGACCCGCCGCCATCGCGGCGGAGATCGCGGCAAAGCGAAGTGCGTTTTTCATGACGATGCTCCTTAGCGGAATCACCGCCTCACACCGCTTCCTACTGCGACCATCGCGCCAACGCAGAGGGTTGAATCTGGCTTACTTCTTACGCGCCTGAGCGCGGAAACGTCCTCGATCGAGGTCGATTCTCCGGTCTAGGGGACACTTCCGCTCTGCTTGCCGCGGATCACTTCGTCCCCTCGCCCCGCGCCAGCGCGCCGCCCAGCCTGCAAACGAACCCCGGGCTCCTTGTCGCGTAGCATGGCCACAGGTGAATCCTCGACGAGCCGGGCGGTACGTCCGCGTGAAACACGGAGACCATCAGTGAACAACAACGGATTGCTGAAGATCACGTCCCTGCTCTCACTCCTCTTGCTCACGCTTCACGTGACGGACGACATCGTCCGCGGGATATCGAAGGCCGAGTCCTCGAACACGGCGCTGGTCGTCCTGGTGATCTTCTTGTACGCGACGTTGGCGCTCGCCGAACGGCGATTGGGCCACGTCATCATGTTCCTTGTAGGGCTGTTCGCCGCAGGCATGCCTGTTCTTCACATGAGGGGGGCGCGCTATCCCGAGATCGCCGCCTCTTCCGGCGGCTTCTTCTTTGTCTGGACACTCTGGGCGCTCGGCGCGCTCGGGGGCGTCACCATGATCCTCTCGGTGACCGGCCTGTGGTCAGGGAGAAGGCGTTAGCGTCGTTACTTCAAGCGCTTGACGATGTGCCAGCCGTAGGGCGACTTCTCCCTGTCGTAGGACGCCATGCCGAATTCGCCTACCTGGAGCGGGAAACCTGCGTCGCCGAAAGCGGGGACCATGCGGTTGCGGGCGTATTCGCCGGCCGCCGGGGCCACGCCGTTGTTCGCCATCGCGTAGATCCCGGGCGGGGAATCATCGGTGTACTTCTTGACGAGGCCGTCGAAGTCCTCGCCCTTCTTCGCCCGCGCGAAGATCTCATCGGCCAGTTTCTTCGCCTCGTCCTGCGTGCGGGTGATGTTCTTACCGGGAACGCTGCCTGTAAAGCCGATCAGCACGTGCTGAATCGTGATGTGTTCGGGCCCTTTCGTACCCGCTGCTCCAGGCCTCGGTGCGATGGCCGGCTTGGGCGCCGGGGGATTCGGGGCAGCGGCGAGAAGCAGGAGCGCGGTGAGCGAGATGGCAAAGGTCGTCGGATGCATGGACTCCTCCGAAGTGTTGGGCTGTGTCGTGCGCCGACGAGTCTATTGGTGCATGACTCTCCGATGCAAACCGAAAGTTCATGGAGGCTGGAGGTCCTGGTCGCGACGAGAGCGTGACATCCGCTCGGCCCTGTGGTTCGCTAGAGCGATGCTCCACCGAGCCGCAGCCACGCTCCTGCTGGCCGCCAGCGCGCTCGGCGCAGGCTCCTGCTCGGTCTTCCACCGTGATCAGCGCAGCACGTTCACGCTCCCCTCGACCTTGGCGGTCGATGATCCCGCCTTCCTCCGCTCGCTCGACACCTTCGGGAGCGTCATGGTGCGAGGGAACGCCGCCGATCTGCTCGAGAACGGTGACGGCGTCTTTCCCGCCATGCTCGAGGACCTCCGCAAGGCCGAGAGATCGGTCTGCCTCGAGACCTATATCTTCACCCCCGACGAGGCCGGCAGGTTGTTCAAGGACGCTCTGATCGAGGCCAGCCGGCGCGGCGTACAGGTTCGTTTCCTGGTCGATGACCTGGGCAGCAAGCTCGGAGATTTCCGAGCGGAGCTCGAAGCGGCCGGGGTGAAGGTCAGGGAGTACCGGCCGATCCACAAGTACGGCTACTTCACCCGGCGTACGCACCGCAAGCTCCTGGTCGTGGACGGCAAGATCGGTTACACGGGGGGCTTTTGCATCGACCGTCGCTGGCTCGGGAACGCGCGCGACAAGAGCGAGTGGCACGACAGCACGGTCCGGGTCACGGGACCGGTCGTGGCCCAGATGCAGGCGATCTTCGGGGAGGATTGGACGTTCACGACCGGCGAGATTCTGGCGGGCGAACCCTCTTACCCGAAGCTCGAGCCGACCGGCTCGATGCTGGCGCAGGCGATCAAGACATCCAAGGGCGATGCCTCGTCCCTGCCCAAGATCCTCTACTTCATGGCGATCGAAGGATCCCGGACGAGCATCCACATTCAGAATCCCTACTTTCTCCCCGACAAGCAGATACGCACGGCGCTGATCGAGGCGGCGCGGCGCGGGGTGGGCGTCAAGGTGATGGTGCCCGGATCGCACATCGACATCCCGATGGTGCGGATGGCGTCACGCCACGACTTCGGGCCGCTCCTTCAAGGCGGAGTCCGGATCTTCGAGTACCAACCGACCATGATGCATTCCAAGACCCTGGTCGTGGACGGGATCTTCTCGACGATCGGATCGATCAATTTCGACGCTCGCTCGATGTCGAAGAACGCCGAGGTGAGCCTGTCCAGCTACGATCGCAGCTTCGCGGGTGCGCTCGAGGCGATGTTCGAGCGCGACCTCGAGCTCTGTCACGAGGTCACCTACGATGCCTGGAAGAACAGGGGTGCCGGCGCGCGTTTCGCCGAGATGTGGTCGAGGTTCTTCAAGCCGCTTTATTGACGCCGGACCGCCGCGTCGTGAGCTTCCTCCCAGCCGCGTCGACCACAAGTATCGGATGATCGATGAAACCAAACGGTTGGTTCTGCGCATACAGGTGCATGCGCGCCATTCTTTCCCTCATCGTCGCTTGCCTTTCGCCGGGCGTGCCCCTGGCGGCAGCGCCCCCTGACTTCCCAACCACTCCAGCCGGCCAGGTCCTTGCCGGTTATCTCGAAGCCGTGAATTCCGGCAACAAGGACGAGCTCGAAGCTTTCATCAAGGCGCATCGGCCGGACCGGCCTGACGCTCTCGATCGCATGCTCGACCTCCGGTGGAACACCGGCGGATTCGATGTGTATTCGATCGAATCCTCGCAGGCGCAGAACATCCAGGCGGTGCTGCATGAACGCGAAGGCAACGGCACCTACAACCGCATGTCGGTGACCGTGAGCGATGGGGCTCCGGCGGTGATCACCAACATCAGTCTGGTGAGGATTCCCCCGCCCCCCGGCGCGCCGGTTCCCGAGCGGCTCACCCAGCGGGCGGCGGTCGCGACGTGGAAAGCCGAGATCGATAGAGCCGCTTCCAACGGAAAGTTCTCGGGCGTGTGGTTGTGGTCCAAGAACCGCAAGACGATCACGTCGGGTGCCAGGGGCAAGGCGGATCGCGAGAAAGGCATCGACAACACGCTCGACACGCGGTTCCGCATCGGCTCGATGAACAAGATGTTCACGGCGGTCGCGACGCTTCAGTTGGTCGAACGTGGCAGATTGTCGCTGGACGACACGATCGGGAAGATCCTGCCCGATTATCCGAACGCCAATGTCGCGTCCAAGGTGAAGATCCGGCACCTGTTGTCGCACACGGGCGGCACCGGTGACATCTTCGGTCCGGAGTTCGAGGCGCGTCGGCTCGAGCTGAAGACGCTTCAGGATTACGTGAAGCTGTACGGTGAGCGCGACCTCCAGTTCGAGCCCGGCACCAAGTGGGAATACTCCAACTACGGATTCGTGCTGCTCGGCGTGCTGATCGAGAAGGTCTCGGGGACTTCGTACTACGACTTCGTCGCCGAGAACATCTACAAAGTCGCCGGAATGACCAACTCGGGGTCCGAGCCGGAGAGCGTAACGGTCGCCAACCGGAGCAAAGGCTACATGAGGGATCGGTTCGAAATGGTTTCCAACGAACCGACGCTGCCATGGCGAGGAACCTCGGCGGGCGGCGGTTACACGACGGGGGTCGATCTGATGAAGTTTGCCGGCGCGCTGATGTCGAACAGACTCCTGAAGGCCGAGACGCTCGCCGCGGCCACGCGTCCGCAATTCACTACGGGCGCCTACGGCTTCGGATTCCAGATCGGACGGCCGGACGAGGCGGGGACTTACGGCCACGAGGGCGTCGCTCCGGGAATGAACGGGTTTCTTCGCGTGTATCCGGAGTCGGGCCAGTCGGTGATCGTGCTGTGCAACCTCGACGATCCTTCAGCTTCGCGAATGGGAGAGTGGCTCCACGCCCGCATGCCGCTCAAGTAGTTCCCACCACGCGCGTCACGCGCGCGTCGCATGGTGGAGGCAGCGGGAGTCGCCGGCGCGTCACGAACGGCACCGATTCGCCCCAAAATGTTGTTGGCCCATAGGGTTCGCTCATCGTTCGCATCGCACCCCCGCCGCTTCACGCGACCCCATTCCATCCGACATCGCAGGCGCCGCCTCGTTCGTCCAAGACGCCGCTTGACTCGAGCGGGCGCACGGCGTATGGACGTTGCTATACGCGGGAGGATGCTCATGAACCGGCGGGTCGCCTTGTCCCCGCTCGCGGTGGCCGTCCTCTCTCTCTGCACGCTCGCGACCGACGCAAGCACTCGCGATTTGACCTTCGAGGACCGCGTCGTGGCGCAGGCCGCCATCGAGCGCGTGTACTACGCGCATCAGATCGGCACGACGCAGCCGTTCGAGGAGGCCTTCCCGCGGGCCGTCATCGAGGAGCGGGTGCGCACCTACCTGCGGGAATCCAGGGCGCTCGAGGTCCGTTGGAACACGCCGATCACCGACGAGATGCTGGGCGGTGAGCTGGAGCGCATGACGCGGTCGACCCGCCTGCCCGAACGACTTCGTGAGATCTTTGCGGCACTCGGCGACGACCCGTTCGTGATCAAGGAATGTCTCGCGCGCGCGACCCTCGCGGACCGGCTGGCGCGGAATTTTTTCGCGTCCGATGCGAATCTGCACGCTGACGCGCGAGATCGGGTGGAGGATCTTCACAGGCAGCTCCTGGATGGGCGCCTCGATCCTCGCGCCGATGACCCGCGTCGGACGGCGTTCGATCTCGTGGAGCGCGCACCCGAGTCCGCCGCAGCGCCGTCGCCTGAGCGCGCCGATCCCGGACGGCGCCTGCTCTCGCCCGAAGATTTCCGCAAGGAGCGTGCTCGCTGGCCGCTTTCCGCCGGTGATGTGTCCGGGATCGAGGAAACGCGCGACTCGTTCGTGATCAAGGTGCTGCTTCGCAACGGGTCGAAGGACTCACGCGTGGCGAGCTACGTCGTTCCGAAGACATCGTGGGACGCTTGGTGGGATCGCGAGGAGCACTCCCTCGACCCCGCGCGGGTTGCGCCCGTGGCATCCTTCGAAGGCTCGACGATTCCGTCCTCATCGCAGACTCCGCTGGCACTCCCATGCGCCCCCGACGACACATGGGACAACGGGATCCTCGACTCCATTCCGGAAGAGCGCGCGAGCCATGTTTCGGTGTGGACGGGGAGCCGCATGCTCATTTGGGGTGGCCAGGGCGTCAACGGAATGCTCGACGCCGGTCTCGGCTACGACCCTGCCACCGATACCTGGAAGCGGATGTCGAGTGCCGGAGCGCCGACGGCGCGGGTCGGAATGTCCGCAGTGTGGACTGGAAGTCGGATGGTGATCTGGGGTGGCAACGACGCGGTTGGGAACCTGAACACCGGCGCCATGTACGATCCGACGGCGGACACGTGGACCTCGATGACGACCACCGGAGCGCCGTCCGCGCGCATCTCTCACACAGCGGTTTGGGCCGGGAACGTGATGCTGGTTTGGGGCGGTTATTCGAACGCAACACTAGGAGACCTCGATAACGGCGGACGCTTCGACCCGGTTGCGAACAGCTGGTCATCGATGTCGACCACGGGCGCTCCGGCGGCGCGCGAAATCCCGACGGCGGTATGGACCGGGAGCGTGATGGTGGTTTGGGGAGGTTTCGGGTGCGACGCGGTGACTTGCAACACCTTGAACACCGGAGGGAAGTACAACCCTTCGACGAACAGCTGGACCGCTACGACGACCAGCGGAGCCCCCACGACGCGGGCCTACCACACGACCGTCTGGACCGGAAGCCGCATGGTGGTCTGGGGCGGCTATACGTCCGACGGCGGCGGGTACGTGCCGAACCTCGCTACCGGGGGCAGATACGATCCGACGAACGATACGTGGTCCCCGACGAAGACGAACGGAGCTCCCACGGGACGAAACTCCCACAGCGCGGTTTGGACTGGGACGCGGATGATCGTTTGGGGCGGGTGGTTCGACGATCAAGTCTCAGGCGGCACGGCGCTCAACACCGGCGGGGTCTACAACGCCACTGCGGACAATTGGAGCTCGATGACCACGGCCGGAGCGCCAACGATCCGGACCGACCACACGGCGGTGTGGGACGGCTCCCGGATGATCGTCTGGGGCGGCTGGGAGTACGACTCAACGTCGTCGACCAGCAGAGCGGTCAACACCGGCGGCCGGTACAACCTGGCTTCGGACAGTTGGACACCGACGTCGACCACCAACGCTCCTCCATTCACTGCGGGGCCGACCGCCGTATGGACGGGGAGCCTGATGCTGGTCTGGGGCGGAACCCCCCCGGTCTCGGGCGGCTTCTCCAACAGCGGTGGGCGGTATGACCCGGTGGCGGATACTTGGACGGCGATGTCGGGCTTCAGGGCGCCGTCGGGACGCGTCAACCATACGGCCGTTTGGACCGGCAGTGTGATGGTCGTCTGGGGCGGCCAAGACGCGCAGTCCGTGGGAACCGCCCTCGGCGGCCGCTACAACCCGGCCACGGATGCTTGGTCCCCCACCTCGACCGTGGGGGCGCCAACGGGGCGTGTGTGGCACACCGCGGTTTGGACCGGGAGCCGGATGGTCATTTGGGGTGGGTGGGACGGCGGCAACATCGCCGACACCGGCGGGCGCTACGACCCGGTCAACAACTCCTGGTCGCCGACTTCTGTCAGTGGTGTCCCGCCTGCCCGCTCGGATCACACGGCGGTCTGGACCGGGAGTGTCATGGTCATTTGGGGCGGTGTCGACCAATTCAACACCATAAACAGTGGTGGTCGGTACGACCCGGTCGCGGACGTCTGGACGCCGACGTCGGACACCGCGGCGCCTTCGGCGCGCTTAGGTCACTCGATGGTTTGGACGGGTAGCTCGATGATGGTCTGGGGAGGCTACACCTGCGACGGCAGCATTTGCACCACGCTCGGCAACGGCGGTCGGTACGACCCCGTCGCAAACGTCTGGTCTTCGATGTCGAGCGTTGGAGCGCCTTCGCCGCGGGCCAGCGCCACGGCGGTTTGGACGGGCAACTCGGCGGTCCTCTGGGGCGGCGATTTCTGCGACGGGAGCGGCTGCACCTCCCTCGACACCGGCGGGCGGTACAGCCCCTCGACCGATACCTGGGCCGCGACGACTACAGCGAATGCCCCCCTGCCGCGGAGCGGCCACGCGACTGTGTGGACCGGGAGCGAGATGATCGTCTGGGGCGGCTACGTCTTGGTCCGAGCCAGCGGCGGGCGCTACGTCCTCGGCGCGTCCGTGGACAACGATGGCGACGGATTCACCGAGTGCGCGGGCGACTGCGACGACGCGAGCCCGGCACGCCACCCCGGCGCTTCCGAGGTCTGCGACGGGATCGACAACGACTGTGACGGACTCCTCGACGAGGGGTTCACCGATTCCGATGGGGACGGCCGGTCCAACTGCGTCGACAACTGCTCGTCGATCGCCAATACGATCCAGACCGACTCCGATCAAGACGGCATCGGTGATGCCTGCGACCTCTGCACGGACACCGACGGCGACGGCAGGGGCAACCCGGGCTTCCCGGCGAGCACGTGCCTCTCGGACAATTGCCCGGAGGTCCCGAACGCAAGCCAAGCCGACGCGGATGGCGACGGCGTCGGGGACGTCTGCGACAACTGTCCGCTCGTGTCGAACCCGGATCAGCCGGACGGGGACGGCGATGGGATCGGCGACGACTGCGACAACTGCCCTTCTGACCCGAACCCGGCTCAGGCGGACATGGACGCCGACGGATACGGCGATGCCTGCGATAACTGCCCCGCATTGACGAACCCGAATCAGGACGACATGGACTTCGATGGAGTTGGGGACATCTGCGATAACTGCCCCACGGCGTTGAATCCGAATCAAGCCAATGCGGACGGTGACGGGTTCGGGGACGCGTGCGACAACTGCCCCACCGTGACGAATGCGAATCAGGCCGACGGCGACGCGGACGGCAGCGGGGACGCTTGCGACAACTGTCCGACGGTGTCGAACGCCAATCAAGCCAATGGAGACGGTGACGGGTTCGGGGACGCGTGCGACAACTGTCCCACAGTGACGAATGCGAATCAGGCCGACGGCGACGCCGACGGCCGCGGGGACGCTTGCGACAACTGCCCGACGGTGTCGAACGCCAATCAGGCCGATGGCGACGGCGACGGCCGGGGGAATGTCTGCGACAACTGCCCGACGGTGTCGAACGCGAATCAAACCAATGCAGACGGTGACGGGCTCGGGGACGCGTGCGACAACTGCCCGACCGTGACGAACGCGAATCAAGCCAATGCAGACGGTGACGGGTTCGGCGACGCGTGCGACAACTGCCCGACCGTGACGAACGCCAATCAGGCCGATGGCGACGGCGACGGCCGTGGGAACGTCTGCGACAACTGCCCGACGGTGTCGAACGCGAATCAAGCCAATGGAGACGGTGACGGGTTCGGGGACGCGTGCGACAACTGCCCGACGGTGTCGAACGCCAATCAGGCCGATGGCGATGCTGACGGTCGCGGCGATGTTTG
>Ga0075428_100002215_pt1 | contig 21062 bp, 14 predicted proteins | sample RhiMetdeltSRZDD2_FD_75291 | JGI IMG/M metagenome (GOLD analysis project Ga0075428, IMG submission 75291) | Populus rhizosphere microbial communities from Tennessee, USA - Rhizosphere MetaG P. deltoides SRZDD2 | ecosystem: Host-associated > Plants > Roots > Rhizosphere > Soil | place: USA... | reverse complement strand
GGCGGCCGGCTCGATGAACAAGCGCCGGCCGGCGGATTCGATGGAAGGACTCTTCATGCAGGACGCCGCGACGGCGTTTGCCGCGATCGCCCTCATCGAACAGAAGCCATAGGGACCTCGTCGATCGTGGACGCATTCGTGAGGGACGTACGGTTCGCGCTGCGTGGGCTGCGGCGGTCGCCGGGTTTCGCTGCGACGGCGATTCTCGCGAGTACCGATGGGCGCAGCGGTGGTCGGCGCTCAGGTCATGCTTTCGATGTTGCTGCTCGTCACCGCTGGGCTTTTCACGAGGAGCGTGCTGAACCTGTGGGCAGTTCCTATTGGCTACGCGCACCGTCGGCGCACCGTCGTTGCTGATCGTTGGCGTCGGCATCATCGTCGGAACGATCGGGGCAGGGTTCGCGGCGCGGTGGCTCGACACGATTCTCTTTGGCGTGTCGCCTGCCGATCCGTGGATTCTTGCCGGCTCGGGAACACTGCTCCTGATCGTCGCCACAATCGCGATGGCGAAGCCCGTGACTCGCGCCTGTCGTATCAATCCACTTGAAGCACTACACGAAGAGTAGCGGCGGTTCTCACGCGCCGTGTGACTGTCGTATGTCGTAGCGGCGGGTCTTCAGACCCGCCGTCTGAGTGGCGTATGCTTTGGCCTTCTCTGGCAAAGGACATTTGCATGGCAAGCTCAACCGTCAGGCATGAAGACGCAGTCTCCCCGGACGAAGCCGCGCTGACAGCAGAGTTCATCGAGTTCTTGAAAGACGCCAGCAGGAAGCGCTACCCCTCGGGAACGATGAAGCGCTTCAATCAGGGCCGCCAGACGGCGTTCGTTCAGGCGGAGTTCACTGTTCCCGATGGGTTGCCGGAAACGCATCGCGTTGGTCTCTTTGCCGTTCCGCGAACCTACGCAGCCTCGATCAGATTTGCCAACGCGGCCTCCGAATCCGATCGAGATCGCGATATCCGGGGCATGTCGATCCAGGTGTCGGACGTGCCAGGCGAGAACCTGACGCCGGGAGCGAACACGCAGGACTTCGTGCTGAACAGTCATCCCGTGATGATTGCGGGAACCACGCGTGACTTTCTCGAGTTGCTGAAGGCGAATGAGGCAGGTGGCGTTCGGCGCATCGTGTACTTCGTGACGCATCTCAACTCGGCGCGCATCGGCGCCGCGGCGCGACAGAATCCGAGCAGTCACCTCGACATCCAGTACTGGAGCACCACGCCGTACCAGTTCGGTCCCAATCGCGTGGTTAAGTACGCGGTGCGGCCGACGTCGCGTCGTACGAGCACAAAACCAGCGACACTCACTGATACCTACCTGACCGATGCCATGCGTGCGCATCTCGATCAGGATGAGGCGACGTTTGACTTCCTGGTGCAGTTCTACATCGACGATGGGCGGACTCCGATCGAAGACGCGTCGGTCGAGTGGCAGGCGCGGGACTCGCCGTACCATCGGGTGGGAATCATTCGAATTCCGCGGCAACGGTTCGAGGATGCCGAGCGCGTGAATCGGGGTGAACAGATGAAGTTCAACCCCTGGCATTGCCTGGTGTCGCATGCTCCGCTCGGGGGCATGAATCGCGCTCGCCGCGAGATCTACCGCGCCATGGCGGAGTTCAGAAAGCAGGGAGGAAGGTAAAATCGCGAGATGGCTTTCCGTTCCGCTCTCGTCACGTTTCTCATCGTCAGCGTCGGCATGATCGGATCGTTGACGCCGAGCGCGCAAACGGCGCCGGCGCCGGAAGACGTCGCCGCCGGCTTGCGGATCTACCGGCAAAAGGCCGACTGTCAGGCGTGTCATGGATGGGCAGCGGACGGTCGCAAGATGGACAGCCAGATGCCAGACGGAGCCAACCTGCGGGCGACGAAGCTGGATCGCGAGAAGCTCATCATGGCGATCAAGTGCGGCATCCCCGGCAAGGCCATGCCGGCCTTCGATCGCCTCGCCTACAGCGATGGCCGATGCTACGGGATGAAGCAGGCCGATCTTCAGAAGCTTGGCACCACGATGCCGGATCCGGCCGCCACGCTCCAACCGCGCGAGATCGAGCAAGTCGCCGACTTCCTCTTCGCCAAGGTGGTCGGCAAAGGGCCGATGAACCACGCCGCGTGCGTCGAGTTCTTCGGATCCGACGTCGAGGCGTGCAAGGAGTTTCAGAAGTAACTCGGTTTCCGAACCCCGAACCCCGAACCCCGAATCCCGGAATGCTGCTTCATCTCTTGACACGCGTGTTGAAGGGCGAATATATTCGCCCGTGTGGGCGAAAAACTTCGCCTACCCCTCAATGCCGCCATGCAGAAGCTTGCACGCATCGATCTGACCCGCCGCGAGAGCCAGATCATGGGGATCCTCCACCGCCGCCGTCGAGCCACGGTCGAAGAGATCCGTTCGGAGTTGCCTGACGCGCCCACCAAGTCGAGCGTGCGGAAACTGCTCGACATCATGATCGGACGCAAGCTGCTCGGGCGTGAATACGACGGACTTCGCTACGTGTACTTTCCTGCCGCCAGACACGAAGACGCCAGCCGTTCGGCGCTGAAACACCTGGTGCGCACGTTCTTCAACAACTCACCCAGTTCAGCGATGGCGGCACTGCTCGACGTTGCAGATACGCCGCTGCCGGAAGCCGAGTACAAACGCCTGCGGGCACTGTTGACGCGCGCGCGCGACGAGAAGGAACGAAAATGACGCTGCTCTCCTGGCTCATCAAAGCATCGGTCGTCGTCGCAGTCGTCGCCCTCGTCCAGGCCACGCTTGGCAGACGCATGTCCGCCGCCATGCGACACGCCATCTGGGCGCTGACGATGGTCGGCCTGCTGCTGGTGCCGGGGCTTTCGTTCACGCTGCCCGCCTGGAAGATTGCTCAAGTCGACGCGCCGCGCGCCGCCGCTTCGCTGTCGCAGCGAGTGACGCCGACGACCGACGCCGCGATCGCAGGTCCTTCGGGATCGGTCTCGCAGGAACCGGATGCGATGTTTCAAGGGTCGTTGCCGTGGCCGGTCCTGGTCGCGTTCTACGCGACTGTCGTCGCCGTGCTGTTGGCGCGACTCGCATTGCAACGTCTCTCGATTCATCGTCTCGCTCATCGAGCAACCGACATGACCGATCGGCAGTGGCTGCGACTTCTGGCCGAATGTGCCGCGATCGTCGGAGTCCGGCATTCAATCCGGTTGCTGTCGAGCTCCGAGCAGGTCGTCCCGGCGATGTTCGGCGTGCGACGTCCGGCGATCCTTCTGCCGGCCGCCGCCGATGAGTGGCCCGACGACCGTCGCCGCGCGGTGCTGCTTCACGAGCTCGCGCATGTCGCGCGCCACGACTGCCTGTGGCAGACACTTGCTGCTGTTGCGTGCGCGATTTACTGGATCCATCCCGCCGCCTGGTGGATTGCACGCCGAATGCGCGTGGAACGAGAGCTCGCGTGTGATGACTTCGTGTTGTCCGCTGGTATGAGCGCATACGACTATGCCGATCATCTACTGGAGCTCGCGTACGGAGCGCCCGGTCATGCCGTGCCGGCAGTCGCGATCGAGATGGCAAGCCCCAGGCACCTCGAACGACGACTCGTCGCGCTGGTGGATGAGACGCGGCCGCGAGCGGTGCCCGCCCGGTCGACTCGGTTCGCTGCCTTCGCCCTCATCCTCTTGATGGTCGCGCCGATTTCGAGCGCGGCCCCGGGTGATGGAGATCTCGCGCAAGCAGACAATGACGAGCAGGTGATGGGCCTGTGGGAAATCAGACCTGTGTCCGCTGGGTTCGTGGAGGTGAGACTGTGCCACGCTGATCTCTTCGCCCGTTCCGAAATTCCGATTCGGGAGGTGGACGGGCTCTCACAGGAGTGGCTATCGGGCACGAGCAGGCCGAGCCGTCTCATTCTTCGGCGTGATGCGGGGACGTTTACACTCGATGGGTCGGTCGGGCGTGGGAACGGTTCCGGAACGTACTCATTCGTCACCGACCCACGTTTTCCAACCAATTTCGAGAGCCTTGGCTTCAAGCCCCCCACCGTTGCGATGGCAGCCCAACATCCAGGCCTGGGCACGTGGACGCACACACTTGCCCTGTACGACGTTGGCTTTGAAACCCTGAAGACGCTCCAACAGCAGGACGGCGCCCGGATGTCTTGGTCCGAGTTCGTGCGCGCGAGGCAATTTCATACGCAGTTCGAGGCGATGCAGCACGCACTCGCTCGAGCGCCGGCGCGAACCAACAATTGGTGCTAAAGAGCTGAGTCCACCCCGCCAACCTTTTTCCGAACGCCTCCGTCCAAGAGGGCGTCCCGGCTACTCTCGGTAACCGAGGACAGCAGTCATGAGCAAACCGCCTGACCTCGTGCAGGGGACGCTCGACCTCCTGCTGCTGAAGATCATCGGTCTGGCACCCCAGCACGGCTGGGCAAACAGCCAGCGACTGAAGCAGATCTCCGACCAGGAGCTCCAGGTGAGCGATGGATCGTTGTATCCCGCGCTTCACAAGCTGGAATTGGCCGGCTGGATCACCGCGGAATGGAAAGTAGGCGAGCTCGGACGACGCGCCAAGTTCTACACGTTGACGCGTGCGGGCCGGAAGCGGCTCGAGCACGAGACCGAACACTGGCGCCGCGTGTCTTCCGCGATCAGTCGTGTTCTGCAATTGACGGAGGTGTGAGCCATGTGGCGCCGTTGAATCTACGCCATTCGAGCGCGAGTGCGGGCGCTCATTCAACCCAAACGATCCGATGGTGAGTTGAGCGACGAGTTGTCGTTTCACCTGGCCATGGAGACACAGGACAATCTCTCGCGCGGTATGAGCCAGGCCGAGGCAGAACGACGTGCGCGGCTGGAGCTCGGAGGAGTTCAGCGGTTGAAGGAGGATCTGCGCGATCAGCGATCGGTGCCGTGGATCGATCATTTGCGTCAGGACGTGGGATACGGGATTCGTACGATCCTGCACACGAAGATCGCCAGCGCCGCCATCATCGCGACGTTTGCGCTAGGCATCGGCGCCAATGCCACGATCTTCTCGCTCATTAACAGTGTTCTCCTCTCGCCGCTTCCCTACGACGCGCCCGACCGGATTGTCGTCGTCGAGCCGTTCTGGAAGAACACAGGGAAGACGGGCCCGGTTTCGTCGGCGCCCGATTTCCACGACTGGCGAGAGCAGAATCACGTCTTCCGGTTCCTCGCGTATCACGCCGGACGCGAGGTCAGGGTGGTAGCGAACGGCATTCCTTCGTTCGCCTCCGTTCAACTGGTCACACCGGAGTTCTTCAATGTCTTCGGCATGGTGCCTGTCAGTGGGCGCTTGTGGACCGAGGTCGAGGAGACGACGCCGCTCGCGGTGGTGAGCCACCGATGGGCGGTCGATCGTTTTGGTGATGCCGGCGGGGCCATCGGAAAGACGGTCGAGGCGGTGGGACGCGCCGCTGCAATCATCGGCGTCGCCGCCCCCGGTTTTTCGTATCCGAATTCGACCGACATCTGGATGCCGAGCTCGCTGATTCCGGTGAACCCGAATCGTGGTGGCCACAGCTACTTCGTGATTGGCAGGTTGAAAGCGGATGTCGATCTCGACGAGGCGCGCACCGACATGCAGGCGATCGCCGCGCGCCTCGAGCAAGGCTTTCCCGAGAACCGCTTCAAGTCCGTGGCGGTGACACCGCTGCTGGACAGGCTGACGAGCGAAGCGCAGTCGACGCTGTGGCTGCTCTTTGGCACTGTGATCGGAGTCATGCTCATCGCTTGTGTCAACGTCGCCCACCTGCAACTGGCTCGCGCTGCCGCGCGCGGCCGGGAGATGGCGATTCGATCCGCGATTGGCGGCGGTCCCGGCCGGCTGGTGCGGCAGGTCCTGACCGAAAGCGTCGTGCTCGGCAGCGCTGGCGCGTTCGTGGGGCTCGCGTTCGGATGGATCACGTTGAACACCTTCCTCGCGATGGCTCCTGACGACATTCCTCGACTGAGCGAAGTGCGAGTCGACGGACGTGTCTTGCTCTTCACACTTGTCGTCACCGTCCTGTGCAGTGTCCTGTTCGGTGTCGGTCCGGCTCGCCGTGCCGGACGCGCCGATGTCACCGACGGTTTGCGACAGTACAGGAGAGCCGTGGCGAGCGGTGTTGCCCCTCGCTTTCGATCGACACTCGTCATCGCCGAGGTCGCATTGTCGCTCGTGCTGCTCGTCGCCTCGGGCCTCCTGCTTCGATCGTTCGTGGAGCTCAGTGGTGTCGATCTCGGATTCTCGACCGACCGGGTCCTCGTGACGACGACCGCGTATCCCGTGGCTGGGCCGGGGCCCGATTCACGCGCGACGACCTTCCATCGGGATTTGATCGAGCAGGTTCGAAAATTGCCTGGCGTTCGACAGGCAGCAGGCGTGATGTTCATGCCGTTTGTCGCACTGCGAGCGAACTCGGGCTACACGATCGATGGCGGTCCAAGCTACCAGCAAGGTGAGACTCCGCTCTCACAAATTCAGGTGATCACACCCGGCTACTTCGCGACGATGAACACACCCGTTCGTCTGGGGCGCGACTTCGACGACAACGACCAGTATGGGCGGCCGCAGGTGGCCATCGTGAACGAGCGCCTCGCCCACGACGTCTTCGGCCCTGCGAACCCTCTCGGACGAACGATTCGTACCGGGATGACGATGGAGTCGATGAACGGGATGCGGATTGTTGGTGTGGTCGCCGATGCGCGCCAGTTGGCGCCGGAGACGCCTGCGCTGCCTGAAATCTTCCTGCCGTACTTGCAACACCCCGGGCCGGGCGCTCTGTTGTCAGTGCTGGCGCTCACATCGCTGGAGCCGGCGAGCTTGAGCGCCTCGATTCGCGAGACCGCACGCCGGCTGAACCCGGACGTGCCGGTGCGCTTTTCCACGATGGAGGAGCTGTTCAAGAGGGCGCTTTCGTACCCGCGGTTCAGAACCGTGCTCGTGGGTGCGTTCGCGCTGCTTGCCGTGATGCTGTCGCTTGTCGGTGTCTACAGCGTCCTGTCGTATCTCGTCGCCGAGCGGACGGCAGAAATCGGCGTGCGCCTGGCGTTGGGTGCCCTTCGCCGCGACATCTTCAGCCGCGTCATCGGCGAGAGCATGCGAGTGGTGGTAATCGGCTTGGCCGTAGGGCTGGCGATCGCGCTCGTCGCAGCACAAGCCATCCAGGCAGTGCTCTTCGATATCAGTCCGCGCGATCCCATCACGATCGCGGCGGTGATCGGATTGCTGGCCGTGACCGCACTGGCCGCCAGCGGGATTCCGGCCCTGCGCGCGGCGTCGGTCGATCCGTTGGTGGCACTGAGGGATGAATAGTATGAGGTGTTTTCGGCGACCCGTAGCGCGCACGCTTTAGCGTGCGCGGGCGATCGATTCACTCGGCGTTCAGGATTTTCATCACATCGACTCGCGTGGCCCGTTGCGCCGGAAGCAGCGAGGCGAGAAGCGCGACGGCCGCGAGGCTCACTGCCGTCACGGCGAGGACACGAGGATCTGACGCGGCGATGCCGTAAAGTTGCGTGCTGACCAGGCTACGAATGGCCACTGACGCCATTGCCCCAATCAGGACGCCAGCGACCGCGAGTACCAGCCCTTCGCGCAGCACGAGCCGCACGATGAGCCGCGGCGTGCTGCCGATTGCCAGACGGACACCGAACTCACGCCGGCGCTGGGCGACGAGATACGAAAGCGTGCCGTACAAGCCCACCGAGGAGAGGAAGACGGCAACGACAGCAAAGAGCACGGCGATCCTCATCGTGCTCGTCCGCGACATCAGCGACAACGCAGTGCGCTCCTCGAGCGTTCGGACGTCGAACACCGGCGCCTCTCGGTCGAGCGAGGCAAGAGCCGGCCGCAGTTCGCCGATGACGGTCGCCGTGCCGGCGTGCGACCGAATCACGTATCCGAAGTCCCGGGGCGCCGTCGCCGCATAGGGCAAGTAGAACGTCCCCGTCGTCACCTCCTCCGTCGCAGGTCCGCGCAATTTGGTCGCGCCGACAACGCCGACAACGGTGAGCCATCGCGTGTTCGCGTCGATTGTCAGCAGCTGTCGAGGGTTCTCCGGCCGAAACATCCGCCGGCCTATCGGATCGCCGCCTGGCCAGAATCGGTGCGCCAGCCGTTCGTCGATGATGATCGACGTCGATCCTGGATCGTTGTCTCGCTCGTCGAAGTAGCGGCCAGTCACGAGCGGCGTACCCACGGCCTCGAAAAATCCCGGTGTGACGCCGATTCGGATGCTGCTTACTGCTGGCTCGCCGGGCTTCGGGATGTATCCCTCTGCGACTATGATGCCGCTCTGGTAGTTGCCGCCCATCGGCACGATGGTCGTGGCGCCCGCGGCCGCGACTCCGGGAAGACCCCGAATGGTTTCGAGTGAGCGATTGACGAAACCACGCGTGTCGTCCGCAGTGGTGTAGCGATGGTTAGGGAGGCTCATCGCTGCCGTGATCACGCCATCGACCTTGAAGCCGGTATCCACTGCAAGCAGATTTCGCAGGCTGGCCCAGAGCAGCCCGGCGCCCACGAGCAACACGAAGGCGCATGCCATCTGGACGACGACAAGGCTCCGTCGAGTCGCGCGGGAGGCGCGTCCACGCGTGTCCGTCCGCCGGCCGCGCTGGAGCAATGCCCCGGGTGTCGACGTCACGAGCGGAAGGGCCGCAGTGGAACCGATCAACGCGCCCGCCAGTGCGGCGGCCGCCGCGGTGATGGCCACGGTGAGCAGATCGAGATGAGGTGCTTCCCGTCCGGCCAGGAAGGATGCGCGAAACGACGAGAGCAACCAATATGCGAGCAGCACGCCGCCACACATCGCTGCCCATGCCACGATCATTCCTTCGACGACCAACTGGCGCAGGAGGTCCGTTCGGCTGGCACCAAGGGCGAGGCGCGTGCCGAGCTCACTCAGGCGCGTGCGTGAACGCGCAATCACGAGACCGGCGACATTGGTCATTCCGATCACCAGCACAACGAGCGCTGCGCCCCAGAGCAGTCTCAGTGGACCACGCACGTCGCGAACGACGACGTCCTGCAGCGGCTCGATGCTCGTGAAGTAGCCGGCATTCTGAAGGAGAGGTTTCATGGCCGGTGGGCGATCGAGATTCGCCGCATCGAGTGCGCTCAGTTGCGCGCGCGCCTGCTCGATCGTCGCACCGGATCTCAGTCGGCCGATGCTGTACCACCCGTTGGTATGGCGCGCTTCGTCGGACCGCTGTCGATCGGTGAATGCGAACGGAATGTAAAATCGCACGTCCGGGCCGCCGAAGGAGAAACCCGGCTCGAGAACCCCAACGATCGTCAAGTCGCGGCCAGAGAGCCGAAGGGATTGTCCAACGACCGCCGGGTCGCTCCCATACAGCTCGCGCCAGAGCCCATCGGTGAGGACGATCGTTTGATCGTTCCCAATGATGCCTTCGGTCTCAATGAAGAGACGTCCGTACGCCGGCCGTGCGCGAAGCAGGCGCAGCAGCGACGGTGTCCCGACGATGCCGCGAACGCGAGTGGGAATCCCCGCCGATTCGATCGTCCCGTCGGAAAAGTTGTACATCGCCTGGTCTTCGAGCGCGGCGACATGTTGCCGGCGGTCTTCGTAGTCCGGCGTCGCACTGACCAGGCCAACCCGTTGCGACTCCATCCGCGGATACTGATTGGCCATCAGAAAAATGCGCTCAGGCTCCGGCACTCGTAACGGGTGAAAAAGCGTCGCATTCACTGCGCTCAGAATGGCTGCGTGACCTCCAAGGCAAATAGCCAGGGTGACGATGGCTGCGGCGGTGAATCCGCGGTCTTTCCACAGCACGCGGAATCCCAGGCGAAGGTCGCGCGTCCAGCGATCGGCGATGAATGGATTCAACCGGCGCCACCGTCGAAACGATGTGCGGTTGTCTTCTTGCGAGAGCTCTCTGCCCGCGAGCTGAAGGTCATGCGCCAATGCCGGCCACGACGGGATTTGCGCGATCGCCGCGTTCCAGGCGTCTTCTTCCGATTCACCGCGCTGAAGTCGTGAGGTGTATCGCGCCTCGAGCTCAGAGGCCAGCTCTTCGACGATGTCGTCATACCGGCGCGCGCGCGCGTCGTCGTCCGGGAGGCTCGAACGCTGCAGGTGGCGGCGAACGTACGACGTGAAGTCACGCATATTCGAGGCCCGCGGCTCGCTGCACCGCCGCCATGAACGCGCTCCAGACCTGCCGCTGCTGCAGCAGCTTCTTGCGTCCGGCGGCCGTCAGCTTATAGAAGCGACGGCGGCGTTGCCCGGCGCGTTCCACCCACCAGCCGCTGATCGCTCCCTGCGCTTCCAGGCGATACAGGATGGGATACAGAGACGCGACGTTGAACGACACGGCGCCGCTCGACCGTTGCTCGATGCGGAGCGCGATGTCGTAACCGTGGCGCGCCTCGTCTTCGAGCTGGGCGAGGACCAGCAGCTCGGCGGTCCCTTTTTTCAGCGAGTGCTCTTCAGGTACTTGACTCATATATGTCGCAGTAAAACATATATGAGTCAATCACAACTTGTCCAGTGAAGAACGTCCAACTCCCAATTCCCAATGCGCGGCGTTGGAGTTGGGAGTTGGGAATTGGGCGTTGCGAGTTGGTGCCTCACTCCAGCGGAACGGTCGCAAGGAACTTCGGCGGTCGCCGGTGCTTGCTGGCCTGCTCGAAGGCGAACGCTAAACCGATCAGGCGTGATTCGCTCCAGGCACGGCCGATGAAGAGGATGCCGACCGGCAACTCTCCCACCCAGCCCGCCGGGACGGTGATGCTCGGGTAACCGGCCACGGCGGCCGGCGTCGAGCTGCTGCCGCCAATGTGGTCACCGTTCAGCAAATCAGTCGGCCAGGCGGGTCCCAATGTTGGCGCCACCAGCGCATCCAGGCGATGCATCGTCATCACGGCATCGATGCCCTGTTCCCCGGCCAATCGACGGCAGAGCGTTGACGCCGCAACATACTCAGGAGTCGTCAGAGGTCCCTTCGTTTCGGCACGGACGAACAGTTCCTGACCGAAGTACGGCATCTCGCGGGCGCGCTCGCGTTCGTTGAAAGCGATCAGATCTTTGAGAGTGCTTGCCGCGGCCGCGTTCCCTCGCGTTGCAAGGTACGCATTGAGATCGGCCTTGAGCTCGTAGAGCAGCACCTCGATCTCACACGCGTCCAGACGTGCGGCAGTAGGAATGTCGGCCGGGTCGACGATGGTGGCACCTGCCGCTTTCATCTGGGCGATCGCCTCCTCGATGAGGTTGTCGGCAGTCGCGCTGTATCCGAAGTACTGCTGCCGCGCGACGCCGATGCGCGCGCCCTGCAGAGCGTTCATGTTCAATGCCGCGGTGTAATCTTCGCGTGCGCTGCGAGCAGACGAGGTCGAGGCATCTCGCGGGTCGACGCCGGCCATCGCGTTCAACAGCACGGCGGCATCGGTGACGGTTCGTGTCATGGGTCCCGCGGTGTCCTGCGAGTGAGCGATTGGGACGATTCCGGAGCGGCTGACGAGGCCGATCGTGGGCTTGATACCGACGAGCGCGGCAACCGACGAAGGACAGACGACCGAGCCGTCTGTTTCAGTGCCGACACCAACCGCTGCGAGATTGGCTGCGATCGCGGCGCCGGTTCCCGAACTCGATCCGCACGGGTTGCGATCGAGCACGTAAGGATTCTTGACGAGGCCGCCGCGGGCGCTCCAGCCGCTGGTGGACCTGGTCGATCGAATGTTGGCCCATTCACTCAGATTGGTCTTGCCGAGGAGCACGGCGCCAGCGGCGCGAAGGCGTTCGACCACGAAGGAATCGCGCGGTGCGGGCGCGCCGACAAGCGCCAGAGATCCGGCTGTCGTCAGCATCTTGTCGCCGGTATCGATGTTGTCCTTAATCAATACGGGGATGCCGTGCAGCGGCCCGCGTGGGCCCTTGGCTTTCCGTTCGGTATCGAGTGCGTCGGCGATGCTGAGAGCGTCGGGATTCGTTTCGATCACCGACCGAAGTCGAGGTCCGGCGGTGTCGATTTGCGCGATGCGCTGCAGATACAGTTCCACGAGCCGGTGTGAGGTGTAGCGGCCCGAGGTCATCCCATCCTGAAGCTGCGCCACTGACAGCTCGTTCAACTCGAACTCAGTCGGCGATGGTGGCCGGCTCTCGCGCACGTCGGCGCTGCACGCGATCGTAAGAACTAGCGAGGCTGCGTTCAGCGCCTTGAGGCTCCGCCTCGCTAGGCGCAGTGTCTCCGTGCCCCGCTCCGCGGGGCGAGCCGTCTTGACCGGCAAGAGTTGACTCAATCGGTCAGCCATCGACCCGGTCAAGCCGGCTAGCGCGGCCAGGCTCACGAGCGATCGGGCATGCATGCCCGACAGCCTACACCACGCTCACGCAGCACGCATCACGAAGAACTCGTAGTGGTAGAAATCCGAGTAGGCGTGCCAGATGTCGATCTCGCGCTGGATCTGATCGGCCAGCGCTTGTGCGTCGGCTTCGCCCCGATGGCGTGCGCGGAACGCGATGATGTGCTCCTCGAGCGGTGCGTAGTAGTCGTCCCACCATGACGAAGCGGGAAGCGCGAAGTGGCCGACGATGTCGTATCCGCAGTCCGCGACGATGGTCAGAAGGTCGGGGGCATTGGCAATCGCGGGATATTCGCGAGCCCAGAACGCTGCGCACTCGGCGGGTGGGTCGGACCGGGTCCAGCACACTTCGGTGACGGCCACGTGGCCGCCCGGCGCCAGCAACGGGCGCCACGCACGCAGGCCCGTCTCAAAGCCGACTACGTAGATCGCTCCCTCGCACCAGATCAGATCGAAGGAGTGGGGCGCGAAGTCGAGTCGCCGCATGTCCCCGACGCGCGCTTCGACGCGATCAGACATGCCCAGGGCGCGCGCGTGTCGATTGGCTTCCTCGACAAACGGCGGATGGTTGTCGATCGCAGTGATGTGGGCGGCGGAATTCCGCGCGAGCACGCGTGTCTGCGATCCCGTCCCGCATCCCAGGTCGAGCACGCGGCTTTCGGGCCCGAGTTTCGGTACCAGCGCCAGCGCTCTGATCGTGCTTGCCTCGTCCCCCGGCCCCTGCCGGGGAAGTCCGTCGAAGATTTCGAAGAACAAGCTGGTGGTTCGATCTTCAGTCATTTCCGGTCTGCCGTCCTTGATGTCTGTCTCGGGTCCCATTCCCGGTTCAGGTTGCCGGCGTGGGCCGAGCGCTGAAATCCGCCCGCGCGCGGGCGCGCCCGGAGCGCTCCCGGGGCGTATAATCGCGCGGCAAGGGTCCGCATGATCCGCCGATTGCATCGCACCGTTTTCATTGTCCTTCTGTCCAGTTTCTGCGCCTTCACCGTTGCGGCGAGCGCCAGCATGGCGCCTGCGGCTGACGAGTGGGCGGGCGACTTATCTCCGATTTCGGCCTCCGACTGGAGCTACGAACGCGCCGCCCATCTGATCGAGCGCGCCGGTTTCGGGGCGACGCCGGAGGAAATCACGCGTCTGGCGGCGATGACGCCCGAGCGCGTCGTAAACGGCCTGGTCGACTACGAGGCGATCGACGCCAGCGGACTCAAGCCGTTCGATGAGTCAGTCATCTGGGACCCAGGCATGGATCCGTTTCCGCCAAGCCGTGCCGAAGCGGTTCGGCGCGCGCGCGAACACGGCGAAGGGCTCGGCGAGAAAATTCTGCCTGTCGGCACTCAGCGTCGCCTTCAACCCGTCGTCGATAAATTCTTCTACAGCCTGACGGCGAACAACATCGAGACGCAGCGGCTTGGTCTGTGGTGGGCGAATCGCATGCTCGCGTCGCCGCGGCCGCTCGAAGAAAAGCTGACGCTTTTCTGGCACGGACACTTCGCCACCGGGCAGAACAAGGTGCGCGACTACCGGATGATGTTCCAGCAGAACCGGATGCTGCGCGCCAACGCGTCCGGGAACCTCCGCACTCTGCTGGTTGGGATTCTCAAGGATCCCGGCATGCTCGTGTATCTCGACAACGGCGAGAACATCAAGAGCCATCCCAACGAGAACTTCGGTCGCGAACTGCTCGAGTTGTTCAGCATGGGCGTGGGCAATTACAGCGAGCGTGACGTGCGTGAAGCCGCACGCGCATTCACTGGATGGACCAACGACGTGCTGACCTACAAATTCGACGCGGAGCAGCACGACTTCGGCGACAAGACGTTCCTCGGACGGACAGGACCGCTGAACGGCGAGGACATCATCGACACGATCCTCGCGCAACCGGTGACCGGGGAGTACGTTGCCGGCAAGCTGTATCGCTACTTCGTCCGCGAAGACATCTCGAGCGAGGTCAAAGCAGACTTGGGACGCTCGTTCCGCGCGAGTGGATACCAGATCAAGCCGCTGATGCGTCGCATGCTCCTGTCGAAGGACTTTTACAGCACGCCGTCGGTCGCGACGCAGATCAAAAGCCCGGTGCACCTGGTCGTGTCCACCTACAAGAAGATGGGCCTGCGCGAGGTGCCGACGATCCCCGACTTCGGTCGCATGACGGGCGGGCTCGGCCAGACGCTGTTCGAGCCGCCCAACGTTGCAGGGTGGGCCGGCGGCCGTACCTGGATCACGCCGGCGACGCTACTTCAGCGCGGCAACCTATTCCGCGACGTCATGTTCCCGGACGTGAAGGGCTTCCGGCCACCCGATCGAGCGATGTCCGCGACCGACACGCGCGTCGGGGAGCGATTGGCGCAGGGGATGAACATCACCGAAGCCACGCGTGAAGGCGACGCCGAGTCGAACAAGATGGTCGATCGCGACGAGGACTACAACACGCGGTACGGCGGATACGCCGGCAACCTCCTCGCGTTCAAGCGGACGAAGTTGATCCCGAGGCAGTCAGCAGCCATTGACCTCACGGCTATGGTGATCGCTGCGCGTGCTGACACGGCGGACAAAGTCGTCGATCACTTCGCGCGCCGTTTCCTGAGTGTCCCGCTGGCGCAGAAGGATCGCGCGCTCCTGGTGAGCTTCTTGCGCGACAAACTCGGCTCGTCAACGGTGAAGCCTGGCGACACGCTGGAGTCGTCGCTGCGCGAGTTGTTGTACCTGGTGTTGAGTACGCCCGAGTATCAGTTGGGGTAGCAGAACGGCGGGTCTATAGAGCAAGACCCGCTCTACGCAGAGGTGCGTTATGCGTTGCCAATGTTCTCGCCGCGACTTCATCGCTCGAGGGATGTACGGCCTCGGTCTCGGCGCCGGGTTGCCCTTCATCCTGAACCGGACGTCCGCGGCGCTCGCCGCGCAGGCGCTCGAGGGCACGAGCGTGGAGAAGCACCCCAACCGGATCCTCGTGGTCATCGAGTTGTCTGGTGGCAACGACGGTCTGAACACGGTCGTGCCCTTCGGCGACGCGGCGTATTACCAGGCTCGCCCCAAGCTTGGGATTCCCGAACGGGAAATCATCAAGATCGCCGATGGCTTCGGGTTCCATCCCTCGATGGTCGGGTTCGAGCGGCTCTACAAAGACGGGAACCTCGCGATAGTGCACGGCTGCGGTTACGACCATCCGAGTCTCTCTCATTTTTCCTCGATGGGCTTCTGGCACACAGGGGTGCCCAACGGCGGCGAGTCGCTTGGATGGCTCGGCCGCGTGGCTGACGAAACGCTGGATCCAAAGCAGCGCAATCTGATCGTGAACCTGGGAACGTCTCAGTCGCTGGCCGTGCGTAGCCGCCAGCATTCACCGCTCGTGTTCGACGATCCCGCACGCTTCCGGCGCGAAGGCACAGACGCTGAGAAGCAGACCCTGGCGGAGCTGAGTCAGGCGCGCAGCACAACGAACGCGGCGCTCGACTTCCTCGCGGCGACCGCTCACAACGCGACCGAGAGCTCTGACTTCGTGCGTCGCGCTTCAGCGGCGTATCGCACGCCGGTAGATTACGGCCAGGGCGGCGGTCTCGCCGGCAATATGCAACGAGTGGCCGCGTTGATCGCGGCGGAAATGCCGGCGCGCTTGTACTACGTCACGTATCAAGGCAACAACTTCGATACTCATGTCCAGCAAGCCGATCTCCACAGCCGCCTGCTGATGTACACGGCCGACGCCGTCCGCGGGTTCATCGACGACGTCAAACGGCTCGGACGCGGTGATGACGTCGCGGTGATGATCTTCACGGAGTTCGGCCGGCGAGTAGAGGAGAACGGAAGCCTGGGCACCGACCACGGCACCGCGACGCCGATGTTCATCGTCGGCAAGGGCGTGAAAGGCGGAATGTACGCACGCCATCCGAGCCTGACGGATCTGGATGATGGCAATCTGAAGATGACGACCGATTTCCGTCGCGTCTACGCGACGATGATCGATGAATGGCTCGGGTGCAGCCAGACGTCGACGATTCTCAAAGGTCAGTTCGCGACGTTCAAAGTATTCGCCTGAGGGAGGGACTCACGTTGCGTCTATTCGTGTCCGCGACGGTCGCCGTATTGTTCGGTTTCATCTCGGTTGCTGCGCAGGCGCCGCAAGGTGGTGCGCCCGGCGGACGGGGCGCCGCGGCGGGACAGACCGTCGAAAAGATCCGGGAGCTCAAGCCCAATCTCCACATGATCACCGGCGGCGGCGCGAACACGCTCGTTCGCATCACCACCGAAGGGCTGATCGTCGTCGACACCAAGAACCCGAGCGACGAGAACTACAAGCGGCTCATAGAGGAGATCGCATCGGTCTCGAAGCTGCCGGTGAAATACGTGCTCAACACGCATCATCACCCGGATCACGTCGGCAACAACCAGAAGTTCATCGATGCCGGCGCGCAAGTGGTCGGCCTCGACGCGCTCAAGAAGTACATGACCAGCGATCCGCGGACGAAGGACATTCCCGGACCGCCGACAGTGACCTTTGCGAAGGACTACATGCTCAGATTCGGCGGCGCCATCGTCGAGGCGCATGCCTACGGCCGCGGGCATACGGGCGACGACACGATGGTGTATTTCCCCGATGCCAAGGTCGTCATGGTCAGCGACCAGATCACGAACGCCACGCCGATCGTCGATTTCGCGAACGGCGGCAGCGCGGTCGAGTGGACGCAGATTCTCGATGGCGTGCTGAAGCTGGACTTCGAGATGGCGATCCCGGGGCGCGGCGATCCAAAGACACGCGCCGAAGTCGAGGCGTATCGAAAGAATTTTGCGGCGTTGATCGATCGCGCCAAGGGCGCAATCAAGAATGGCACGTCGAAAGACCAGCTTGCGACGCAGGTCAAGACCGATGATCTCGGGTGGCAATTCAATCCACAGTTCTACGGCCAGTTGTATGACGAATTGAGCAAGTAAATTGGGGTCGGGAGCATTTAAAGCGGACACTGCGGACCGCTAAGCCCGTGGGAGATTGTCCTAGTTAAATGACTCCCGACCCCATTTAGACCGGAGGCTCCAGATGAGTGCACTAGTTCCATCTCGGCGCGTAACGGCGGTTATCGTCGCTGCCCTCGTGGCCCTGGCATTGGGCGGTGTCGGCGCGCGCCAGGCAGACACCAAGGCGGTCGCCATAGACGCCGACGACATCGGCGGTGTTGTCACCGGACCGAAAGGGCCGGAAGCAGGCGTGTTCGTCATTGCCGAGACCACGAACCTGCCGACGCGTCTCATCAAGAGCGTCGTCACCGACGATCAGGGGCGGTACTTGCTACCTGATCTTCCCAAGGCAACCTACGACGTATGGGTCCGCGGTTATGGACTCGTCGACTCGCAGAAAGTGCAAGCGACACCCGGCAAGGTCCTCGCGCTGACCGCTGTCGTCGCCCCGAGTCCGAGAGTGGCAGCCGAGTACTACCCGGCCGCTTACTGGTTGTCGTTGCTACAGGTGCCGCCTGTCGGCGATTTCCCCGGCACGGGTCCGAGCGGCAACGGCATCTCGCCGAACATCAAGAGCCAGGGCGAGTGGATTCGCAACATCGTCAACACCGACGGTTGCACCGGTTGTCATCAGATGGGCGGCAAGGCGACGCGCGAGATCCCGGAGGCGCTCGGCAAGTTCCCGAACTCGTCGGCGGCATGGGATCGGCGCATCCAATCCGGGCAGGCCGGCGCCGGGATGAGCGCGCGGTTCACGCAGGTTGGCCGCGAGCGCGCGCTCGCGATGTGGGGCGATTGGACCGACCGAATCGCCAAAGGCGAACTGCCCGCGACCGCGCCACAGCGGCCGCAGGGCAAGGAGCGCAACGTTGTGGTGACGATGTGGGATTGGGCCGATCCGAAGGCGTATCTCCACGACGAGATCGCCTCCGACAAGCGAAATCCAATCGTCAACCCGAATGGACCGATCTACGGGGCACTGGAGGCGAGCGCCGAGTACATGCCGGTCGTCGATCCGGTCAAACACACGGCCACCCAGGTCAAGCTGAAGGTTCGCGACCCGAAGACGCCGAGCGAGGCTGACACGCCGCCGGCAGCGGCATCAGCGTACTGGGGCACCGAGGCGATCTGGACCAGCCAGTCGAACGCGCACAGCTTCGCGATGGACAAGCAGTCGCGCGTCTGGATCGCGGCGCGCATTCGTCCCAATCAGACACAGGCATTTTGTCGCGAGGGCTCCGATCATCCTTCCGCGAAGGCGTTCCCAATCAATCAGAGCGGGCGCCAGATGCAAATGTACGATCCGAAGACGAAGGAAGTAACGACGATCGACACATGTTTCGGGACGCACCACCTCAACTTCGATGACAAGGACGTGCTCTGGTTCACGGGAGGTGGTGCCGTTGAAGGATGGTTCGACACCAGGATCTACGACAAGACAAAGGACGAGACGAAAGCGCAGGGGTGGACGGCCTTCGTTGTCGATACGAATGGCAACGGCAAGCGCGACGCGTACGTCGAGCCCGATCAGCCGCTCGATCCAATGAAGGACAAACGCGTCAACGCGGCCTTCTATGGTGTCGCGCCCAGCCCGATCGACGATTCGATCTGGGGATCGGTCACGGGCATGCCGGGTTTGATCGTGCGCCTGACACTCGGATCGAATCCACCGTCGACCGCGCTCACCGAGATCTATGAGGTGCCGTTCAAGGATCCGAAGGCCTCAGGGTCGGGATTCGCGCCGCGCGGGATGGACGTGGACAGCAACGGCGTCGTGTGGACCGTGCTCTCGAGCGGGCATCTTGCGAGCTTCGATCGGCGCAAGTGCAAGGGACCGCTCAATGGGCCAAACGCGTTAGGCAAACAGTGCCCCGAAGGTTGGTCGTTGTATCCGCTGCCAGGTCCCAACTACAAGGGAGCAACCGAGTCGGGCAGCGCGGACACGGCGTACTACAACTTCGTTGACCGGTTCGACATGCTCGGCATGGGCAAGAACGTCTCGCTGGCCACCGGCAATGGATCCGAGGCGTTGCTGGCGCTCATCGACGGCAAGTTCATGACCTTCCGTGTGCCGTACCCAATGGGCTTCTATGCGAAGGGCCTGGACGGTCGCATTGATGACGCCAAAGGCGGCTGGAAAGGCAAGGGAATCTGGTCGACCTATGCGACGCGTGCGCCTTTCCACGCCGAAGGCGGGAAGGGGACGACGAGCAAGCTGGTGAAGTTCCAGGTGCGGAACAGCCCGCTCGACAAGTAATCCCGACAAGAGCATCAACGCCCAAACTCCAACTCCCAACTCCCAAAGCACCGGGCCTAGGGAGTTGGATGTTGGCGCGAATGCGAGGAGGACAGTGAGCGTAACGAGACGACGGTTGCTGACGGGTGCTGGGGGACTCGTGGCCGCCGCCGCTCTTCCCGCGACGGCGCGCGGGGTCGATCAAGCGGAGTCGAGATCGGCGGCTCGCGAGTCCACCAGCGCTGAGATCACTGGCCGGCTCGCCCGTTACATGGTCTCGGCGCGCGAGCGTGAGCTGTCCGCGGCGGTCGTTCGCGACACCAAGCATCGAATCCTCGACACCATCGGCGCGATGATCTCCGGGGCCGTTTTGCGGCCCGGAGTACTCGCCACGAAGTACGTGCGCTCGCAAGGCGGCACGGCCGAAGCGTCAGTGCTGACGACCGACATCCGCACAACGGCCGTCAACGCGGCGCTCGCCAATGGGATGTTCGCGCACGCCGACGAGACCGATGACTTCGAGCCGGTCACCAAGGCGCATCCCGGATCGGCGGTGGTACCGGCTGCCCTTGCGATGGCCGAGCGTGAAGGACGGTCGGGCACGGAGCTGATGCGGGCCGTCGTGCTCGGTTACGACCTGTGTTGCCGCTTCCTGATGACGCTCGGCCCCGATCACGTGCGCGCCACGCATCGCAGCGCAGAAGGGACGAGCGCCACGTTTGGCGCCGTGGGTGCTGCCGCGTCGCTCGCCCGTCTCGACGAGACAGGCATGCGCTTCGCGCTTTCGTATGCCGCGCAGCAGGTCTCAGGCCTCTGGAGCTGGACGCGCGACGAGGATCACGTCGAGAAGGCATTCGACTTTGCCGGCATGGGCGCGAGGAACGGTGTGACTGCCGTCACGATGGTGCAGGCAGGCTTCACCGGCGTGCCCGACGTCCTCGATGGTGAGCACAACATGATCCTGGCGCTGTCGAGGGAGGGGAAGCCCGAGGAGATGATTGCGGGCCTCGGGTCGCGCTACTTCGTGTCGGAGACCGCCATCAAAGTGTTCTCGGTGGGCTACCCGATTCAGGCGCCGCTCGACGCGCTGCTCACATTGCGACGCGAACACAAACTGCAGCCCGGCAACGTCACGCGCATCGTCGTCCGTCTGCCCGAAGACGGCGCGCGTATCGTCGACAACAGCGCAATGCCAGATGTGAACTGTCAGCACTTGATGGCGGTGGCGTTGATCGACGGAACCGTGTCGTTCGAGATGAGTCACTCGCGCGAGCGCATGGAGGACGCGGCGGTGAAAGCCGTCCGGTCGCGCGTGCAGCTGGTGGCTGACAAAACGCTGATGGACCCGGCAGCACCTCGCAGCGGGCTCGTCGAGGTCACGCTGTCAGATGGCAGGACTGTGCGTCACTTCACCAGGCACCCGCCGGGAACGAAAGAGAACCCGCTCGACGCCGCGCGGGTCAACGAGAAGGTGCGTGACCTGATGGTCCCGGTCCTTGGCGCCAGCCAGACCGACCTCGTGATCGATCGGGTGAACAAGCTCGAAGAGGTCGGGAACGTCCGCGAGCTCGTGGCGTTGCTGAC
>Ga0075428_100002212_pt1 | contig 21068 bp, 17 predicted proteins | sample RhiMetdeltSRZDD2_FD_75291 | JGI IMG/M metagenome (GOLD analysis project Ga0075428, IMG submission 75291) | Populus rhizosphere microbial communities from Tennessee, USA - Rhizosphere MetaG P. deltoides SRZDD2 | ecosystem: Host-associated > Plants > Roots > Rhizosphere > Soil | place: USA... | reverse complement strand
AGGAGAGCCTGACGCTTGACTGTCAGCGCCTGCATCAGGACGTCGTAGGGCTCGATAAACTTCTGCACGCCCTCGTGTTGCAGCTGCCAGGTGACACAATGAAAGTCAATGCCTACGCCCTCGAGGTCGCGCAGGATACCATGCGCCTCGTCCAGGTCTGCCTCAATGGTATTGGCCGCGACCTTTCCGTGGTCCGCAAAGGCGGCAATGGTCTCCGCCGGCATGGTATTGACCGTGTGTGGCCCAATCAGCGGCTCAACATACCGGGTGTCGTGATACAGGGGGTTTTTGGTGCTTGTGCTTGCCCATAGCGGACGCTGCACCTGCGCGCCTTGTGCTTCCAGGGCGTGCCAGCGTGCACCCCCAAAGAGGCGTTGAAAACTCTGGTAGGCCAGCTTGGCATTGGCAATAGCGACCTTGCCTAAGAGCTGCTCGCAGCGGGTGACGTTCTCATTGGGCACCCCCGGACGGAGCCGATGCCCAAGCAGCTGATCAACGAGCACGTCAATGCGGCTCAGGAAGAAGCTCGCCACCGATGCCACATTGTTGACTGGCTTCCCCTCAGCGAGGCGCCGTTCCAGGGCGCGTATATAGGCCTGCGCCACGTTTTCATAATCCTGGAGCGCGAAGAGCAGTGTGATGTTAACCGTAATCCCCTCGTACAACATCTCCTCAATGGCAGGAATGCCCGCTGGCGTGCCAGGGATTTTGATGAACACATTCGGCCGATCGACGGCGCTAAACAGCCGGCGCGCCTCCTGCATAGTGCCCAGGGCATCATGGGCCAGATACGGCGAGACTTCCAGACTCACAAAGCCATCGACCCCAGCCGAGGCGTCGTACACCGGACGCAAGATGTCACAGGCGTCTTGCACGTCTGTGACCACCAGGTGTTCATAGATGGCCGTAGTTTCTCTCCCCTCCCCTACCAGCTGCTTGATCTGTGTATCGTACGCCGAACTCCCCACAATGGCCTTATGGAACGTAGCCGGGTTGGACGTAACACCGCGCAGACCTTGCTCAGTCACGCGCCTGTGCAACTCACCATCAGTGATCATATCGCGCGTCAGGTTATCGAGCCAGTAACTCTGTCCACAGCTCATCAATTGGAGTAATGGGTTCATGGTCATAGCGTTGCGCCCTCCTACGCCTTGGTTCGTGCGGGGCAAGCGTGGTGCAGACTTTATAACAGAGAGTACCGAGCCGTAACTCTCCTGGGTCAGCTCCAGTATAGCCACATCATCACAGGGAAGCGAATGCAAATCTGCAAGCGTGGCTGCAATGCCCTGTTCCTCGGGTAGGGGAAGCGCCTTCCAGGCCTCGGCGATTATGATGCTCTTCAGAAAGCAATTCCCATGCCACCAGGACTGGCGGCACCTGTGGTGGGAAAGAGACGGGAATCCAGGCGTCAGGGCTACAGCTCAGCGCGGTCTCAAGCAACCTGCGCGGATGCAGACAAGCTGCCGTGCTCCCTCTTCCTCTGGGAGAGGGAGCTATGAGTCCTGCATGTCTCTGTCAATATGAGAGCAGGGCTTCTCAAAATGAAAGGCTCTGGGCTCATGCCTATACCACAGGCCGGAAGGTCAGCGTTCGGAGCGTCAACTCCGTATGCTCCGCCACGCGCCGCGGCGGATGAACGAATAGCCGCTCAATCGCTTCCTGCTCGCCGCTGAGGCGCACACCGAAATCGAGCTCATAAGTCATCTGCGTCCGTTGCGCTACACGGGGGACAGTCTGGATACGGAGTTCACGGTTAATCGGAATGCTATCGACACCGTTATGTGGCGCGGTGAGGGTCATCTCGAACGATTGGCGGAGGTCTGCTACTGCCTCCTGGGGACGCTGGGCAGTCAGAGGCAAGGAGGCTACCAGATCACGCGGTGCCACAGGCTCAGCGTGGGTGGCGCGCTCGATCAGGAGTGTGCGCACGGACTCGAGCACGGCCCCACGTTCCTGCGGCGAGAGCGCCTCTTCGTGCGCGCTCACCCAGTCATAGGTTCGCGTAAACAAAAGTTCCACTTGCTCGTCCGCGGTGCGGAACGCCTCCGTCTGGAGAAAATCTTCGGCGAAAAACTTCGCGATTTCCGCTTTGCCACCCTGCGGATCAGTCATGAGAACATCGTAGGCAGAGGGGTCATCCGCAAAGCGGATCAGGGCGAATTTCTGTACCTTCTCGGTTGACAGCCTGGGCATGAGCCCGTCACGTGCCGTTAAAATCGTCTGCACGCCATCCGTGCCATACGGTTGAATCTGCCGCTGCAGAGCCGATTCCAAATCCACCTTGATGAGGCAGAGCCATGGCTCTGGCTCTGCCTGCGGCGCCATACCCTGAAACAGCCCCACCAGCAAGTCCCCTGGCGTGATGGTGCCTGGATGAGGACGGGAGCCATTCTGCGGCGACTGCCGCATGACACCGAAAAGACGCGTGGCAATGGCCTGGGAAGCGGTCAGGAAATCTGTCGCCTCGACCTGCCCATGCCGGCGCCAGCTGGCGAGCATGTGCTGGTATGCCTGCAAGACCACGGACTCGGGCTGAAAGCGGCCATAGCGCTTGCGCCTGAACTGGGGCTTGAGGAGGGCCAGCAGATACCTGTGGAGGCTGGCGCGCAAGGTCTCTGGCAGTGGCGTGAGAGCCTGCGAGCACTGGACGGCTGGGAGGCGGTTGTCGAGCACGTGGATCACAAAACAGTCCTGGATGGCGATATCAGTAACAGTTTCCATGTGGCTCCCCTTGCGCAAACGGCGCGAGGACATGACGTACGTCCTCTGCGTGGCCGGCGTGTTGCCCGGCCGGCAATCTGCACTCCATTGTTCCGGTGCGCACGAGTGTAGCATACCAGGGCGTCAAGCAGAACTTCAGATATGCTCTATGGGCTCTGGGAGAATCAAAAAAGGGCCCAATAGACATGAGTTGATCAGACACATCTAGCTCAGTAAACTCAAGTCTGGCATATCTAGTCCCTACCAGCATGCAGGAGGGACCGATGACCGTACAGCACCAATCTTAGCGACCTTATATGAATGTTTTTCAAATCATCCTTGTGGGGACAGTCCAGCCATGGCCCCAACGAGATCCTCAGTCTGCAGGTGCTGAGCCCGTTTTGCTGTGTGCTACTCGTTATCCTGGTCTTACCTCACCTGACGGTATACCTGGTGCTCTACCGACATGCCAGACTTGACAGCGTCACAATTCCCGAGTACTTTGCCCCTCCCGGAGTTTTTTTGCGCTGGCCTCTGCGAGGAGAGCAACACAGTGGAAATTAGCTCTAGAGCGAGGCAGCTATGACGGTGATTGATACCCAAGTACACATCTGGGGTGGGGCTCGTATCGTCGGGCCGTTACCCTGTTTACTGAGGAACTTGATGTCTTCCGAAGTGAAAGGAGTCTTATGGAAGTCGAACGTCCCATTCCACAGCCAATTACACCGGAGTCGAAGCCGTATTGGGATGGCATGAAGGAAGGCAAGCTCATGCTGCCCAAATGCCAGGACTGTGGCAAGGTCCATTTCTATCCGCGCGTGTTTTGCCCGCATTGCCATTCCAAAAACTTGACCTGGGTGCAGGGCAGCGGCAAGGGCAAGCTCTATTCGTTTGAAATCCTGTATCGTCCATTCAATCGGGCTGTTAAGGTACCACCGCCCTATGTCCTGGCCATGGTCGAACTGGAGGAAGGGGCGCGCATGTTGTCCAATCTCGTGAATGTGGAGCCTGATCCCAAAGTGATTAAATGCGACATGCCCGTGGAAATCGTGTTTTCCAAGCTCACGGACGACGTGACCATTCCGCTGTTCCAACCGGCACGCTAGCCAGGAGGCGAAACGTATGGCAGAGCGCAACGCGATGAGAGAGCTGTCCAATTCGGTCTGTATCGTGGGGGTGGACGAGAGCGACGAAATCGGTACGCTCCCCCACAAGAGCCAGTTGGCGTTACATCTAGAGGCAATTACTAACGCGGTCAGGGATGCTGGACTCAAAATCACAGATGTGGATGGCATCTTTACGGCCGGCCAGCATTCTCCGGCCCTGCTCGGCGAGGCGCTGGGGATCACGCCGCGGTATGTCGATGGCACGAGTGTGGGTGGGTGCTCCTTCATGATCCTGGTCGAGCATGCCGTCGCCGCCTTGCATCATCATCTGTGCAATGTGGCCGTGGTCTCGCACGGTGAGAGTGGACGCTCGGGCGTGGGGGTGACCCGGAGCCGTGATACGAGCATCAGTGGCCAGTATGAAATCCCGTATGGTTTTGGAGCTGCCCCCACGTACTTTGGCCTGATTACCACCCGCCATATGCACGAATATGGCACCACGCTGGAGCAATGGGCCCAGGTGGCAGTGTCCACACGCGCCTGGGCGGCGCTGAATCCGAAAGCCATGTATCGTGACCCGTTGACGATTGAGGAAGTGTTGAACTCCCGACCGATTTGCTATCCCTTTAACATCCTCAATATCTGTCTGGTGACCGATGCCGGCGGGGCTGTGGTCCTGACGCGCGCTGACCGGGCGCAAGATTGTGCTAAAAAACCTGTCTACGTCCGCGGCACGGGTGAGGGCACCGAGCACGTCTCCGTCACGCAGATGAAGGGGCTGCCCTTGAGCGAGGCCACGCGTATTTCCGGCCAGCGCGCTTTTGCCATGGCCGGCGTCACGCACAGCGACTTCGACCATATCATGCTCTACGATGCTTTCACCTCAGGGCCCCCTATCATGCTGGAATCACTGGGATTTGCCAAGCCGGGCGAAGGCGTCCACTTCTTTGCAAATGGGAAGTCGACCCCTGGCGGCTCATTGCCGATCAACACCAACGGTGGCGGCCTGTCCTACACCCACTCGGGCATGTATGGCGTCTTCCCGATCCTCGAAGCCACCCGCCAGCAGCGCGGCGAGTGTGGGGCGCGGCAGGTGCCCAATGCTAAGCTATCACTGGTCAATGGCATGGGTGGTATGCTTTCGGCAGCCGGGACATTAGTGCTGTCCCACGAAAAGTAGCGTCTCGGCAACTCTGGGTAGAGAGGGTGAGGGTTGGCTCTCTCTCCCAGAGTGCCATGCTGGTGGAAGGGAGGACGATGGATATCCTGGCCAAAATTGCCGAACAGCGCATCCGCGAGGCGATGGAAAGAGGTGAATTCGATAATCTCCCCTTGCACGGCAAGCCTATCAAACTTGATGACCTGGTCGGCGTGCCCGAGCATTTACGCATGGGCTACAAAGTTCTCAAGAACGCCGGCGTGCTGCCCGAAGAAATGCAGCTAAAGAAAGAGATTGTATCACTGAAAGATCTGCTGGATGCTTGTTACGACGAGACAGAAAAACAGACCCTGCAGCAGAAAATGAACGAGAAGATGTTGCGCTATAACATGATGATGGAAAAGCAGCTCCACAAACCCACCTATCAGAAATACCACGCCAAGATCCTGAAGAAACTTGGCTCTTGAAATGTCCATATGGCACGCACACGGCTCTTCAGTGCCTTAAAACGTTGGGTGTGTCTCGCCTGGATAGCAGAACACCAGAGGCGTCCGACCCGCGAATGTATGGAACAGGTCTCGGCCGCGTGGCAGTCTACGCGTCGTGAGGTGTTACGTACAGCGCTAGGGACCACGGCCATGGCGGCCCTGCCATTCACGAGTTGCACGAGTACCATGCGCCCCCATAACGGCCCAGAACGGGTGGCCATTGTGGGCGCCGGGCTGGCCGGACTACACGTGGCGTACCGGCTGCTACAGGCTGGAGTGCGGGCCCAGGTCTATGAGGCATCGACGCGTGTGGGGGGACGCATGTTCACGGCCCGCAGTCTTTATGAACCAGGGCAAGTCGCTGAACTCGGCGGTGAATTTATTGACTCGAACCATGTCTGGTGCCGTGCCTTAGCTCAGGAGTTCGGGGTACCGCTTGATGATCTGTTTACCCATGATCCCCCGGAGGGACACCGTATCACGTTTTTCTTTCAGAATCGTCACCTTGACGAGGCAGAGATTGTCGAGGCGTTTCGCCCCATTGCGGCGCGTATAGCGATTGACATTAACGCAGCGGTGGAGCATGCGTCAGCCTTCGCGCGCCTGGATGCGATGAGTATCACGGAATGGCTGGCGAGGATACCGGAGGCCAACGCACTCATCAAGGCCATTCTCGAAGTGGCCTACATTGGGGAGTTTGGCTTAGAGGCTGATGACCAATCTGCGTTCAACTTGTTACGACTTATCGCTTTCAAAACCCCGGAGGCTTTTCACCTCTTTGGTGATTCTGACGAACGCTTTCACATACGTACGGGGAGCGATACACTCACGACACGTCTGGCCGAGGCGGTGGCTGGACAGCTCAGGACGGATATGCGTCTTGTCGCTGTCACACAGCGGGCCGATGCAACGTATCGCTTGACCTTCGAGCGTGGGACGGCCCGCGTGGAGCGTGACGCCGAGCATGTCATCCTGGCGATACCGTTCACGCTCCTACGTCAAGTCGAGTTGCGCCTGGAGTTACCGCCAGTCAAACGTCGGGTCATCACTGAACTGGGCTATGGCACGAACGCCAAGCTCCTGAGCCAGTACGCCGTCCGTGTCTGGCGCAGCGTGCATAATGCCAGTGGTACAGTGTATACAGACAACGGCTTGCAAAATCTGTGGGACGCGGTGCGTGGTCAAGAGGGGGCCAGCGGCATCCTCACCACATTTCTCGGCGGGAAAAGTGGTGTACAGGTAGGCGCAGGGACACCAGAAGCCAGGGTGCTAGAGATGCTGCCACGGATTGAGGCCATTTTCCCGGGCACGGCAGCGACGTACCGTTCAGGCCAGGCTCTCCGTATGCACTGGCCGAGTGCGCCGTTTGCACTTGGGAGCTATGCAGCCTATCGTCCAGGGCAAACAGTGTTCGAAGGAATTGAGGGCCGGCGGGTGGGGAATCTGCACTTCTGCGGGGAACACACCTCAGTCGCTTTCCAGGGCCTCATGGAAGGCGCATGTGCCACAGGGGCCTTGACGGCACAAGTTATCCTGCACGATATGGGCTGGCCCAGGGAGCACATCATGACTGCCATGGGGGCGCGTTTCCCCTCTCCCCACATGGCCTTCAGTACGCTTCGCAGCAGCGTGGTGCGGCGCACTACTGCTTTTCTCAGCAGCTCCCACAGACGAGCTGAATAAGCAAATTGTACCTACTCGTTGAGCTTGTCACGCATGCGCCGGAGCAATTCTGCATACGAATTTTCTGTGATGATCTTGTTGAACTGTGACTGCAAATTGGCAGCCAGACTGACATCATCAAGCAAAATATCTTGCACGCGCCACACACCACTATCTTGGCTAAGCCGGTAATCAACTGATACCAACCCTTCCTTGGGGTGTTTGACAGTGGTTTTCACCGTAGCACGTTGTCCAGTGATATTCTCTTTCGCGAAGTTAATCTCCAAACCGTGGAAAAACTCCGATGATTTGGGATACGCCACTTTGGTAAACAGCTGTTCGAGCAGCGTGACAAATTCCTGTTGCTCAGCGGGGGGGCGGGCTTGCCAGTGCTTCCCCAACGTGCGCTGTCCCACCGCGGGAAGGTCGAGGATAGTGTTTGCCTCCTTGGCAGCGGCGGCGTTTGCGGCCTGCTCAGCAGCAGAGAGGGTACTGTTGTTGGTTGGCTTCATACGGGTGATGGCCTTCACGAGACGCTGCACAAGTTGCATCGGGGGCTCAGGGTCCGCCGCAACGTACCCACCAACTGTACTCTTTAGCAATGCACAAATGAGTATATAACAAAAAACGTTCCATCGGTTTCTCATATCAATATCCTTACTCTTACTTTATGCTTTCCTACGAGACAATTGGCCTTTATCACGGCCAATTACTGTAGTACCACACCAGACATACAACACATGATACGCTTTACTTATACCAAAAGTGCCTTGTAAGATTCTGGCAACACTTCTATCTCACCATGATACAGTGCTACCACACTTCAGTATCTTCGAAAATCATACGTCTAGACCGGTAGAAAAATTGTAGCGTGTCTGCCAATCCACAGCCCCTGGGTCAAGTATGCTCTTTGTCCGCGATCCCATGCCCTAATTATGACCTATAACCAGTTTACCAGAGGCCAAAAAAAGGAAACACTGCATAAGGCGCAGAGTTACTATGGACTCTCTATAATGGCATAGAGTACACTGTTGCGGCAGGGCCATCTGGGGCAGTCCCAGCAGTCGGGCCAAGGCACAATAATTCTAGGGCAACAGGAGGACGCAAGATGCAGTGGAAACGCCGATTGGCAATCGGAGTACTGAGCTTAGGAATCCTGGTTGGTTGTGCAACGACTGGGGAACAAATGGCAACCAAAGAGAAGTCATTGTACGACCGTCTGGGAGGCAAGCCTGCTATCACGGCCGTTGTCGATGATTTTGTCGCTCGTGTTGCCGCGGATCGTCGTATTAATCGTTTTTTTGCTAATACCGATGTTCCCTCCTTTAAAGCCAAGCTCGTCGATCAGATCTGCGAGGCGAGCGGTGGCCCCTGCAAGTATACTGGGAAAGACATGAAGGCGGCCCATGCCGGCATGGGTATTACTGACGCTGATTTTAACGCGCTGGTCGAAGACCTCGTGGCGACGCTGGACAAGTTCAAGGTACCAGAAAAGGAGAAAGGCGAACTTTTGGGCGCTTTGGGACCCATGAAGAAAGACATCGTGACGAGATAGTAACGAGAGTTCTCGCCGTCAACGTGAGGACGGTCGCTCTCTGTGGAGGCGGCTTGTCCTCACGTCTCTCGTTCACATGCGTTGGCTCCTTACCCCCACCGTTGTGGCTGTCTTCTGATTTGCCCTCTCTCCTGGTGTAGCGCACAACTCCTCGTCTGGCACATGGTTTGCTTTCTCCTCTGGTATGGCTATCATTCATGCATAGGAGGTCGTGCTATGCCACGTCAAACGCTTGCAGATGTCTCACAGGCCGGTACTGCCCCACGGCTTTCCCACCTGCTCCGCGCGCTACTTATGGCGCAATTCTTTGGGGCATTTAACGATAATATCTACAAAATGGTCGTGTCGCTGCTGGCCGTGCAGGAGACCCTCAAAGCTGGGGCGGGAAGCGCGACCTTAGCACTCGTGAGTGCAGTCTTTATCCTCCCTTTTCTGCTCTTTTCTGGCTATGCCGGGCATGCTGCCGATGTGCTGAGCAAACGCACGGTTCTCGTCGTCACCAAAGCCTTCGAGATACTCGTCATGGGGTTAGCATGCGGTGCGTTGCTGAGCGGTCGACTCGATTACATGTTGAGTGTCTTATTCTTGTTGGCGACCCAGGCGACGTTTTTTGGTCCAGCCAAATATGGCCTGCTGCCGGAGATCCTCCCTACGAGGGATTTGGTTCGCGCCAATGGGCTTATCGAGATGAGCACCTTTGTCGCCATCATTCTAGGGACAGCCCTCGGCGCGGCCATGTTCGTCCTCTGGTACAAACAGCTGGCAATCATTGGTCTCTGTCTTATTGCTGTGGCCGTGGCTGGTACGGGTGCCAGTCTCAGACTACCCTCTGTCCCACCGTCAGGAGCCAGGCAAGCGTTCCGTCTCAATCCCTGGGGCGAGATCTGTCGCGGGCTAAGGCGGCTGGCGCATGAACGCGTACTCGGGCTGACTGTTTTGGGCATCGCGTTTTTCTGGCTACTCGCGGCGCTCCTGCAGATGGCTGTTCTCTTGTTCGGCAAAGAAGTCATGGGCCTGGACGATCTCCGCGTGGGCCTGCTCGGCACCTTCCTCGCCCTCGGTATCGGGGCCGGCAGCCTGACAGCAGGGCGCCTCTCAGGTCAGAAAGTGGAGCTGGGGCTTATACCGCTCGGAGCACTCGGCATGGGCACGAGTACGCTGCTGCTCTCTGTCTCTGCGCCGTCGTATGTCCTCACGGCTATCATGCTTGTGGTGCTCGGCTTTGCCGGCGGTTGGTTCATCGTCCCCTTGCAAGCCTTCCTGCAATACAAAAGTCGGGGCGAGGAGCGCGGACTACTCCTGGCCACGACCAATTTCCTCAGTATGGGTGCAGTCCTGGTGGCTTCTGGGGTCTTATGGGTGTGCCATGACCTGCTCACATGGCAGGCCGATCGCATTATCTTGCTTGCCGGCCTTGGGCTCTTGCTCGGTACCCTCTACGTGTTGCGCCTCTTACCGGCCTTTGTCGTCCGCCTGGTGTGCTGGATGCTGACGCATACCCTGTATCGTATCCGTGTGCTGGGTAGAGAACATATCCCGACGCAGGGGCCAGCCTTGCTTATCTGCAATCATGTCTCCTACGTCGACGCCCTCCTCGTAGGGGCCTGTGTACCCCGCTTCGTCCGTTTCCTTATCTATCGCCCAATTTATGAGCGCAAAGTCCTCCGCTGGCTGTTTCGCCTGATGCAGGCAATCCCTATTGCTGGTGGACCCGAGGCGCCAGCAGCCCTCGCCCAAGCGCGTCAGGCCCTGCAAGAGGGCCATGTGGTCTGCATTTTTGCCGAGGGGGCCATTAGCCGTACAGGCGATTTACTCCCCTTCAAAAGAGGGTTTGAGAGGATGATCGAGGGTCTGGAGGTCCCGGTCATCCCCGTGCATCTGGACCGACTCTGGGGGAGTATTTTTAGTTTCCAGAGCGGTCGTTTCTTCTGGAAATGGCCCAAACAGTTGCCGTACCCTGTCACCGTGTCCTTTGCGGCGCCACTGCCGGCCACGGCTACGGCGTTGCAGGTCCAACAGGTGGTCATGGAACTGGGCAGCGCTGCCATGGCCTATCGACCCAGGACAACAACGCCTCTGCCATGGCGCAACCAGGCATGAGCCTGGCTGCAGCTTCTGCAAACAGCATTGTGTCAGGAGACAAGATTTGCGACAATACACCGCCGCGTGGAATGTGCCGTATACCCCGCAAAGAGTGGCAGTGCCTGCGGTGAGGGGTAGCATGATCAGGGCGGCAGGAGGTAGAACGAGGAGTTACACGTGAACCCAGACGCACAGGAGGCATATGCGTACTGTCGAGAAGTGACGAGACAACACGCGAAGAATTTTTACTATGCGTTTCTGTTTTTGCCCAGGGCCCAGCGTGACGCTATTTATACAGTGTACGCCTTCTGTCGCTACTGCGACGATATTGCCGATGACGATCATGTCTTGCCAACCCAGCACGCCTTGCTGCAGCACTGGCGCCAGGAACTCGAGAATTGCTACGCTGGGAAGCCGACCCATCGTATCACTCAAGCCCTGCAACGCACCGTGACGCACTATGTTATTCCCAAGCATTATTTCGAGGAACTGATCTGCGGTGTGGAGATGGACCTCACTGTCCAACGCTACGCCACGTTCTCTGACTTGGAACAGTACTGCTACCGTGTGGCTTCCGTGGTTGGTCTGGCGTGCCTGCCGATCTTTGGGGCGAATCACGCTGGTGTGCAGAGCTATGCGCGGAACCTGGGTCTGGCCCTCCAGCTCACCAATATCATTCGGGATGTCAAGGAGGATGCCGAACGCGGACGGATTTATTTGCCCATCGAGGATCTGCTTGCCTTCCAGTATCCCGAGACAGATCTCTTGCAACAGCGTTACACAGCAGCCTTCGTCGCCTTAATGCACTTTCAGCAGCAGCGGGCTGTCGAGTATTATCAGAAAGCTGCCACGTGCCTCCTGCCTGGTGATCGCGCCAAGTTAGTCGCCCCAGAAATTATGGCCGCGCTCTACCGTACCACACTGCGCAAAATCGTCCGTCAGCGCTACAACGTGTTTCGTGGACGCACTAGCCTGCCAATGCTACAAAAAGTTCTGATTGCCTTACGCGTGTTTGGGCATATCTGGCTGGAAACCACACTGCTCCAGTATCGTCAAACCTCATCAGGAAACTCGCTATGAGCCTATCTAATGGCAGTATGCAGGCAGCCATACTCTATGGCCCGCGCCACGTCGCTCTCGAGACGATTCCTATGCCGACACTCGGTGCCACCGATGTCCTCGTGCGCGTCGAAGCGGCGACCACCTGTGGCACTGATCTCAAAGTCTTTCTGCAGGGCGGACACGCCCGCATGATCACCCCGCCCGCCGTGTTTGGGCACGAGTTCAGTGGCACTATCGTGCAGGTAGGGGCTGGCGTGCAACACTTTCGAGAGGGCATGCGCGTGGTGGCCAATAACTCGGCACCCTGCTATCGGTGTTACTACTGTCGCCGGAACCTGCCGAATCTCTGTGACGACTTACTATTCATCAACGGCGCGTATGCAGAGTATATCGTGGTGCCAGAACGGGTGGTGCACACGAACTTACTCGAGATCCCCGCGGCGCTCCCCTGCGCCGTGGCCTGTTTAACGGAGCCGCTGGCCTGCGTGTTGCACTGTCTCGACCAGGCCACACTGCATCCTGGCGATACCGTAGTGGTCAACGGGGACGGACCGAGCGGTTTAATGCTGGCGGCGATGGCGGCGTGGCGTGGAGCCCGCGTTATTCTCTGCGGCCGTGCTCCTCAGCGTCTGGGGTTAGCCCGGCAATTTGGCGTCGAGGCGGTCATCAACTATGCGGACGTTCCAGACCAGGTTATGGCCGTGCGTGCCCTCACGGATGGCCAGCGGGGCGTCGATGTGGCCATCGAGGCCGTGGGGCGACCAGAGGTGTGGGAAACTACCGTGGCCATGGTGCGCAAAGGCGGCCAGGCTATCTTTTATGGTGGCTGTCCACGCGGTACCAGTGTGCATCTGGATACCCAGGCGTTGCATTATGACCAGCTCACGCTCAGGGGGGTGTTCCATAATACGCCGTATCACGTGCGCCTGGCGCTCGATGTGCTGGCCACAGGGCATCTGCCTGGAGCGGCACTGATCACCACCACCCTCCCACTGGCACGCCTCTGTGACGCCTTCGAGCTGATGCTCGCGCGTCAGGCACTCAAAGTTGCTATGCTCCCCGTTCCACAGCAAGCTTGATGCGCGCACATCGCATATGTGGGTAGGGAGCTTCCACTTTCTTACACCCTGAAAGTCGTGGGATAAGAGCTAAAACCTCCCTCTTTCCCGTCCAGCATATGTGCTTAGTGCAAAAATTTTATGTTTTCTGGGTGATTTTGCCCTACAAAGCCCTTGACGTCTTATTCTAAGTGGGTAGACTCTATTACACATAATATGCGGTAATGGTTACCGCAGGATCGGCAAATGAGCTCTCTACGAGCACGAGAGAGGGAGAGAGGACACATGACCAAGGCTGAGTTTATTGATCAGGTTGTCAAAACCAGCGAAGAGACAGATCTCACCAAGAAAGCGGCCGGCGAGCTCATTGACAGCATTTTTAACATTGTGGGGAGAGCCATCAAAAAGGATGGCCGCTTCTCCTACCCTGGTTTCGGGACATTCACGATGAAGAAACGGGCAGCCCGCAAGGGTCGTAACCCGCGCACAGGCACTGAGATTCGCATCAAAGCCAGCAAGACGGTTGGCTTCAAACCAGCTCCCGGCCTGAAGAAAGCCTTGTAAACACGCTGGTGTCCCGTGCGTCGCCCTCTTCCTTTGGAAGAGGGCGTTTCTGTTTAATAGCCTATGGCACACCCATCCTTGCGATAATCACTACCTCCCTGCAGCACCCCGCGCTCCTCATCGATGAGGATAGCCTGCCCCCCTCCATAGGAGATACTCTGATCACCGTAGGGGGCGAGGACATGGCCCATGGCGGCCAGGATATCACGTACAGCAGGAGGAATAGCCCGTTCGAGGGCGACCCGCCTCCCACCCATGATGCGATAGCGAGGTGCTTCAATAGCTTCTTGCACGTTCATGGCAAAATCAATCATATTGAGCGCTACCTGCACATGGCCTTGGACTTGCATATCACCCCCCATGACTCCATAACAGAGCCATGGCCGCTCATCCTTCAGGATCATCGCTGGAATGATGGTCTGGAAGGGTCGCTTGCCAGGCGCCAGGACATTGGGGTGATCAGGCTCAGCGACAAAACTCGCACCACGATTTTGCAGGCAAATGCCGGTATCTCCAGCCACCACGCCAGAGCCAAAACTGAGGGATTCGAATAAACTATGGATGAGAGAGACAACATTACGCTCACGGTCCACACAGGTTACGTACACGGTATTGCCGAACGCTGCGGGGTTCCCAGGCACGTAATCACTGGCGCGCTCCAGTGAGATGTCGCGTCGCCGTGCGGCAGCGTACGCTTTCGACAGCAGACCAGCCACCGGGATCTTCGCATAGGCCGGATCAGCAATATAGCAATTGCGGTCAGCAAAAGCCTGTTTCGTAGCCTCAATGAGCAGATGGTAATAGGCCGCTGAACCATATTCCATCGTCCCTACGTTAAAACCTTCGAGGACGTTAAGCACCATCAGTGCCGTGAGACCCTGGCCATTGGGGGGGAGTTCGAGGACCGTGTAGCCACGGTAGTCAGTGCGTAGGGGCTCCACCCACTCGGTTGTATGCGACGCCAAATCTTCCAGGGTCAAAAAGCCCCCTGTCTCCTGTGAGAACTGCACAATACGGCGGGCGATATCGCCCCGATAAAAGGCGTCCTTGCCCTCTGACGCGAGCAATTGCAGCGTGCGTGCCAGATTGGGTTGGCGATGCACATCCCCAGCCTGCGGCGCCTTGCCATCCACCAGATAGGTCTGGGCGCTGGTGGGAAACTGTGAGAGCACTGGCACAGCCGCCTGCCACTGCTGAGCAATGATCTCGCTCACCGGAAAACCTTCGCTGGCGTAATATATCGCTGGTTCCAACACTTCCGCGAAGGTCAGCTTACCATGCCGCCGCTGCACCTCCACAAAGGCATCGATCCCACCAGGCACCGTCACCGAGCCCCAGCCATAGCGCGGAATACCCTGAATGCCCTGACGTCGCAAAGCCTCCAGCGTGAGATTCTGTGGGCAGCGGCCACTACCATTGACCCCGTAAATCTTACCGTCAGCGGCCCAGCGATACAACAAAAAGGCATCGCCCCCAATATTCGTAGACATTGGTTCCACCACACCCAGGGTCAGGGCTGTGGCAATCGCCGCGTCAAACGCATTCCCACCCTTTTTCAGGATCGCTACACCGGCTTCTGTGGCCAAAGGCTGACTGGTAGCAACCATACCGTTACGCGCCATGACAACGGAACGCCGCACAGCAAACCCAGCCCGTTCCAGACGGCTGGTCTTGAACATGAGAGGTCTCCTCTGTTATGTATGCTGTGGAATGGTCATAATGATATTGCCGTAGCTATCGAGATGCACCCGGTGCTGAGGCTGCACAACGATCGTTGACAGGTCTTGCGTGATGATGGCTGGGCCAGTGAGCGAGGCGCCAGATGGGAGAGTCGCATAATCATAGACCGAGCACTCCACGAAGCCGCCAACGGTGGGGAAGTACACAGCACGTGTCCCAGGGGGCGGAGTGCCATTTGCACCTGGCAGAGGCTGGAAGCGCCATGGCCGCGCTGGCCCACTGGCTGAGACACGCAGATTGACGAGTTCCACGGGCAGTTCAGGAGAAGCATACGTATAGAGACGCTGATGTTCCTGATGAAAAGTCGCCAGCGTCTGTGCCAGCGTGGTCTCGGTGAGTAGCCCGTCGGGTACCGACACCGTCAGTTCATACCCCTGATTGGCGTAACGCAGGTCAGCAAACCGCTCCAGGCGCTGCACGCCTGGGGCAATGCCTTCCGCGCTGAGCCAGGCGCGTGCGTGCGTTGTGAGGTCGCTGAAAGCCGCGTTGAGCGCTGTCAGGTCAAAAGCATTGTGGCGTTGCAACATCGTCCGCACATAATCATTTTTGATGTCGCTGTGGAGCAGACCAAGCGTTGACAGGACGCCAGAGTAGCGCGGGATAAGCACCGTAGGCATCTCGAGCAGCTCTGCCAGGCGTCCGGCATGCAGTGGTCCAGCCCCACCACAGGCTAGGAGCACGAAATCGCGTGGATCGTAGCCACGCTCAATCGAAATGGCCCGAATAGCCCCAGCCATAGTGTTATGTAAAATTTCCAACATGCCATGCGCTGCGGCCTCGACGCTTAAGTGGAGCGGTCCGGCAATGCGTTCAGCAATCGCCGCGTAGGCTTTATCACGATGCAGGCGCAGTTCACCCCCCAACAGGTCAGCGCCGAGGCGCCCCAGCACGAGATGCGCATCCGTGATGGTCGGTTCACGTCCCCCCTGGTCATAACACACGGGCCCTGGATCAGCCCCAGCCGATTCTGGCCCCACTTGCAAGCTGCCACTGGCAGTCAGACGCGCAATGCTGCCGCCGCCGGCCCCAAGGCTGTGGACATCGATCATTGGGAAAGGCAGGGGTAGGTCCGCAATCTCTCCCTCGGTAGTCAACGTCGGTTTGTCTTCCTCGGCGAGGCACACGTCTGCCGAGGTCCCACCGACGTCAATCGAGATACAGCGGGTAAAACCAGCCTGACGCGCCACTGCCATGGCCCCGACCACGGCCGCAGCCGGCCCTGAGAGCACCGTGAGCACCGGCTGAGCTGCCGCAGCCGTGGCGCTCGCCATGCCACCGTTGGACTTCATGATCAGCAGCGGGGCATGGATGTGCATGTCGTGCATACGGCGGTCCAGACGGCCATAATAGCTGCCCACGTGTGGCAAGACATAGGCGTTCAACACTGTGGCCATGGTGCGTTCATATTCGCGAAACTGCGGCAGCACTTCTGAGGAGACCGATAACGGCGTGTCTGGGAGGTACTGCGCACAAAGGGCTTTGAGACGTTGCTCATGCACAGGGTTGGCATAGGCATGCAAGAGACTGATGGCAATGACGGGAAAACGCTGCTCCTGCAGACGCCGCAGGAGAGCAATACAGGCGGCCTCGTCCAGTGGTTCTTGCACGACTCCTGTATGTGCTAAGCGTTCAGGAATCTCGTAAATGTGCTCGGGAGTCACCAGCCGCGGTGGTTTCACCCAGAGATACATATGGGCGCTTTTAGGTACGTCGTGGCGCCCAATGTGCAGCACGTAGCGGCAGCCAACCGTAGTCAGCAGGGCCAGCGGTGAGCCCTTACGCTCGATAATCATATTGGTAGCGACCGTTGACCCATGCAACGTCGCCACCACATCCCCAGGCGTTTTGTCGGCTTGCTGTAGTATCTTCGCCACACCAGTGGCAAAACCCTGTGACTGGTCATGCGGCGTCGTCGGGGTTTTGCTGGTCCACAACTGGCCTGTATCGAGATCAGCCAGCGCGATATCAGTAAACGTGCCCCCCACATCAATGGCTACCACGCAGCCCGCCATACACTTCTCCATTGAGAGTCCAGACCGCACTCGCAGCTCTACTGGCCCAGCGCCAGGCGTTCTGCCAGCGGTAAGGGCAGCATGGCATCGTAAATTTTATCTTGAGCCGTGGCCACGTCGTAGGTCACGAAACGAAATTCGACCGTCAGCGCCCGATCGTCCAGCAAGACATAGGAGGCTGCCGGACTCCCATAACGCGGTTGGCCCACACTACCGGGGTTGATGATGTAGCGTCGCCGAGGATGCAGCGGCACAGTGAGGGACGTAACCTCGGCAGGCGCAACAACGCCTTCAGGCGTGCACTCCCAGATCATCGGCACATGCGTATGCCCGATGAAACACCCACGCATTTCAGGCATGTAGTCATACAAATAGGCAAAGGCTTCCTGAAAGTGGAATTCGTGAAAGAGATATTCATCCGTATCACGGGGAGAGCCATGTGCTGCCAGCCAACAGCCGCCAAATATCGCCGTGCTCGGCAAATTGTACAGATACTGTTTCCATGCCGGGGTGAGCTGCTCACGCGTCCAATGCATGGCGTCCTTGGCGTACTCACTGAAATCGTCGTAGAGGCGGAGGTCGGAGGCTGCCTGATCATGATTGCCAGCAATGACAACGTCGCACACCTTCTGCACCAGTTCAAGACATTCATTGGGGTTGGCATTGTACCCGACAATATCGCCCAAGCAAACCACGGCCTCAGCATGTGGTTGCATATCTGCTAACACCGCTTCAAGTGCCTCAAGATTGGCGTGTAAATCAGAGATGATTGCGTACTTCATGCCCCATCCTAATTCCATTAAACCTCGGGAAGTTGCGGAGCGACTTCCACCGTACGGTACTCGGTGACCTGTACCTGTCCGGGGCGCGCCCCCCGAAACTTGCGCACGTATTTAGCTCGCGTATAGATGACTTCGACCGACGCAGCCTCTTTCCCCTTGCTATAGAATGCTGCCAGGGCTGCGGCTTGCAACAGCGTCTGGTGTGCCACCTCCTGCTGCGGAAGGACTTTCAGGACGACATGCGCACCAGCCTGCTGATGCGCATGCAACCAGATATCCTCTGGAGTCGCGACTTGCCGCAATAAGACGTCGTTCCCCTGATTGTTCTTCCCACAATACACGGTCGAGTTATCACGTAAGACAAACGTCCGGTATGGCAACGCGGCTGGTGTCGGGACCGCCACCTGACGTTGCGTCCCAGGCTGAGAGGGCGAGGCACCGAGTTCTACAGCAACCGCCTCCAAGGTCTCCCAGTCCTCTGCCTGCTCGATCTGTTGCGCAACCCCTTCCAGGTACCGTTCTTCGGCGGCACACTGCGTAAGGAGTTCTTGCACTTTCACGAGGCCATGTTGCGCCTTGCGAGACCTCTTAAAGTATACCTGGGCATTGTCGTGGAGTGAGAGGCGTGAATCAAGAGGGATCGTTACCAGTGTCTGCTCAGGACTATAATAATCGACTACTGTGGCACTCGTCGCCCCACGTGGCACATGCTGTGCGACTAGCAGAGTCCCGTAGCGTTGATAAGGTAAATAGCTTTCTAGCTTGCGGCGATCCTGCGCAAGATTGGTCATTTTGTGATGCAGTTTATGCAGCCGCTGCCGGACCGTCTTCTGCACCGTGCTGCGGAGGTGGGCGAGCATGGTGCCCCCCAGACACGGCTCGTACAACGCTGCGACAGCGTCCTGAACGCTGGAAATCTCTGTGATGGTGCCGGCACAATGCGTCAACGGCAGGGCGCTGAGGTGTTTGGCCCCCTCTAGCGTCGTACAGAGAGACAGGGTGAGCGTGCCCTGCTCGTAGTGCTGCCGCAGTTCTTGCAGCAACTCCCAACACACCTGCGGCTCCCCCTGGCTACGATGCGCCAATTCCGTGGCACATACTGGCGAAAGCCCCACCACAAGACGCTGCAGGTGTGCGGCATCCAAGATGCCTTGCGCCCGGAGCTGCTGCAAAGCTTCGACGGTGAGACCCGAAACGAGGCAACGCTGGGATGGCAGAGGCAGTGGTTGATAGAGCTGACCTGGGAGAATAGCACGACGTGACGGGCTCTGCGCTGGCACATATTTTAACGCATCCAGAATGACGTCATGCGTGTCTAAAAGGATGATATTGGCCTGCTGCCCCTGCAGGGTATGGAGCAGGCGCAGTGCCGGACCAGGTTCGCCGGGCCGCTCCCAGGAGAGCGATACGACCCGTTCGTAGGGCTGCACCGTGATGTCGTACAACCGTACCTGGGTCAGATGCGCCCGCAAGAACGCCGCGAAACGCGGTGGCTGCGGCGGATTGCGAAAACGAGCTGTGGTCAGGTGCAGACGCGGCTCTGCTGCCTGGGCCGATAGCAGCAGGCGGAGATCCTGATGCCGCCAGAGTCGTAGCAAAAGGTCATCAGGGCTCATCTGAAACACTTTTGACACGACCGCTCCACACAGGTGCTGTCGCAACTCATCGACGAGAGCTTTGAGTACAAAAATATCCATAGATCCTCGCATCCTCTGGCAGGTCTTCCTGCCATGCCTGGACGCAGGAGTATAGCACGTGAGGCATCTCTGCATAAGGAGGGAAGTACAGGGGTACAAAATACGTTATACTTAGAGAAATTCCTCAAAAACAGACGTTTGTGTCAGGCACGCTGAGGAGAGAGAACGACATGAACCGACAGCGAGAACAGCGATGCCTCTGGGCCTGGCATCTCTCAGCGTTAGTCTATGAGTGGTCATACGTCCAAGTGGCGCATCAGATTGACGAAGACTTCCTGGGCTACCTTGGCGAGCGCCTGATAGGTGCCGTGGTAGCTGACTGTGGCTGTGGCCCCGGTGTGGTCACGGAGAAACTGCTGCTGGCCGGTGCTTCTAGGGTCGTAGCGATTGATGCCAACGCCAGCATGATCGAGCGTGCCAGAGCACGTCTAGCGAAAGGCGTCGCGACCGGGAAAGTCCTGGTATGTCATGCCTCGTATGATGCCGGTACGCTCACTGGTATACGCCAACGGGCTCTGGCAGGACGCGGATTCGATGTTGTGCTGTTCAAACGTAGCCTCTATATGCCGCGTCAGCGGGCTTTGCTGACCCTGCGGCAGGCGTCTGCTGCCCTGGGTGCCAGAGGCATGATCGTGGTGGTGCATCCAGAACGCTCGCTCTGGCGCTATGCTTTTGCTCCGCCGCTTGGCCTCACCTCCTATACACCTCTACATTTAGTGAATCGAGCCATCTCACGTGTGCTTGAGTGGGGTGGCCTGGAGGAATATACCCTCTACACGTGCGCAGAACTGCTGGATCTGCTGCATGAGGCCGTGCCAGGGGCGCAGGTGAAGCGCTTGCCAAGTCAGCAACGTTCCTATAATCTGGTGGCATTGCAAGTGCCCTAAAGACTCTGGTACGCTCCCTGAAGTGGGGTGCGCTGTCACACGCACGTTTCTGGATGCACAAGCTCTCATGACAGGAGACCCAAGCATGACATCAAGCAAAATGCCCCGCCGTTTCTGGAGCTATACGGCGGGGAAAGGGAACACACGCACTGAAGAGCTAGAGGTGGCACGCGAGCGGAAGTGGCGCGAGGTACGGCAGACCCTCCCGGGCCTAGTAGCGTTCGGTGTCATACTCCTAGTAACATTATTGCTGTTGTTGATGCTGTTGGCAGAGTTCCGCGGTTTTTACCTGGACCAGATTATGGAGATCCTCCGCCCAGGCTAGAGCCCTCTAGCCACCAAGGAGCTTCGCATGCGCTTCGCTTACATTCTCATCAAGGTGGAACGCGGTCAGGTGCGTGAGGTCGCCAATCAGCTTATCGAACTCGACGAAGTCAGTGAAGTGCATTCGATTTCAGGGCCGTATGACCTCATCGCCAAAGTGATGGTGCCCACGTACGACGCCCTCGGCGAG